>ULNR01011903.1_pt1 | contig 9761 bp, 7 predicted proteins | sample 1951971 | NCBI WGS metagenome assembly ULNR01 (sample SAMEA4835582, study PRJEB28245) | human gut metagenome | biome: gut microbiome; material: fecal sample | place: Denmark | collected 2008 | reverse complement strand
TACGGGTTAAGAAAGAGTAAATTATGATATAATAAACAAAAGTGAAGCAACTGTAAAATAGGATGGTAACAGAATGGTAGATAGAATACCAAATGAAATAATTGATTAAAGGAGTTAAAAGGTATGACTGCTAAAGAACTTATGAAACAATGTGAAGCTGAAGAGAAAGAATTGAAATTCAGGGAGTTTTCATCAGAAACAGCACTTGCTATTGGAATGGCGCTTATAGAAGAAGCGAAAAACCGTAACAATAAAATATGTATAGATATTGCAATAGCTGGAAGAAGATTGTTCCATTATTCCAGTGATGGTAATGCTGTAAGTAATGATATTATGATCGAGCGTAAGAAAAAGACGGCGATGCATACCGGACATAGTTCATTGTGGGCGCACTATATGCTTGAGGATTGTGGTATGAATATTAAAGAAAAGTGGGCATTAGAACCATCAGAGTATGCACAGGTGGGAGGTGCATTTCCAATAAGACTAGAGAATTGCCAGACAGCAATAGGCACAATAACATGTTCTGGTTTTAATCATGAACAGGATCATAGTATTATTATAGATGTTTGTAGAAAACTGAAAAAAGAAAATGTTTTGTAAATTAATTGATATTATTTATTTTCAGGAGGTATGAAGCTTATATGGGTAAGTATCATTTTATAATAATAGGTTCAGGCTGGCGTTCGCTTTATTATGTCAGAATAGCAAAAGCAATGCCGGATATATTATGTCTAGATGCAATGTACTGCCGTACACAGGAAAAAGCAGATAAGATGGCAGAAGAATTCGGTATACACACTACAACCTCTATAGAAGAGTGCGTAGGTTATAAACCGGATTTTGCTGTTGTAGCAGTAAATAAAACAAGTATATGTGATGTATCAATAGAATGGATGGATAGAGGAATAACTGTTCTTTCTGAGACACCAGCAGCATTGGATATGGATTCGCTTAAAAAGTTATACAGATATCATATGTCAGATGATAAAACAGATAAGAAGCAGGTTGTTGCTGAACAATACAGGGAATATCCATATAATAAAGCACGGATTAAGCTTGTTAATAGTGGTGTACTTGGCGATATCAGTTGTCTGAATATATCCCTTGCACACGAATATCATGGTTTCAGTCTTATAAGAGCATATCTTGGTATAAAAGCTGATGAAAACTACACAGTGTCAGGTAAAATATATGAATTTCCGACAACTCAGACACTTACGAGATATGACAAATTTACAGATGGCAGAACAGCACCTAAAAAAAGATGTGTAGCAGCATTTGAGTTTGAGAGTGGAAAGGTTGCATGGTATGATTTTGACTCTGAGCAGTACCGCTCACCTATAAGAAAGAATATGATAAAGGTGCAGGGTGTCAGAGGAGAGCTTATTAATGATGAGATGTATTATCTTGATGATAAAAATGAAGGACAGTATCAAAAGATTGTGACAGATGTGAATGTAACACACACTAAAGAAACTAATCCTAACCTGTCTACCGTTCGTGAAATAGAGAAAATAATGTGCGGTGAAAATGTACTGTATGAACCGGAATTAGGGCTGCATGGCTTGTCAGAGGATGAAACAGCAATAGCGGCTCTTATGATAGGAACAGCAAAGTATAGCAGAGGTGAGGCAGAATCACCATATAGCATGGAAGATGCATTTGCAGATGCATATGCGGCAATATTGCTTGATGAAGCAGTAAGGACAGGTAATAAAATTAGTAGTTGTATTGAAAAATAATAGGTAATGAATAGGTATTTCATGCATCCCCTACAATAATAGTAGAATGCAAAATAAATATAGAAATTTAATTATAGAATAGAATGCAAAATAAATATAGAAATTTAATTATAGAATAGATTGCAAAATAAATAAGAAAGGAACCATGAATAATATGCAGAACAAAATATTAAGAGTAGCTCTTATAGGCGTTGGAAATATGGGAAAGAAATATGCACAGATGATTGTATCAGGTGAAGTTGCAAACATGAAGCTGACAGCAGTAGTTATACGAAGAGATGAACTTATGGAGTGGGGTGAAGCACTTGTAAATGTTGATGGTGGGCATGTAAGAATATTTAGAAGTGCAGATGATATGTTTAAAGCAGAAGATGTAGATACATTATTTGATGCAGTTATTATAGCAACTCCGCATAAAACACATGCTAAGCTTGCGGTACAGGCATTTTCACTGGGAAAGGATGTTTTGTGCGATAAACCGGCAGCATCAGATATAGGGGAAGCACTTACTATGAATGAGGCAGCTAAAAAGAGCGCAAGAATATATGGTATGGTATTTCATCAAAGATTATATCCTAAGTATATGAAGATTAAGAGTATGATTGATGCAGGTGAGCTGGGTAAGCTAAGAAGGGTGAATCTTATTAATTCAAGATATTTAAGAACATCATATTATCATCATTCTGGCGCCTGGAGAAGCAGCTTTGCTGGAGAAGGCGGCGGTGCACTTATTAACCAGGGACAGCATATACTTGATATGTTCCAGTATCTTTTTGGCATGCCGCAGAGAATGTTTGCGCTTATACCTTTTGGCAAATATAATGATTTTGCAGTAGATGATGAAGATACTATTATTATGGATTATGATGATGGCATGACAGCTTCATTTGTACTGACAACGGGAGAAGCGTGTCATGAAGAAAGACTTGAAATAATAGGAACAAAAGCAAAGCTGCTGCTTGAAGATAATACGCTTACTATAACAAGACATCAGGATGTAGAAGAATATATAAAAACTGAAATGGTTAATTCAAGGGAAAATATGCAATATACTAAGGAAACAATTGAGTTCCCAAAGACACCAGAGCCATATGTAGAACTGCTTGAAAGATTTGCCAGAGCTTCATTAGAACATGATGATACATATCTTGTAGCGAAAGGCGAGGAGGGGCTTAATTCACTGATGTTGTGCGCAGGAGCTTATTATTCAGCATGTAATGGTATTCAGGTTAAGCTTCCTGTTGCTTCAGAGGATTATAGCAGACTTATGGAAGAATTGATTACAAAGGAAAAGAACATAAAAAAATAATGCAAGAAGAATAATACAAGAAAGACAATAAAATAAAAGATAACAAAATAAAAATATAGTATAAAATGCTGCCACATAAAATGGCAGCATTTTAATTAGTGATTAATATTCAGAACTGCACCATCTTCCAGAAGCGCCACAAGGAAGAACGAGTCCGTTGGATGATACAGGAAGTCCTACTTCGTTTGAGCTGCAGTAACCGTCAAAGTTTTTAAGCTCTGTGCTTAACATATATGTAAGAACCGCTGGCTGAAGCCCTGTTGTATATGAGTTAATGAGGAAGAATAATGGTTCCTCAGAAAGAAGCTGTGCACATAACTTTACAAGTGGATGTATGGCTTCTTCTATTTTCCATATTTCGCCTTTAGGTCCTCTTCCATATGAAGGAGGGTCCATAATGATGGCATCGTAGTGATTGCCACGTCTTATTTCTCTCTCAACGAACTTAACACAATCATCAACTATCCAGCGGATAGGTTTGTCAATAAGACCGGAAGATGTGGCATTTTCCTTAGCCCATGCAATGATACCTTTAGATGCATCAACGTGTGTTACATGTGCCCCGGCTGCAGCGCATGCAAGAGTTGCACCACCGGTATATGCAAAAAGATTAAGAACCTTTATCTGTCTATTGGCATCCTTTTCCTTAGCTTTCTTTATTATGCCTGAAAACCAGTCCCAGTTAGCAGCCTGCTCTGGAAATATACCTGTATGCTTGAAGCTGAAAGGTTTTAAGTTAAAAGTAAGAGGCACATCAAGAGAAGGACTTTGATAGTTAATAGTCCAGCTCTGTGGAAGATCAAAGAACTCCCATTCACCGCCGCCTTTTGAGCTTCTGTGATAATGACCATTCATGTGTTTCCATCTTTTATCGTTTTTAGGGGTATCCCATATGACCTGTGGGTCTGGACGTACAAGGATATAATCTCCCCATCGTTCAAGTTTTTCACCACATGATGTATCTATAACTTCATAGTCTTTCCAGTTATCTGCAATAAACATATATTGTGTAATCCTTTCTTTGTTATATGTGATATGAGCATAAAAGTGGGATGATAATCCTACGATATGCTAATATTAGGTAGGGTGCTATGTGCCAGTGACACATGTTTAGCACGGACCGAAGCGTAGCGTAGACGTTGGAGTGCGTAGCACAGAACAATCCATAGATATCAAAGTTGGTGGCTTTTGCCCCCGACATCATACTTATATAAGTATATAACATTCCATATGATAAGGGCAAGGAAATGTTTTTGTTAGAGGTATGTAGGCATTTTTATGTACACCTTGTTATTTTCAGAGTTAATTGCAATATGCAGGATATAGTTCTTTACAGTGACGTATTGTTAAGATAAATTTTATTGAAAAATCCATATTTTTACTGTAACATATAACAGATAAAAAATATAAATTGTGATATGGTATTAGTGTTAAAAGTAACTATTGATAATTACATTATGTATATAAGGAAAGGAAAATGCACATTTGAAAAATATATCTTTTAAAACAGCAAAGAACGATATTATAGCAGGCATTATTGTGGCACTTGTATCTATTCCTATATCTATGGGGTATGCACAGATAGCAGGATTGCCAGCGGCGTATGGGTTATATGGTTCATTACTTCCTGTACTTGTGTATGCATTTACAACAAGTTCACCACAGTTTGTGTTTGGTGTAGATGCCACTCCTGCAGTGCTGGTTGGAGGGACACTTGCAGCACTTGGAGTAACAACAGGTTCAGATGAAGCGATGCGGCTTGTACCAGCTATAACGCTTGTAGTTGCAGCATGGCTTTTAATATTCAGCCTTATAAAAGCTGGTAGAATAGTGAACTACATATCCACCCCGGTCATGGGCGGTTTCATAAGTGGGATAGGAATTACTATTATACTTATGCAGGTGCCTAAGCTGTTTGGAGGAACGGCAGGTACAGGCGAGCTTATAGAGCTCATTCTGCATATAACAGACCAGTTGAAATATTTTAATGTATTGTCGGCAGTTCTGGGATTCGGAACAGTTGTGATTATTCTTGTCTGTAAAAAATATATGCCGAAGTTTCCAATGTCGGTTGTACTTATGGTACTTGGAGCTATGGCAACAGCATTTTTACATATAGACAGATTCGGTGTAAAACATCTTCCACATGTAGATGCAGGATTTCCTAAGCTTTCTATTCCGGATGTTACATTACTTCGCGATAATACATCAGAGATAGTTGTTCTAGGACTTACATGTGCACTTGTTATTATGGCACAGACTTTGCTGGCAACGAACAATTATGCAAACAGATATGGTTATAAGGTTGATAATAACAGAGAAGTTCTTGCATATTCTCTTGCAAATGTGGCATCGGCAGTATCAGGAGGATGTCCACTGAATGGAAGTGTGTCAAGAACAGGCATTGCAGACCAGTTTGGATGTAAGACACAGCTTATGTCAGTGACAGCCGCTGTAACCATGCTTGTTGTTTTGTTTGCAACACCGCTTCTTGAATATCTTCCTGTACCAATACTTACTGGTATCGTTGTGGCAGCACTTATAGGTATAGTGGAGTACAAGCTGGCAGATAAGTTAAGAAAGGTTAACAGAGCTGAATTTTTTATTTTTCTTGCTGCTATGTTCGGAGTGCTTTTATTCGGAACAATATATGGTGTAATAATAGGTGTTATTCTTTCATTTATAGCAGTGATTATAAGAGCGGTTGTTCCACCAAGATCACTTCTTGGATGTATACCAGGTCATGAAGGCTTCTATAATCTTAACCGTAACAGGAATGCGCTTGAGATACAACATGTTGTGATGTACAGATTCAGTGGCAATCTTTTCTTTGCAAATGTGTCTACATTTTTACAGGATATAGAAAATGCGATAAAAGATGATACAAGAGTTGTTATAGTTGATGCAAGTGGTATAGGAAGCATAGACATAACAGCAGCCGACAGACTTGTTTCGTTTAATAAGATTCTTAAAGATAAAGGCCTACGTTTTTATATAACAGAGCATGTTGGTAATGTTAACGATCAGCTAAGAAAGCTAGGTGCTGGATGTCTTGTGGAAGAGGGTGTCACACGAAGAACTATATCACTTGCGTTAAGAGATGCTGGCGTTGACAGACCTTATCCACTTGCAGGTACACTAGAACAGACAGAGGCACATAATGATTTTATAGAGGACAATGAAAGACTTGCAGAGATAGAGTGGGCATTTGGCGAGGATGCATCGGAATGGCTTGATAAGTTTGCAGTGCAGATGACAGATGATATCACACATATGGATGAAAATAATGAGCATATTCCGGATAATGTACTTGCAGAGGCTGAAAGTAAGAATACATGGGGACGTATTGGTCTGTTTGATGAGGATGAGCTTCTTGAGAGAGTTGAGATGCATTTATCAGAGCTTACACAAAACAATAGCAATGCAGAAGAGTTAGAAGAAAGAATCGAAGAGCGAAGATTAAGACTTGAGGCAAAGATTGCAAAGCTTAATCCGGATGCACTTGCACACCTAAGACAGCACAGAAGAGAGGTTATGCTGCATTTTAAGGAGAATAATCCTGAGGCATATAAGCATATGATGGAACGCAGAATGGAGCATATAAGTAAGCTTGAGAAGGAAAATCCGGAGCTGGCTGCCAAGATGAAGAAACTGTATAAGCTGGATGATATTGCAGGTGATTACAGTAGTGTTAAAGAAAGGTAATTGTTGTGAATATATTAAATGTAGAAAAAGTGAGTAAAACATTTGGCGAGAAGGTACTACTTGATAAGGTTACACTTGGAATAAACAAGGGTGATAAGGTGGGTGTCATAGGTGTCAATGGTACTGGAAAGTCAACATTGCTTAAGATAATAGCTGGTATTGAAGAGCCTGATGAAGGAAATGTTATAAAGGGAAGGAATGTTACAGTAACATACCTTGCACAGTCACCTGACCATGCGAAGGATGAGACGGTTCTTTCCTATGTGCTGAGAGGAAAAGCTAATGCCAGTGAGGCCAAGGCAAAGGAGATTCTTAACAAGCTTGGGATAGGAGCATTTGATGCTTCTATGGATATGCTTTCAGGAGGACAGAAGAAAAGAGTGGCGCTTGCAAAGGCATTGGTTGAACCTACAGAGGTGCTTATACTTGATGAGCCGACTAACCATCTTGATAATGATATGGTTGTGTGGCTTGAGCAGTATATAAAGGCTTTCAAGGGCGAACTTCTTATGGTAACGCATGACAGGTATTTCCTTGACAATGTAACTAACAAGATAGTTGAGATAGACCATGCGGCGCTTTATAGTTATGATTCCAACTATTCCGGCTTTCTTGAATTAAAGACTGAAAGAGAACAGATGGAAAGAGCTACAGAGGCTAAAAGACAGAACACATTAAGAAGAGAACTTGAGTGGATAAGAAGAGGATGCCAGGCGCGTTCAACAAAACAGCAGGCAAGAATAGACCGTTTTGAGGATATGAAGGAAGCTTCACGTGAGGCAAGGGCTAAATTTGACAAGAGCCTTATGGATATGAGCTCTGTAAGCACAAGATTAGGCAAAAAGACGATAGAGCTTAACAACATAACCAAAGCATATGACGGTCATACTTATATCAATGATTTTTCATACATTTTTCTAAGAGATGACCGTATAGGTATAATAGGAAGCAATGGATGTGGTAAGTCAACACTTATGAAGATAATAACAGGACAGATACAGCCGGATAGCGGAAGCGTTGAGATAGGTGACACTGTACATATAGGTTATTTTATGCAGGAAAATGAACCGCTGGATGAGAATCAGACAGTGCTTGAGTTTGTAAGAAGTATAGGCGAGTATGTGCAGACAGTAGATGGCAAGGCAACAGCAAGCCAGATGTGTGAAAAGTTTCTCTTTTCACCAAAACAGCAGTGGACACCAATAAGAAAGCTGTCCGGAGGAGAAAAGAGAAGACTGTATCTTTTAAGTGTGCTTATGAGTGCGCCTAATGTACTTATACTTGATGAGCCTACCAATGATCTTGATATTGAAACACTTGAAGTACTTGAGGATTATCTGGATGGATTTGCAGGGATTATCATAACAGTTTCACATGACAGATACTTTCTTGACAGAACGGTTGATAGAATATTTGCATTTGAGGCAGGAGGTCACCTTACACAGTATGAAGGAGGCTATTCAGACTACAAAGAAAAATGCGTTTCTTCTATATATAATGTGCCAGGAAATGGAATATCGAAAGGTACAGCATTATCAGGTAATGGTCTGGTATCAGGCAGCGATGTGGCAGCAGGAGGTAACGGTGATAAATCAGCAGATGGTACACAGAAGGTTACAGCGGGCAATAAGACACTTACAAGTAAGGAATATAATAAATCAAGAAGTGAGCGCCTTAAGTTTACATACAAGGAACAGAAAGAATATGAGAGTATTGATGATGATATAGCTGCATTAGAAAGCGATATAGAAAGAATAGACAGTGAAATGGCTAAGTGTGCAACTGACTATGGTAAGTTAAATGACCTGTCTAAGGAAAAGGCTGAAAAAGAAAAACAGCTTGAGGAAAAGATGGACAGGTGGGTATATCTTAACGACCTTGCGGAAAGAATAGCAAACCAGTAAAGATGTGTACAAACAAAGCAGAAATGTTTATAAATATTCATCAAATAATGCATATTTGTGGATAAATAATAACAAAAATGGATAATAATTAAACCAGAGAAATATTATAGAATTGTACTTAAAAAAATACAATAAAATAATATTTTTCTGGTTGATTTTATATTAAGTGTAGTGTATATTAATACTTGCTGTGACATTGATAGCGTAGAAGCGTGAGGTTGCTGCTCATAAGAGCAGGTTTTCCGTGGAGCGAATGTCAAGGCCGGTAAGAGACCGGCGAAGAATCTGGCGACAAGTCACTGTACCTAATATCATCTGCAAGATGCAGAAATGACACGTTGGTAATCGGGATAATCCAACAGGTGATTCTCGATACACGTGGGAGTGTGTACAGTCACCGCTTGTCGTACTTAAACAATAAAGTGCGAAGGAGGCGACTTTTTTTATGGCAAATCAGGTAATAAGAATTACACTGAAAGCTTATGATCATCAGTTAATCGATCAGTCAGCTAAGAAAATCATCGAAACTGCTAAGAAGACAGGAGCAAATGTGAGTGGTCCAGTACCTCTTCCAACAAAGAAGGAAGTAGTTACAATCCTTAGAGCTGTTCACAAGTATAAGGATTCAAGAGAACAGTTTGAACAGAGAACTCACAAGAGACTCATCGATGTATTATCACCATCACAGAAGACTGTAGATGCATTATCTAAGTTAGAGATGCCAGCTGGTGTATTCATCAACCTTAAGGTAATGAACTAATCATTACACAATTTTTCATTATTATTTAAGAGCAATAATCCTAAGGGTTTAATATAGAAGTAACGTACACAAAAGTGTAGCACAGTGGTGCAGGTTCCACTTATATTAGCTGTTCTAGGATGACAGGATGCGCTTATGACGTATAAAATATTATTACAATATAATATAGAAACTTCCGGACTAAAGTCGGAAGAAAATCCGCTAGGATTTTGCTTCCAGATGATTACGCCGGAAACGGCATAATCATCTTGTCCGCTGTAGATTAAACAGGAGGAATATCAATGAAGAAGGCAATTTTAGCTACAAAAGTCGGAATGACTCAAATCTTCAACGAAGAC
>ULNR01022538.1_pt1 | contig 9769 bp, 5 predicted proteins | sample 1951971 | NCBI WGS metagenome assembly ULNR01 (sample SAMEA4835582, study PRJEB28245) | human gut metagenome | biome: gut microbiome; material: fecal sample | place: Denmark | collected 2008 | reverse complement strand
GCTCGCCGCTACGGAAAAGGCGAGGGAGAACTCCTATAGTTGTATGATTTTCGATATCATGATGCCGAAAATAGACGGTATTGAAGCGCTGAAACGCATCCGTGACAGCGGTGATATGACGCCGGTCATCATGCTGACCGCCAAATCGGAGGTAGAAGACCGCATCATGGGCCTTGACGCAGGCGCGGACGACTACCTCGCTAAACCGTTCGCCATGGGGGAACTGCTTGCCCGCATCCGTTCTATGACAAGGCGCATGGGCGAATTCACGCCGACTAAGCTGAAAAAAGGCGATGTCGAGCTGGATGTGGCGGAGCAAGAACTTTCCTGCACCAGTTCCGTCCGCCTGTCGAGCAAGGAAACGAAGCTTCTTTCCTACCTTATGATGAACGAAGGGAAAACTATTTCTACCGACGAGCTTTTCCGCTATGTCTGGAGTGATGAAGCGGACATGGATATCGGCATCGTCTGGATGTATATTTCCTACCTCAGAGAGAAAATCGAGGCCGTTCATGGAAATATACGGATAGCAGGAGAGAAAAACAGCGACTTCCGCCTCCAGATCGTCTCCCGCTGATTGACATACAGAATTGACATACAGAAACAGAAGGTACTCCTATGGATATGATACGCAGGCTCCACCGCAAATTTATATGGATGGCCACCGCCTCCGTCGTGGCTATCATCGTCCTTGCCGTCGGACTGATCAATGGCTCCCTTTACGTCAGGGTACACCATGAAATATCGTCCATCACCGACATCATTTCTCAGAACGGCGGCACTATTCCATCCGACCTCGCGCCGCAGGAGAAAGGACTCTTCGAATTCGGGAACTGGGCGGAAGAAACACCTGAATTCTCCTATCAGGCGAGATATTTCTCCATTCTCTTTGACGCGAACAAAAAGGAAGCGAAGGTCATTAACGTCAACCACATCGCCGCATTCAACGCCAAAGAAGCTTTCAACCTCGCCGTACGGGTTCTCCAGACAGGGAAATCGGAAGATTTCTTCCTTAAAGACAGGGCCTATTACAACTATAAAATCACACAGACCGCCAGCGGTGACACCCTCGTCGTCTTTTTCGACTGTACCCGGGACATCCTCGCCCTCTCTTCCATATTCAGCTACTCCGTGGCGCTCGGTCTCTTCTGCATCATCCTCTTCTTCCTCATCATCACCTTCCTCTCCAGCAAGGCCATCAAGCCCTTCGTGAGAAATATGGAAAACCAGAAACGGTTCATCACAAACGCCAGCCACGAGCTGAAAACACCGGTGGCGATCATTTCGGCGAATACGGAAGTGCTCGAACTCGTCAGCGGAAAGAGCGAATGGACAGGGAATATTATCAAACAGACGAAACGCCTGACGAACCTTATCAACGACCTTGTTGCCCTCGCCCGGGTCGGGGAAATAGAAAAAGAAAACCTGAAACTGGAAGATGTGGATATTTCCCAAGTCACGGAAACCATCGCAGGTGACTTCCGACAGGTGGTGGCTGAACGGGGGAAGACGCTCGAAACCCATATACCGCCCGGCGTCCACGTCCGGTCAGAAGAAAAACTCTTCGGACAGATCCTCGGCATCCTTCTGGATAACGCCGTGAAATACTGCGACGAAAAAGGACGCGTGCAAGTGGAAGTCACGACAGAGAAAAAAGAAAAAGGTTTTGCGATAATAATCTCCAACGATTTTGCAGAAGGAGAAGATATAGACTACACGAAATTCTTTGAACGTTTCTACCGCCACGACATCTCCCACAGCAGCCAGATCAAAGGATACGGCGTAGGCCTCTCTATGGCTGCCGACATCGTGAAGCTCCTCGACGGAACCATAGACGTATCATGGAAAGAAGGGCGCATTTCCTTCCGCCTTGACTTTTGAAACAGAAAACGGCACTGAAAGAAAAACAGTGCCGTTTTTGAGTAAAGGATTGTGGAGTGTTTTTGGAAATGCAATGAAAATGAGGCGCAGCTTGATAATGACAGACTCAACGATCTTAATAGAAAATGGCAGATCGGATAAGCTATGAGTGGATTTGTCCCGATAATCCGATAATGGGTATTCAGGGCTTTGGAATCCAAATAGAGAAATCCTAAAGATTAACTATAAAATTTACACAGATGCTGTCAACGGATATCTTTGGTCTGATTTAACAAGTGAACAATTGTCCTGCAAATATGTAAGTGAAGCGGATGTGCTAAATGTTGTGTTGTTTAATAAACGTGCAAAATAGTGGCGTGAGGAAAATCCGGATCTGAAAGAAAAATGAGGGCTTGTGCAAATCTAAATGAGCTATTGGTCTTTGCGAATATGGAAAGCTATAATGTAGTTTTAATTGGTAAAAAGATTGATTGGAAAGAGCGAATGGTCGTGCTTAGAAAATTGACAAGAACCTAATTATTTTCTTTGGAGAATTTGAATACTGAAGGAATGAAAAAGTTGAAGGTTTTGGATAATGAAAAGTAAGGATGATCAAAATATTCATGAAGCTGAGCTATAGAAAAATCAGTACGGCAAATGTATCCATACTAAGAACATTTTGTGGTTGCTGTTTATTTTTATCATGGTGTACAATGTAGACAACCGCTGAATAAGCAGCTTAGAAAACTTAATGAATGATTATAATTATCTGCCGCATAGGCAGTTTGAATTTCATAAAAGATTATTTCCGTGTCAAATAAATTCCACTTAATAAATAATTATATTTGACATGGTTTTACTTAAGGGGTAAAATGAGAAAAGCAATAACAAAGAAATTAGTAGATTGCTGTCGATCAGAAATGGATGGTGTTAAATTATCTTTATTACTGTAAGGTATTGATGAATATTGCAAAAGAGAACGTATCTGTATTGCAGTAAAAATTCTGCAGGAAAGAATGTGGTGAGGGCTATGATAGAGGATATTGTCAAGTCGGATTTGAAAACGATTCTTCATTCTAAACGGGCGAATCTGTATTATCTTGAAAAGTGCAGGATCATGCAGAAGGATGGACGTATTGTTTATTTGACGGAGACGAAAAAAGAGAACTTGTTTTGGAATATTCCGATTGCCAACACAACAGTAATTCTTTTGGGCAGCGGTACTTCTGTGACACAGGCGGCAATGCGGCTGCTCAGCGGCGCCGGTGTACTTGTTGGTTTCTGCGGTGGTGGGGCTACACCGTTATTTGCCGGTACGGAGGTGGAGTGGCTGAATCCGCAAAGTGAGTACAGGCCGACAGAATATGTGCAGGGGTGGCTGTCTTTTTGGTTTGATGAAAAGAAACGTCTTGCTGTGGCAAAGGAGTTCCAGAAAAACCGTATCCGTTTTCTGCAGACAGTCTGGGATAAAGACAATGAATTGGCCGATGAAGGTTTTTTTACCGATGATGCTTTGACAGAAGAAGCGATTTCCGTTTTTAAGAGCCGCATGGAAATAGCGGGGGATGTGACCCATGTATTGGCTGCGGAGGCGGAATTTACAAAAAAGCTCTACAGGTACGCGGCACAGAATACGGAAACAGTCGATTTCACGAGGGAGCGTAATTCTGACCAGCCTGCGAACAGGCTTCTGGATCATGGGAATTATCTGGCGTACGGACTGGCGGCAACGACTCTCTGGGTACTTGGTATTCCTCACGGCTTCGCGGTGATGCATGGTAAGACAAGACGAGGCGCTCTTGTTTTTGATGTGGCGGATTTGATCAAGGATGCCATTGTCCTGCCATGGAGCTTTATCTGTGCCATGAGAGGGCAGAGAGACAGAGAGTTCAGGCAGATCTGCTTACAGAAGTTTACCGAGCATAAGGCGCTGGATTTTATGTTTGATGAAGTGAAACGGTGCAGCAGACTATATGCGGGCGGTGAACGGTCATGATGGTCATATTTACGAGCAGGAGCGAGAAGAAGGCTATTTATACGGTGCGGAGGATTCTCGATAGTTTTGCAGACAGAATTGGGAATGATACGTGGAAAACGGTCATTACGCAAGAGGGATTGCTGACGGTACAGGCACTTTTGCGACGGACTGCTACCAAAAGTACAGCAGTGGCGTGTCATTGGATCCGATCCCGGAGCCATAGCGAGTTAGTCTGGATTGTAGGGAAGCGGGATATGTTTAACGAAGAAGGCATCGTGCCTGTCCACTCCACACAAAAGGAAATCCTTCACCATGAGTGGGAAAATGACTGGCAGTATCTGCCGTTGATAAAAGCGCTGGCAGCGGTGGCGGCACTCTTCCATGACTGGGGAAAGGCATCAGCGTTATTTCAGAAAAAACTGGATGAAAAGACATTGAAAATGGATCCCTTTCGTCATGAATGGGTATCCTGCAAGCTTCTTGAAGCGCTTATTTTTGCCGCAGGTGCGGAGGAAGACGACAGAAAATGGCTGAAAGTACTGGCCGAAGGAACGATAAAGACAGGGGATATAGAAAAGAATCTGCAAATTGACGAAAAAGGAAACGGGCAGGCAGATATGAAAAAGCTGGATGCAGCACATTTGCCGCCGATTGCAAAGTTTCTGATGTGGTTGATCCTGTCTCATCACAGGCTGCCGTCTATGGATAAGGATGGCTGGGTGAATGTAGAGAAAAAAAGTTTCCACAGTATGTTCTTCAGTCTAGACGCGTCCTGGGGATATGAGAGTGAAGCGGAGGAGACTATTATGTGCTGCAGGAGCTGCTTTGTATTTCCGAAAGGACTCATGCTGGAGAATGCGGCAGCCTGGCGGAAGGCTATAAAAAAGTGGTGCGGCCGGTTATTAAATGATTATGACAGACTGATGGATATTATGGGAGAGGAGACATACAAACCATCATTCAGGGCTATCGCCCACTATACGAGATTGTCTCTTATGCTGGCGGACCATTATGTTTCTTCCCTGCCTGAGGAAACAGATAAGGGCCGATGGGCAAAAAATGATTTATGGGCGAATACAGACGGTAAAACCGGAAAGAAAAAGCAGTTTTTGGAGGAGCATCTTGTCAGGGTCTGCGAACAGGCAACCCATATTGCCCACAGACTTCCTTATTTCAGTGATCAGATGGAGAGAGTCTATGATGTAAAGGCGTTGACGAAGAAAAGTCCGGCCGTCTTCAGATGGCAGGATGTGGCGGTTGAGAAGATCAGAGCATTCCGGGAGAAGAATGGGGATGATGGCAGGTATTTTATAGTCAATATGGCAAGCACGGGCTGCGGCAAAACGTTTGCCAATGCAAAGATCATGCAGGCTGTATCGACGGACGGGAAATCGCTCCGGTATATCCTTGCTCTCGGCCTCCGTACGCTGACGCTGCAGACCGGTGATGAATACAGGGAACGAATCCATCTGGACAGAAATGATCTGGCCGTCCTTATCGGTTCCAGTGCCGTAGCCAAATTGCATGAGGAAAATAAGGAGGAAGATAAAAAGAAAGAGGGAAACAGAAAAGAGTATTTATCGGAAGAGCCGCTGCTGCCGGAAGAATTGGAGTATGTGGATACGGAAAATGAGGAGCAGTCCCGGTTTCTGGATATCTTCTTCAATAAGACAGATAAAAAAGGAGTGGCGGTAAATGAAAAGACGTCAAAAAAGAATAAAGCCTTTCTATACAAGCCTGTCCTTGCGGCGACTATCGATCATATGATGGGGGCTGTGGAGACGACACGGGGAGGAAGGTATATTTTGCCTTCATTGCGGCTGATGTCATCGGATCTGGTGATTGATGAAATTGATGATTTCAATTCCAAGGATCTCATCGCCATAGCAAGGCTTGTCCATTTGGCAGGATTGTGCGGAAGAAATGTGGCGATCTCTTCAGCGACGATACCGCCTGATCTGGCGGAAGGTCTGTACAGGGCATATCAGGCGGGACTGAAAAGTTACAATTCCTTCTTTACAGGGAAAAAACAGTGCGCTCTTGTGCTTTGTGATGAGTTCAGGACAGATGTGGAACCGATGGACAGCGGGGATGATTCGGCTTATCGAAAGATTCACGATCGATTTATCCGTAAACGAGTGGAAAATCTGGGGAAAGAACCGATAAAGCGTAAGGGATATATACAGCCCTGCAGAGCGGAATATAATGACACTGACGCTGCGAAAGAGACTTCCTATTTTGAAAATATGAGGAAGGCCATAGAAAAGCTGCATGAAAATCACCATGTCATTGATAAAAGAACAAAGAAGCGGATTTCTTTCGGCGTAGTTCGTGTGGCAAATATCACTCCCTGTGTGAAAGTCAGCCTGTACCTCATGAAATGCGGATGGAGCGAGGGGACAGCTGTCCGCGTGATGACTTACCACAGCAGGCAGATCCTTCTTCTCCGTCATGAGCAGGAGCGGTATCTGGACAAGGTGCTCACAAGAAAGACGCAGTCTGCCACAGTGGATTTTCAGGATGAAACCGTGCGGAAGCATCTGGACAGCACACCGGAGGAGAATATCATATTTATTCTTGTAGCAACACCAGTGGAGGAAGTCGGCCGTGATCATGACTTCGATTGGGCAGTGGTGGAGCCGTCGTCGTACCGATCCATCATACAGCTTGCCGGCCGTGTCCTTCGTCATCGTCAGCCGGTTTCAGGGACGCTTGAAAAAAAGAATATGGCAATCATGGCCTATAATCTGAAAGCCTGGCAGGGAAAAGAGCCGGCTTACAGCAAACCCGGGTATGAAACCAAAAAGCGGAAATTGAACAGTTATGACATGCATGATCTTGTGGATGAAGAGGAGTTGGGCAGAAGGATTGATGCGGTACCGAGAATTTTAAAACCGGAAATGTTGGATAAGGAGCAATTCTGTCCAGATGATAAAAAATATTTCTCAAAACTCTCTGATCTGGAACATGCGAGCATGATGGATTTTAACTGCAAGGGAGATTGCGGGCCGCAGTGTATGCACGGATGGATGGAAGAATACTGGTGGATGACGGCACTTCCGCAAGGCTGCAGCCGCTTCCGTGAAAGCTATGGGGAAGAAATCAAGGCCTGCGCGGTGTATGAGGAGGGGGTACGAAAATTTCTTGTGTATGAGGGAAAGGAGAAGACTTTGCTTTCAGATAGTGTAGGAATTACCGACTACAGTGGTATGACAGAGGGAATGGAGGGACGGTTATGGCTTATTCGTGATTATGAAGCTGCCTTGAGGCGGTACGTATCAGATACAAGTGATGTGCCGCAGGATGTGCAAATGAATGAGATTTCCTGCAGATATGGAGAAATCACTATACCCTACGGGAGATCCAGTACAGTGGATGAATGGAAATATTCAGATCAGTTAGGTATGTTCAAGTTAACGGAAGAAAATAGACAGGAGGGATGATTTTGAGCGGATTGACAGCGTACATATCGGAAGCGGCGGCAGGGAAAAAGAAAACGCCACAGAAGTGGCTGGCGGATACGGTTTCTTTGCTTTTCAAATGCGATATGGCGACACATGTCGGGAAATTCACCCATCCCGATGTGAAAGTGTATTTGCAGAGAAAAAATAAAGCGGGACAAAATGCCTATGTACTGACGGAAAATGTGGACTGTGAAACGGATATCGTATATTCTTCTGCCGCTTACATGGGCGCAGCGAAATTACTGCTTTATGCATTGGATGACGGAAGACCATTATGGAAGCATATCTATGAAAATGATGAAAACGTTAGGAGAGAAGTAGAATCTTTGGGCGTATCCTTCGATACAATGAGACAGGAAGTGGAACGCATGATGGCGACTGCCGATCCGGCAGCGACGGACGGAAGGCTGCGGCAGATTTACTTTCCTGCCGGAGAAGGGACGTATCATCTGTTGACCGTATTGCCGTCCTCAAGCCTTCTGCAAGTGCTGAACGGCAGAAGCAGGAATATGAGGCAGCACAGGTTTGACTGCCGTAATGAGAAAAGCGAGTTTTATGGGAATGCATGTGATGAAATCATGGAGAGGACAGTTATCGGCTTTGGGGGAACGAAAGCGCAGAATATCAGCGCCTTTAATGCACGGGTAGCGGGAAAAGCGGATCTGCTCATGTCTATGCCGGCTCTGGTGGAAGGGGAAGAAATACGTCGCCCCCACCGTAATTTCCTTGAGGAAACAGTGCCATACCGGGCCTATTTCTTCCTGTTCCGAAATCTGCATGAGTTGTTTCTCATGGAACGGAATAATACGGAAATTCGGAATAAGAGGGAAGCACTGGTCTGTGATCTGATTGATGTCATACTGCAGTCCTGTTATCGTTTACGGGAAGAGCCTGCCGGCTGGAGCAATGGCGAAGAGTTCCTTAATCTGCCGCAGATCCAGAAAATATGGCTTGATGAACAATATAGAGAGGAACGGACAGATGAATGGGCAAAGGAAACAGGGAAGTATTTTGCAAAATGGTTTATTTACAAATATAGAAGGATCAAAAAAGAACAGCGTGTATCATTGGGCGAGGAGGAAATGAAACATATCCGGCACGCAATGATAAAAGTGCTTATGGAGGAGGTGAGAAGTTTGTCATGAAAGCATATCTGCTTATATCCCATCTGCGGATTCATAATGCCAATGCCATGAGCAGCACCTTAACCATCGGAGTACCTGCTATGACAGCATGGCTCGGCGCAGTCCATGCACTGGAACGAAAGTTGGGAGAAAGGAGGGAGCCGGCTCTGGAGGGGATACGACTTGTAAAAACAGCGGTATCATATCACAAGACGAATCTGCAGATTTATAAGGGCCCCGGAGACTATGTAAATTCTCTTGTAGGAACGGCAAATCCACTTAATGAAAAAGGGGAAAGACCGTCATTTATTGAAGATGCGAGAATCCATCTTTCCGTATCCCTTCTGATAGAGGCCCAAAAGGTAGATGGGAATAACATGGAATTATTGGAACAGGCAGTAAAGGAAATATTGCCCCGGATGAAAATGGCGGGGGGAGACATACTGGATATTAGAAAAATCCAAGTCATGCGTATAGATGAAGACAATCCTATATCAGTTAGGAAAGTGATTTCCACCCTTATGCCCGGTTATATACCTATTGAACGCAGGGATCTCATGGAAGCGAAAGAGCTGGAAGGAAAAGACAGTCTGGACAGGCTGCTTCACTATCTGAAAGTACATCAGATGGCAGAAAAAGATGAATCCGGTAAGGTAACAGGCTGGAAATACGAAAAGGCGGCGGCCGGATGGATTGCGCCGCTTGCTGTAGGATTTAAAGGATTGTCTCTGCTGGGGAAAGTGAAAAATCAGCGGGATCCGGATACGCCCCATCGATTTGCAGAAAGCATAGTCACCCTTGGTGAATTTAAGATGGCTCATCGGTTCCGTGACATAGATGAAATGATGTGGCACTATGCCTATGAAGAAACCAATCAATTATATCTTTGTAAAAATCAGGAATGATCAGGAGGAAATGAAAATGGCGAAAAAAGAATCAAATCTGGCATCTGTACTTTCTTTTGAAAAGAAACTTGTTTTATCGGATGGCTATATGTATGGAACAACCTGGGAAAAAAGAAACGAAACAGCCCGTCCCGTTATGCTGGTAGAAAAATCTGTAAGAGGAACCATTTCCAACCGATTGAAGGATAGTGTAAAAAATGATCCTATGAAATTGAATGCGGAAGTGGAAAAAGCAAATCTGCAGACCGTAGACAGCGCTTCTATTTCTCTAAACGATGACACATTGAAATTATCCTTTACAATCAAAGTCCTTTCCGGTGTAGAGCATCCCTCTGCATGCAATAACGAAACTCATCATAAAAAAATAGAAGAAATAGGAAAGAAATTTATTGAACAAAACGGATTTAAAGAGCTGTCAGCCCGCTATGCGATGAATAT
>ULNR01025137.1_pt1 | contig 10096 bp, 9 predicted proteins | sample 1951971 | NCBI WGS metagenome assembly ULNR01 (sample SAMEA4835582, study PRJEB28245) | human gut metagenome | biome: gut microbiome; material: fecal sample | place: Denmark | collected 2008 | reverse complement strand
CCCGCGGCTCTACGGTCTCGCCGTTCTCACGGATCGGACCCTGGAGGACCAGTTCGCCCCAGCCCAGCATCGAGGCCGGCTTTTCGGCCGGAGGCGGAACAAATGTAGCAGCATCTTCGGGCTTTGATTTCGCAGGCGTCGGAATGGCCTTCCGAGGCCGCAGATGGCCGGTAACCGCATAGTGTTTCGGGATGATCAGCAGCGGTGTCTCTCCCCGGCGGGACTCGGCAGTCAGCTCCGAATTGGCTTTGCTGCCCGGCCCGTCGGCCCGGGATTCTGCGGACCTGCGCCACCGCTGCGAAAGCCACTGAGTAATTCGTTTGAGAAGTGAACTCGGGAAGCTCATCTTTACACCAGATCCTTGAAATTCCGGGTCCGGTTGATGCGGTTGATGTCGTCCCGATAGAGATCAAGATGATGTCTCATGATGTTCTCGACATAATCCGTAACGGTCAGATTCCCTTCGCCAATCCGTTGGACGACACTGTGAATCCGTCGCTTGGTCTCCATGCTGAGATAGACGCTGCCTCGTCGTTGGAAGGGTGTAGGATGCAGAAAGGTTTTCCGGAAATCGGGTTTGACAGCGCCTCGTTTTATGGAGACAGGAGGCAAAGGTATTATCTCCTCCACTTGGGCGACCTTCTCGGTGAGAATGTTTTGAACAGGTTTCTCGTCCGGAATCTTCTCGCTCTGTTCGATGGGATCCTGGTCTTCTTCTTGATCCCTAACGACTGATTCCGACACGGAATTTACCTTCGGCTGGGTCTTCTCCCGTTTTCGTCTAACGAAGAAGAGAATGAAACACAGGATAAGAAGAAGGATACTTGCAAGGATGAGCAGAGATGTTGCCCAATCGGTTGGAAAATGAAATGTGTTCATGGCTATAAAAGATCTTTGGTACTTCGTTCCTTGTAGATGCGGTTGATCTCCTCCTTGTAGAGGTCGAGATGCTGCCGCAGAATTTGTTCAACATAGGAGGTGGCGGTCATACGCTCGCCTCCGATCTTTTTGACGACCTCGAGAATCTTACGCTTCGTCTCAAGACTGACATAGAGGGCTCCCCGAATATGTATATCCAACAGCGACATGAAGGTCGGCTCGAATTCGGGGACGACCACCGTTCTCCGTCGACGCGATTCGGTTGAATGCCCCGTAGTACGCTCTTCGGAGGTGGGTGGCGAGGTTTCCGCTGGCGGTTCATCCGGAGGTTGTTCCGGTTGCACCACATCCACGGTTTGCGGAACCAGCCCCGCGATCATTCGGCGCATGGCCTCTTCGTCGACCTCGACTTTGTTCTTGCGGGCCATATTCATGAAATTTGAAGAATCGAAAGAATCTCGGCCGCAAGGTTCTCGATCTGCGCTTCACGGGCAAAGGTCCGTTCCGGAGCCAGCAGGGTCGAACGTCCGATTCCCGATCCGTCGGCCAAAAGTTCCTTGTTGAATTTGGACCGGTAGGGAATCTGTGTCTTCAGGACAGGCAGATGAAGCTGACGGATGATCGCCTCATAGCGTTCGTAAAGCGGGGTTCGCTCGCGGCGATCGACCATCGTCCAAAAGAGGTGGAGGCTGCGCAGGCGGAGATGGTCATTACAAACCATGCCGTTATAAAGGCTACGGGCAAAGGAGAGCGAACTCTCCAGCACGACCTTGTCTGCCTTGATCGGGATGAAAAGGGCATCCAGCGAGGAGAGGATCTGCAGCACCCCTTCGGTATTGACTGTTCCGGGCAAATCGTAGAGGATAATCTGCGGATGATAATCGCTTTGCAGTTGTCGCGCCGTCTTCTCAAGGGCATCGGAAGGCGTGCTGCTGACGATAGGCCAGAATTTCCGATCGGTTCCCTTGAACTGACGGGCGACCATCAGTTTGTGATAATCACTCAAATTGAGGATCTCCAACTCGCGGGAGCGTTGATTGTAGATTGACCATTGGGGATAGTCGCAGTCGACAACCAGCACGTCCCGCTGCAAGGTGTAGTGGAGATGGCTGGCAAGCAGAACGGTGAAGGTTGATTTTCCGACGCCGCCTTTTTGATTGCATACGGCAATGCTTACAGGTGTGTTTTCCATAGTTTGTTTCTTCAGGAAGGCGCGATTTAACAGGTTTGTTCAAGTATGCGTTCACGCACGAACTCCCGAGTTCGTGAATTCAGGAATAGGGTCCGGCACGAACAAAGGGAAGCATTTCATCATAAAGGAACAGAGGACGGAAGCTGTTCCCGCAATCCTGAAAAACAGGATCAATGAATAAATACGATAGCAGTTTCATGGGTGGATTGTTGGACGTTTGCCCGCAAGGTAATGCAGTTTTCGGGGGTTGATTCCCGATGTCCTCCGGAGGCCTTTCATGGCCGACAACAGCGCTTTTTAATCCCTGGAGATCCTCGTAATATTGCAGCAGAGAATCCGCCCGTGATTTTTCGTTTCGGAGTTGCTTTTTCAGGAGAGGAGTTGTCCTCTGCGAATGCTGAAACTGTACCCGTCGCCTGACGGGAGCGAGCTGTGTTTTTGTCCGACAACCGGCGGTTTGTCCGACAAAAACGCTCGCTCTGCGAGGCGGGTGAGGTTCTCCCAAGTCGAACCCCAAATCTTCCATCGAATGACCCGTCAGCGAAAACACAACCCTCTATCTCAAACTCCGAGTTACAAATACTCGTTCCGACTCAACGAGGAGCAGAATCTCCGCTTCCGGCAGATGCTTGCAGCCGCCGGATTGGAGCACAACCGCAGCCAGTTCATCGTCAAACGACTCTTTTCCGAGCGCTTTGAAGTCATACGCCGCGACCCTTCGAAGATTGAGTTTCTAACTCGACTTAACGACCTTTACTTCCAGTTCCAGCGTGTCGGGAACAACTATAACCAGGTAGTCAAAGCCATCAACAGCCACTTCTCCAATGTCTCGATTCCCCGCCAGATCGCTGCGTTGGAACAGCATACCCGTGAGCTGAAAGCGTTGAGTATCGAGATTCTGAATCTTACCAAACAGGCCGAAGGATGGTTGCGAATATAAGGACGGGAGCAACCGTCGGCGGAGCTGTCCGCTACAACGAGGAGAAGGTTAACCGCGGGCAGGCAGAGGTGCTCTTCTGGAATCGGATGCTCGATCCGTTCGATACCGCTGGTCGCATGAGCCACGAACGGTGCATGGCCAGTTTCGAACCCTTCCTGCAGGCTAACCGGCGAACAACCAATACGGTCTTCCATGTCTCGCTGAACCCCTCGCCCGAAGACCGTCTGACCGACGAGCAACTGGGCGAGATTGCCCGCGAATACATGGTGCGGATGGGATACGGTGAGCAGCCCTATATCGTCTTCAAACATGGAGACATTGCACGCGAACACCTGCACGTTGTTTCATTACGAGTTGATTCGACGGGACGGAAGATTTCAGACTCGCACGAGTATGATCGTTCGATGTCGATCCTGCGGGACCTTGAGCGAAAATACGGACTTCACCCGAGCATCACGGGACAGGAACTGCAGGATCGGGAAGGCTTGCGCAAGGTGGATTATCAGAAGGGTGATGTCAAGCAGCAGGTTTCATCCACCGTAAGGTCGTGCCTGCGGCATTACCGCTGCGCCTCTTTTGGCGAGTGGCGGACGCTGCTTGAAGCCTTCAATGTCTCGGCCGAGGAGCGAACCGGAACCATCGAGGGCCGCGATTATGCCGGAATGATTTACGGGGCGCTGACCGATGATGGCTATGGCATCGGGACGCCGTTCAAGTCGAGCCGGATTGGGAAGGATGTCGGCTATGAGGCCCTGCAACGCTACTACGAACGGTCGAAAACGGTCTTGAAGGAGCCCGGAGCACTTGACGGGTTGCGGGGAAAGGTTGCGGATGAAATGGCGCGGTGCTCAAACAGGACGGAGTTCTGCGAGCGATTGCACGACACGGGAGTTGATGCGGTATTCCGTCTCAATGCTGCGGGACGAATCTACGGCGTGACCTTTATCGACCATGAGCAGGGAATCGTAGCCAACGGCTCCCTGTTGGGACGGAGTTTCTCGGCCAACGTCTTCGAATCGCGGTTTCATGCCGAGGGCCAAAATCAAATTATGCACGAACGTCAGACTGCCATGCCGAAAGAACCGAATATTGGAACCCCAACCTCTTTCAATCCGATAAACGCCATTTTAGATCTGGCTGATGTGCAAGCCTTCGAAGAACAGCAACAGCAACTAAAAAAAAGAAAAAAGAAAAGAGCGTTACGGAGATAACGCTCTTTTTTAATGCTTTATGTTTAGAAATAGAATGACAAGAATCGTTAGGTAATCTTTCAAAGAGAGTCGCAAGGTATTTATGGCTCTTTGCAATTCATAATCTACCTTACGAGTGGTTATCCCGTTTTTATCGGCTATCTCCTTGTAACTCATCCCCTCAAACTTGTTTGCCGTAAGGATTTGGCGTCGTAGCTCCGGCATCCGGGCAATTTGTTTGCGGCATATCGCCATGATTTCTTCACAGAACAATTCATTCGGATTGCAACTTTCGATGGTGCGCGTATAGTAATCCATGGCACATCGCTCTTTCATCAAGATTTTATCGTAAACTGTTTTTTTAAGTTCCTTGTTGCGACGATATTTAAGGCATTCGTTTTTGACCGACTGGTATAAATATGATTCGAATGTTTTTATTTCGATATATTCCCGATTGTGCCACGCCGCGGTAAAACACTCGTTTACTGCATCGCGCGCCGCATCCCTGTCGCGCAGGTAAGAGTACGCGATCCGACACAATCTTTGTTCGTACCTATGAAAAAACTGTTCGAAAGTCTCGTACGTCATTTTCTCTGATACAAATTCCTGCATGACACAATTTCTGCTTGTAGAGCAAAGATAGTAAAAAAAATATCAAAAAATGGCCAAGCGGGGAATTTATATATTGCATTAACAATCAGTCAATTACAAAATTGAGGAATTTTTCTAATTTAATAAAAATATTTATTTGCATTTGAGATCGAGAATTTGCCTTGTTCGTGGATATATAATAATAGAGGGGTAATAAATTAAGATCGCCCAAAGATAGTTTATGAAAAAACCAATAATTATGGATAACACCAAAATATCCGATACTTTGCTGTTCAAGTTTTTCCTTGGGGAGACAACGAATGACGAGACCGACCGGATTGCGGCGTGGTTGGACGCAGATCCCGAGGAGCACCAAAAGTACATGAACGAGGTCCACGAAAAGTTCATCGTAAGTATTATGATTGAGCCAGACTCCGTTCCCGAAGCTGATACGAACTTATGGTACCGCATAACACATTCAAGATCGATTCGTCAAACCATAGGAATTGCTGCTTCATTGCTTGTAATTATTGGAGGAAGTTACCTGTTCTTCTCCTCTCGGATGGATCGCTTAGCTGAAACCCCCACTTCGATCGAGGCCCCAGTCGGACAGCATGTCAGTATCGCCTTGGGTGATGGTACCACAGTAAAACTCAATTCGAAAAGCCGAATCACTTACCCGGCACTCTTCACTGGCAAAGAACGGCGCGTGTACCTCGAAGGCGAGGCGATGTTTGAAGTTGCGCATGACGCATCGCAACCCTTCATTGTCGAAACCTATGCCTGCGATGTCGAAGTCTGCGGTACGCGGTTCAATGTGAACGCCGACAAGGATGCACAGGAATTCTCAACAGCGCTTTTCGAGGGAAGTGTTGCCGTAACCAATAAGGTGAATAACGAAAAGATCCGGATGGAGCCCAACACCATCGTTCATCTGAAAAACGGGCATTTGCGCTTAAGCAACCTGGAGAACCAGGACAATTATCTGTGGACCGACGGCATCATCTCATTCAGTGGCGACGATTTCGGGCAAATCATCGACAAGTTGAGGAAGTATTTTGACGTTGAAATCGAGGTTCAGCGGGAGGAACTGCCCGCAATCAAGTACAAACGACTGAAAGTCCGCACGTCAGAAGGTATCGACCATATCTTACGGATCCTGCAGCATTCCTCGGATTTTACCTACGAATACAACGATCTTGAGAATAAGATTATCATCAAATAAGATAGCGTAATTTATTCATTTATGTCAAATGCCAAAACTGAATGCCTATGAACTTAAAATAGAACCTATTACCATCTATTTTTTTGATTGATAAAAAAGCCTGCAGGTGAGGCAACACCCGCAGGCCGCAGTTCAATCAAAATACTAACCGATTTTTACTTGAACCTTAACTCACAAATGTATGAATAAAAAGATTATTCAGCAAATCCGTCTGTCTATTCTTTTGTTCGTTCCTGCCTTGCTATTCCCTCTATCCACAATTCTTGCGCAGAATGTACGGGTTACAATTCGGGAAAACAAGGTTAAAATGGAACAGGTCATCAGCTCAATTGAGAGACAGACCCGTTATCTTTTCGGCATCGACGATGATGTGAATACCGACCTTTTGGTTACGGTTAATGTCGAAAATGAACCCCTGAAAAAAGCCCTTGACGAGATGATCCGTGGTACGGACATCGCCTATTCTGTCGAAGGAACCAATATTCTTCTTTTCCGCAATAGCGTGCAACCCGGGCGTGCTGCAAAAATTTCCGGACAGGTGGTGGATGCCAAAGGAGTACCCATCATCGGGGCTTCAGTGATCGTGCGTGGCACGACCGTCGGAGTCTCTACGGATGCCGGGGGACGCTTCACGCTGGAAGTTCCGGCGCCGGCCGCCTCGCAGACGCTCGAGGTAAGCTATCTGGGCTATGAGACGGCCACGGTAGCCGTGGGTTCCCGGACGAACTTTACCGTGACGCTCCGTGAATCGACTTCGGAGATCGAGTCGGTCGTGGTGACGGCCCTGGGCATCAAGCGCGAGGAGAAGGCCCTCTCGTACAACGTCCAGCAGGTCGGCGCCGAGGATCTGACGACGGTCAAGGACGCCAACTTCATGAACTCGCTGGCGGGCAAGGTGGCCGGCGTGACGATCAACACCTCGTCGTCGGGCGTGGGCGGCGCCACGAAGGTGGTGCTGCGCGGTAACAAGTCGATTTCTCAATCCTCGAACGCGCTGTACGTCATCGACGGTATCCCGATGTACAACTTCGGCGGCGGAGGCGGCACGGAGTTCGATTCGCGCGGCGCGACGGAGTCGATTGCCGACATCAACCCGGAGGACATCGAGTCAATGTCGGTGCTGACGGGTGCCGCAGCCGCGGCCCTTTACGGTTCGGAGGCAGCAAACGGCGCCGTGATGATCACGACGAAAAAGGGGCAGGCCGGGGCCTTGAAGGTGACGCTTTCGAGCAATACGGAGTTTCTGAATCCCTTCGTACTGCCGGAGTTCCAAAATCGCTATGGCACGGGACTCAACGGTACGAGCAGCGGCTCGAAGATCTACAGCTGGGGCGAGCGGCTGAATCCCGCCTCAAGCTATGGCTATACCCCGAACGACTTTTTCGAGACGGGCCATGTCTATACGAATGCCGTGACGGTCTCGGGCGGCACGGACCGCAACCAGACCTACTTTTCGGCCGCTTCGGTCAATTCGGACGGTATCATCCCCAACAACGAATACGACCGCTACAACTTCACCTTCCGGAACACCTCCTATTTTCTGAAAGACAAACTTCGCCTTGATGCTTCGGCGAGCTACATCTACCAGCAGGACCAGAACATGACCAACCAAGGTGTCTATTCAAACCCTTTGGTTCCGGCCTACCTCTTCCCGCGGGGTGAGAACTTCGATCTTTACCGGCGTTTCGAACGTTACAACGAGGGTACGAAGCTCATGGAGCAGTTCTGGTCGGCGGATATGGAGGGCGGCGATTTGCGGATGCAGAACCCCTACTGGATCGCCTACCGCAACCTGCGCAATACGGACAAGAAACGTTACATGCTCTCGTTCTCGGCCTCGTACGACATCCTGCCGTGGCTGAACGTCACGGGGCGCGTCCGGATCGACAATGCCAACTCGCTCTATACGCAGAAACTCTACGCCTCGTCGAACACGACGATTACCGACGGCGGCAAGAACGGCCACTATACCGAAGCCCGTGCCTACGACTCGCAGACCTACGGCGACGTAATGGTGAACATCAACAAGACGTTCGGTGACGACTGGTCGCTGCAGGCCAATGTCGGCGCCTCGGTCAACAATGTGAAGAGCGACGAACTCTCCTATCGGGGCCCCATCCAGGAGAACGGCCTTCCGAACGTCTTCAACGTCTTCGACCTCGACGACACGAAGAAGCGGGCCGAGGACCGGCTGGCACGACCAGACGCAGTCCGTGTTTGCTTCGGTCGAGGTAGGCTGGAAGCAGATGCTCTATTTGACCGTCACGGGCCGCAACGACTGGGCCTCGCAGATCGCCGGATCGTCGGAATCGTCGTTCTTCTATCCGTCGGTCGGTCTGTCGTGGGTGCCTACCTCACTCTGGAACATGGGGGAGGCTTTCAACTATCTGAAAATCCGCGGTTCGATCGCCTCGGTGGGTACGCCGTTCCCGCGCTATCTGACGATCCCGACCTACGAATACGACGCCACGAACCGCGTGTGGAAGGACAAGACCCACTATCCGATCGGGGATCTGAAGCCCGAGCGGACAATCACCTACGAAGTGGGTCTCGATGCACGGCTGTGGAAACATGTCAACCTTTCGGTTTCGTGGTACCAGGCCGACACGAAGAACCAGACGTTCGACCCTTCGCTGCCGCCGTCGTCCTCCTATACGACAATCTACCTGCAGACGGGCCACGTCCGCAATACGGGCGTCGAACTCTCGGCAGGGTATGACAATACCTGGTGGGATTTCCGTTGGGCGACGAACTTCACCTTCTCGTGGAACCGCAACGAGATCATCGAGCTGGCGGCCAATGCCGTGAACCCGGTAACGGGCGAGCCTTTGAATCTTGAGAAGCTCGACATCAAGGGGCTCGGCAAAGCGAAATACATTCTCAAGGAGGGCGGCACACTGAACGACCTCTACACGACCTCAAGCCTGCGCTTCAACGACAACGGCTACGTCGAGGTGGACAAGAGCGGCAACCTGCTGCTGACGGACGAAGGCGAGGACATCTATCTCGGCTCCGTCGTTCCGGACTACAACCTTGCGTGGCGCAACGATTTCTCGTGGAAGGGCATCAACCTCGGCGTGCTCTTTACGGGCAGTATCGGCGGTGTCTGCTATTCGGCGACGCAGGCCAACATGGACCTCTACGGCGTTTCGGAGGCCTCGGCTGCGGCACGCGATGCAGGCGGTGTATGGATCAACGGCCGCGAGCTGGTCGATGCCCAGAAGTGGTACCAGGCGATCGGTTCGCAGTCGGGCCTGCCGCAATACTACCTCTATTCGGCTACGAATTTCCGCCTGCAGGAGCTTTCGCTGGGTTACACGCTCCCGGCAAAGTGGTTCCGCGACAAGATGCGCATGACCGTTTCGTTCGTGGGGCGCAACCTCTGGATGATCTATTGCAAGGCACCGTTCGACCCTGCGGCCGTGGCCTCGACAGGTCTGAACTACCAGGGCATCGACTACTTCATGATGCCGTCGCTGCGGAGCCTGGGCTTCAACGTGAAATTCCAATTCTAAATGAACAGCAAGACCATGAAAACTATGAATCATAAGGTGCAGCGGCTGCTGCTTGCGGTCGTGCTGCTCGGCCTGGGGGCCTGCACGGGGGATTTCGAGGATTACAACCGCAACCCCAACCAGGTAACCGAGGACCAGATGGAGGCCCTGAACTACAAGACGGGCACGAAGGTCCGCACGCTGCAGGGCCTTGTAATCCCGGTTCAGGAGCACATGTATCAGTTCAACGAATCGCTGACGGGCGGGCCGTTCGCGGGCTATATCGGCGCCACGGTCGACACGTGGCAGACGAAGTTCGAGACCTACAACCCCTCGGCCGACTGGCGGAAGTGGCCCTTCGCCAATGTCATCACGGAGACCTACACCCCCTACAAGGGGATCGTCGGCGGTACGGACGACGAGGTGGCCGTAGCCTTCGCCAAACTTCTTCGCGTGGCCATCATGCAGCGCGTGACGGACTCCTACGGTCCGATTCCCTACTCGAAACTCGAAAGCAACGAATCGGTCTACGTCGAGTATGACTCGCAGGAGGCAGTCTATACGAAGATGTTCGAGGAGTTGGAT
>ULNR01000334.1_pt1 | contig 10197 bp, 8 predicted proteins | sample 1951971 | NCBI WGS metagenome assembly ULNR01 (sample SAMEA4835582, study PRJEB28245) | human gut metagenome | biome: gut microbiome; material: fecal sample | place: Denmark | collected 2008 | reverse complement strand
CGATAGCAGATTCGTTTCCAACATACACATGAATCACTTTTGTGAACTTCGTTCCCATTTCATCGGTTGCCTTAATGGTAATATCCGTTCCCACGGTCACAGTTGTCAATGTGCCTGAGAATATGATTTCATTATTTTTAATTTTGCGGGTAATTCCCGGAATCTCGCCCGTAATCTGATAGGAAAGATTTCCACAGCCATACTCGCTTAAATCCACTGTTTTATTCCACTCATCACCAACGACTCCAAGCCATTTTTCTTCTTTTGGCTCGCTTAATTTGGTAAACAGTGCCTGTGCTTCCATCGTTTTTACACCATTACCCGGCAAATCCGAGATTGTGACGCGGACATAGGAATCCTTTTCTACACTATAATCATCCGTCAGCTTAATATCATAGGTACGATTATCATAGTTGCGAATATTTGACACGGAATAGGTGCGGTTATATGTTCCATAAGAATAGCGCTTTCCTTCTATTTTGAATTGTTTGTTTGTCAATGCCTTCGCTTTATCCAGAGATACCCGGACAACATCGTTGCTAAGCACCTCCACAGAGGCAATGCCGACACTGTTGGTTGCCATCACAGTCATTTTCAAACTTGCTGTTTTTTTACTTCCCTCCACAGAAGTTGCTTTGATTGTGACGTTTCCCGCTTTGATTCCTTTTACCACACCGGCTTTTGTAACTGTCGCAATCTTTTTGTCCGAAGATGACCAAGTTACCTTTTTATAGCTTCCACTTGCCGGTTTTACAGTCGCTTTCAGAGTCAGACTGTTTCCTACATATAACTGATTTTTCGGCTTTTCAATCGCAACGGATGTTACTTTCTTTACGACCGTTACCGTAATTTTTGCTTTCTTCTTTTTATTCTTTTTGGATGTCACGGTAATTTTACATTTTCCGGTTTTGATTCCTTTCACATATCCGGATGATGAAACCGTTGCAATCTTTTTATTGGAAGATTTATAGGAAACTTTTTTATTTGCCGACTTATTCGGTGATACTTTCACAGTCGTTGTAAGTTTCACTTTTTTTCCAACTGCAACATGGACACTACTTCCATAATTACTCTTTACCGTTACCTTTTTTACTTTTACCTTTGCCTGTGCCTGCGGTGCCTGCATAAGCATAAGTGCTGCTGCCGCAAAGACAATTCCCTTTACCAATTGTTTCATTTCTTTTTTTCCTCCATTCTATCTTATACTGCCCAGGGTCTAAAACTCAAAATTTGATTATCCCCCAACATTTTATTATAGTTTAATTCTTTGTTTTGTCAAAAAGTTGTAATATATTTTCTCAAATCTCTTGATTCTTCTGGCATAATCAAATGACCTTTCAGTGCCTCATACATTTTTTGTTTCAGTCCTCTTTTTACACGAATTTGAAATTTTTCGACCTCATTAATATCTATTGTCCCTGTAAATTCCGGCACATGGTTTCCCAGAAATACCCTCTGGCTGCCATACGATGAAAAAATTCCTCTCACGTTCACTTTTTGAAGAGTTTTTGGCAAAAACACTTTGTAATATGAGTCTAAATTTGCCATCTCACGAATTTCTTTAATTCCCTCCGGTACATTTACAGTAACATCCGATTTCTTTCTCTTATAGTACTTATTTAGCAAACCACCTTTGGCATCTGCCTTTTGCCGGCTTTTCTCAGGTATTTCATAATATTTTACGTAATCAGTTGCATAAAGAATAGAGCCGTCTTTCGAGCGAATCCATTTTCCCATACTTTTTTCCTGGATAAAGTTTGATGCCTTTGGGGATATCTTATATTGTTCTACATCACCGGCGATAAACGCATTATCCTCAATAATTTCCAATTGTTTCGGTAAATACACCTTATAGGTGTACTCAAACAGAAAAATACTATTCGATGAAATCTTTTTCAAGGAACTCGGTAAAATCAATTTTTCCGATTCGATATAATTATCCTCTTCAATTCCAGAGCTCAACGTATAATTTTTACCCAAATAAGTAAGACATGACGGCAGACTTTTTAACATAATCCCCCCAAATGCATTGTCTCCCAAATAGGTAAAATGAGGGCTATTTAACACATGATGAAAATCAATTTTTACCGGTATTTCTGTTTCATCAAAGTTATAAATCTCCCAGTATGCCGTCAAACTCTCTGTCGGTTTCAGCATAGCAAATGCATTTTCCTCTACAGCCTCAAGCGAAGACGGAAGAGTTACTTCAACCCACTGCGGTTTTTTCGATATGCTTTTTTTTGAAACTATATTGGCATATGCCCCTTTGGTAATTCTCTTCGTTCCGCTTCCGATTTCAATTTTAAGAGAACCGCAGTTTGCAAAAGCATTTTCTTCCACAAAAACATCTTTCGGGATGGTAATGCTTCTTGTATTTTTTCGCTTTTGGCTTAGCGAATATCCATACTCTCCTGCATCAAACGCATGTGAAGCAATCCGGCTGCACCCTTTTGGCAGCACAATTTTCTTTTTCCCCGTATAGTTTCCTGCAAAACGATACGCTGTATTTCCTTTCACAAAAAATTCGCCTTCTCGTTTTGCATTTGGAAGATTCTTTAACTGACAGTCCATTTCAACAATGACACCAAATTCATTCGTAATAATCGTGCTGATGTAGTTATCATTTTCAAACCGGCGGCTGATCCCATTCCAGTTAAGCGTTTCTTCGCTCGTTAGTTCTCCTAATGTCTGTTTGCATTCCGCAAGCGTGGAATTCATATTGATACCGAACTGACTTGTCGTATAATATTCAACACTTTGGTCTAACAGCGTATGCACACGCCAAATCATGCCATCCTCTAAACGATCAAATGAACAATATCTTTCTAATTCTTCTGCCGGTTTGTTTTTTGTTCCCAGATAAGAAGAAAGTGAATATGTTTTTTGTTCGGCTAAAGAGGTTTTGTTTGTCAGGCATCCATTAAATTGTGACGGTCTCTGCCTATTATTGTCGCCTCCTGGGAAATTCACTTTTATCTTTTTGTCCAATAACTGAATCGTCATTTTTTTGTTCATACCCGGACGAATTGCCATCAAATACTCATTTCCTGTTGAATTGTATGTAAATTCATATTTTTCGTCCCCGATTGCGCGCCCGGCAAACAATCGATTCCTGTTTTCATCTAAGGAAAAAAAGATTGCATCTGCAGTTACACGCCGGACTTCCATTGAAAAATGCTTATCCTTGTCTGTCCATATTCCAGTAAACTGGTTCAGTTTTTCTACATTTTCTTTACGGTTTCCTAAAATTGCAAAATCACCGATAACCACGGCAAGCAGTACACACAAACAGACGCCAAGCACCATGAAAAGCAATCGTTTCTTTTTCGCTGTCATTTTTTACTCCCCCTTCTTTTGCTTTTACAGCATTGCTAAAATTTCGCTTTTCGAGGCAGCCCCAACAATTCGGTTTACCTCTTCTCCACCCTTCATAACAACCAATGTCGGAATCGACACGACACGAAACTGCATCGTAAGTTCACCCTGTTCATCCACATTTACTTTACCGACGCGGATCGAATCATTTTCCTCTCCAATCTGCTCAATTACCGGTGATACCATCTGGCATGGTCCACACCAGGATGCCCAAAAATCTAACAGTACCGGTTTGTCCGACTGTAATACTTCTGCTTCATAATTTTCCTTCGTTATTTCAATTGCTGCCATTTGTCATTCCTCCAATTCTTATTGATCTTTTAAAATTTCCCGTATCGCCTGCTCTGAGCGTTTCACATCCGCCTCAAAATCTCTGGCAGACAAAAGCCTGCACCCGGCTCCGCGAATGATAATCTGCTCCAACCCATCGGATGTCGCAACGGTGATACGATATTTTTTACCATTTTCGTGAGCAAACTTTTCAATGTACTGGTCTGCGGTTTCCGCCTCTTTTGTGTATACCACATGAATGTTATGATAATCCAAAATTTCTGTTTTGTGGTTTGCCACACGGTACGCATCAAACACTAAAATCAGCTCACATTTATGAAAACCCTGATAATTACACAGGATATCCATCAGTTTTCCTCTTGCCGCCGCAATATCGGTTTGCGCCAGCACTTTCAATTCTTCCCATGCAAAGATAATATTATACCCATCAACCAGCAGGTAATTAACATCCGGCATCTGTTTTTTTCTTGGCTTTGACAAACCAACCGGCTTTTCTTTGACAGAACTTACCCGCTTTGCAGAAATTCCTTTGTGTGAAACAATCCCCTGCTTACGATTGGCAAAAGAACTTCTTTCCAAAATGGAATCAATCTCTGATACATCCAGCCATTCTTCTTCCTGCTTTTTCGGCTCTTTTTTCTCTGTCACGTCATTTTCCATTTCAGAAGAATCTCTGTTTGCCCGTTTTGACGTGTCAATATGCATATAGTCAAACACCTGATTCCATGGAACAAAAAATCCGGCACCATGTGCACAGAATACCGAACCACTCGGATTTTTCACATCATGGTCAGCATCGTATTGTTTTGCGGCAATTACTTCATCTGCATTGTGGCACGGACGATATCCTAAAAGCGAGCAGAACAACTGTCCATGTCCTTTTGTGTAGGCGGTGACTTCCTGCGTATAATCCCGCATGGTACTGACAGGAGCTTCTCCGGTAAGAACTGCCATCGGTTGTGCCCCTTCGCCATTTGTCTGCGGTAAATTCTGCTGCAGGGTAAAACTCCCCGCCATGCGCTCAATATCTGTCATCGCCCGTCCAATTGACGTTTCCGGCACAATAAGTCGGTATTCATAATACGGCTCTAACAATACCGATTTTGTCTGCATCAGTCCTTGACGCACGGCACGATAAGTCGCCTCACGGAAATCTCCGCCCTCGGTATGTTTATTATGCGCCCTGCCGGCAATTAATGTAAGTTTTACATCGGTAAGTCCGGCTCCCGTAAGCACACCTTTATGTTCTTTTTCTGCCAAATGCGTCAAAATCAGCCGCTGCCAGTTTTTGTCCAGCTTATCTTCACTGCAGTCTGTCGAAATCTGAACACCGCTCCCCACGGCAAGCGGCTCCATCCACAAGTGAACTTCCGCATAGTGCCGTAATGGCTCATAATGACCGACACCCTCGACCGGCTCGCAAATCGTCTCTTTGTAAACAATGTTGCCGGTTCCAAATGTGACACAAACACCATACCGCTCCAAAATCCACCGCTTAATAATTTCAATCTGCACTTCTCCCATCACCTGCGCATGAATTTCCTGTAATTCTTCATTCCAGACAATGTGAAGCGCCGGTTCCTCTTCCTCAATCTCACGAAGTTTTGGAAGCATTTTTGCCGGTTCTTCTCCATCCGGAAATAAAATGCGGTAAGTCAGTACCGGCTCCAATACCGGTGCACCGCTGTCAAACTCTGCACCAAGTCCCTCCCCGGGATACGTCCTTGTGAGCCCCGTCAGCGCACAAATCATACCCGGAACTGCTTGTGCCACAGTCTCAAAACGGCTTCCGGAGTACACACGGATTTGATTAATTTTTTCTGTCCACTCACCCTTTTTATCGGACAGTTCCATACGAGGTTTTAACTGCCCTCCGGTCACTTTAACATAAGTGAGTCTGGCTCCCTTATCATCACGCATTATTTTAAACACTTTTGCCCCAAACACCTCATCGTAAGATGGCTCCAAAAGGAATGTCTGCATTACCTCCAGTAAATGCTTAACGCCTTCCATCCGCAGTGCCGAACCAAACACACAAGGGAAAATCTTTCTCTCGCTGATTTTTTCTGCGATCTGCGAAACTGTCACTTCTCCCTCTTCTAAATACTGATTCAGTATTTCTTCTTCGCAAAGAGAAACCTGCTCATAAAATTCTTCACTTTGTAATTCTGAAAAATCTGTCACCGAAGAATTTAGTTTTGCCTGAAGTTCTCCTAAAATAAATTCTTTTTCCGTTCCCGGCTGATCCATTTTATTTACAAAAATAAAAACCGGAATCTGATATTTTTCCAAAAGTTTCCACAGTGTCTGTGTGTGTCCCTGCACCCCATCCGGTCCGCTAATTACTAACACGGCATAATCAAGAACCTGTAATGTCCTCTCCATCTCCGCCGAAAAATCGATATGCCCCGGCGTATCCAACAACGTCACCTGCATATCCTCCCACGAAAAAACTGCCTGCTTGGAAAAAATCGTGATTCCTCTCTCTTTTTCCATCGCAAATGTATCTAAGTAGGCATCCCCCTTGTCCACACGTCCCGGATTTTTCAACACTCCCGCCTGATACAAAAGGGCTTCTGACAACGTTGTTTTTCCTGCGTCCACATGTGCTAACAACCCGATACAAACATTTTTCTTGTCTTTGTTCATATGCAAAACCCCCCCTTCCTAAGTCATAATGAGTTATTATAACATAAAAAAGGGGGAAGGTCGATATTTTTGTTGAGTAGTTTGTGTCAGTTGTTCGTTAGCACTTTTTTGTTTTCCGTAATTCCACAGAAAAGCTTTGCGTCTCGTGGGCACTCCCGTTTGTTGAGTGCGTAGCGGTATGGGCACTGAAACTACCAGTGCTGCATACCGACGCACTCAAACCCACGAGTCACAAAGTTTTTCTGCGGAATTACTGGAAGCCAAAGGAACCGGCAACGAACAATTGTCACAAACCCATCATTTCAAACTCAGTTTTGTATCAAATAATAAGGTGTATAAAAAAGTAATTGTTGATTACTATACACATGTGTGTTAAACTATCATTAGTGCTACCCTATTCGGTAGGCGGTTCGCCTTCGTCGCAGGAGTATTAGCCTGCGTTTACATAGAAATCCTTTATGGAAATCTCATGAGGAGGATTTGTACTTATGCTTACAACGGAATTGTTTATAACCATCATCAGCTTATGTATTACATGCTTTGCTCTTGGTTATACCGTTGGTTCTAAGAGCAATGATAAAACACAAAAATGACCGCCCAGTCCTGAGAAACTTAGCGATCATTTTGCACTAAAAAAATAATCAGGCTAACCGTCTATCGGTAGCACTTTTTCTATTACTATATTAACATCAAACTAGAATTATGTCAAACATCTATTATCCATCGATATTTTTATTTCAAAATTCCGAATATCATCATACATATAAATTTTTCTACAATAACAATCTTCCTGTTGACCTGATTTCAAAAAACTCCATTTACAGTCATCCCTATTTACGTTTTTATTTGACCTGTTTTCGTTTTTTTCTTATTTAGGTCAACCTTTTCAATTTATTTGTTGGCTGAAATTAACATTATCACAAAAACAGTCATTTATTTTCATTATTTTTATGACCTATTTAATTAAAACTCTTTTTACGGTCAACGCTTATCCATAAAATGGTTGACTGCATTCGTTGCTTTTTCAAATCCAGTCAACAAATTAGCATCATCATTTTCGATTTTCCCCACAACACGGTCAGTTATAAATACTCATCCTCTTTTCATATACAAAAGCGGATATGGATTTCCCTGCTCATCAAGGTCTGTTCTTTTATAAGCTGCAAATCCCATATGCTCATAAAATCCTACTGCCTGTGGGTTCTGCTCATTCACTGTCACTTCTCTAATTTCATAATTATGAATTCCATATTGCAGCAATTGTCTGCCAATTCCTTTTCCTCTTTCCTTTGGGGAAAGAAAAAGATGCGTTGCACGAACCGACTGCTCCCAAACTTTTATAATATTTGTCAACAATTTAGTTGTTCTTTCGGAAACTTCGTATATTTTCATATTCCGTAACGATACTCCTTTTCGTCTTTTTCATTTGCATCAATGTGATATCTCTCAATCACCATATCTGCTACTTCATCTGGCGAAAGATTTGTGTTATCAATTTTTATATGATTATCAAATAAGATTTCTCCATCTTTCGTATTCAGTTGATGTCTTTGTGCATCCCTAAGTAAATTCTCTCTACTCCATTTTACATCACGTTTGGATGCCTTTCTTTCCATTCTGTGCGGTGTCAGATTGCGCTCTAAACGAGTCTCTAAATCTGCACTAAGCTCCACAAAATAAAATTTTCCACCGCTTTTTACAAATTGGTTTTCCAAATTTTTTAGATAATCAATTTCTTTCTGTAATTCAAACGCGGCAACATAAGTAAATATCATATCCACATTATGTTTAACTGCCAGCTGAAATGCTTTTTCTCTAATATAATAATTAAATTCCTTCTGTGCAGGTGTAGCAAATCCAAATATCTTATCTGATATTTCAATACTGTCATGATTCATCATCATGTTGTATTTCAGTTTATCTCTCAGACTCTCTGCTACCGTCATTTTTCCAACTGCCTGCGGTCCACATACTATAATTAAGTTCGCCATATTCTTTCCTTTCATCCGGTTATGCTGTTGACCTAATTTCAAAAAAATCCATTTACAGTCATCCATATTTCAATTTTTATATGACCTATTATCGTTTTTTCCTCAATTAGGTCAACCTTTTCAATTTATTTATTGACTGAAATTAACATTATCACAAAAACAGTCATTTATTTTCATTATTTTTATGACCTATTTGATTAAAACCCTTTTTACAGTCAACGCTTATCCATAAAATAATTGACTGTATTTGTTATATTAGCAAATACAGTCAACATTTTCTTTTTCCACAACATGGCTAGCTATAAATACCTATCTTTTCTTATAAAGAATCAGCTCTGGATTTTTTCCTTCTGCCTCATATGTGCAAACCATTATAAAATCCATATTTGCTAAAATACCATAACATCTGGCATCACCAAACTCGGATTCTAACTGATTTCCCAAATATGTTGTCTGGTCGTTTAGAAACTTAACACTTGCACCACTTGGTAATGGGTATGCCAAGTTCACATAGGACCCAACTAATGCATTCAGCCTTTCAACCTTTGGCATCCCTTCAATAGGAAGCTCATTGATTTCTTTAATCAACTGTTCCTTGAACATTTCAAACTGCCCATCATCGCTAAGCTGTTCATACTTCTTCCAATAATCCAACGTCGGAAGAGTTGCTTTCATATGAGCACGCGCCTGTTCTTCTGTAAAGCCTTGATTTATCATATGCTTTACACACACATCAATCAAATCGTCCATATTGCTATAGGTATAAGTTCCATCGGCATAACACCACTTACAGTAATTCTCATTCAAAGAGCCATCCCTATCATGACTAACAATTTCATCTTCCAACGGCATACCACAGCACTGGCAAATCAGTTGTCTGGGAGCACCTAAAAGCGTATTAATTGTAACATTGAATTCCTTTGATAAAAGCTTTAGCGTTTCTGTATTGGGGACAGTTTCACCATTTTCCCAGCGTGAAACTGCCTGTCTTGTAACCATTACCTTCTCAGCTAATTCATCCTGAGATAATCCCTTTTTCGTACGAAGTTCTAATATCACATTTTTTGTTTCCATTGTTTTCACCTCCAATACTAATATCATATCAGCATATTAGCATTTAGAAAAGCAACTTGCTGTTTCCTCACTTCCAAAGTCAACAGACTTTAGCAAAAAACATCAGCGTTTGATATTTCCCTTCTCAATATTTTCTTCGATAATCTGTTTCGTAACTTCATATAGCTTCTCCGAGCCAAGACATGTTTTATTTTGTCTGCCGTACACCTGCTCTGCGCAGACCTCATGCCTTCGCCAGTCTCCGCCATCGTTGCTGTTATTTAACATAAGTGGCTGCAAATTATCCATCGCATGGGCAAACTTCGACTCCGGCGTGGCAAACTCTTCAAATTCGTCGAAAAGTGCCATAAACTCTTCTTTTTGCTCCTCCGGCAAAATTGAAAAGATTCGTTCTTTCGCTGCATCTTCACGGACTTTCTGCGTCTTTAACGCTTCCTCATCATACGCATAGGTATCCCCCGCATCAATTTCTACAATATCGTGAATCAGACACATAAGCATTACTTTCGCAATATCAACCGGTTCGTTCGCATACTCTTTTAAAAGATACGCCATAATCGCCATATGCCAGGCATGCTCCGCATCATTTTCATTGCGTCCGTGGCCGGAAAGATGAGTCTGTCTGAAAATATTTTTTTCTTTGTCAATTTCCAAAGCAAAATCAAGCTGGCGCTTTAATCGTTCCTCCATTACTTAATCCTCCGTTAAATTGTTTCTTTCCGACACATTTATACGCAATAGTACCACTAATCCTCTAACGCCTGCTTCAAATCAGCAATTAAATCCTCTTTATCTTCAAGTCCGCAAGAAATACGAA
>ULNR01019143.1_pt1 | contig 10324 bp, 7 predicted proteins | sample 1951971 | NCBI WGS metagenome assembly ULNR01 (sample SAMEA4835582, study PRJEB28245) | human gut metagenome | biome: gut microbiome; material: fecal sample | place: Denmark | collected 2008 | reverse complement strand
AAAACACCGGTTGAGGTAAAAGAAGCTGCCGGATTTGTTGTAAACCGTATCTTGATTCCTATGATTAATGAAGCAGTTGGCATCCTTGCTGATGGTGTTGCTTCTGCTGAGGGTATCGATGCTGCTATGCAGCTTGGTGCAAACCACCCAATGGGTCCTCTTGCACTTGGTGATTTGGTTGGTCTTGATATCTGCCTTGCTATTATGGAAGTTCTTCAGGCAGAGACTGGTGACCCGAAATACCGTCCACATCCATTGCTTCGTAAAATGGTACGTGCCGGCAAACTCGGACGTAAAACTGGTGTTGGATTCTTTGATTATTCCAAATAATATTATAGAAAGGAGTTCATGTTATCATGGATTTTAAATTAGACAAACAGCATGAGATGGCGAGACAGTTGTTCAAAGATTTTGCTGAGAACGAAGTAAAGCCACTTGCGCAGGAAACCGATGAAACAGAAGTATTCCCTCGTGAGACTGTTGACAAAATGATGAAACTTGGTTTCATGGGAATTGCGATTCCTAAAGAGTACGGCGGACAAGGCTGTGACCCATTGATGTACACAATGTGCGTTGAGGAGTTGGCTAAAGTTTGTGGTACAACAAGCGTTATTGTATCCGCTCATTCTTCTCTTGGTGCTGACCCAATTATGATGTACGGTACAGAAGAGCAGAAAAAGAAATATCTTGTACCACTTGCAAGTGGTGAGAAATTAGGCGCTTTCGGTTTGACTGAGCCGGGTGCAGGTACCGATGCTCAGGGACAGCAGACAAAAGCTGTTTTAGATGGCGACGAATGGGTACTCAATGGTTCTAAATGCTTCATCACAAATGGTAAAGAAGCAGATATTTACATCATCATTGCTGTAACCGGTATCATTGAAAAACGTGGTAGAAAAGTAAAAGAAATTTCTGCTTTCATCGTTGAGAAAGATACTCCTGGATTTACTTTTGGTACAAAGGAGAAGAAGATGGGTATCCGTGGTTCTTCCACATACGAGTTAATCTTCGAGGACTGCCGTATTCCAAAAGAAAATCTTCTTGGTGCACAGGGCAAAGGTTTCGGAATTGCTATGCATACACTGGATGGTGGACGTATTGGTATCGCTGCTCAGGCACTTGGTCTGGCAGAAGGTGCTTTGCAGGCGACAATCGATTATGTAAAAGAAAGAAAACAGTTCGGTCGTTCGATTGCACAGTTCCAGAATACACAGTTCCAGCTTGCTGATATGGCAACAAAAGTGGAAGCTGCTAAGATGCTTGTATATCGTGCAGCAATGGCAAAAGCTACGCAGAAAGTTTACAGCGTAGAAGCTGCTATGGCAAAATTGTACGCAGCAGAAGTTGCTATGGAAGTAACAACAAAAGCAGTTCAGTTACACGGTGGTTATGGCTACATCAGAGAATATGACGTTGAGCGTATGATGCGTGATGCAAAAATCACAGAAATCTACGAAGGAACTTCAGAAGTTCAGCGTATGGTTATCTCTGGCAGCTTATTGAAATAGGAGGTGCTCTCGTGAAAATAGTAGTATGTATTAAACAGGTACCGGATACTAAGGGCGGCGTTGTATTTAACCCGGACGGTACATTGAATAGAGGTGCGATGCTTACCATCATGAACCCGGATGATAAAGCCGGTTTGGAAGCAGCACTGAGAATTAAAGAAGAAACAGGTGCAGAAGTTACTGTTCTTACCATGGGACTTCCAAAAGCAGAAGAAGTTCTTCGTGAGGCAATGGCAATGGGCGCTGACAATGGTATCCTTGTAACAGACCGTGTACTCGGTGGTGCTGATACTTGGGCTACTTCTACAACAATTGCCGGTGCACTTCGTAACATTGATTACGATTTGATTATCACAGGCCGTCAGGCTATCGATGGTGATACTGCACAGGTTGGTCCACAGATTTCCGAGCACTTGGATATTCCGGTTATCTCTTATGCACAGAATATCAAAGTGGAAGGTGACAGCGTAATCGTTGAGCGTCAGTATGAGGACCGTTACCATGTAGTAAAGGCTAAAATGCCTTGCTTGATCACTGCTCTTTCTGAGTTGAATGAGCCACGTTATATGACTCCGGGCGGAATCATGGACGCATTTGACAAAGAGATTACCGTTTGGGGACGTGCAGACCTTAAAGATGTAGATGATTCTAACCTCGGTCTGAAAGGTTCTCCGACAAAAATTGCAAAAGCTTCCGATAAGGTTCGTAAGGGTGCCGGCGAAGTCGTTACCCTTGACCCGGCAGAAGCTGCTCAGTATATTGTAGATAAGTTTAAAGAGAAACATGTAATCTAATTATTATAAAGGAAAAGTGGTGAAAAAAATGAGTTTAGAAGAATATAAAGGTGTATATGTCTTTGCACAGCAGGTTGACGGAGAAGTAAGTGGAATCGCTTACGAACTGCTTGGCAAAGCAAAAGATCTGGCAAAAGATTTGAACGCAGAAGTTACCGCTGTTTTGCTTGGTTACGGTGTTAAGGGCCTTGCGGATTCTTTGGCTGAGTATGGTGCAGACAAAGTAATCGTAGTGGATGACAAAGAACTTGAAGTATATCGTACAGAGCCATATGCTCATGCACTTGCTTCTGTAATCAATGAGTACAAACCTGAAATTATGCTTGTTGGTGCAACAGCAATTGGCCGTGACTTAGGTCCTCGTGTATCCGCACGTGTAGCAACTGGTCTGACTGCTGACTGTACAGTACTTGAGATTGGTGATTTCACCGATAACATGACAAAGGAGACCATTCCAAATCAGCTTCTTATGACACGTCCTGCATTTGGTGGTAATACAATCGCTACGATTGCATGTCCATACAACCGTCCACAGATGGCTACCGTTCGTGCCGGTGTTATGCAGAAGATTGACCCAATTAAGGGTGCAAAAGCTGAAGTAATCGAGTACAATCCGGGATTTACTCCGGACAACAAATATGTTGAGATTCTTGATGTTGTGAAGTCTGTAGCTGACACAGTAGATATCGCAGATGCTAAGATTTTGGTATCCGGCGGTCGTGGTGTTGGAAGCGAAGAGAACTTCAAACTTCTTCAGGATTTGGCAGATGTACTTGGCGGAACAGTAAGCTGCTCCCGTGCCGTTGTTGAGAATGGCTGGCTTCCGGTTGAGCGTCAGGTAGGACAGACCGGTAAAACCGTTCGTCCTAATGTATACTTTGCAATCGGTATTTCCGGAGCTATTCAGCACGTAGCAGGTATGGAAGAATCTGACATTATCGTTGCTATTAACAAAGACGAGACAGCTCCAATCTTTGATGTAGCTGACTATGGTCTGGTAGGCGATTTGAATAAGATTGTTCCTCAGTTGACAGAAATGCTGAAAGCAGAATTGGCTGAGAAAAACTAATTTTAAGCGAGAAATCGTTTGATAAAAAAAAGAAAACAATAAATTACAGTTTGTGGTTTATTGTTTTCTTTTCATTTGAGGGTGTTTAGGTGATGAAGAAAAAAGTATATCAAAAACACTATGCGTTTATTGTAGAAAACCCGGAAGATGAATTTTGGGAAAAGTGTATGTCTTAGGACAGGATGGTACAAATCAAGTAGATTCGTATTTTTTTGTGTCGATTTAACAGAATAACAAAAATGTGTTTTTTATCATAAAGCACTGCTAGTTTGTCTGTTGGCAGTTATCATGACATTTTTATTAACTGCCTGCGGTGTAAGTGGCGACCAGATTGCTGTAAACAAGCCGTAGCATAAAGGCTCAAACGCCAAAAAACGAATTGCCGGTGTCTTGATTTGTGCAGGGTTTATCGCTTCCGTGATTTGGAAACGAATCAAAGCAAAGAAAAATGGTTATCAGCAGAGTAACCTTTACGGTGATATTGCAAAATGTGTTATCATTACCGCAGTAGCAACCATTGCCTTTGATGTAATTTCTAAGAAAAAACAGAGTAGTAAATAACAACAAAGAAACACCTCGTGTGAGACGGGATAACGCAGAGCGTTATAGTCTCCCACGGGGTGTTTTTTGTTGTTTTGTAATGTTCGAGGGGGAGGCTCATAGAGTGTAAAATTGCGTCAAAGGTTTGGATTTTTTTGGGTGGGCATACTTTTTTGGCAAAATGAGATGAAACGTATGACCGAAATATGTTGTTGGGGGAAAATAGAATAATTTTACTGCGTTAAATTTTAGGAAAATGATTTAAGCGGTTGAATGATATAATCGGTATCAGGTACTTTTGTTGCCGATGAAACCACAAACTTCTTTGGGATTATTGTATTTATTTTCTATTTTTATCGGCAACATAACAAGTTCTTCTCTAGGAGTAAGGAGAACTTAGAATTTCAAAAAAGAAGAGGAGGGTTTTCTATGAATAAGAAAACACAAAAAAAATATGTAGCTTTATTAACAATGTTAGCAATGGTTATTTGTACAATGTTTTGTACAAATACTGTTAAAGCAGACACCGAATTACCATTTTCAAATGAAGATGTAATCAAAACTTGTACCAGCACTTATAACAATATTGAACGGACTCTTTGGGTTTTAAAAAATGGGGATTTATATTTAAAATATAACAATAAGAGTCTTGCCAACATAACTTTTTATGCTCTAGATGCAGGTTTTGATAAAAATGGTGCACTTTGGTTTCAACAAACTTCAAAAGCTATATGTTGGTTTAATCCGGATTTACAAGATCTTGATTCGATATCCTACAACGTAATTCCACAAACAGACCCTGATTATGAAGGGTATACTGAAGATGCTACAAATTTAGTATATGATTCTCAAGATTATGTTACAGGATATAAATTATCTTCTGGAAAAATCAAACCTACACTTTCACTTGAAATAATGAAAATAACTCTTGGAATTTATGATGAAGATGATGATCCAACTCCAACACCTACTAATTCGGTATCTACACCAACGCCTACTCCGACCGCACCAGTATCTACTCCTTCTGCAACTCCAAAAGTTACCCCTACTACTCCTCCAAAAAACACAACTGATCCTGTTGTTACACCAAAAACAGTTACAACAAAGAAAGTTGTTAAAAAGAAAGCTGGTTATTCCTGTCTTTCTATTGGAAATAAAGTAACTAGCAAGTACAAACTTGCAAAGGGTAAACTTACTTGGAAAGGAAGCAGCAAGAGTAAGAAATATTCTGGAATTAAGTCAGCTGCATTCATAAAGAAAAGTGGCAACCTTGTCTTTTTGACTAAAAAAGGTAAAGTATACACCTTATCTCCTAAAGGGAAGAAAAAGTGTATTGTTAAAAAGAAGGGTAAAAAACTTATCTTAAAAAATAAGTTTGCAGTAAAGGTCCAAGTAGGTAAGAAGTTTATCAATCTAGCTAATCAGTAATGCTTTGACAGCAACACTAGTTTTGACAGGGATTGCGTTGCCAGTAAAAGATATAATGGCTCAGTAAATAAAAGTGGAAAAAGGGCCTCCCTCCATGTGAGACGGGATAACGCAAAGCGTTATAGTCGCACATAGGGGGAGAATTTTTTTTGCTATAGAGAAAGGGGGAAGGAAAAGAAAATAATGACAGGTGTTGTGTTTTATGTTATAATAAGAAAAAAATATATGCAAAAAATTGAAAAAATACTTGTACTGATGGCACAACATAGAAAATGTATGGTACTGGTATTCTGAGAAAATGGATATAATATTTATTAAAGAAGTGACGAGTATATTTTAAGGGAGGAGTACAAATATGGTTACAGCGAGAGATATTAACGATATTCAGGCATTAAAACCAGATGAGCAGGTGTTGGTTCTTAGTTTGGTTAAAAGTTTTGTAAAATCGCCTGAAAATACAAATGAAGATCAAAAACGATTAGCGAGAATGAGACAAAAGTACGTTGAAAAAAATCCGATGACAATGGATGAGATTAATTCAGTTATAGAAGGAGAGTAAGGTATGCAGGTGGTCATAGATACTAACATGTTCCATTTTATATAACAGCAAAGGCAACAAAATCAAGACTTGTTACGGGAAATATAAAACATTATCCGATAGAACAAATGCGTACAATGATATGGGAATTAACCTAGGTATGAATTTATATTGAGAGACTTAATGAAAAGGACAGCGGTTAGGCTGTTCTTTTTTATAGACAAAAATTGAGGAGAATATTGTATTATAGACAAGATTGTGATAAAATGACACTTACTAGATGTCAAAAAGCGTTTTAGCAGGCAAACATAACGATTAAACAGAAAGGAATGGTGATTTTATGAAAACAAAGTTGGAGGAAAAAATGAAACGAATATATTATATTTTTATCGTATGTATTATGAGTGCTTTTATGCTATCCTGTGGCAAAAAGCAGGATGTAAATATACCTGACAAGCAAGAAGAAAAGGTTCAACAAGAAGAAAAAAAGGAAAAAGAAGAGAAAAGTATTTCATTACAGACAGATTATCATATAGAAGATTATGAAAATGGTTATTTAATTGTTTCAAAATCAGATGGCATATTGTACGGAGCTATTGATAGAAATAATAAAAATATTATTCCGATGGAGTATGATAGTGCATCTTTTTTTGATTCCGAACTGCTAAAGAAGAAGGGAAAAGTATTTATTAAAACGAGTTATGAGAAGAAAAAGTCAGTGTTTAATAAAGATGGAAATAAAATAATAAATGATTTGGATACTTCAGCCTTTGGTGTGGTTGAGTATGAAACAGAGGCGAATCAGGATGTACCTATATTATTTTATGCTCAAAATAGCGAAAAAAACAATATTAGTATTTACAATGAAGATGGAAGCCAGAAAAGTTCGTTTAATTTGCCTGTAGATAGTGATGCCTCAATTTTGACTGTTTCAGAAGAATGGGTGAATGAGCAGTGTTTTATCGTTACAATAATGGCTTCATCATGGGTTAATACTTATTTGTATTCCTATGATGGAAAATTATTAAAGCAATGGAAAAATTGTTCCTTTAGGCATTGTAATGCGAGAGGCAAATCTGGAAATGAATATCATGTATATGTTGAAGGAGGAGATTGGAAAAAAAATAAGATAACAACGGAAAAAATATATATTGATGAAAATGGTATTTGCAAAACGGTAGGAAAGTATTCAAAAGTACAAGAGCGCTTAGATGAATTTGATAGTGATAAAGAACCAGTTGAAATTATCAAAACTTATCATATCGGAAATAATAAAGAAAATACCATTTCTAAGAGTAATGATACATGGAAGTATCAAACCACATCAGGGGATGCAGTTTATGATGCCCGCTATTATAGTTGTTTGAAGATTGATACGGCATACCTTTTATCGAATGAGAATAAAGAAGCGTGTGTAATAACAGAAAACGGGAAAAAGGTTCTAGATTATGGTGATATTTCTTGTGAAGGAGATGAGGACTATTATTATCAGAACATTAAAATAAATAAAAAGAATTTCTTTTCGGATTTCAATAGTGTTTGTATTGTGACGAAAGAAAACGAAAAGGAAGTGGCGCATTTTTATGACGAAAAAATGTAAGTAAGAGTTAAAAAATGTTTAAATTGGATAATATATTGTACTATTTTAGGACAATAATGTATCACATGAAACACCAAGAACTTTTGCAAATGTTTTTAATTCAATATCTGTAACGAAGCGTTGTCCGGATTCAATACGTTGAATTGCATTTTTGTCAAGAGCAATACCTTCTAACTGCATTTTATCGGCTAAAGCTCGTTGGGAAGTCTTTGGAACCATATTTTTTCGAAGTTTTGCAATGGCAAGTCCGGAAATATTATTTCTGCCATTAGTTGCTTTGTTTTTATACATAAAATCACCGTCCTAAATTAATTCGTTCAATATCGAAATTATAAGGGATATTATTGGTTAATATGACATATAGTAAATGTCAAATGAGATGCAGAGATAATAAATATAATTATAGTTTAAAATGTGATTTTTATTCAGTTTTATTGAGTTAAAAATTAGGTAGGTAGCGCAAAAAAGAAAGTTAAGCGAGATAAAGACAAAGAGACAAGGAGAAAAAAATATGAACTATAAAAGGAAAAAAATATTGCGTTTTGTATTGCGTTGTTCTTAGGAATTGAACTGTTTGGCAATTCATGGAGTGTTCAGAGAACATATAAGGTAAAAAATGCAGGGAAAAAGAAAGTAAAAGCAAAGCCTGGGGCAAAATGAGATGAAACGTATGACCGAAATATGTTGTTGGAGGAAAATAGAATAATTTTACTGCGTTAAATTTTAGGAAAATGATTTAAGCGGTTGAATGATATAATCGGTATCAGGTACTTTTGTTGCCGATGAAACCACAAACTTCTTTAGGATTATTGTATTTATTTTCTATTTTTATCGGCAACATAACAAGTTCTTCTCTAGGAGTAAGGAGAACTTAGAATTTCAAAAAGGAAAAGGAGGGTTTTCTATGAATAAGAAAACACGCAAATATGTAGCATTGTCATTATTGGTAGCTTTGTTTGTATGTACCATATGCAACTCAAATGTAAGTAAAGCAGAAACATCAACCGATGCAAAAAAAACCATTAGTTGTACTGTAAACAATGTAAATCGGACTTTAACTTGGTCCGATGATGGAAGTATATACTTTAAAATAGGAGATTCGGAATCTATTCGATTAATTGCAGACTCTTCCCCTTTTTTAAGTATAAAATTTGATATATACGGTACATGTTGGACCTACAAAAAAGACCGTTCTGATGAAAGCAACAACAAATATGTTCTTCGCTGGTGGAATTATGACATTCTTCCTGATTCATATATTTTTAAAGTTATTCCTAGAGTAACTTCTGAAGGATCGTATGAATATGTAGATGACATAGAATCATTAATTCTTGACTCTGATAATAACTTTATTATTGGATACAAGACATTCTCGGGAAAAGAATATGCAATACCAACACCAGAAGATATGAAAAAAATATTATCAACAGATGATTATTTAGAATATCCTCAACCTAGGCCACTTAAAGATAACACATCAGCAACGCCTACTCCAACCATTCCTGCAGCTACTCCTCCTGCTCCAACAGTTAACCCTGTTGCTACTCCCCCAACCACAAGTACTCCTGTTGTTACTCCAAAAACAACCGTAACACCAAAAGTATCTGTGAAAAAGAAAGCTGGTTATAACTGTCTTTCTTTGGGAAGTAAAATTACAAGTAAGTACAAACTTACTAAGGGTAAACTCACTTGGAAAGGAAGTAGTAAGAGTAAAAAATACTCTGGAATTAAATCAGCTGCCTTCATAAAGAAGAGTGGTAACCTTGTCTTCTTAACTAAAAAAGGTAAAGTATACACCGTATCTTCTAAAGGTAAGAAAAAGTGTATCGTTAAGAAGAAGGCCAAAAAACTTATCTTAAAAAATAAGTTTGCAGTAAAGGTTCAAGTAGGTAAGAAGTTTATTAATCTAACTAATAAGTAATGCTAACCGCTAAATTTTGACAAGCAGATAAAATCGAGAATGATGATAAAAAGGAGTGTAAAGAAAGTAAAAATCAAGAAATAAATAGATTGCAAGAGGAGGAAGAAAAGGATGAAAAAACGAACTAAACAATATTTCACTGCAGTAACAATCGCTGCAATGATGGTTAGTAGTTATGGCACCGGTGTTCCGACAATGGCGGCAAAGGTGACTCTGCCAAGGACAGCAAAAGTAGTTGTTGGAGCAAAAAAAGTTTTGAAACTGAAGAACAACAAGCGGGCTGCAAAGTGGAAGGTAAGTAAAGGCAAAAAGTACGTGAAGATTGTGAAGAAGAGCAAGAAACGATGTACAGTAAAGGGCATTAAAAAGGGAAACGCTACCGTGCAGGCTGTAATTGGAGCAAAGAAATACAGTTGTAAGGTCAAGGTTACGGTAAAGGCAAAAAACAAGGTGGGAGAAAGCAAGAGACCAAGTGTGTCTCCTGTACCGGAGGTAAGTAAGAGACCAAGTGTATCCCCTGCATCAGAGGAAACAGAAATACCAGCGACAGCTACACCGGAAGTTACCGATGAACCGGGAGGAATTGTGACGATTGTGTATGATGGAACAAATTCAGATGAAATTAAGGATATACCGGGAAAAGTAAATGTCATTGTTAAGGATGGAGTGACGGAGATAGGAGCCTCTGCATTTGAAGATTGTAGCGGACTAGCGAGTATCACGTTACCAGATAGTGTGACAAAGATAGGTGGCGACGCATTTAGATGTTGTGGCGGACTGGCGAGTATCACGTTACCAGATAGTGTGACAGAGATAGGTCAGGGTGCATTTTATGGTTGCAACGGCTTGATGAGTATCATGCTACCAGAAAGTGTGACCGAGATAGGCTTCTTTGCATTTTGTGATTGCAGTAATTTGGAAAGCAT
>ULNR01020048.1_pt1 | contig 10387 bp, 8 predicted proteins | sample 1951971 | NCBI WGS metagenome assembly ULNR01 (sample SAMEA4835582, study PRJEB28245) | human gut metagenome | biome: gut microbiome; material: fecal sample | place: Denmark | collected 2008 | reverse complement strand
AAAGTCGGGGGCTTTTGACCCCGACATCATAAAATACTAGGAGGTATACAAATATGTGGGCTTATGAAAGTGTTTTTTATCAGATATATCCTCTGGGATTGTGCGGTGCACCTTATGATAATGATGATGTCCTTACACATCGTATCCTTAAGGTCAATGACTGGATTCCCCATATTAAAAAGCTGGGTGCCAATGCAATATATTTCTCACCTGTATTTGAATCTGATACGCACGGATATAATACCCGTGACTATACAACAATAGATAAAAGACTTGGAACCAATGAAGATTTTGCCAACGTATGCTCTAATCTGCACAAGGAAGGAATCAAGGTTGTTCTTGATGGTGTATTTAACCACGTAGGCCGTGGCTTCTGGGCTTTTCAGGACGTTCTTAAAAACCGTGAGAATTCTGCTTATGTTAACTGGTTTGCAAGAATAGACTTTAATGGCAACTCGAACTATAATGACGGTCTGTGGTATGAAGGCTGGGAGGGCTGCTATGACCTCGTAAAGCTCAATCTATATAATGAGGATGTTATACAACATATTTTTTCAGCCATAAAAGGATGGGTAGATGAATTCGATATAGATGGCTTAAGACTTGATGTGGCTTACTGCCTGAATCATGACTTTTTAAGAAGACTCCGCTCCTTCTGCGATTCGCTAAAGCCTGATTTCTTTCTTCTCGGTGAAACTCTTCATGGTGACTATAACCAGATTATGAATGATGAAATGTTACATTCTGTAACCAATTACGAATGTTATAAAGGTCTTTATTCAAGCTTTAACTGTATGAATATGTTTGAAATAAACCATTCATTATTACGACAGTTCGGACCAGAAAACTGGACTCTTTATAAGGGAAAGCATCTGCTCTCCTTTGTTGACAATCATGATGTAACAAGAGTTGCCAGTATTCTTAATAACACTAACCACCTTCCTCTCATATACACCCTTGCATTCGGAATGCCTGGTATTCCTTGTGTATACTATGGCAGTGAATGGGGTGCAACAGGAAGAAAAGAGGATGGGGATCCTGCTTTGCGTGCTTCCTTTGATGCACCTGTATGGAATGACCTCACAACATTTATATCAAAGCTGGCTGTCGCAAAGAAGTCGTCAAATGCACTGAATTATGGAAGCTTCTCATCTATCGTTCTCACCAACGAACAATGCATTTTCCTGCGTCAGTATAATGATGAACGTGTTCTTGTTGCCATCAATGCATCTGAACATCCTTACTTTGCTTCGTTTAATATCGGAACTGATACATGTACTGACCTTATAAGTGGCAGCGAAATTAAGCTTAATAACGGAATGGAACTTCCTGGATATAGTAGTTTTATGCTTCGTCCATTCTCTTAAGCTCCGGAAGTACTGTACATAGCATTGTTATAAAACAGATACTTCCTCCTATTACATTGGATACTGGCTCAGCCAGAAATACTCCTGCTGTTCCCATATTAAATGTATATGGCATAATATATGTAAGAGGCACGACTATAATTACTTTTCTTAATAATGAAAAGAATATGGCGTGCTTCTTTTTGTTAAGTGACTTAAATACTGTCTGTCCGATATATTGCAGATCCATAAATATAAATGCTGCAAAATACTGCTTTAATGCAACAATAGCATCACTAAGCAGGCTGCTGTCTGAACTGAATATGCTTATTAATGCTCCCGGTGCAAATATAATAATGCTCCACATAACAGCCGTATAAGCCAGTGTCATAATACTAAGAACCGCTATTGCTTTTCTGATACGTGTGGGCTTTCCTGCACCATAATTATAACTGATAACTGGCGAAGAGCCTTCATTAATAGCATGAATCGGAGTATCCACAAGCTGTCTTACACTAGATACTATTGTCATTACTGATATATAAATATCTCCTCCTGTTACTGCCAATACATTATTGCAGCATATTGTAACAAGACTGTTAGTAACCTGCATTATAAATCCTGCTGTGCCAAGACTGATAATATTCTTAGCATAGCCTGCACACTCTGCCAGCTCACTTCTCTTTAGAAATCGCATTCTTAATTCAGATTTATGTGTCATGAAATATATTGTAAACATCGCTGAAAAGCATTGTGAAATAACTGTTGCTACTGCTGCTCCCTTTACGCCTAAGCCAAAAACAAATATAAATAGTGGATCCAGTATGAAATTAAGAACTGCTCCTATTGCAACTGATATCATACCAGTTGTAGAATATCCCTGTGCATTAATATATGGATTTAGTCCTAAGGCAAGCATAGATGGTATTGTTCCTATAAGATAAATCATCATATATGGATATGCATAAACTATTGTACTATCTGATGCGCCAAACACGATAAGAATCTGTTTTGAAAACAGCAAACCACAGGACATCAATATAAAAGCACCTGCACAAAGCATTGAAAATGAAGTATCCATAATAAGTGCAGCTTCTTTATTTTTCTTTCTTCCCCTATATATCGAAAACAGAGGTGTTCCACCGCTTCCAAACAAGTTAGCAAATGCTGTAATAATAACAATTACCGGGAAGCATATTCCAACTGCACCTATAGCTGTTGTACCGATATGTGGTATACGTGCAATATATATCCTGTCTACTACGTTATACAAAAGATTCAATAACTGTGCTACAAGCATAGGGATTGATGCACTTAAAATATTATCTGTAATTGTTCCATTCTCAAAGTCTATTTTTTTCATTTCTATTACCTGTCCTGCGTATTATATTATACTGCATATTATCATACTGTTTTACATAATATTTTCCTCTATTATACATATTCATCTGGAAATTTCAATTTCTAAAATTTCAGTTTCTAATAATCATTTCTGTTCAAGCTTCTTTATGCTATGTCACAGACACAACGCTGTTCTAACAACTTATAACTCTTCCTGTTCTAGCTGTAACCCTGTGTGAGATTGATATAACAGTCCTGTTTTCAGATACATTTTTTAATGCCTTTAGTACTTCTCTTTCTGTATCAGCATCAAGATTAGCAGTTATCTCATCTAAAAGCAGAAGCTGTGGATTAGCAGCAGTTGCCCTTGCAATAGACAATAACTGCCATTGTCCCTGCGAAAATATTTCCTGTGTGCAGAGTGTATCATATCCCTTATCAAAGCTCATAATTGTATCGTGAAGTCCTGCAAGCCTGGCTGCATTCACAACCTCATCCATAGATATAGCTTCATCATATAATGTAATCTGGTCTTTAACTGTTCCTGGCACCATATGAAATGTCTGTTCAACATAACCAAATATTCTTCTTTTCATATTATCAGGTATATTACTAGAATCAATTCCATCAATTAGTATCTGTCCCTTTAAAGGCCTGTATAAGCCTAAAAGCAGCTTGAATATTGTGCTCTTTCCCGCACCTGTCCTTCCCTGCAGTGTAACCTGTTCACCCATATCAACATTGAAGCTCTTATCTTTAATTATAATATGGTCAGCTTCATATCCGAAAGTTACATTATTAAACTTGACATATGGTGTGCAGGCTTTTCTAGCTTTTAATTCTTCACTATTATTGATGCTAGCTGTCTGTGTTTCTAACGCAGCATTAATATCTGCACTTATATCAGCATTAAAATCCGCCATAATATCTGCTTTAATATCAACATTAAAATCTGCCTTAATATCTGCTTTAACATCTTCAAATGCTGGAAGTGCAAAGAATTCATTTATTCTTCTTACACCGGCAATTGCTGACTGTATAGTCTGGATTTCCATACCAAGGCTCTCAACTGGTGCAAATATCTGTGATATGTAGTTAATAACAGCTACCGCCGTGCCTGCCGACATTCCAAAAAGTGTAAGAGCCTTTGCATTGCCCGATGCTGAAAACAACATAACTACCGCTACTACAATTGCATTTAGTATAAGAATAACCGGTGAATATATTGCATCGTAAAAGTTGGTCTTTTCCATAGCCTTATAGCTGTCACCTATATATTCATCATATTTTTTCTCCATATACTTTTCCTTGCCAAGATTATGTATTGTACGGATGTTATGTAGTGTTTCCGGTACATGTCCCGAAGCCTTACTTACTGCACGCCGGTTTCGCAGCTGGGCTTCAAGCATATTCCTCTGCACATATCGGGTAAACCAGAATATAAATGGCAGTAATATAAGCAATAATATTGCAAGCCCTTTATTTCTGAACCATATAACTGCAAGAATACTTATTATCTTACATGTATCCGCAAACATACTGACTATACCTGAGGTAAACAGATTCTCTACAGTATCAACATCACCAACGAATCTTGACACCACAGCTCCCGGCTCCTGCTTACTTAATGATGCGGCTGTCAGTCTGGTAAAATGCTCCATAAGACCACTACGCAGAGCATGCGTTATCTTTTGGCCAAATACAGTAAGAAGCCCTTCCCTTGCAGCCTCCATAAGACCTGTGATCACATTAAATACCATATAAAGAAATATAAGATATAAAGGAACCTGACATCCTGCTGCCAATGTATCTACTATTCTTCCAAGTACAAGCGGTGGATAAAGTGCAGTTATAACTGCACCACATACTGTTGTTATAATACCAAGTGAAAGCCACTTTTTCTTTATTGTAGTGTGCAATATTATTGAGCCTACACTAAGTACTTTGCCGCCATTATCAACATTACTATTATGTTTACTCATGCTTATCCACTACCCTTCTGCTGTTTTCCACTACCTTAGCTGCAGCCAGCCCTTCATTCTCTGTTTCTACAGTTCTGCATTCTTCAACACTTACCGTTTCATACATTTTTCTGTAGCCAGGACATTCCAACATAAGTTCTTTATGTGTTCCAACATTTGCCTTACCGGCATCCAGCCATATAACCTTATCCATCTTCGGAAACATATAGAGACGATGAGATATAAGAATAACGATATTATCTGATGCCATATCTTTAAGCTTCTTATATATCTGTTCCTCTGTATTCCTATCGAGTGCTGAAAATGGATCATCAAGCACAAGCACCAGCTTCTTATGGCAAAGCGTCCTTGCAAGTGCTATTCTTTGCGCCTGTCCACCCGACAGCCTGATTCCTTCACTTCCAATAATGGTATCTGCTCCCTGCTCCATAGCCTCAACCTCTTTATCCATGCATACTGCCCTGAGGTATTCAAAAACATCATAATCATCACCTAACAACACATTATTCCTTACAGAATCGTTAAATAATTCAGGATCATGTCCAAGATAACTTATTATTCCCGACCTTACATTATCCGCAGCGTTTCTTAGTTCACATCCGTTATACATGATACTTCCCTCATATGGATATTCACACAGAAATGTCCTTCCAAAGGTTGACTTACCACTAGCAACCGGACCTGTAACACCTATGATCTGTCCAGGCTCTGCAGTAAAGGAAATACCATTATATACATTTTTTCCATCTGGATATGTAAAGCTTAAGTTTTGTACCTCAAGCCTTCCTGATGTCTGATTTTTACAATCTGTATCCTTAGCCTGAATAACCATAAGCGGCTTAATACGTTTCCATGAAACCTGTGCCTTATGAACTGCATTAAACAGTTTCGCCGCCTTCGAGGACTTATCAGATAACTTTATAAAGCAGGCCAGGAATGTTGTAAATGCTGCAATATCCCAGGTTCTCCATCCTGTTCCAAGTACATTTCTGCTGCCAAAATATAATATAAATAAAATGCCCATCATAGATATTATTCTATATAATGGTGTAAGAGAAGAATTCCATATATTAGCATAAATAGCTGATTTCTCATACTCAGCCAGATTATCTTCGTACGCATTTTTTCTGTTAACTTCCCTGCCATAAACTCTGTAGGTTATAGCATTGGAGGCTCTGTCGAGTGTTGCATTACTAAGGATACCAGATTGTTTTTTATACGCAGAACCTGTTTTCTGGACTATTACTTTCATCTTTTCAGCAATGATATAAGATATAGGTGGAAATATCATTGCAATAAGTGCCAGCCTTACATCATATACAAGCAACATTCCTGCATATGCAGCCATCGCTACGCCTGTATCAAATATTTCTGTTGTAAACTTTCTCATGCCTTCAGCACAATCGTCTACATCAAGTATGGCCTTTGTCATAATATCGCCCATACCTTCACCTTCAAGCTCTGTCCTGCTCTTTAATACAAGTGTTCCATATAATATTTTTTTCATTCTTCTATTAACATTATTGGCGAATCTACGAACATAAAAACGTTTTATATATCTTGATACCTGAACTACTCCAATTGAAATCACATATGCAATAACAAGTATAAGCATATCCTTGTATACAGCATTCTTTGCCAATATATCTATAAGACAGCCTGCCATTTTTCCTTCAAACCATGGTCCAAACAAAAGTCCAAGATTGTATATAAAACCTGACACAGTTATTATAAGCAGTACCTTCCACTCTTCTTTAAAATATGATAGTATTCTGTCGGCTGCAAATTTCTTGTTTGCGGTCACTTTTTTGTTATCTGAAGGATTTACTCCATTATTTCTTAATTTAAAATCCAATCTCATCTGGTGCCACAGGACATTTCCATGAGTGGATTTATCTGTTATCCCCTCATCAATGAATCCAAACTTGGAATAATATGGAACAAGGCTTTCTTTACAAGTTAATACAAGCCCTTTCCGGTTCTGTTTTCTGGCATCTAAGATAGCCTTCTTAATCAGCTCTTTCGCACATCCACATCTGCGATATTCAGGAAGAGTATTTACACCAAAAATCATCTGCCATGCACCATTCTCATTATGCATTGATGCATTTTCATACATGTCATCTGTAAGATCAGCCTCATCCGTAACAAAACCATCTACAAACGCAATGAGTTTACCCTCATCAAACATAAGCCAGAAATGATTTCCATAATATTTTATTCTCTGCTCAAATTCTTCTTTAGTTGCTGCCTCTAAAACAGGAAAACACTCGGATTCAACCGATGCAATATCGTCTAAATCAGCCATTGTTGCATATCTTATATTCACAATCGTTCCTTCTTTACTATGATTTTTTCATTATAGCTTCCTATAAGGCAGATAATGCTCATTATATGTGCATATCTAATACTTTCTACTCAATCACATACTCATACATTCTAAACTGCCTGTTTCCAACCACCTCATAAAATATGTTTTCAGTACTTACATATTTAAAGCCAGCTCTTCCAGACATCCGGCTGGTATCCAAGTGTTGATACTTTTCCACTAGTCTCTCAAAAGAGGCTTCAAAGTTTAAATCATCCTTATCACTTCTTTTTCTTGGACCTTTCATGTGGTTTTTACTGCTTGCCAGCCTTGCCTTCTTACTTATATGTCTTTCCATTAACATAAGATCAATATTTTCATTTGTATACCATTTCCCGGACTGATGAATGGCATATGCACCCTTACTTAATGCCATGGCAGCAACACCATAATCCTGCGTAACTACTAAATCTCCTTTTTCACAAAGGCTTATTAACTTAAAATCAACCGCATCAGCTCCGGCACCCACATATACCACTTCTGAATAGTCTGATGTAAGATAATGATTAGTATCACACAAAAGCGTTACGGCAATATTATGACTCTTAGCTATTCTTTCAACTATCCCTATCACAGGGCATGCGTCAGCATCTACATATATATGCATACTCTTATCTCTTTCATTCACAATCAATTGTTATATACATTTAGGAACAGTCTCTATTTCATTCCCACAGATAACTTATACCAGCGTTTTATGTATGGATCATCAAAAAGCTCAAGGTCGTTTTCTGTAAGTCTCACGAAAAGATCGGTAAGCCCGTCATACTCATTAATGTCTCCTGCAGGATACAGTTTCCAGTTTAGCTGCTCTAATGTCCAGTTACTCTTAACTGAATTGTGAAGCATAGACGTTGTCGCATAATTAGACGGGTTATCCTCTCCTCCAATGGCAATAGGAATGATGTGGTCAATTGTTGGGACCAGTTCCCAGTAGGCACTGTGACATTCTTCCATCTTCCAATGGCTCTGATATGGAAATGCATCCGGCATGTAATATGATAACACCTTTAACAATCCCGGATTAACAAGCTTTTCCCCGGTATATCTGTCTATAAATCCGTCTCTTACAAACTGCTCATACTTTTCCTTATCTGTATAGCTTCTTCCCTCCGGTTTTAACTTCTTAAATGGGTATTCCTTATTTATTACATTCTTTGCCGATTCGATATTACCTGTGAGAATACTCTCTGCACTTTGTTTGATTGTTGTAATCTTATACATAAAAACGCACCTGCTTTCCTTTATCAGTTTTATAAACAGGAATTTAGCAATTTCTAATTTTTTTGACGTTTCGGTTCATTAAATGCCTGCCAAAGTGTTTATATAAAAATGCTTTTATCGCAGACATTTCTTGATGGTGTGCTTTTAGCAAGTCATCAGGCGAATCATAGACTCCAAAATCTTGATTAATTCCTTCACTCTGAATATATGTATTATTTCTATCAAAATCTATAATTGGATTTTTGAAGTCTTTTACGGCTACACCGTAACCACAAAATGCACCTTTACAATCACTATTTTTTTCCTGTAATTTTTGTAAATACTTTTTATCAAGAATAAACGCCTCTAACTCATACCATCTATCCTCAAAGTAAACTTCAACCCAACTATGAAATACATTTTGTGGTGCATTTTTATAGACAACCCCTGTCATTGCTCCCTTTTGTGATTTTTTATCAATGGTGAATCCATGTACCCTGCAAGGAATATTGCATGCCCTTAGTATTGCCATAAACAATGTTCCTTTTGTATTACATTGTCCATAACCATCTGCCAAAACCTTTGATGCAGGAACATTATCATCAATATTATATCCAAACAATATTTCATCCCTAACAAAATCATAAATCGATTTTAAGCGTTCAAATTCATTTATATTTTTCCATCTTCTTTCCCGAATTAACTGCTGTATGTTTGCGTTGGAATAATCTAACATTTTTGTTTCTTTTAAATATTTGTCCATAATGCACCTTCACAAATTGAAGTTTCCACTTTCCTGTACTTATGATTTTTCATCAAAGCGGCTGCATCATTTCAAGAATAATGCCATCCGGGTCTCTAAAATAAAAAGCTCGACTTTCCCCAAATCCATCTGCTCTAAAGTCGAAATACTGCGGTTCAGACAAGCAATCCACATGATTTTCGATAATGGTTTTGTAGACCGAATCAATATCATCCGTGTAGAAGCATACTTCTGAGATAGAGGTTGTAAACAAATCCGATTGTGCTTTATGGATTTCGCTGTCTACAAACTGAATCAATTCAATCGGTGGTGCTTCAAGAGCCTTCGAACCATTCAAATATGCAACCCTTGCTTTACAATTTTCCTTACGGAACATTTTATCTGTCTCTTCGCCTTCCATAAAGATTTCACCCTGTAATTTAAGCCCAAGAATATCTCTGTAGAAAGCAATCGAGCGATCCAAATCAGAAACGGTTAATCCAATGTGATAAATTCTTCCAACCATATATATATTCCTCCTACAATTTCTTTATTTCGTAAAACTGGAATTTACCTTCCGCTCATATAAAATATATCAATAGCTTTACTTGCAAACTCTGCTGTGCCAACTCCTCCAACATCATCAATATTTTCCGTAAGTTCTCCTCCACCGGCATACATTCTTCCAAGACCGCATAAAATCTTATCAGAACATGTATAAAAATGATCTGTAATATAATCCTGAAGTTTCCTTACCTGCAACTGCACCTGTTCATCTTCTGGGTCCATTTCTTTCATTTGTCCGAATTCAACAAATAATTGCATAAACTCATTTGCAACAGTAGCTTCATCGTCTTTCGTCCAGTTCTTTATTTTCTCTTCAAACTCCTTATACTCAGAGGTTTGTCCCCATTGTTCTTTTGCTCGTTTAGAATACTCATCAATCTTTGTTGTATCAAATACTTTAAAATCCATATATTTCACTCCTATTCCTTTTATTCCTCGAGCGAAACTAATAAGATTTTCAAGATGCTCTTTTTTCATAGTTAGTAATTCAATCTGCTGCTCTAATGCTTTGTTCCTGTCAAAGTTAGGGGCATCAATTATCTTTTTAATCTCCTTAAGCGGAAATTCCAATTCTTTAAACAGTAAAATTTGTTGCAGCCTTTCCAAGGATGTATCGTCATACAACCTATAACCTGACTCTGTATATTCAATAGGTTTTAAGAGACCAATGGTATCATAATACTGCAGAGTGCGTATACTCACTCCTGTTAATTTACTTACCTCATTCACTGTCATCATTGTCATTTCCTCCTCTCGATAAACATATCGTAAACTATTACGTTGTGTAGGAGTCAATAGTTTTTCAAAGAAATTTTCAAAATTAACAGCTTGATAAATC
>ULNR01016312.1_pt1 | contig 10463 bp, 9 predicted proteins | sample 1951971 | NCBI WGS metagenome assembly ULNR01 (sample SAMEA4835582, study PRJEB28245) | human gut metagenome | biome: gut microbiome; material: fecal sample | place: Denmark | collected 2008 | reverse complement strand
GGAAAGTTTCTTTGTCATGAAAATTCCCAGACCGCCGATGCTTCGTTCCTCAAGCGGAGCGTGAATGTTCGGATCTGCAATTTCAAGCGGATTGAATTTTTTTCCGCTGTCAATGAATTTTACAACAATGCAGTCTGAAAGTTTGCTAACTTCAATTTCAGCCTTGCCGATATTTTGATCGTAAGCATAGTTGCAGATGTTTACAAACACTTCCTCGCAAATCAGTTCAAGCTCAAAAACAAGCTTACCGTCTGCATTTTCACCAAGCATTTTTGTCACAAATTCTATAACATTCGGCAGATTTTCCTTAACGGCATCAACGCAAACGATTGGCATAATTCTCACTCACTTTCAAAACACCTGTTTCAACATAATGTACAGTTTTATACAGGTACTTAATCACAAAAATTATACAACATTTTGAAGAAGAAATCTATAGAATTTGAAAAAATATTGCTAAATTGTGAAAATATTTTAATTAATTGCGTTTGCACCGCATTTTTTGAAAAAACAACACCGTGCAAAACTGATTTTTGTTTTGCACGGTGTATGGTTATTTTGAGCATATGTCAACAAGTTTAAATTTTTACTTTTCTCAATGCTTTATATTCTTCATTACCACAAGGATTTATTAGTTTATACCTGTCAATAAATCCGTCATTATCGTGGTGGAAAATATAACGCTCGTAGCTTGTATCACAATCAGGCAAGCCTAACTTTGCTTCAAGTGTCAGATTGTTTTCAAACGACTTTTTAATTATGTTTTCAATTACTTTGTTAGATTCATAGTAACTTATAATTTCGGCTTCGTTAAGACTTGATTTATCATAGCTGTATTTTTCAAGTTCAATTTCATCTATTTTTGTTCTTGTTGCCTTATTACTTGAAACCGACGCAGTCAGGAATGATTTTATTTTGTTATCTGAATCATAAATACATTCTGATAATTTGATAATGGAATTATCATAGTTATCTATATTAATTCCTGTGACGAGGTTATCTTCGTAAATAAGTACTTCTGTTCTTACGGCTTTCCAATCTAACAACGAATTAACCGCAACAAGTCTGTTATCACTGTCAAAAAGATATTCTCTGTCAGGATTTGTGCGCTTTGTAATTCGTTTCAGAAGTTTGCCTCGTCTGCAACCGCCTATAATCAAATCGTCAACAGGACTTGGACAGTAGTATCCTCTGTATATTCCGTTTTCGTTGTTTGAATATTCTTTTCTGACGGCAGATTTTACGGCAAGGTCACGCAGATTTTTTAACAAGGGTGTATAATAATCCACTTTTTCTGCAAGTCGATTTTTCTCGCTTAACATAAACTCGTTTAATTTAAGCTCTTTGTTTCTGCGTTCCTTAACCATTTCGATACACTCGGGTGTTTCATTTATCTCAAACATAATAAACCTCAAATCAAGAAAATGATTACAGACCACGCAATCATAACAAGGCAAAAGCCGAATATTTCAAGTCGACTGCCAAAGTAAAAATCGCCCGTACTTTTGCGTTCTTTTACCGCTGTTGAAATTGTAAAAATCATCGAAATAATACTGTCGGGAATGAGTATGGCAGACACGGCAATTTTAATCGGCAAGCTAAGATTAAAAAACACAGTAAGTACCATTGTGCCGACCGTGACTGTAATTCCCACAATCAACAGAATGGTAAGAGCAAAACTGCTCTTTGTTATTATGCTTTGTTTGTCAGATGATTTGTGCCTGTTTATGTTTCTCATTTTTTACTCCGATATTTTTATTATCAATATTATAAATCCCTATAAGACTGAAATCAATAACCGCTTGAATTTAGTCTTTAAATTTGGCATTACTCACAAAGAAAAGAGGTAAGTTTTGTTGCACTTTACCTTTTTGAAAAGCGGTTGTAAATTTGTGTAATATATTATTTACTTTTGCCGAGTTAAATATTATAATAAAAGGTATGCTTGCAAAATATATCTGCAATATTTTGTAAAAAATGAATTTAAAGTATGGAGTTAAAAATGGGTGGGAAAAATTTAATAAAATCTAACCGAAAGGTTATTCTTGAGGGAATGCGTGACGGTATTCCGATTGGACTCGGCTACCTTGCCGTTTCGTTTTCACTCGGCATTGCCGCAAAAACTGCGGGACTTAATGCGTTTCAAAGCTTTCTTGCAAGCCTTTTGTGCAACGCATCGGCAGGCGAATATTCGGGCTTTACCGTAATTGCGGCTGATTCGTCATATTTTGTAATTGCGCTTGCAACCCTTGTTGCCAACGCAAGATATCTTCTTATGAGCTGTGCGTTAAGTCAGCGTATTTCAAAGGACACCTCGATTATCCACAGGCTGTTGCTCGGATTTTTTGTTACAGACGAATTTTTCGGAATTTCAATTTCACGGTCGGGCAAGCTGAATCCTTTTTATACCTACGGTGCAATTCTCATAGGTTGCCCGTGTTGGGCATTCGGCAGTATGCTCGGCACAATTGCAGGCAATCTGTTGCCTCTTCGTATTGTCAGCGCACTAAGCGTTGCACTTTTCGGAATGTTCCTTGCAATCATCGTTCCGCCGTCAAGAAAGAACAAAACACTTCTCGGAATTGTACTTGTCAGCTTTGTGGCAAGTTTTGCATTTGCATATCTTCCCGTCATCAATCAGATTGACGAGGGTACACGCACAATTATTCTTACAATCGTAATTTCGGCAGCGGCGGCATTGCTGTTCCCTGTCAAAGAAGAGGAGGAAAACGAAAATGTCGCATAATCCCTATATATACATACTCATTATGGCGGCTGTAACATTCGCAATTCGTGTTCTTCCGCTTACACTTGTTAAAAAGCAGTTTACAAACACATTTGTGCGTTCGTTTCTCTACTATGTGCCGTATGTAACGCTTTCGGTAATGACATTTCCGGCAATAATCAACGCAACTCACAGTCCGATTGCAGGCATAGCAGCCTTTGCGGCAGGACTTGTGGCGGCATGGTTCAACGCAGGTCTTTTCAAGGTTTCATGCGTATGCTGTGCGGTTGTGTTCATTCTTGAATTTTTTGTGTGACATTTTTGACGCATAGCCTGTTGTTTAATTAGTTTGGAAAGTTTTGATTAACTGAAAGGATTTTTAAAATGAAGTTTTTGCATATTTCGGATTTGCATATTGGAAAATATGTGAACGGCTACAGAATGCTTGACGATCAACGCTATATGCTTGAGCGGATTGTTGAGATTATAAAAGAGAAAAATCCCGACGCTTTGCTGATTGCAGGAGATATTTATGACAAGTCTTTGCCGTCTGCCGAGGCGGTCGAATTGTTCGACAGCTTTATGACTAAAATTGCAGGACTTCACGGCAAAACAGGATTGAAAACCTTTGTAATCAGCGGCAATCACGATTCGCCCGAAAGAATCGGTTATTTCAACAAGCTGATTGAACTCAACGGAATTTTTACCGACGGTGTGTTTGAAGGTGTTGCAAGAAAAAATACTGTTGAATGTGACGGAGAAAGGGTTAATATTTTCTCGTTGCCGTTTATCCGTCCGCCATTTGTGCGTAAGGTATATCCCGAAGAATCGGCTAAAATTACCGACTATACAACTGCTGTCAGGGTTGTGCTTGAACATTCCGAAATCAATGCCGATGAAACCAATATTTTGATTGCTCACCAGTTTGTAACGGGCAGTGAAACCTCGGGTTCGGAGTCAAGCCTCGGTACGCTTGATAATGTTGAACCGTATGTTTTTGAACCGTTCGATTATGTTGCACTCGGTCATATTCACGGCAAGCAGATTATGGGCAAAAACAAAAATATTGCCTATTGCGGTTCGCCGATAAAATATTCAAAAACTGAATGTCGCAACAAAAAATGTGTGATTTTCGGCGAGCTTTCAAACGGAAATTTAAATCTTGAAGAAATTCCCGTACAGCCGTTGCATGATATGAGAATCATAAAAGGAACTCTGCGTGAACTTGCAGAAAATCCGATATCCGACACATATGACGATAAAACCGATGACTATGTTTTTGCCGAGCTTACGGACGAAAATCCCGTTACCAATGCATTTTCAACGCTTGAAAATATCTATCCCAACATTATGGGACTTGAATATGTCAACAGAAAAAAGAGCATTGAAATGACTCCCGAAATGTACGGTAAAACAGAGGGCAAGAGCAATATTGAACTATTTTCGGATTTCTATAAAATGCAGAACGGAAAAGAGATTGAACCCGAATCCGTAAAAATTATTGAGAGAATTTTCAAAGAAATCGGAGGTGTAAACGATGAAACCGATTAAACTGAAAATGAGCGCTTTCGGACCGTATGCCGATGTTGAAACGGTCGATTTTTCGGCATTTGACGGCAAAGGGCTTTTTCTCATAACAGGCACAACGGGCGCAGGAAAGACAACAATTTTCGACGCAATCTGCTTTGCACTTTTCGGCGAAACAAGCGGTTCTTCACGAAACGGCGAAATGCTCCGCAGTAACTTTGCTAAACCGCTCACACGCACCTATGTTGAGCTTGACTTTGAACACAGGGGAAAGAAGTACCGCATCATCAGAACCACCTCGAATGAGGTCGCAAAAAAGCGTGGAACAGGCAGTAAAATTGAGGGTGCGTCAGCAGAGCTTACCGGTGATGACATTACAACTCCGCTCACAAAAACGGGCGAGGTCAATAATAAAATCAGCGAAATTATCGGCTTGAAATGTGATGAGTACCGCCAGATTGCAATGCTTGCACAGGGCGAATTTAAAAAGTTCATTGAGTCGGGAAGTGAAAAGCGAAGCGAGATTTTTCGCAAAATTTTTCACACGGACATCTACAAAGAATTTCAGGATAAATTGAAAACAGAGTCAGCCGAAAAGCTTGAAGAAAAGAAAAAAGTCTGCGAACTTATCAAGTCAAAAACCGTTGCCGTTGAAATTCCAGATGATGACAGCTTTGCCGAAATCAGCGAAAAAATCAACCTCTATACCGACAGAACAGACCTTACGGTAATTGATATTGAGCAATTTCTTTTGCACCTATCGGTACTTTCCGAGATGCAGAAAAAGGACAATGCAGAAATTGAAAAAAAGCGAAAAGAGCTTGAAAAGACAATTCTTGAGGAAGAAAAGAAAAAGGCTCTTGCAGTTGAAATTAATAATAAATTCGATACTCTTGATGCCGAAAAGCTACGCCTCGAACAGCTTTTGCAGAGCAAACCGCATTACGATGAAATGCTCAAAAAAGCTGAGAATGACGAAAAAATACTGCACTCCGTAAAGCCAAAATATGACAGCTTTGCCGAGTCACGGAAAAGATATGATTCGGCACTCAAAAACTGTAAAAATGCGGAAATAAACAGAAAATCCGCCGAAGAAAATTTGAAATTAAAACAGAATGTTTTTGCCGAGAAAAAGTCGCTTGAGGGCAAAATCGCAACGCTAAACGAGGAATCGGGAAAACTCCGTGCAAAGGAAGATACTTACAGAAAATATTTTAACCTTACGGCAAATTTGAGTGTATATGAATCAGTTTTGCAAAATTCCGAAAAAGAAATTTCAGACAACAGAAAATCTTATTCTGATACGGAAAATCTAAAGACAAAAGCTGAAAAATTTATCTCAGAAAACAGCGACACAGAGCAGAAAATTTTTGACGCCAAGAGCAAAATAACCGCATTGAAAGACAAATCAGGCAAGGCTGAAAGACTTTCTGCGGAATATCAAAATCTCGCAAAAATCAATGCAAGGTTGACTAATGTAAAAGCAGAATGTGCCGACCTTGCAAAGTCGGCAACGGCACTCAACAACGAGTACAACGAACAGCACAATATCTACATAATGAATATGGCAGGCGTGCTTGCCGACACACTTGAAGATGAAAAGCCGTGTCCCGTCTGCGGTTCATTGCATCATCCAAATCCGGCAAAACACAGCGAAAATGCCCCCGACAAGGATACGCTCGATGCTTTGAAGGGAAGGTGTGAAGTTGCTGAAAATGCCGTTCATAAAAAGTCAAATGAGGTCACAAGGCTTGAAACGGAATCAGAATCCGCAAAAACAAATGTCGCGGAATTTGCGAATGCACTTGAGGTTGATGCCGAAACACTTTCAACCGAAATGATTTCACAGCTTTTGTCGGAACAAAAGAAACAATTAAAAGCACTTGAAAACGAAGCTTCTGACCTTGAAAAAGTCAGAGAACAGCGTGAGGTCTGCAAGGCTGAAATCTCAAGGTTTGATGAAAAGCTTAAAAAGCTTGACCTTGTTCATACCGAATTAATCCGCAAAAATGCTGACGCAAAAAGCAAATATAATTCTGCAAAAGAAGAAACTGGGAGCCTTAAAGCGGAGATAAAATACTCATCGGTTGAAGAACTTTTGAATGCGGCAAAGGCTTGTGCCGACAAGGCAGAGCAGATTAAGTCTGAAATCGACCTTGCGCAAAGCGAGCTTTCAAATGCAAAGTCAGATTTTGACAGCAAGGTTTCTGTTGAAAACGAAACTGCAAAACAGCTGAAAAGTTTTGAATCTGAACTTGAAAACAAAAAATCGGAGCTTGATATTGTTCTTTCAGAGAATAATATCTTGGAATGTCCCGACTTTAATTTGTTGACCGAAGATTCTATAATAGAATTAAAACAAGAGGCAGAAACCTTTACCGATTCTCTGAAAAAATCTCGGGCAACGGTTGAAGCCTGTGAAAAATCAGTTGAAGGAAAGCAAAGGGAAGATGTCCTTAAAATCAATGAACTGATTGATAGCTATACTTCTGAAAAGGAAAAATGGGACAATCTTTATACCGTAGGCGACAGAAGTCTGCACAATAATCAAAACATTTACAACAGCGTTGAAAAGCTGAAAAATGACTTTGAAGAAAAGCTCAGAATAGCCGATGTTTACGAAAATCTCAAGAAAACCGCCAACGGTGAAATTGTTTCCGATAACAGCAAAATCACCTTTGAACGCTACATTATGGGTTCGTATTTTGAACAGGTTTTGTACTATGCTAATCTGCGTTTTTCAAAAATGACTGGCGGTCGCTATGAAATTGTCCGTGGCGAAAGCCGTGACAAGCGAATCAGCGCAGGACTTGAAATCAGCGTTCGTGATAATTTTAACAACAAGGAAAGGGATATTTCATCTCTTTCGGGCGGAGAATCTTTTCAGGCGTCACTTGCGCTTGCACTCGGACTTTCCGACATTATTCAGCAGAGAAACGGCGGAATCAGACTTGATTCAATCTTTATTGACGAGGGATTCGGTTCACTTGACAACGACAGCCTTGCATCTGCAATTGAAACGCTGAATGACCTTACAGGCAACGGCAACCGCCTTGTGGGTATCATTTCCCACATAAGCGAGCTGAAAAACAGCATAGGCAACAAAATCGAGGTTGTCGGCACAAAGTCGGGCAGTTCAATAAAAATTATTACAGATTAACATATCACATCATATTATGCAGCGGAGCAGAGATTTTCTGTTCCGCTATTGTATTTTAAAATTTGTTGTGCTACAATGTAGTTAGCAAAGACTAACTACAAGGAGGTCAATATGCTTTTAAACGGACTGATTATAATTTTAATACCGTTTCTCGGAACATCGCTCGGCTCAGCCGTTGTACTTTTTTCAAAAGGTGAACTCAATCAAAAGCTGCAAAAATTTCTTCTCGGATTTGCATCGGGAGTTATGATTGCGGCATCAATATGGTCGTTGTTGATTCCGTCGATTGAAATGGCAGAAAGTCAGAACATAGTTGCGTGGATTCCTGCGGCAGTCGGATTTTTGCTCGGAATTGGATTTTTGCTTTTGCTCGACAGCGTTATACCGCATATGCACCTTGACAGCGACAATCCCGAGGGCGTTCGTTCAAGCCTTTCAAAGAACACTATGCTCGTTCTTGCCGTTACCTTGCACAATATCCCGGAGGGAATGGCGGTAGGTGTAACATTTGTCGGAGCAATTTCCGATAATACCGGAATAACCGTTGCAGGTGCATTGGCTCTTGCGGTAGGTATTGCAATACAGAATTTTCCCGAGGGGGCAATAATTTCACTTCCACTCCATGCAGGCGGAGCGTCACGCAAAAGGTCATGCTTTCTCGGAATTATGTCGGGAGTTGTAGAGCCTATCGGTGCTGTACTTACGGTGATTTTTGCAGGAATAGCAGTCCCGTTGTTGCCGTATCTTCTCTCATTTGCCGCAGGAGCAATGATATATGTTGTAACCGAAGAGCTTATTCCGGAATCACAAAACGGCAAACATTCCAACATCGGAACAATCGGTGTTGCAATAGGATTTACGCTGATGATGGTTCTTGATGTTGCTCTCGGATGAATTTTTTTATAAAATCGGAAAATTTCACTCTGCAAATTCTTGACAAATTTGTCATATATTATATAATTAATGGTAAAGTTGTTGTGTAAAACAACTTAAATATATGTACATTTGTGCATATGAGCGTTAAAGGAGGACTTTATATGTTGAAAGTATTCAAGAACGAAAAATTATGGTGTGCAGTTGCAGGCGCAGCAGCAGTAATCGTAGGCAAAAAGATACTTAAAGCAGATAAAACCCGCAGTCTTGCAGTTACAGGTCTTGCAAAGGGTATGAAGCTTCAGAAAGATGCAAAGGCAGCTTTCCAGAATATGAAGGATGAAGCTTCGGATATCTGCTATGATGCTAAAACAGAGGCAGGTATTCACGAAGATGCTGCCGCTGAAGAAGTGACAGAATAATGAAATTTAAAATTGTCTATGACAAGCCGCAGAGAATTCGTTTTCGCTGCGGCGCATATGCATTTGATAAGGAGTATGAGGGTGCGATCTATAATCTTGTGACCGCATCTCCTTATGTGAATTCGGCACAGGTAAGTTCTGCAAACGGCGGTATTCTTGTCAATTACACAAAGGGCAGCAGAAGTAAAATTATTGACCTTGTAAGAGCAATTAATGTAAAAACTCTTAAAAAGAATGAACCGAGTGCAGAATTTGGAATTCAGAAGATTGACAGCGATTTTCATGACAATCTTTTCACTCTTGTTGCAAAGCACTATCTTTCAAAGATGTTCCTTCCTGCTCCGATAAGAACGGCAATCACTCTTTACAGAAGTGCAAAATATATTAAAAAGGCTCTCAAAACTCTTTGGAACGGTAAACTTACCGTAGATGTGCTTGACGGTGCATCTGTTGTGGCATGCTTGTGTCAACGCAAGTTCAAAACAGCCGCAACGGTTATGTTTATGCTCAGAATATCGGGCTTGCTTGAAGAATATACTCACGCAAGGACAAAGGCGGTTCTCACAGACAGCCTCGCAATCAAGACCGACAGGGTATGGCTTGTTACAGATGACGGTGATGTTCTCATTCCGATTGAGGATCTGCGTGTCGGCGACAAAATCCGTGTTCAGACAGGCAAGGTTATTCCTGTTGACGGTGTTGTTGCAGACGGTGAGGCAACCGTAAACGAGTCGTCAATGACAGGCGAACCGTTGCCTGTATTAAAGCGTGAGGGAATTTCCGTTTATGCAGGTACGGTAATCGAAGAGGGCAGTATTGTTGTAACAGTCCGTCAGCTTGCGTCAAATACTAAAATCAGCAAGATTATTGAGCTTATCGGCAATTCCGAGGAACTCAAGGCAGGTGTTCAGAGCCGTGCCGAAGCTCTTGCCGACAGAATTGTTCCGTTCAGCTTTATCGGATTTTTTGCAACTCTTATCTTCACAAAAAACATCACAAGGGCAGTTTCACTTCTTATGGTTGACTACTCCTGTGCAATCAAGCTGTCAACCCCTATTGCCGTAATTTCGGCTGTCAAAGAGGCGGCTGACAACGATATTACAATCAAGGGCGGAAAGTATCTTGAGGCTTTTGCAAACGCTGACACAATCGTGTTTGACAAGACAGGTACGCTCACAAACGCAGAGCCTGTTCTTGAAAAGGTTGTTGCATTCGGCGATTATACCGAGGACGAGGTTCTCAGAATCTCAGCCTGTCTTGAGGAGCATTTTCCGCACAGCGTAGCAAATGCCGTTGTAATCGGTGCTGAAAAACGAGGAATTTCTCACTCCGAGGAGCATACAGAGGTTGAGTATGTTGTTGCCCACGGTATTGCAACAACACTTCACGGTAAGCGTGCAATAATCGGCAGTAAGCATTTTGTTGTTGAGGACGAAAATGTTACCGTTACAAAGGAACAGCAGAATATTATTGACGAAAAATCCGGCTCATGTTCCGTGCTTTACCTTGCAATCGGCGGTGAACTTTCGGGTGCATTGTGCATCAGCGATCCGCCTCGAAAAGAAGCAAAACAGGCAATTGATATGCTCAAAAAACAGGGCATAAAGAATGTTGTTATGCTCACGGGCGACAGCTACAGAGCCGCAAAGGCGACTGCCGCAATGCTCGGAATTACCGATTACAAGTGTCAGGTTCTTCCCGAGGACAAGCACAGATATGTTGAAGAAATGAAGCAGAACGGTCAGAAGGTAATTAT
>ULNR01021332.1_pt1 | contig 10543 bp, 8 predicted proteins | sample 1951971 | NCBI WGS metagenome assembly ULNR01 (sample SAMEA4835582, study PRJEB28245) | human gut metagenome | biome: gut microbiome; material: fecal sample | place: Denmark | collected 2008 | reverse complement strand
CCTGAGCCAGGATCAAACTCTCCATTGTATAAAGAATAATGTTTTGTTAGAGTCCTGACTACTTAATTTCCTTAAAGGAATTTGACAGATAAATACTACATTTCTTTTTCTCTCAATATTACCAGTAATTCAAAGAACCAATCTCAAAAAGAGCCGTGATTTTCCATCACGTTTCGGACTGCAAAGATATGTAATCTTTTTCAATCCACCAAATCTTTTTTCAAGAACTTTTGCATTTTCCTTTTTTGCTCCGTCATCCGAAAACCGGATTAAACTTCTATTCGAGCAACTGTTTTTCTCAAATGCGGATGCAAAGGTAGGGATTATTTTGGAATCTGCAAATGTTTTAATGATTTTTATATCGAAAAATGTAATTTTTCTCCATTTACATCCAGATACCTATTTATAATAGATATAATTATATCCGCTTGTGTCCCTCATTGAAAGTATAACGGACAAATTCCCTCCGAAGAAAAATTTAGGGAGAGTCGAATTACACACATAGCCGCATGCGGCGAATAAGCAACCGTCGGATACCGATACATTGAAATATTTTCGATTTCAACGATAACCCACAACCCACAGGCCGTTATTCGGTTCTACCTCAATCTTCAAGAAGGGAGCATCGAGGAAAGGTCGAAGCATACATCGCAGTCGGCCCAGCACAGAGCCGGTTGCATTTTGAATATATAATCAAAAAAAACGGAGCGACCATACAGTCGCTCCGCCATTTTTCAATCAACGAGAGGCTTACAGCCAACCGCCGTTCGAAGCCGCCTTCGCACGGCAAATGATCGCAACCTCGCGGCTCATCGACGTTCCACCGACAGAGCTCTTAACCGTCACAAGACCGGCGCTCTGCTTTGAGCAAGTAATCGTAGCATTGTTACCCTCGACAGTGAACGTAAGCCCCAACTTATCTTTCACCGCATCGCTCACCTCCAGCATACAAGAAAGTGCAGTAACATCCCCGTAATATTTCGACAGCGAAATCGTCGTCGGCTTGTCCTGCTCGACCGTGATCGCCGGAGTACCCCGTACAGCCATCAGCATCTTGTAGGCGTCGATCATACCCGAACCCATTTTCCCCTTATACTCGACTAGGTTCATCGTACCGTTGTTATGTTTCTTGACACCGGTCAGATACGGATCCAAATCGTTCACCGAAGCCAGTACCATATCACGGAACTCATCCGGTTCGAACGTCTTACCCAACTGTTTGGCATACGAAAGACCCAAGGCCGCGACACCGGAAACATGCGGGCAGGACATCGACGTGCCGGACATGTAGGCATACATACCATCCAATTTCAGAACCGTCGAAAGAACCTGACCGGCATCACTGAGATTTTTGTGATAATACAGATCACCGCCCGGCGCAGCAATATCTGCCGGCATCCCGTAATTCGTAAAGACCGAAGGCGTAAAATCCGTACTGAGCGAAGTCACACAAACCACCGAAGGATATGCCGCAGGATAACCACAGGCTCCTGCTTCATTACCAGCCGCAAAAATGATAATACCGCCGTTGAGCGGACTACCCGGACGTTTCGTATTAATAAAATGGGCGAACGCATTGGCTTCAATACTTCTTTCGTCCAAATACTGTTCATCCGAATTGATCGCACCACTCATCAACCCCCAACTGCACTGCAGGATAGAAGCCCCCATACTGGTTGCATAATAGATCGCATCAACATTCCGGCTTATCGTACTCTGATACCGTCCGGCAAAAATTTGAATAGACATAATCTTCACCCCGTCGTTGTTTCCGCTGCCGCCCGCGATACCGCAGACGCCGATACCATTGTTGTTCACGGCAGAGATCGTCCCCGCCACATGCGTTCCATGACCGCTATCCTCGGGATCCGTCCACGTTATATCCCCTTGGTCTTTGGCAAAATTATAGCCATAGACGTCATCGACATATCCGTTACCGTCGTCATCCACTCCCTTCTGACCGTTCAATTCCGCCTGATTGACCCACATATTGGCTGCAAGGTCCTCATGCTTATACATTACCCCCTCATCCATGACGGCGACGATGATCGAAGGATCGCCCGTACAAAATTCCCATGCGGGTTCGACATTGATATCGCATCCCTCCTTAATAGGACTCACCAGCGTTTCATCTCCCGTATTCTTATAATGCCACTGCTTATTCAACATCGGATCGTTGAATTTGGGAGTTTCTCCGCTACGCGTATTAATTTGGTCCCGATCCGAACTCCATACATTATTATAAGGTACAGCCGACATTTCCGTAAAATTCCGGGCAACATATCCGTCATATTGAACAACCTCTACATCTTCGACAGCGGCCAATTTGCGAGCTGCTTCGTCCAGCGACACCTGATCGTTGAACCTCACCCGATACCAACGGTGCAACCCCGAAGCCCGAGCGTCGGCCTCATGTTGCTCAACCACAGGGATTACCCGCTCAACGGATACGGCACTAATTTCTTTCAGAGCCGCATCAAAAGGTTGAATACCCGTACGCGTAGATTCGGAACGCGTCACTCCCGCCTCGACAGCAGCGATCGACTCCTTCGAAAATTTCACAAGTAACTCACCCGCCTCCGCTTCCGCCGAGGTAAGAATTTTACGACTTCCGGCGCTCATGTCCGGCGCATTCTCCATTTCGGTCGGATCATTTACACATCCACCTAAAGCGGCCGCAACGAAAATTGCGACAAGAGTCCAATAAACTTTTTTCATAACCATTAAATTAATACATTCAACAATCCTGCTCTCAGAACCCGCCATCCATTTTCCACTTCATTTCGAATAGGATTTCAAAAATATCCCGAATGGATTTTCACACGGCAGATACTATAAGATGGCAAATTCAGCCATTAAAGGTAAGTATTTTTTTAGGAAATACGAATAATCGAAACCCGCAAACTATCTTTTTTGTCAAGAACCGATTTTTTTAAGTAAATTTGCCCCTATCCAAAACAAGCGTCATGAACGGAAAAAAACTCACACTCCTTGTCATTCTGCTGCTGATCCTCGATCAGGCCCTCAAGATATGGGTGAAAACCCACATGACTCTGGGAGAGGCCATCATACTCATCCCGGACTGGTTTCAGCTCTACTTCATCGAAAACAAAGGTGCGGCCTTCGGCATGCACATCGCCACGCCGGGAACGATGGACTGGGGCAAGCTGCTTTTAGGTCTTTTCCGGATCGGCATGGTCGTCGCACTGATCTGGCTGATTCGCCATTTCATGCGCAAAAAAGCGCCCAAAGGAGTGTTGATCGGATTCGGGCTGATTCTGGCCGGAGCGATCGGCAACATCATCGACAGCGCCTTTTACGGGCTGATCTTCTCGGCCTCCACACCCGACACGGTCGCCCATTTCGGAGGCCACTACGCAGGATTCATGATGGGCAAAGTCGTGGATATGTTCTACTTTCCGCTCTTTCAGTGGAACAGCGTTCCCGGATTCCTCGATTTCCTGGTCGATAGCCGCAACTACTTCTTCGGTGCAGTTTTCAACCTGGCCGATGCTTATATCTCGGTAGCCGTGGTTTATCTGCTGATTTTTCACTATAAATACTTCAACAAGTAGTTTTTTTCGAAAAAATCGCCCCAAAATATTTGCATTTAAGAAAAAAGTATTACTTTTGCACACCGTAATTCCATGATGCCCAGGTGGCGGAATTGGTAGACGCGCACGTTTCAGGTGCGTGTGTCGAGAGGCGTGCAGGTTCGACTCCTGTCCTGGGCACCAGAACCCCGTCAGAGTTTCCTCTGACGGGGTTTTGCTTTTTCCATACAAGGCGTCATCCCTGACGAACGCAATACTCCGACACACCCCTTCGCACTGTCCGACGACGCTCCTCTTTTCCGGATGACAAAATTTTCCCATTGGGTCCGTACGCATTTCTTCTCCGATCGCGTTCTATAAATGCGACAGAAAAACAGTATCTTTGTTTCATGCTCCAAGAATTTCTGCAATACTTAGCGACGGTCCGCCGCTTTTCCCCATTGACGGTGCAGAATTACCGCCGTGACGTGACAAACTTCCTTGAGTGGCTCGATGTTCCGGAAGCGGATTTCGATCCCCGGCGAATCACCGTGGAAGACGTCCGCGAATGGATCGTGCACCGTACGGAAACAAAACATCTGGGAGCCGCCTCGATGAACCGGGAGCTCTCCTCCCTGCGGAGTTTCTTCCGTTACCTCCACCGTACGGGGCGAATCGACAAAGAGGTCATGTACCGCATCCACGCACTGAAAACCTCCCGGCGAATCCCGGCATTCGTTCCCTCGACACGCATGGAGGGGATTCTCGACGAACTGGACCGGGAGAGCGAAAGTCCGGAATTCAAATTTGTCCGAAATTCGCTCATCGTTCTCCTGTTTTACAGTTGCGGACTGCGGCTTGCGGAACTCGTAGGTATCGACCGCGACGATTTCTCGGGCGACTATACCGCACTCAAAGTCCGTGGCAAGGGCGATAAAGAGCGTATCGTCCCGATCCTGCCGCCCGTCCGGGAAAAAATTTTGCACTATTTGGACGAAATTGACCGGCAGGGAATTTGCATTTCTAAAGAAAAAGCACTATTTTTAAATCAGCAAGGAAAACGAATCTCCCGCAGCACCGTCTATCGGACCGTACAGAGCCAATTGCGACAGGGCGGCGTTCAGGGCAAAAAGAGTCCGCACGTACTCCGGCACACCTTCGCCACCGAATTGCTCAACAACGGCGCCGACATGAGGGCGATACAAGAATTGCTCGGACATGCGTCCCTGCAGGCGACGCAGGTCTATACGCACAACAGCATCGCCAAGTTGCAGAAGATCTATTCCAAAGCTCACCCGCGCGAGAAAAACGGAGCGGAGCAAACAAAACAACAGAATTGATCGGCCGGAGCACAGTTCCGCAGATAACGAACCTTATAAAACATAGTATTATGAACGTACAAATTCAATCCGTAAAATTCGACGCCGACAGGAAGTTGGTCGAATTCGTAGAGCACAAAATGGACAAACTCGACCGTTTTGTCGAACGGGCTATCGGAGCCGACGTCATATTGAAACTGGATAAAGACCACGAACTCGGAAATAAAGTCGCCACGATCAACCTCCATATTCCGGGAGACGACCTGGTGGCCGAGAGCCGGGGCAAAAGTTTCGAGGAGGCGGTCGATCTCTCGATCGAAGCGCTCAAACGCCAGATCGACAAGTACAAGGGCCGGCTCGAAAAATAGAATAATGTTATGGTAATGCATAGCGGCGACCTTAAAAGGTCGCCGCTATGCATTTATTCACCTCATTTTATCCGTAAAATTCCATCGTATTATATCAATCGAGAAAATTCAGCAATGCAAATGACGCGACAAGCGGCCAAAACAGAAAAGCCAACACAATTCCAACGAGCAATAAAAACACCGCTTCTCCGAAACTAAATACCCCACAAAGGGTTAAAATAACGAGAACGATAAAATAACCGATAAAATTAAACAAAACGGCTCCTACTACCAAAGAAACATAACCGAAAAAAGAAGAGAGACATCCAGTGGTTTCCCGGGTCGATTCGGGTTTCCTCTGATCCGTCGGAATAACCTTTATCACCGTTTCCTGTTGGAGAGGCCTTATCAAGTAAATCGAATGTCCGCATCGGGGACATGTCGGAGCATAACGCGACACCTCCAATCCGCAAGCAGGACAATGGATCAACAACGACTCTTCGGAATTATCTTTTACCTCCGGAAATAAAGTCAAATCAACCGCCGACGCACATTCATCGTTTGACAAGGATTCCTTTCGCATATTATCCTTTTTCTTCTTCAAGTGCCTCCGCCATACAAGTAACACAACTATTCCCGCAAGTGTTAACCCAAGTAAAATTTCCACAAAAGCATCCATCGTATTAAACACTTTTAGCAATTTAATTAGAAGCCTGCTTCAAGCCTAAAACACCCACTATTTCACTAAAATCACTCCTTCTTCCGCCACTCCTGCACTTCATTCTCCCGTCCGAACGGATTACGAGTCATCAACCGTCGTGTCTTCTTTATGTCGAGTTTCTCCTGATTCTCGGACAAATACGCTCCGATTTGGGAATGAACCCGATGAAATACACGCGACCGATCGTTTTTATAGGCCGCAAATAATAACTCGACATAGATAATTTCATGTTTATCGACAAATGCCTCGATAAAATTGCGGGTCGTAAAAATTTCACCCGCCATCTCCGCAATCACCTCTCCGGCATACTTGGTCATTACTTCATAAACCGATTGTTCGTTTTTCTGTTCCATAGTTTTTTCTTATTTCAGGGTTAAAAATTATAGTCGTAAAGCAGCTCGAAATCATCCAGGCAAAGGATTCTGGAGCCTGCATCACAGGCAATTATCAAATGAGTCGGTTTCCGGTCTGTTCGTAAATACTCCAGAGGAATCGTAAATTGCTGCCAATCGACATCCTCAGCCACTTGCAATTCACCGTAAGCAATCAAATCGGAACAGGATGGATCCAAGGCCTCTTCAAGATACTGATCAACAACAGGATGCTCCGGGATTTTAACGTCATGATCTGGTGCCGGAGACCATGTTCCCAATGCGATCCTAATTGTCGCCTCCTGCTCCTTCGTATCTGTACTCATCACGTTCCTGCATTGCAACCACCCCCGCAAAGCAGTCGGTGTCGCTTCGAAAAGCTGTCCGTAAATATTCCAAAGCATTGAAAGCACCCCAATAACACCACTACCAGCAGCAGGATCTACATTTATCCCAGTAAAAATATGCCCTCCATATAAATCTTTTACTATACTACCCCACTCTTCTTTCTGGAGTTTCACGGCATATTTCCCAGAACTCCCGGGGCGAATCGTCGGTTGGGGCAATCCCATCTCTGGGTAACCCCTCACGATTGAAGTTGCCCAAAACGCCCCCTCCTCCGAGAAATTCCACTCTTCAAAGTCGCCGTTCGGGAGTTTCAATGCGGGCAGCGTAGTCACGATATGAATCCGACTCTCCTCATCTCGCCAGCAGGCCATTATCTCGTAGGTCGTCTCTGGTTCGGCTTCTACGTGTGCAGAAAAACCGTTGCTCGAACCCGCTCCGGCAACTTCCACCCACTCTTTATCACCTTGTTTCCGATAACGGAAGCCCGCCTGCGCAACATCGGATGCACACGAGCCGGACAACCAAATCACCTGGGTCCAGACATCGGCACGTTCGAGTCTGACGTTGACAGAGCCCGAAGTAGCCTGTGTAAAACAGATACTGTCCAGTAAATTCCCCTCGGAATCCACCAGTCTAACCGTAGCCTGGCGGCTTTTCACATCGGAATTGGGGCGGAAAGAGAATACGAGCGACTCTTCTCGCTGATCGGTACGGGAGGTCTCCACACTGATCCACGTCCGATCTTTCTCAGCAATCTCAACCGTGTAATCGATGTTCGTAATAAGCATTACTCGCAAAGAGGTGCCTTCAGCCTCGATAAGGTAGGAGTTGGCGGAAAGATCAAAAACAACATCCGATTTCGCCTTGACCTCTAAATCGATATAACGGCTTACTGTCTCGTTCCCTTCATCGGAGAGGATCACGACAATCCGCTCGTCCGTCGCAGCATCGGGCAGATAGATAACGATTTTCCCCGACCAGTAATTCGTTTCGATGACCTGAACCCGATAGCCGTCCGGAGCGACAACCCTCACTCGTGCATTTTCACTCGCCCCTTCCAACGTATATCCAACCTCACAGGTTTCACCGGCAACAACCTGCAGCGGCATTGAACAGTCGAATACAATATTCAAATTCCCCGACCCTCCATCCGGTCCATCACCACTACACCCCGCCAACCATAGACAGGCGGCCAATAAAGCAAGCATTTTTTTCATAATTATAAAAGTCTGTTGCCACCCGGCTCCGACATGGCGGGTTATAATTAGGGGATAAAAAAGAAAGTGTGGAGCCGTTCGTTTATCTGATAAGAGGTTCTGACAAAACCCAAGACGAATAAACCAACACAATACCCCACACCTGTTCAGTATGGAGCGATTGGAATAATATACACATACCGAAACAGATGATGAGTGTTGTCGTTATCCTCGTCTTGCTTGAAACTGTCAGATTTCTTATCAAGGATAAAAGCGAAACACTTTCATCAAAATATGTCTGTCGGACGAAACCGACACCACAAAACTATAAAATATTTTGTTCCGGACAACACTCGAGGGGGTATTGTCCTGCAAATTTCCAAAAACAGCCCGTTATAAATACGATTGCGGAAAAAAGAGTATTTTTGTGCACTGAAACCGACGTTTCCAATGCGCTATACGAACAAGAAAATCCTGAAAATCACCTTCCCGGTGCTGGTCTGCCTGCTGATGGAGCAGTTGATCGGACTGACAGATACGGCCTATCTGGGACGCGTCGGAGAGGCGGAATTGGGGGCTTCGGCCCTGGCGGGTATCTTCTACCTGATGATCTTCATGCTGGGATTCGGGTTCAGCATCGGCGCCCAGATTCTCATCGCCCGCCGCAACGGAGCCAAGGAGTATTCGCAGATCGGCCCTCTGTTCATGCAAAGTACGGCGTTCCTGCTGTTGATGGCCCTCGTGCTGTTCATCCTCTCGAAAGTCTTCGCAGCCCGCATCATGGGAGCCCTGATCGAAGCTCCCGATGTACGGGAAGCCGCCGTCCGGTACCTCGACTACCGGGTTTACGGTTTCTTCTTCGCCTACGTCGGGTCGATGTTCCGGGCATTCTATGTCGGCACGACCCGCACGCGCATCCTGACGATCAACTCGATCGTCATGGTACTCACCAATGTCGTATTGAACTACCTGCTGATCTTCGGAAAATTCGGATTCCCCGAAATGGGCATCGCCGGCGCTGCGATCGCCTCTTCTATTTCGGAAGGCGTATCCGCCCTCTTCTACATACTCTACACCCGCTATCGGACCGACTGGCGCCGCTATAAATTCCGATTCACAGGATTCGACTTTTCCCTGCAGAAACAAATCCTGAGCCTTTCGGTCTGGGTGATGATCCAACAGGGCGTGGCTTTCCTCGCGTGGTTCCTCTTCTTCCTCTGCATCGAACACCTGGGCAAGCGCGACTTGGCCGCCACGAACATCGTGCGGGCCGTATCGTCGCTGATCTTCATGTTCATCAACGCCTTCGCCTCGACAGCCAGCTCCCTGGTAAGCAACCTGCTCGGCGCAGGCTATGCCGAACAGATCATGCCCCTCTGCCGGAAGATGATCCGCCTCTGTTTCTGCTTCGTCCTCCCGCTTTGCATCCTGGCAGCCGCGATTCCTTACTGGACGCTCCGCATCTATACGGACGACGTATCTCTGATCGAATACGCCATCCCTTCGCTCTGGGTAATGCTGACTACCAACATTCCCTGCACGGCCGCCTTCATCTATCAATTCAGCGTATCGGGTACGGGCAACACCCGCACGGCCCTCACGATCGTCGCCTGCACCAGCATCGTCTATGTCGCTTATACGGCGCTGCTGGTTTACGGACTGCATGCCGATGTCGCACTTTGCTGGACCGCCGACCATGTCTATTACGGCTGCACCCTCACGGCTTCCTATCTTTATATGCGTTACGGCAACTGGCGTGCCCGCAAGATCTGACATCGGACAACACCGCTTCATAAAAAATACCTCTCCCGCCGGGGAAGAGGCATAAAAAAAGAGTATCCTTTGGGGATACTCCCGTAAGTTCCGAAAAGGGAAATTACTTGGCAGCTTCAGCAGGAGCCGGAGTCTCTGCCGGAGTCTCGCAGGCCGTTGCGCAGCTATCGGCTTTCTCGCAAGCGGCAGGCTCCTAGCAGCAAGCAGGAGTCTCTACGACCTCGGTAGCCTCAACTTCAACGGTTTCAGCCTGTTTTGCCTGTTTGCCGGCGCAGCTTACCATGGCAGCGGCAGCAACGACAATCATCAGAGATAAAACTTTCTTCATAGTTTTAATTATTAAAGGTTTTTAACGCGGCAAATATATAGATTCGGGTAGAATCTATCAAATTTTTTTCGTTATTTTTAATCTTTTGGAAAATTAACGAATCAGGTCGGCCACCGTAAGATCTTCACGCATCAGATAAGCCTCCGGAAACTGGCTGCGAATCTTGCCCAGCAACACGATCGCCTCCTCGGAAGTGACGCAATTTCCGGCAGAAACCTTGAAATAGGGATTTTCATAAACCAGATAGACCGGAATATCCGGGAATGCGGTTTCGAACGTCTGCTTGGCGGCAAGCGCATTGGCCCGGGCCTCCGCTCCGTTATCGAAGAAAATACCGATTCGGTACCCTTTGAACCGGATGCGGTCGTTGCTCTGGCTCTCCCGGCTCACGACGCCCGCAGCATCCCCATGCTCCACTACGGTAACGGCTGCCGAACCCGCAGGCTGCGACAGACGCTCCTTGAAAGAGGCGAGCGACTGGGCCGAAACGCCACCATACAATCCGAAAACAAACAGCAATGAAACGATTATCCTATACATAGTCACTATTTTCTTAAACCAGTCGGAACTTCCCGGATACACTATTCGAACGGAAACTCCTCCCGGA
>ULNR01018791.1_pt1 | contig 10605 bp, 6 predicted proteins | sample 1951971 | NCBI WGS metagenome assembly ULNR01 (sample SAMEA4835582, study PRJEB28245) | human gut metagenome | biome: gut microbiome; material: fecal sample | place: Denmark | collected 2008 | reverse complement strand
CGTCTGCCATCTTTAGTAACTGTTTGTTTATTGATATATTTCTTAAGTTCTATAACACTCTCATCGTACTGTTTTTTCTTTTTGGCATATATCTTTTTAGTTATGTCACTTGGAGATACAAACACTTCACCATATGCACCATCAACTATTATGTCTTCTCCATCCTTAACCTCACTGCATATACCCTTTACACTAAGAACTGCTGGTATCTCCAAAGCTCTTGCAAGTATCGATGCATGTGAGGTGTCTCCACCTTTTTCAGATATAATGCCTGCTATATGCACAGTATCCATATTCGCTGTCATAGACGGATGTATCTCATCAGCTATAATAATCGTGTTATCAGGAAGCTGCGTAAGATCAATACTCTTAACACCAAGAAGTATTGCTGTCAATCTCTCCCTCATATCTTCAATATCTGTTACACGCTGGGCTATAGCCTCGTTATCCATACTTAGAAACAGCTGCTTCAAAGATTCGCAGGCCTCATAAAGGGCTGCCTCTGCATTAATATTATTCTTCTTTATAATATTACAAACCTCTGACGTAAGCTGTATATCACCAGCTAAATATTCCTGGTTCTTAAGAACAAGTGCATTCTTATCATCGCCGTTTAACTTAGCTGTCAGCTTCTCTATGAATTCGTCTGTCTCCTTTATGAATGTGTCCACTCCATCCTTGTATCTTTGAAGTTCTGCATCTACATCATCTATTTTATACTTTTTTATCTCGCACCCTGTATTTTTTAACACCAGTGCCTTTCCTATACCTATACCCTTAGATGTACCTATTCCCCTAAGCATACATACCTCCTTGTTTTGCGAAGCAAAATGCGACTGCCCTTGCAGGAGCAGAGGTATTCACCTCATTGTTTTGCGAAGCAAAATGCGACTGTTATTTATTAAATACATATTTGATCATATTTGTAATAGTTTCACTTGTATTCCTTGAATACACAACCTCCCTTGCCATAACAGGTTCATCTGTTATTATATTATCAATACCTTTATTAGCAAGATTCTTTATAGATGTATCGTTATTAGCTGTCCATGCATATACCTGTTTACCAGTATTATGTATGGCATCCACTGTTCTCTTTGTAAGGAATGAAGCGTTAACACTAAAGAAGTCTACGTTGGTATTCTCATAAAATCTTCCATATGCAACAGACAGTATATATCCAGTCTGTATATCCTCATCCATGCTCTTAACTGCAAGAAGCGCATCATAATCAAATGAAGTTATAACACAATTCTGTTCCATGGAATATTTCTTTATAAGCTCTATAACCTTTCCAGCTGCTATGCTGCTATCTGCTGATGACTTTATCTCAACATTAAGCTTTATACTGACAGGACTGCTTTTAACAAGCTTTAACACCTCTTCAAAAGATGGAACCCTTTCACCCCTATATTTTTCTGAAAACCAGTACCCGGCATCAAGCTTCTTTACTTCCTCATATGTCATATCTGTTATATTCTTGGCTACACCTGTTGTCCTATATGCTGATGCATCGTGCATAACTACTATATAACCATCGCTTGTCATCTGCACATCAAGCTCTATATAATCAGCCATATCATCTATGGCACGCTGGAAAGCTGCCAGTGTATTCTCCGGTGCTTCCCTTGATGCACCCCTGTGTGCTGTTATCTTAGTATCATGGAATATAGCAACTCTCTCAAAAGGATTGCTGTTAAATGTTAACACCACATATAACACATCCAAGACTATCGACATCACAAGAACAAATAAATATATAATCCTGTTTATCCTTGCGCTCCCTTCATCTATATCAACAAACTCAAAATTAATATCCGAAAGATTCTCATACTTGTAATACATATATGATATCATAGAGAATGAACAAGGTATAGATAAAAATACAAGAAATAATCTTACTATCGTCCTTAATGTACTAAGCACGGAAAGATACACCGCACTACCCATATAAGCAAGATCAAGCAGTTTAACTCCGGCAATCAGTACAACAGATATAATTATATAAAATGTATAAATAGCCGCTAAAAGTGCAAGATTATATAGTACAACTACACCCACTATCTTCAGTACATTATTTTTAACAATGCTTCTGCTTTTAGCACATGACTGTCTGAAGTTTTTTCCCTCCATCATGTATATGTTAAATGAAAAAATATCCCGTATAACAAAGTAAAACAGGCATATTATGATAATTGCTGTCACAATAAATACAACAGTTCTGTTTCGTTTTGCCGCACTTTTTATAATATTTTTTACACTTTCGCTAAATATAATATTTCCAGTAACTGTCACATTAATAACTATTATAGATATCAGAAAATATAAAAAAAGCGGTATGCTCTGAATCCTCAACAGCTTTTTAAGCCGCAAAAAGGCATTATATATGTTATCAATAATAGATGCCTGTATACCTTTTCTCTTGGTTTCAAAACATACTGCAAGATATGCCATTTCATATAAGCAGTAAACTATGAATCCTATAACCCCTAAGAGGCAGAATATGATTATTACAGGATTCATAAACGCTTTCGCTATATATTCATTTGTAAGATAATTAATCCCTGTTATTCTCATGCACAAACGGATAACGCCTGTAATAACAGGATAAAACACTGCTAATGCAAGGAGCTTATATGCAAGTTCAAACAACAATACATGTCTTTTACTGCTTTTTAGCAGTTTCATGTTATTTCTAAGACTTTCTAACATATCTCACCCCGAAATCACCTATGGAATCTGTTAAGAAGATTACTGCAGCCTGATGCATGTTTAACTGCATCTCCCATTCTTTTGTTTAATAAACGCTTTGTAAAATGATATGAAAAATCACATACATATGACACAACAAGAACAACTGAAATCACTGTAACCGCTGACATACGCATAGAAAATACTGCCTGTTCTACAAGCCTGTTAAACACTCCGAATATAAGCACTGCCAGAAATCCCCAGCCAATTGTGCTCTGAAGGCATATTATACCCTTATAATTAAATCTAAGGTGATCATAGTTCCACCATACTTCGCCGAACAGCTTTAACATAAGCTTCGCCGTCATATACTCAAATATTGTTGCACATACAGCACCAAATATATATAATGCAATATAGTTGTTTTGTATAGGTGCAAATATATTGAAAGCTATATATGTTCCAAAACCGTATATTACACAAAATGGCAGCTTTGCAAAACCTCTGTTTTCCCAGTAGCCAAGCTGCTTTCTTATAACTATGCACTCCATTGCCCATCCAAAAAAGCTATATATAAAAAACCAGACTGCAAGCTGGTTAATATTCATTCCCCTGAAACTGAAATCTAATAATATATTACGCATAACACTCCTTAAGTTACGTTCTGTTTCATACCTCTTACAACATAATCTGCTCCATTGATATTATAATATCAATGGAGCAGTTAATTATACATTAATTCATAAGTTCATCAAGCGTTGCCCGTACTGCTTTGATAAAATCCTGTGTATTAAGTGTTACAGGATTCTCTAATGTTGTTATAAGCGCAAGATCCTTTGTCATCTTACCATCTTCTACTGTCTTGATACAAGCCTTTTCAAGTGTATCTGCAAATCTTACAAGTTCAGGAATAGAATCAAGTTCTCCTCTCTTTCTTAAAGCTCCTGTCCATGCAAATATAGTAGCTATAGGGTTAGTAGATGTTTCCTCTCCCTTAAGATGCTTATAATAATGTCTCTGTACTGTACCATGTGCAGCTTCATATTCATAGAAGCCTTTAGGTGATACAAGAACTGATGTCATCATGGATAATGAACCAAATGCTGTAGCAACCATATCTGACATAACATCGCCGTCATAATTCTTACAAGCCCAGATATATCCTCCCTCTGAACGAATAACTCTTGCTACTGCATCATCTATTAATGTATAGAAATATTCAATGCCTGCTTCCTTAAACTTATCAGCATAATCATTATCATATATTTCCTGGAATATATCCTTGAATGTATGATCATACTTCTTAGATATTGTATCCTTAGTTGCAAACCAAAGATCCTGCTTAGTTTCAAGAGCAAAGTTAAAACAGCTTCTTGCAAAGTTCTCTATAGAATCATTAAGATTGTGCATACCCTGTATGATACCAGCGCCCTTGAAGTTATGTATAAGCTCTCTTGTTTCGTTACCCTGTTCGTCTGTGTATACAAGCTCAGCCTTTCCTGCTGCTGGAATCTTCATCTCTGAAGCCTTATATACATCACCATATGCATGTCTTGCTATAGTTATAGGTTTCTTCCATGTCTTTACATAAGGTTCAATACCTTTAACAATGATAGGTGCCCTGAATACTGTACCATCAAGAATAGCTCTTATTGTTCCATTAGGGCTCTTATACATCTCCTTAAGGTTATATTCTTTTACTCTTGCTGCATTAGGAGTGATTGTAGCACACTTTACTGCAACACCATACTTTTTAGTAGCCTCTGCTGAATCTATAGTAACCTGGTCGTTAGTATCATTACGATGAACAAGTCCAAGATCATAATATTCTGTGTTAAGGTCTACATAAGGAAGTAAAAGTTCATCCTTAATAAGTCCCCATAACACTCTTGTCATCTCATCTCCATCCATCTCTACGAGAGGTGTTGTCATTTTTATCTTTTCCATACCGCAATCCTTTCCATAATGGCAATTATGTCCAAAATATATAAAAAATCTGCCTTTAATTATAAAATATTTTCATGATTTTGTAAATGCCTCATTTCATTCTTGTTATATTACCAGCAATATCTATCTTCCATATCTGTACACAACTATCATTGCTATAATCCTTAAGACTTTTTATACTATAGCTTCCAACTGTGTCATACCATGCTTCATCTCCTGATGTACGCCGTATAAGTGTATCAAAATACATTGTTGATGCTGCCTTTGTTATATTACTCTCAGAGTTGCTTTCAGGTATTACTTCTTCCCATATTGCATAAAACCTTGTATCTTTTTTTATTGATATTTTATCACCTGGATCATAAGTGTTTATTCCATCTGACCAGCCAGTTAACTCAAAACCAGGCTTCGTTACCTCATCTTTATCTGGCAGTGTGATTTTACTTTCTTCCCACTTCGCATAAACAGTTTCGTTACATGCATAAGGATAACTGTAAATATCGGCTTTACCTTCACTGTTATACCAGTAATCATTCACATCAGCCATTTCTTCAATATTAAGACTGATTTTCCAGCTGCCATAACTATCTGGTCCATACTCTGGTCCCCAGTACCTGATTCTTATACTGTTAACCTTATTAACATAGACATCTACATAGTTATTATCATTTGAATGTGGTAAAAACCATATTTCCTCGTTATCACTGTCACCATCAAGAGTACTCCACTCAACATTAACAGAAACCTCTTCATCTGTACTATTATAACCATCATAGCAAAAATACAAATTGCCAGTATATGGTCTTGTTAATGCTACTGTTGAAATAATAGAATTATCAGTATTAGCATCTGAATAATTATAACTTTCATTTAATATACTTCCCAGACTGACTTCATTTCTTTTTTCTTTCAACATATATCCTTTAAACTTATTAATCTGGACTATATCAGATAATAACAGTCTGTCATTATAGTTATCATCATCATAAAAAGAAGCTTTATATTTCTGCTCAGGAACCGTTATATCAGGCAGTCCTTTCCTGTAAGATACCATAACTGATTGTGTTCCCCTTGTTGTTGCATCCTCCTGTGATAATGTCAGTATGAATTTTCTTGATATATCAACATATTTTTTACAAGCCTTTGTCACTGTATATCGTAACGACGAACCATCTGCATATGTATCTGGAAATTCATATAACGTGGCATCCCACCTTGAATCCTGTTTAATATCTTCAACTCCAAAACCAAACGATGTACCATTATCTACATGCCACAGAAAGTTCTCCCAATAGCCATCAGGTGCTTTCTTTGTTGGTGTATGCCAGTATGTGCTTGAATATTCACCCCATGAACCATCCTCATTCTGATACCTCACATATATCTCCTGGTCATTCTGTATTTTTAATCTGGCTACACTTATATAACTAGTTTTTGCACCACTTACTTTATAGGTAAAGGATGTTCCATCATCAAACTGCTCTGGCATCCTGTATAGGTTTGAATTCCATTTTGAATTTCCAGTTATATTCTTAGTATCAAATGTATATGATGAACCACATAATACATTTTCAGTTATTGCTGACGTGTCATCCCATCTTTCCCACGTACCATTCTGATTCTGATATCTTATATATACAGTCTGCTTATATGATTTTACAACCTCTTTCTTTTTAGTATGAATATAAATGCTCCGGCTCCTATTCATAGTCCAGTAGTTATCCCATCTTTTACATGCTTCATTCCATGTGGAATCATACCATTTTTTGTCACCTTCCTGTATATAATCAAGTTCATATCCATCTTTAAGATATATCCATGTAGGAACCAATGTACCTTCTTTATATGTAATAGTCTGTCCATCTGAATACCGCATATCAAGACCACTCGTGCTGTGTCCTATAACATCACTGACTCCAGAATCCCAATTGATGTTAAAGCTGCACATCCACCCTAATCTGATAGTTAGTGGTTTTCTTGTGCCGAAATATTTCGAACCCCAGTAGGTTCCATCAGAATTTCTTCCACCATCATTCGCATCTCCATCAAAATTGATGTTACAGCCGGCTTCAAACAGGTAACCGTCAAATCCTTCCTTAACATTATTGTCTGGATTGTCCCAGTTGTTATAGTTTTTATAGCCAGTTGCATCCATACTGAATATACAGCCTTCTTTTGAAACATTGTATACAAGAAGATACGGCGTATATCCACGACAGTTCGCATGCTCTGTAAATGTTCCTTCATGCGGTGCTTCATTATCACTATAAAAAGGTATATCATCAAAATATATCTGTTTATTATCATCATTCATATATACCCATTTTAAATCAGCTGTACCACCGGCAAAATCCACAGTTATCTGTCTTCTGAAATCATCATCTGAATAACTGCCCGCTGGATACGCATATGCCAGGCCTCCACACAATAGCAATAACACTAACACCGATAATACATGTAATAAAGTTATTCTTTTTTTGTCCTTAACAGGACATACTGCCATATATACTCCCCCTTTATTCCACTATTCCAAGACATGTAAACACCACAGAACCACATCTATATATACCCATAACACCCTGAAACATAACCGTATCTATGTTAAACAACGGACTCGCAGCTGCATCAAGCATACATTCAATAATGTCAGTTTTATCTGAAGCTTTATAATATCCTTTATATGTCTGATAACCATATTGCTCATCAAACATAACCCTTATTGTCATAACCTCCATAGGATAGGGACATTCCACCGTACTTCCTGTATTAACATCCTTTCCCCTCTGTGCCCGATCTGCGTTTTCGCCATATTGCAGCACACCATTAGCCAGATAGATTTCATGGTCATAAGGACTATCTGTTATGGCTGGCTCCTGCTTTTCTTCTAGTTCTGGCTTCACTTCGGGCTCTGGTTTCTCTTCGGGCTCCCGTTTTTCTTCGGGCTCTGGCTTCTCTTCTGCCTCTGATTTCTCTTCTGCCTCTGACTTTCCTTCTGAATCTGGCTTCCCTTCTGAATCTGGCTTCCCATATTCTTCCTGTTCTTTTATATCTATATCTGTTCCTGAATCTGCCTGTTCATTTGATTCTTCTGGCTCTGCAATGTCTGATTCTGTTTGTTCCTTATATTCTTTTTGTTCTGCAAAATCCAATTCTGATTCTTTCTGTTCCTTGGATTCTTTTAGCTCTGCAAGATTTGATTCTGTTGCTTTTTTTGTCTGTATCGTTTCAACTGCAGCACTATTTTTTTCTGGCACTTTGATTTTATCATCCGCATTCTTCTTAACAACGGCTGCAACTGCTAATAATACTCCAATCGTCACTGTTATTAATATTATCTTCAATAAAATATTTCGTTTCATTCTCACTTTCTCACTTCTTCCCTTCTTTATTTTAATCTTATGATACCAGGGTCAAAAGGTCTAAACCCACATGAGCCTGCCCATAGGTGGGTGAAAACCTTAGGACCCGCCCCAATATGAGCATAAAAGTGGGATGATAATCCCACGATGTGCGAATATGGAGGAGTTTATAAAATAATATATACATAATCTTGTTATATCTAAGCATGACATGCACAACATGTCTTATATAAGCGGATTGATATTGTTAATATAATATTAAGTGTCTTGTGGAAATTAATATGAATCAATGTGACATTATGTTATATATTCACATCAAATGAATAGTTTTTATTAAGATTACCAGATTAAATATTCTTTATGCTGTCAATAATATCTATAGAGTTATTATCCTGATTTTGTCATCTTGTGTTTATATCAGGAATGTCATATATATTCTTCCAATCAATCATCTCCTGTCTTTTTGTTACCGCGCCATAACTTTATTATTTAAACTAAATATATCATATATATACTCAATTGTCAATATCGTCAGTATTGTTTTTTTATTATTTATAGAACAGGTAATAACGCGTAATAATTATTACATTTTCTTGTATTAAATACTCTTGTTTGTTATAATTACATAATTGATTTATAAGATATATGTGTCAGAATTTTATTTTGACCCCCATATCTTTATCTCACAAACAACATTTAGTTTAGGAAAGGACGGTTTTGTAATATGTGCGGTTTTGCTGGATTTACAGGATACCTTGAGAATGGTAAAGATGTTCTTACTGATATGATGAATAAAATTATCCACAGAGGTCCCGACAGTGCCGGTAAGTATATAGATAACAAGGCATATATGGGCTTTAGAAGACTTTCAATCATCGACCTTGATAACGGAAGCCAGCCTATGTTTAACGAAAATAAAAAAATTGTCATCACTTTTAATGGTGAAATATATAATTACCAGGATTTAAGAAAAGAGCTTATTGAAAAGGGACACACTTTTGCAAACAACTCCGATACAGAGGTTCTTATTCATGCTTATGAAGAATATGGTGAAGATATGCTTAATAAACTTCGCGGTATGTTCGCTTTCGTTATCTGGGACAGCGAAAAAGAAACTCTGTTTGGTGCAAGAGATTTCTTTGGCATTAAGCCTTTTTACTACACAATAGTTGATGGAAATATAATATATGGTTCAGAGATTAAGAGCATACTGGCACATCCTGCTTATAAGAAGGAAGTTAACGATGTGGCTCTTGAGAATTATCTTACTTTCCAGTACTCAGTACTCCCTGAGACATTCTTTAAGGGTGTATACAAGCTTATGCCTGGACACTGCTTCACTTTCCATAACGGACAGATTAATATAAAAAGATACTGGGAACCTACTTTTGAGGCTGATGAAAACAAGTCCCTGGACGATTTTGTACAGGAGATTGATGATGCCATGCATGATTCCGTAGAACATCACAAGATTAGTGATGTTGAGGTTGGCTCATTTCTTTCCAGCGGTGTTGACTCAAGCTATGTCGCTGCCACCTTCAATGGTGATAAAACATTTACAGTTGGTTTCGACTACGAAAAATATAACGAAATAGATTATGCAAAGGCTTTATCTGAAAAGATTCAGATAGACAACTATTCAAAGCTTGTATCAAGTGAAGAATACTGGGCTGCTATCCCTAAAATCCAGTATCACATGGATGAACCTTTAGCAGACCCTGCTGCCATCGCACTTTACTTTGTAAGCCAGACTGCTGCAAAGCACGTCAAGGTTTCTATGTCTGGCGAAGGTGCTGATGAATTCTTCGGTGGATACAACATTTACAAGGAACCTCTTGATACTGCAGGTTACAGAAAGCTTCCAAAGGGTCTTCGTAAGGGACTTGCTAATGTAGCACAGGCTATTCCATTTAAATTTAAAGGTAAGAATTTCCTTATAAGAGGCAGCAAGGATATTGAGGAGCGTTTCATCGGTAACGCATTTATGTTTAATGAAAAAGAACGCGCAAAGATATTAAAGAATCCTACTGGAAAGTACGACCATAAAGAGCTTACAAAGCCTTTCTATGATAAGGTTAAGGATAAGGATGATGTTACGAAAATGCAGTACATTGATATCAACTTCTGGCTTATTGGTGATATTCTGCTTAAGGCCGACAAGATGAGCATGGCACACAGCCTTGAAGTACGTGTTCCTTTCCTTGACAAAGAGGTATTCAATGTAGCAAGGACTATACCTACTAAGTATAAAGTAAACAAGTCCAACACAAAATATGCTATGCGTATGGCTGCTCATAAGTATCTTCCAGATATGGTAGCTGAAAAGAAGAAGCTTGGATTCCCTGTACCTATAAGAATCTGGCTCAAGGATGACAAGTATTACAATATGATAAAGAAAGCCTTCACAAGCGAAGCTGCAGAAAAATACTTTAACACTAAGGAGCTTGTTAAGTACCTTGATGATCACAAAGAGGGAAAAGCCGATAATTCAAGAAAGATATGGACAGTATATATGTTCCTTGTATGGTATAACGATTTCTTTGGTGATTCTGAATATGCAGCATAGAAATATTGGTGTTTAATTGAATATTAGTTGATGACGAACGGA
>ULNR01024274.1_pt1 | contig 10714 bp, 28 predicted proteins | sample 1951971 | NCBI WGS metagenome assembly ULNR01 (sample SAMEA4835582, study PRJEB28245) | human gut metagenome | biome: gut microbiome; material: fecal sample | place: Denmark | collected 2008 | reverse complement strand
TGGTCCTATTATAACTCAAACACCATTTTCCCACTTACTAATTGTACTTGGTGCAATGTCAGTCATTTTCGCAAGTCCTCTTACTGTTATTCTCTTTTCAATTCTGATTTTCTTTCCGATATATTTAACCATAATCACATCTCCATCAATTTCTCTTTCATTCCAACAGCTCCATTGGCATAATTATTAACTGTTGTATTTACACTACTATGTCCAAGCTGCTGCTGAACAAATGCAAGATTTCCATTTCTGTTCATTATACTAGCATAATAATGTCGCATCATATGTGGAGTAATACCATTTCCATAATTCTCAAATATCTGTTTGATATTTCTCTCTGTTGTACGTGTACCGTTTTTATTTACAAACACAGCTTCCGTATCTACAATATTGTCTAAGGTACTTCTGTATTCTAACCATTCTCTTATAGCTTTTAAAGCAGATCCACTAAGATATACCGTTCTATTTTGCATTTCTCTATACACGCCCTTACCAAGAATAGTAATATATGGCATTTCTTCGTCCAAATGTAAATCAGATAAATCCAAACCAGCAAGTTCAGATTCTCTTATTCCAGTTCCTCTTAACACACGAAAGATAGCAATATTCCTATTTCTTACTGGAATATCCTTTTTCCACATTATTTTCTGTTCCATATCATTAAGCTGTTTTTCTGTTGGGAGTTTTTTAGTTAAGTTGTTCCCAGATGGAATTCCTTTATATGTTACATCTTTAAAGAATTTATCTTTAATTTCAGTTCCTTTTACTCTGCTCATATAATCCCAAAAGCTACTTATTATATGTTTCCTAGTTTCTAATGTTGTAGGTGACATTCCATTCTGCTCTTTTGTCTTTAAATATAACGTGATATCTTCTGCCATAATGTCAGTAAAATCCGATGGCTCAATATCTGAAATATTTGTTTTATCAATAAGTTTCTCTTTAATAAACCAATTGAGTAAATCTACAATAACCCCAAGATAATTCAATGCGCCTGCTTTACTCTCTATCTTTACAGTAAAATATTTTCTCATATATATAGGAAGATTTAACTCATCCAACTTTCTATTAAGCTTTTCAGCATTTTTATTTTGTATTTTTATTTTGTAACACATAATTATCACTCCCTTGTGTAATCTGCTATCGCTTTTGCAATAGCTTTAGCTGCTCTTTTACTTTTTAATGATCTCTGAATAGATTCTGTATTCCAAGGGACATCACTAAACTCAGCTAACTCACCACCACAATTCCAATTCGGAATACTAAAGAACCCTCCATTTACATATTCTCCGAAAATCACACTATAATAATTTCCATTATATTCAACACCTATATGGTGAATATTTTCAACATAAGCATCACCATTATAACCGATTTTATAATTTTCCATATTAATCAACCTCACTTTCCTACATACATATTCTCTGTTTTCCATTCAGGTAGCAGCTCATTATTCTCATCATAATATTTTGACTTAATTTTCTTTGCATATTCCATTCGCTCATCAAAATCATCGCACCACCTAACTTCAAGATTTTTAGTTCTCATTTGTAACTTTGTACATAGACAACACAAGTTTTTTACATGATCCTTTTCTCTCATATTCGGTCTGCGTATTTTATCACCAACTTGATTTTTGCTAAGACATCTTAAGCAGATAAACTCACTTGCTCTGCTCGTATTGTCGTGTCGTTTACTCATATTCATTACCTCATTTTCTGTACTAAAAAAGAAGCAGATGATTTCTGCTTCTATTGCTTATTTCTATATTTAATTTGCTTTCAATAAGAAAGTATTTTTTCATTTAATTAATACATCTACATCAATATCTGTTTTAAAAATAACGAACGATCCTAGTTCAATTAATTCTTCCGTTTTCTTAGCGGCTTCTCTCCAATCTAATCCTTCATAATCTCTTTTTGAAATTTCGATAAAATCAGTTTCGTAAATTTTCTTATGAGTCTTTTTTATATCAACACATCCACTACTATTCAGTTCAGGTCTTCGTATTTTTACAACATATGCATCATATTTTGTGTCGATTATAAGTACACTTGCCATTTCACAGATTCTTTTATCTGGTAATCTACTTATAAGTTTTGTTCTAATATCTCTAATATCCTCTTTATATAAATGTGGCTCATAAACACAATCTACAAAGCTTCCAAGCACCTTCATATTATTACCTCCAAATTTCCCATAAGAAATCGTCATTTCTTATTATATTTTTCTGCACATCCTTTACAGTAGAATTGATCCTCAATTCCATCATAAAATCCATCGTCATAACTACCTTTTACGCATTTTATATTGCCTGTCCCATCTTGCTTTGTTCTGTTAGAATGAATTTTCCACATTTACAGCACATAATATCCCATTGCTCCATTTATTTTACCTCTTTCAATCTTCCAACAAATTCTTAGTACCCATTACACATACAATAATACTTAACAGCAGGTTCTCCACTAACATGGCGATACCCCATTTCTCTTATTAACCTTAAACCTGAATTATACTGCTCGTCATTTGTAAAATTATCTTTTCTTGCCAATTCATTTATAATTGATTCCATTTGTATTCTCACTTCCTGCTTCATTATACTAATTTCCGACAAATCATACTGCTCAGCCATTCTCTTAAATTCATCAGATAATCCAGTCATTTGTGATAAATCCTCAATGGCTCTTTCCATATGTCCATAAGCAAGATCCAAATTATTCCATACTGACTGCAAGTTATTTTGCGTTTTATTAATTCGGCTCATTTATATTACCTCATTTCTTCTGCTCGTCAATCAAATCTAATACTTCACACAAAGTTTTATATCTGCCTTCTTCCAAGTCGTTCATATTACGATTTGATGTTTCATTTTCTAAATCTTCAATAAGCTGCTCAACTTTTATTCTTAATTCGTCCACTGTTATACCTCGCAATTCTCTTTCCAATCTCTTTATCACTTGGGCATTTCTGTAACTGATTTATTGAAACATGTCGCTGTTCAATATAACCATCTTCCATTTCAAAATCAATATCTGCTTCCTCATTCGTTTCCCATGCATAATCTACAAATGTTCCAAACAATTTTAAATTTTTATGAAATACTCTATCACCTTTCTTAAATTCCATTTATATATATTACCTCTTATCTCTCAGTTACAATTAAATTCTCTATATCATACCTGCAATCAATCCAATGTTCATATAATCCAATGTTTTCGTCTGTTGGTTTCCTTGTTTCTGATGAAATATAATTATCAAATTTAACGATTGCGTTATACATTTTCTTAAGGTCTTCTTTTGTGATCTCGTCAATACTTCTAAATTCTTTCACTATATTACCTCTTCTAATCTACCAAGTAAATCATTCTTTCTTAGTTGAAAATAAACTGAAAATCTTTATCATTTATTTCCACTGTGATAAGTTCTTTATTGTTGTCAAGAATATCTACAACTGCACTTTCATATTTTGCATATGCTGGGGTGCATTCATATTCCTTGCCCTCTGTAAAGTGGTCGTCTGTTTTTCTACAAATAGCTTTATTATTTTTCATTCATATTACCTCTTCTAATCTTCCTAATAAATCATTTTTTACTTCAATTATCGCATTCAACCTACCTTTAATCTGTAAATCATATGGACTATCAGTATTTTTTAATAAATCTTCAAGTCTGCCAATTTCTGTATCAAGCTCATTAATATATTCTCTTATCTTTTCTCTCATATCTGGCTGATTTTCATACTGATACAGTTTTTGTAATGGTTCTTGCATTTTTTGATTAGAATCTAAATCAGCATCTGCATATACAAACATACACTGATTTTTTATAAATGGCATATCCCAATTTAATTTCTGTATTAATTTACTAATTGTCTTTCACCTCAATTCCAAATATCTCACAAAAATCTTTGTCCTTAATAATATCAGCTATCTTAAAATATCTTCTTGCAATCTCATTAAACATATCCCTTTCACAAATTGCTTCCGCTGCTTTAGGATGATTGCTTTCTATAAAAGACTTATATTCTATTACTAAATCAGAAAATAACTCTTTTTTATTTTCTCTTTTACAACTAACTCTAATATAACTATCATAGCATTCTTTTAATTTGTCATTTGGAATACCTATAAATAAATTTCTTCTTAACATAATATTCTCCATTTCTATACCAAAAGAAAGTTAAATTTCTTTACAATACATATAGCTAATTCCAACAATTCTTTTTAAATCTTCTATGTTGCAAGCCGACATATTTGATTCTTCTATATATTTTTTATTTTTTAAAACTTCGCAAGCAACTATATACCATGTTTTATCAAGATCTTCTTTATATATATGCATTCTAGTTGTACTGGTTATATTTACATATATATCATTTTGAGTAGTTATGTTAGTAATAACATTTTTAATTGTTTCCGAATATCCCATAAGTTTTCCTTTCATAGTAAAATTAAAATTTACTTGGCTTATTCTGATTCAATATCAACTGGATTTTCCAGTTTTAGAAACTCATCTCTATGCTCTACCAACGCAGCACTTGCAATAGTATTTATTTTGTTCTGGCAGAATGACTCAATTTCTCCTTTTGCTTCCATAACCGTTTTGTCCATCTGTTCATTGAACTGGTCTGCAATAAAATCCAAGTTACATCCAAGATCCATACTTAATTTTCTAAGTTTAGATATTACAGCTTCTTTGTCTGCCTTTGTTAGTGCTTTCTTCTGTGAAAACAAATCAGTTACATCCTGAATTAACTGCTGTGACTCATTCATTGCACTTTTTGTTTTACCTTTGAATTCATCAGTGAACTGTTCTCTTTTGCTAACAAAATCACACGGAGGTATTTTACCATCTTTTTCGGTATAGCGAATTGTTACTGGAATTCCTGTACCCTGTCCAAAAGATGTAATCGCTTCAGCGAATTGTGAATAACTCATTTCAACTTTTACAATAGGCTTACCGCCAAAAATATCATCACGATTTAACTCTCTTGTAATATCAGCATGTCTAAGTTCCATTGTAATTACATTACTATGTTCAATGCTACTCCCGAATAATGGTGTCTTTCCACCATAAGCTCTGTTAAATAACAAAGTACCATAACTAGGATGACTTGTTCTAGTCCCAAAACCTGTCTCTTCTACTTTATATTCATTCTCCATATATTCTATTTTCCTTTCAAACTAACAGTAAGCTCAGATTCCCAAAATGTTTAATTCTTTTGAATTACGAAATAACATTAAGTCATCTTCTATATCATTATGGTATCCATGATTATAAGCATATTTTCCAAAATCTCTAATTGTTTTTAATCTTGTTTGTAAGTATATGTCTATGTCCATTTTTCTTACGTCTTTACGTTGTTCTGACGTTACAGATCCATTTCTAGTAAAGATACAGACCTGATCATTATTTACTTTGAATACATTACATGGATACCAATTTTCTCCAATTCTGAATTCATACATAAAATTCCAATTTCCGTTACACTCTTCTAACGTCATATATCACCTCTCGGAACTTAAACTTCTTAGTAACATTCAATATTCAATTGTATTTGCAATCTCATTGAATAATTTTGCTAATTGCAAACAATCTTCTTTTGTCAATGTGTATTTAAAATAGTTATCGCAACATTCTTCAAGATAATATTCTCCATTCTCATTATCTTTACAGATACATAAAACTCTATTATCAATTGATAACTTTTTTATTAAATTCTTATATTTTTTCAATATTGTATCATTTATATTTTCTTGTAATTCACTTTCAAAAATAATAATCACCTCCAATCTTCCATAGTAAACTTAAAATTCTTAGTAACATTTAATATTCAATTCTATTGGCAATCTCTTTTATCTTATCTGCATTTAATGGCGCAACTGCATCTACTAATCTACCTTTAATTTCTTTATATTCTTTCGAATATGGATCAAATCCAGATAATTGACACCAATTTTCAATTTCTGCTTCTAGTTTACTTGCTTTTTTACAAGCTTCATTTTGTTGCTTGATCTTATTCTGTATATATTTAGGTATCTCCATACAAATTTATCCTCCTTTCTACACATAAGTAAACTTAGAGTCCATTTGTCTTTTTCAACTGCATAACTAACTCCAACTCTGCAATTTCCGTTTTCAGTTTCTTCATATATAATAATGCGTTAATGGCATTATCTTCATAATTTGATTGTTCAATATTTTTCATATCAATTCTGAAATATTCTTGTTGATTTTCCAAATCTCGCTTTTTAGCAGCTAATCGCTGTTCCAATACATCATTCATATTATTCACTTCTTCCACATGAAAACTTGGTTTCTTGTTACCCTATATCCCGACAATATTCATACTTTCCATTTTCAAAATCATTAACAAAAGTATTTGTAATATCATTACCATAATTTAATTCGTCAATCGTTGTTCCATCTCCACTACGAAGTTCATCAATATCATATCCTTTACTTTCAAAATAATCATTGATTTCTCTATCAAGTATAGCTGCTTGTGAAGTCAGTTTTGCTAATTTATGCATTTTTCCTTGTATATCCTTAGATATTCTCATAATTTCTCAACTCCAATCTTCCAATAAATCTATTCCAAACCAATCATTTTCTCAAAATACATTGCAGCTTTACCATTTCCACCCTCATGTTTGTATCCAATACATCCAATCAGTGCAGAATCAAGAGATAAGTACGAATGGTTTGTATCACTGTAGTTGATGTATCCATGATAATATGTTTTCTTATCTCTTTTATTAATATACTCTACAATCTGATATTCTCCAATGCAATGTATCTTGATCACATTGCCCCATGTAAATTCTTTTTCTATCAGTTCCAACTTTTCATCATGTGTTGCTTCTCTTACATCCTCGTCTGTAATTGTATTTAACTCGCTAAAATAGCAACTTCCATAATTACACGGATGAAACTTAAAATCATTTTCGCTTTTTACTACTGTTCCGATCTGATTTTTGTATACAACAATGTCTCCATATTTCATGTGCATTACTCGCTTTCTTTATTATACACTACTTTCTTTGAACTGGAAAGTATAAGACAGTTCCCATCACATATACAGCGTGAAAGTTATGTAATTATGCTTTAATTTCTGGTGTAGTCTGCTGAAACATTTCTGTTGGTGACTGGTTATATGCCTCACACATTGCACAGAATGTCTTGATAACATTTTCCCATTCACTTTCATCTACCCACTGGATATATGGTTTTCTACCTCTCTGTTTTAAGCAGATTCCATATTTATACTGAAGGTTCTTATAAAGTTCATTCCACATATTTCCGAATGGAATACCTGTCACAGCAGCTAACTGCCTAACACCTGCATTTAATTTTTTTCTATCAGACCACGAAAGAATTTCACCTGCTAACGCTTTATTATCATTCTGCAACTTTTCAATATGCCTATTCTTAAACGCTACAAGATTTGCTGATGCTATTGCAACTGCATTTGCATCTCCACTTGCTACAGCCATTCCAACACTAAGCATTAACTTCTGTTCTTCTTCAATGTCTTCTGTTTTGATTTCCATTGAAGTCTTTTCTTCTATATTAAGAAGTTGATTTCTAACTTCTCTTGCAACCTCTGATTGCTGCAATAACATTCCGATTCGTAAAACTGCTCGTCTACTGAATGCCTTTAATCCTCTGTTATTAATCGTAACAATCTGACCGTTTTCAAAAGTGTATGTAACGGATGTTTGCTTCTGTTCAACGGAAGTGGGATTTACAACACTTCCGTTATAAAATCCTCTTGGAAGCATTTTTGTTCCATCGCTGTCAATTTCTTCACGATTTAACCCATATAACGACTTAACATGATCCATTGATACTTCATAATAATCAGCAACTTGCTCAATTGACATTAAATCCGTTCCTGGCAAAAGTAATAACTTCTTTACTTTCTCTAAGACTTCATAACGTCCAACACACTTATCTCTCATTTCTCTATCAGAGATAATATTTTCTTGTTCTTTCTACTCTTTTGTTAATCGCATATCGTATTTTCCTTTCTTAAATAAATTTGTTGATAGCCTTCTATAGTTTTATTCTCTATTTGCTCGCAGACTATCGAGAGTATTCCAACTCCATCACGACAGCTTTTACAGATAGCCAATCCTTTATTTAGTTTTCAATGTGCAATTCTTTTGAAAAATTGACTTGAAATAGTCCAGAAAGTACGATAGAATATAATTGACTTTGGACTAAGTTCAAATCGGGTGGAATAGCAACTTCTAAACTTTGGTCAGTGTAGGGTTGCTATTCTTATTTTCCAACAGTTTTTCAATTGATAGACCAAACAAATTTTGTAATTGAATGGCTACTTTTAGTGATGGACTTCTATTCTGATTTTCAATGTTTGAATATGCAGATTTTGTAATACCAATTTTATCTGCAACATATTGTTGAGTCCATTTATTTTCCAAACGGATTTGTTTTAGCTGGTTCATAATTATCTCCTTTCCAGTTATGTATTCCGTTTGAATACATCATTATTGTATTCTATTTGAATACTTATGTCAAGAGGTGATTTTATGTTTTTCTTCTTTTTTCCAAGTTTTTCTGAAAGACTAAAGGAGTTGAGAACTTCTAATGGTCTTACTATGGAGCAACTTGGTAAAGAAATTGAATCTACAAGAGGAACTATTGGTAATTTTGAGAATGGAAACAAAAAGCCAAGCCTTGATATGCTGATTAAACTCGCTGATTACTTTGATGTTTCCATCGACTATCTTGTTGGACGCACAGATGATCCAAAATTACATCAAAAAGAGGACTGATATATCTTCAGTCCTCTTTCGCTTTCCCATATAAAACCTATTTTACTTGGTTTATTCAATTGGTTTGTCTAACTCTTTCCCATATACATCTACATAGCCACCATAAGTACTTCCATCTTCGTCATACCAAAAATACCATTCTGTATTTGTTATTCTCTTGATATTTATATCAGATGTTTTTGTGTTATTTATCCATTTTTCTGCTTCTTTAATAGCAACATTCTCATCCGAATATATTCCAAGTACCCTTGCGTTTGCTTCTGGGTGTTCTCCTTTATTATTAATTACTGTATGCACTATTGTATATAACATGTCATCCACTCTCCAATCTATTTAATTCCAGCTTCCTTACACAGTTCTAAAAACTCATCACGGCTAATTTACATTTCTGGTTTCCTACTATTTTTCATAATAGCTACATGGTGCTTCACATTCTCCAGATGACGTACATGCAGGATTTTTACCACACAATCCATTTCCTAGCATATATTTACACCCTTCTTTTCTTGTACCAATATTTCTCGAACCACAATTATTACAATGATATGATTTCTCTTTTTCATCATATCGAATATCCATATTTCCGCAATCTAAACAAATCATAATTTATTTTTATTCTCCATTCTTTTTATTATTCTTCATTGTCATCTGTGTCATTAATCATTTCTATAATATCATCAAGCGAAGTACAATCATCACAAGCTGGCTCATTACAGATTTCTAATATCTTATTATCAACATCAAAGTTAAAATAAATTCCATAATCAACCGCACTTGCATTGATACGGATATTCCAATCCCAAATGTCCTCAATTTCATCATTTACTTTATTTAAACAATATGATAATGCATTAATACTTCTATCAATATCTACAGAATATTTCATATATTTTTTCCTCCAATTTTCCAATGAATCTATTAATTCCTTCCCCATAAGTCATTTAATACTTTCTGATCACTTGGTAGATTCGAATAACTAATTCCAATAGTCTGCAACTTATAATATTCTTCTTTTGTAATGTCGATTCCATAATCTCCTTTAACAGTTTCTCTATAACCGAATTTATCTTGGCATTCAGGTCTGAAGTACCATTTCTTATAAATTGGTTTATCTCCATGTTCCCATTTAAAAAGACAAGTAATTGTTCTTCCAGTAGCAATCTCCGTTGTAACCGATCTTCCAAAATAAGGATTATACTGCATATAAGCTAATTTACCTCTTTCAATTGCGTCCTGTTTGTCATGTTCACTTATTTCGAATAACTGCTGTGTACCTCTTCCGTAAGAAGTGTCATATACTTTACTGCTATTCACACCAACTGTAGAATATAATTTAACTCCATTTTTATCAGTTGTTTCAACTCTCTTTACTCGCTCTCCGTTGATGTATTCATTGCATAATCTGTCTGCATAATGAACATTTCCTTTTTCATCAACAGTACGAGTAATTTTCTTCATATCATAGTTATCTTTAGCTGCCTTTGCAGCACTTCCTGCATAAATTCCTAAAAATGCCAACAATCCACCGAACATATTTATCAGCCACCTTTCTTATATTATCTTCTCCATTTATCCATTTCGTCTACAGACTTCTTGTTTAAGTTATTATACATATCTCTTCTCTTTTTTGCCTCATCTTTCTCATTAGCTTTCCAAGGAAGATAAATACATAAATATCCTGCAATCAAACATCCAATTAACTGTGCCATAATAACTACCTCCGTCATCTTATTTCCGTTACCATATTACTATTATTATATCACTACTATCTCGTCTTTACTACTGTCAAATATCTCGTAAAAATTCTCTTCATAGATACCATCTATCTTATCAGCCTCTTCATGTTCATTTAGGGTATACATCGCAGCTTCCAATGAATCAAAGCTGTCAATGACATTTCCACCCTGCCTGTC
>ULNR01024718.1_pt1 | contig 10947 bp, 13 predicted proteins | sample 1951971 | NCBI WGS metagenome assembly ULNR01 (sample SAMEA4835582, study PRJEB28245) | human gut metagenome | biome: gut microbiome; material: fecal sample | place: Denmark | collected 2008 | reverse complement strand
TTAATTTCTGTCATGGAATTTTAATTTCTGTCAAAGGCATTGATATAGATTGGTATGTCATCTATGATGATATGTAAAATATCCAATATAAAACTGGAATTGATTTAAGGAGGGCAAAAATTGAGAGTGAATAATTTTGAGCATCCTGGAGCTGTTTTGGCCAGTAGCCATAAAATAAATATTGAGAATGGTTGTGTTCAGAAAAATAGGCAGGATAAAAGTTTGCTGGATTACTATTTGGAAGATGAAAGAGCAGAAGATATTATTCCCTCTTTTTTATATACGAAATCAGGTATTAGTCAGGATTTGTTAAATGTAAAGCCATTAAATTATTGTGAGATGGCGAAAGCTGGTTATTCCTTTAGTGAAAATAAATTGAATTCAAAAGATGTTTGGCTTACTGTGGATGAGAATGGAAGACAGACGACACCGTATATGAAATACAATAAAGATAAAGTAAATTATTTGGTTCATTATTATTTGGATCGTGGAGGGGATATGGAGACATATCCTTTCGAAAATGATAGTGAGGAAACCCAAACAGCGTATAAGCATTTAGCTGAATTTTATGCGTATCAAGCTTTGGAGGAAAGTCGCCTTCGGAGTGCATTTGAAAATTCTGGCATAGATAGTGCAACAATTACAGTAGATGTAAAAGGAGAAATTAAAATTGAGTCAGGAAATAATTATGATTCTGAAAAGTTAGATAATTTAAAGAGTAAGTTGGTTGAATCTGGAAAGACAGCAACTGCTTTTCGAAATATAATATTTAGAGAGGGACAGCAATATGTAGGTTTGTCTGGAGAGAAGAAAAATGAATTTTCGAGTATGTTTTATACAGGGTGGATACTTTACCGGCATTATGGTCTGAGGGTTGAAGACTTGGCAATCACGGAGGACGGTGAAATTTTCGGATTGACAGAAGATGTTTATAATGATTATGAATATCGGTCTGACTCCGATTTTTATAATAATATAAAAAAACTTATAGAGAGAGGGGGCTCAAGTGAGGATGATGTAGGAAGAATAGTATACAAGGAAGGTAATATATTTGTTTTATGATAGGAGAAATTTAGAAATGAAATACGTAAAGAAAATAGCAGCCATTTTTTGTGCTGTTATGATGGTTGTCACAATCAATGCTTCAGTAGTTAATGCAGCTAGTACGGACGAGGGGAATCCTACAGTTATTACGCTTATTTCGGGAAGTACCATGTCAGGTAGTGCGGCAGGTATATTTGCCGAAGGAGAAACGGATCATTATTTTAAGTTTTCTCTGGGGTCGTCATCTTCATATCCAGATGTTATGGCTGTTTATTTGACGAATCCAGATGGATGCAATTATCAGATGGAGATTACAGATCCTCAGAATGGGATTATATATAGGGGGATTGGAAAGGCTGGTACTAATGATAAGGTCATTAAAATTCCAAAACCAAGAACGATGACTACTTATTATTTGCATGTTTATGCAGCGGATGGAATATATAATAAAAAAGTTTATTCCATTAGTTTGGATAATTTATATGTTAAGGGAAAATATACAGGAAGTTTTAGCCCCAAAAAAATTACTAATCCTGGAAAAGCAACACTTGATCCGGTTTATTCCAGTGTAGCAACGATTGATTTGCGGAGAACCTCATCGATACCTGATTCGGCAGAGGTGACCGAAGTTGAAGTATCAGGTACATTAAGTTATAATATTGGGAATACATGGATGGAAATAGATAACTCTATATCGGGTTCCCATAATGAAGCTAGATTAAACAAGGGGTACAATACTTCTTTTTCTGGTTTACGAAATTCTTATGAACCCGTTAAAGCAATTTGGTCAATAGATTATTATACATATGCGGGAATGTCAACGACATTTACAAATCCTCAAATTGCAATTAGTTATAGATACGACAAATACGAAGAGTTTTCTTGAGAATTATGAATAAACTGGAAACTATAACCAAGTAGTAGTGTTAGCTTAAAGTCATCACAGTAATGTGGTGACTTTAGGTCTTTTAGATGGTATCTACTTTGTGATTGATAAAGAAATAGCATAAATTGACGATATATCTTATATTAGCATTATAAACGTGTAAGTCGAAGATTATTGGTAGAAAAAAGGAGGGGCTTCGTGCTTTATATAGGAATATGCGATGATGAGAAATACTTTTTATCGGAAGAAAAAGAAATTATTATAAAGTATATGAAAAAAAGGGACTGCCCCTGTCAAATTGATACTTTTGATTCAGGAACCACATTTATTGATTCAGGGGCAAATGTTCCATATGATATACTTTTTCTGGATGTTAGTATGGCGAAAATGGATGGGATCAAATTGGCGAAACGAATCAGGGAGTATGATAATAATGTGTATATTGTATTTGTAACGGCATTTATTGATTATTCGCTGGAAGGATACAAGGTAGATGCGATTCGCTATATTTTAAAAGATAGTGAATCATTGGAAAAATCAATGTATGAGTGTCTGAATACAATAACAGACAGAATGAGCAGCATTGAGCAAAAAATAGAATTAGAATTTTTAGAGGGGAAGAAATACATACGACCCAATGATATCTTGTATGTGGAAAGCAATCTGCACAAATTAACATTTCATTTGAGAGGGCAGAGTGAAAAAAATTATACGATGTACGAGAGGCTGGATCAAATAGAAATCAAATTTCAAAATTATCATTTTTGCAGGAGTCATAAGAGTTATCTGGTGAATTTGAAATATGTTCAAAGCATTGAACGATATGAAATCACGTTAGTTAATGGTGAGAAGGTTTGTGTTTCTCAACCAAGATATAAAGAGGTAAGAGAAAAATTTATCTGCTATCAGGGAGAGATTTAGATGAAATTACATCCATATGGGATGATTTATACTGTTTTATATATTATTCTGTGCAAGTTGTTCTTGGAAACATTTGCTAAAAAACGTTCTGTTTCGATATTCTATACAACCATGCTACTTGGTGTATTATCCGTACTAGAATATGTGTGTTCGGTTGTTTTGGCGGATTTTTTGGTTTTAAAGGCAATTTTGATTATTGTTATGGGAACTTTTGTGATGATGTACGTCTTTGGAGAAAAGTTTTGGCGGATTTTGATTTTAATGCTTTTATATCAGGGTCTTTGTTTTGTGACCGATTGTATTTCATGGACATTTTTGAATTGTGTTTTTGCATCAGCCGGGCAGGAGTATTTGCAGTCAACTAATTTACAGATGTTCATGGCTATATTAAGTCAGATTTTATTGTTTTGTATTCTTTTGATTATAAAAAAGTGCTTTATTAAGCAGAATACTGCTATTCTTACAGGAATGCAGTGGATCCGCATTACCATTTTCCCTATTTTTACAATTATTACGATTATTTCCATATTGATCTACTTTAATATGTCTTCGAGTGAGGAACAGAAAAATGTATTATTGTGCATTGCGTTCGGTATGTTGATCATGAATATTCTTGTATTTTATCTAATTGGTGATATTTTAGAGGGGGAGGAAAAATTAAGAAAAGAGGTATTATTTCGCAAGAGAGTCAAGAGTGAGATTGATATGTATCATCAGATTTCTGAAAACTATAACCAGCAGCGTAAACGGGAGCATGAATATAGAAATCAAATGATGGTGGTTGGAGCCTTAGTAAAAGACAGAAAGTTGGAAAAGTTAGAGGATTATTTGAGTAAATGGGATAAACAGCCGGAAAATTGGGTCGATTATTTTGATGCAAACCATGTGATAGTGAACGCCATACTGAATACAAAATATCAGGAAGCGAGGGATAAAGGGATTGTATTTGTAGTAAAGATCAATGATCTGTCACATGCAAAGATTCAGGATGAGGATATGGTCATCATCCTGTCAAATCTGTTGAATAATGCGATAGAGGCATGTCAGTCATGTACTGACAAAATAATAAAGATTAAGCTTGTAAAGGAAAAAGAGCAGACAGTGATTTCTGTCGTGAACACGTTTGGGACTATGCCTGTACTGGTCAGCGGAGAATATCAGACGACAAAAGAGAATAAAGCAGAGCATGGTATCGGGATACGAAATATAAAAGAAACGGTAGACAAGTATGGCGGTTCCTATGTCATTAGGCATAAGGATCATTTGTTTCAGGTTGTTATTGTCATCCCTGAGAAATGATTGTTTATAAACATAATAAAGTATAAAGGTACGATAAGTACGCGGTTCTCCGACGTACCTTTTTTAGTTTCTGTAATAATATTTTAGTTTCTGCAATAATAGTTAAGAATTTACAAAAACAAAACGAAAAATATTAAAAATGGAGGGGCATTAGATGATTTTTTTATCTGATTTCATAGTCAGTCAATTATTGAAAAATGGGACTATAGAAGAACACGAAGAAGATATTTATAAATATTTAATACAAGTCCGTTTGGAGCAATTACTAGGATTCTCCATCATACTTGTGCTGTCCGTATATTTTGGTGTGTTCTGTCAAACCATTATTTTTATAGTATATTTTTGCAATATCAGAAAATGTTCAGGTGGCTATCATGCTAAAAGTTTTTATGGTTGTATGTTTTGTTCGGCTTTCGTGTATTGTATATTTGTAAAGGTTGTGTATCCGACATTACTAAATACATCAGGTTGTGTGACAATTATGATTATCAGTTTCTTTTTAATAATGATAATAGGTTCTGTCAATCATCCTGATATGAACTGGGATAAGGATGAATATGCAATGTGCAAAAAGACTACTCGAATTATAGCTTTAATAGAAATAGGGGGCATAGTTGCATTTTATTTTATGGGGGTATCTGCTAGTTATATTTTATTTATGTGTTTTGCGATGATATTAGATGCAGTAATGTTATTGTTGGCAAAAATCATGAGACAGGAGGTGAAAATAAGTGAAAATAAAAACGGGACTGCTTAATGCAGCGAAAAAAATTGCTGAGGCAGATGTGAAAAATGGCAATCCATTATTTTGTCCAGTATTTTTTCATCAACCCAAACGACCCAAGAAAGAGGTCAAATAGAACAGATCAAAGGAACTATTAGCAATTAAGTTAAAAGGAAGGAGATTCAAATGAGATTAAAAAAACTTACAGGAACTGTGTTGGCAGCACTTTTGGTAATTTCATTAGTTTGCGGTCAGAGTGCAGTACAAATGCAAGCGGATACAAAGGTGAAAACCGAAGAGTCAAAATTGTCCAGTGAGGACATAAACTTGCCTGAAATTGATGGCGAGACATTAAAGGATCACAAACAGCTAAAAACAAAGACAAAAAACCGGGCGGCAACGCCGTATTCTTCAGACAAGAGTGTGACACAGGTGTTTGACGGTATTACTCTTGAGGCAGAAAACGATTATGTGTTTTTGCCAATTACCTTGGCACCGGGAGATATTATACAGGCTACATTGGAACTGCCAAGTAATGCAGATATTGATTATGATTTGCTCCTCTATGAATATGATGATGCAGAGTTGGGTGAGGAAATACTGCAACGTGGATTAACAACTTATCTAAATGACTATAACGGCACAGTGAAAACTGTTGATGAAGGGCTTTCATACATCAATGAGACGGTCAATAGTAAAGATTATGCTCTGTTTGTTTTTGCGTCAAAAGGATATAGCACAACAGAAACAGCAAAATTGACAGTAAGTCTTGATGAAAATGGATATTTTGACGAATTCGAGCCAAACGACAGTCCGTTTGATGCAATCTCTATTACAGAGGATGTTCAAATGACTGGTAATACACTGAATGTTTCAAATGATCAGGATTGGTTTGTTTGGAAAGTGCCATCATCTCTTAAGAAAGCTTCTGTTTTGATGGATAACGAAAATTATTCGGTGGAAATGTATGCGGCATCCGGCTTATCAATGGTTTTACAGAATCCGGGAAGCAATGGTATCTATAACTTGAGCCATACATATTATTATATAAAGGTATTTAACAAAAGCAGTGACTTTGTTTCTGGAAGTTATAATTTAAAGATTCAATCAGGAACACAGCCAACACCAACTCCGACAGCAACACCGACCCCAACGGCAACACCGATGCCGACGCCTACACCAACACCGACGCAAACACCGACACAAGAGGTAAGGAATATAAGGATCAAAACTGTCAGCAGTGATAGCAGTCCGAATAAGGTAGATTATGGGCAAGGTAGCTTTTATCGTTTCAAAAAGAATTTTACAGTTACTTTTAAAGTGACAGATGCAAGCGGAAATCCAGTTGCAAATGAACCTGTGGTTTGTGTTTGACAAAGTGGCTCATGGGTTGAGGGTTCAGCTAATTACCAAAGAGATGGTAGTGGTTTAACGGATGCTAACGGAGAAGTCCAAATACCTATACAAGGTCCTGCAGCGGTCGGAAGTTATTAGTATGAAACTAGCGGTCCAGTAATAATAAGGCACTACTATGACATAGATATGTTGGCATATGCTTGTGGTGATACTGTAAAGTCTGAATATATGTATCACTTGGCATATTCCATGTATGTTGATAGTTGATTTGAGGGAAGGAGATGACAAGGATGTCAACAAATATTAGTGGAAACGTGGATGTTGGAGGATTATTGTCCCATGAGTATCTACGTGTGAAAAATACAAATAAGAATAAGCCTCTGAAGGGACAAAAATTAAGTGCACTGAAAGATGCTGTTACACTTCAAAAGAAATCCGAAAACGGTGGTTCGGATGCAGGTGCAGTCAGGCTTTTGAGAAGGACTGAGGAAGAACAGCAGATGTCCAAGACAAACATGAAAAGTGCTATTCCGATACAGGATTATATAGATTACTACAACAATAAACGATTGCAAAGAAATCTTGGAGTTTTAACTCCTATGGAAAAACACACACTTTACTTACAAGCTGCATAAAAACTGCCAGTAGTTCACTCTACTGGCAGGAAAAATTTATATTTTTTCAATTGTCTACTTGACGGGAAGCAGTTCAATCCCGCTGACAGCCACTACTTTTATCTGTATTTGGAATAGGTGGACGGGTTTCACCGACTGAGAAAAAACCACCGCATAGTGTATTCTGTGGCTTGTGAATACCTTGCGGTGGTTGGTGGTTAATGGTTAGTGATTATTTGCTTTTTCTAATAATTCCTTTATGCGGGCATTTTCCTTTTCAAGTACAAAATGAAACTTGTTGATTTTGTATTGTAAAGGAGCAGACTGAGATGGATAAAAATGGAGTAAGAGGGTAACATATCTGCAGTCGCATAACTGTGAATTATAAAAATGTGACTAATCCTATAAAATTAAAATATACTTTTATAGGAGATGTTTCGCATGCAAAATACGAATGAGTATGTTACTGATTTAGGTCATCTTCATTTGCGGATTGAAGAAATATTGGATGAGCGTGGAATTAGTAAAAATAAACTATGTAAAGATATGGATATACCACGCACAAACTTCAATAGGTATTGCCAAGACAAGCAAACCCGATGGGATTTGAAATTTCTATGTAAATTGTGCTTGTATTTGAATGTGGATTTAGGAGAATTGACAGAGTACATACCGCCGAGTCCGGCGAGCAAATGAATATGAATAAGCAGTAAAAGAGTAAAGAGGAACATGTCAGGAACATGAATCCTCTTTTTCTTTTGTATAGAGGGTCTGTGTTCTGTGGGATGAAGGATAGGAGGGAGAAGAACACAGATGGGGAGAACCAGTACCAAAAAAATGCTTCTATTGATGTTGCTTAGAATATTATGGAAGCATGCCGATGAGGAACACATACGACGTCCGGACCCATAGATTATAGAAAAGTGCGTGATTATCACGGAGAACCGTAATAAGTATCACGGAACAATTAGTCTGTTGAAAATAGAATTGTCATTGTATAATGCAAATGTGGTCACAGAAAGGATGTGAGTGCTTTCCGAATGGAACAAAGCATAGTCCGAAAAAAACTTTTGGAATATTTAGAAGAAACAAAGATGTCGAAATATAAATTTGCACAAAGAAGTGGAATATCGCTTAGTACAATTTATGACATCATAAGAAAAGAAGATTATGATATCCGTGAAAGTAATATCATTAAGATATGCCATGGAATGCAGATAGAGCCGTTTGACCTGTTTCAAACAAGCGAGGAAATCCTTGTATTGGAAAAAGATGAGGAGATTCAAGCAATTCTTGAAGCAAGATCACTCCCGGAAGAGTACCGGGAAATAATGCTTGAATATTTGCATAGCTTGAAGCGGATTGCAGAAAGAAGCAAATGATGAAAATAAAAAATACATAATGTATGAGGTAGCATATAAACAATTGTTTTGCTGCCTCTTTTTTTTGAGGAATTTGCACAAGATATTCCGATAAACCGATACAAGTACCACGGAACATTTAGTCTACCATTTTTCAAAACCCGATTTTATAATTTAGATGTGTCCACAGAAAAGGAATTTCCTGTCAGACACACACAACTAAATATGATGATTTCATCGGACATGAGGAACAGTTACGCATTGCGCCGTGCCGCAGATGCGCCAGGAACGGTAAGGATAGGATTGATGGGATGAGAATGTGTTTTCATCCTTGAACGTCCACCTGATGTGAGATGCCGGGAGCGATAACATCCATGCAAAATAGGAATTGTGGTGATTCCGTGGTTGCGACTGTTCTGTGATAATGATACTCCCCGTAAGGGTCCAAGAGAAGAGGGTGCAAGTCCCGAGTGGGTTACTAACCATAACCACTGATGATTTCAACTGGAGATTTTGTTTCAATTAGCCTTGACAAACAACGCAATGCGTGGTAATCTGTAGTTATAGAAACACACATTGTAAAAAGGGGGCGTAAATGGAAACAATGGAATTATTAAAGAAAGCAAGAAAACAAGCAGGCATGACGCAGAAAGAATTTTCCGAATATTTTGGGATTCCTTGTCGAACAATAGAAGATTGGGAGCGTGGTGCACGACATATGGCTAATTATCTTCTTCGATTAATGATATATCGTTTAGAAGTGGAAGGACTGGTAAATGGACTCTTGTGTGAAGTGCCTGATTAATGGTGGAGGTGAAACCATGTCATCAAAAGTAGAAAAATTGGATGTTCCTATTTGGCAAAGATATACCATGACTATTGATGAGGCGGCAGCATATTTTCATATTGGACGCGCGAGGCTTCGGGCGCTTGTATCAGAAGATCCATATGCACCGTATATATTGATGGTTGGGAATCGTGTTCAGATAAAGCGAAAATTATTTGAAGAATATTTGGATTCTGCAAATGCGGTTTAGTTAAAGTAGTATATAAATGTAGAAAAATAAAACTTTTGCAGAAGTAAAGAAATGTGTTATCATGTTTATATCATATTAGGGCTTGACTTTCTTTAATGAAAAGAAAGGAAAGCATATATGAAAACAAATAGAAGAGACAAAAAGAACAGAAAACTTCACAATGGAGAGATACAGTTGGCGGATGGCAGATACCGTTATAAATATGTGGATGAGTTAGGTAAATCCAGATATGTGTATTCTACTCGATTAGTGCCAAATGACCCTGCAGTAAATGGAAAAAAAGATGAATCGTTGCGTGAGAAAATTGCGCGAATCATGAAGGATAAGCAGGATAGACTGGCAATAAGTCGTGGAGATATGACAGTATTAGCTTTGGTGGAATTATATATTTCGCAAAAAATCGGTGTTAAACCAAGTACACGGCTGGGATACAAAACGGTGGTCAATTTCTTGAAAAAAGATGATTTTGGCAAGCGAAAAATATCGTCGGTACGAACATCAGATGCACGAGCATGGTTAATCAATTTGCAGAAAAATGGAAGAGGATATAGTTCCATACATTCCATTCGAGGCGTGTTACGACCGGCATTTCAATTGGCTTATGAGGATGACTTTATAAGAAAGAATCCTTTTGACTTTGAATTGGCTAGTGTGATTGTTAATGATAGTGTTATGAGACAGGCAATTACCAGAAAGCAGGAAAGGTTATTTCTTGACTTTATTCGCTCCGATGTACACTATAATAGAGTGTATGAGGGTGTATATATACTGTTTAACACGGGATTGCGAATCTCTGAATTTGTTGGGCTTACAATTTCGGATATAGATTTTGACAATATGGTGATAAATGTAGATCATCAATTGGTTCGGGTGTATAACGAAAAGAAAGCATATATTATTCAGAAGACAAAAACAACAGCCGGTGTGCGAAAAGTTCCCATGACAGAGCAAGTGGCGGAGTGCTTTCGGACGATTATTAAAAATCGTAGAAAAGTAAAGAAGGAACCTGTGGTCGATGGGTATAGTGGTTTCCTTTACTTAGACCAGAATGACATGCCGATGGTGGCATTGCATTGGGAAAAGTATTTTCAATTTATCAGAGAGAAGTACAATAAGCTGTATAAGGAACCATTGCCAACGATAACTCCTCATGTGTGCAGACATACTTTTTGTACCAAGATGGCAAAAGCAGGTATGAATCCTGCCAAGCTAAAGTATATTATGGGACATAGTTCTATGGAAATTACTTTTGATACATACACACATCTGCAGGTAGATGATGTGAAAGAAGAAATGTATGTAATGATGCAAAAAGAAAATGAATTGATGCACCAGGAAGAAATTGTGGAGCAGTTAGCAAGTGAAGAAGAAATGGAGATGTTCAACTTCTAGTTAGCCTGTCGAAAAGGCAAGGTGCAAAACGTTCAAATTTACACCTTTTTTTACACCTTTTGAGTGTGAAAATATGAGAAAATAAGGTGTATTTTGATAAAAAATGAAAAAAAGAATATGGATACAGAAAACACCGATGTGCTTAGAATTTTGAGGTGTTGAAAGGTATCGAAAGGATATAGAAAGTTATGATTCGAGTATTATTCATCTGCCACGGCAACATCTGCCGCAGCACCATGGCGCAATTTGTTTTCCAAGACATGGTAAACAAGCGTGGTCTTTCCGACCAATTTACAATTGATTCCAAAGCGAC
>ULNR01032568.1_pt1 | contig 10979 bp, 8 predicted proteins | sample 1951971 | NCBI WGS metagenome assembly ULNR01 (sample SAMEA4835582, study PRJEB28245) | human gut metagenome | biome: gut microbiome; material: fecal sample | place: Denmark | collected 2008 | reverse complement strand
CACGGCCTCGATCGTTGCGACGCTCTCGGCTGCCAAGGCGGAGGGCCAGCTCCTCGTCTTTGAGGGCAACCCCCTGTCGGTGGCTGCCGCCGACCGCGCGAAGCTCGACTACGTGGTCCTCGACACCGAGACGGCCGAAAACACCACCGACGTGCAGTTGCAGGTCCTCAATGCCACGACCTATGCGGGCATTGCGGCCGATAAACTGCTGCTGGCCGCCGAGATTGACGCGCCGCTGCAGGACGCCGACCGCACGGAGTATGCCGCCGTGGAGCTGATGGCGCGCTGCGTGGTGGAGTACGGGCCGCTGGCGGGCTTTGCGGCCTACAACATCGCCGGAGACTACTACCACGCCGACCGGAACTACAGCACGATCCGCGCGGCGATCCAGACGTTGAACCCTTCCAAATAAGAGAGCCATGAAACGATCTATAATAACGCTTATCGTGCTGCTCGGGGCGCTGACGGCCTGCGAGCGGTACGATGCCGACGACCACAAGTTCGACAACGTGGTCTACCTCAATGTCTCGCAGACGAGCCCCGTGCAGCTGGCCACGTTCAGCAACAACCGCGCGACCTACGACTGTACGCTGCAGGCGGCGCTGGCCTATCCGGCCGACGGCGACGTGCAGGTCTCGCTTGCGGTCGATCCGTCGCTCGTGGCGGCGTACAACGCCCGCTACGGCACCTCATGGCCGATGCTCGACGCGAAATACTACGCCCTTTCGACCGAAACCGCGACCATCGCCGCCGGGCGCACCGTCTCGGAGGTCGTAACCCTGCAGCTCAAGGAGCTCATGGGCGAGGGCGAGGAGCAGACCGGGGCCCTGCCTTTGGACGAAACCTATCTGGTGCCGGTGCGCATCAGCGGCGCGTCGATCGACGTGCTGGGTGGTTCGGATGTGGCCTGGTACGTCGTCAAGCGCTCCTCGGCGATCACCGTGGCGGCGCAGCTTGGCGAGGGCAACTGGATCAACTTCCCGACCCTCGACAAGTACGGCGCCAACAGCCAGGCGTGGAACGGACTTACGGCCATGACCTACGAGGCGCTGATCTATATCGACGAGTTCGCCACGACGGATGCGGAGGACATGCCGGTGAGCATCTCTTCGGTGATGGGTGTCGAGCAGTACCTGCTGCTGCGCATCGGCGACACGAACTTCGAACGTCAGCAGCTGCAATTCGACGGTTCGGGCAACGGCTCTCAGTTCGGCAAGTTCCCGGGCAAGGACGCCACGAAGAACCTCGAAGCCGGTCGTTGGTATCATGTAGCCTGCACCTACGACCAGACGACCCGGACCGTGCGCGTCTATGTCGACGGCAAGATCCAGAGCGAGGAGACCGGTGTCGGTATCTCGTCACCGAGCAAGAAGAATCAGATCAATCTGGCAATGCGTGCCTTGTATGACTTGTGGAACTCTGCTTCGGAGACTGAAAAACCGCAATATGAGACTGAAGACACAGGTTATAACAAATTGGGTGACGCCTACCAGTTCTTTATCGGTAAGTCCTACGACGAGAAACGTCCGCTGAACGGCAAGATTGCCGAGGCGCGCGTCTGGTCCGTGGCACGGACGCCCGAGCAGATCTGGGAGAACATGTACAATGTCGAGAACCCGGCCGACGACCCGACACTGCTGGGCTACTGGAAGTTCAACGAGGGGGCAGGCAACACCGTCAAGGACTACTCGATGTATGGCAACGACGGCGTGGCCGAAACTGATATTGTATGGCCTTCGGGCATCGAAATTCCGAAAATCAACGAAACGGAGGAGTAAACCATGAAAACGAATCACAAGCTATTCAGAACGATAGGAGCGATGCTCCTTGCGGCGACCGTTCTTGCAGGCTTTACGGCCTGCGAGACGGATACCGTAGAGCAAAATGGCGGTAAACTGCCCGACAAGGAGGCGATTGGATCGACCTACGGTCAACTGCGGAGTAATGCCACAACTGGCAATACGGTGGAGATGCTTTTGACGGCAGGTACGGGGTTTGTGACCCGCGACTTCTACTACCAGCAGACAAAACCGGCCTTGACGGAAACAACGCTTACGCTGCGTATTGACGAGTCGCTGGTCGAAGGGTTCAATGCGGCGAACGGAGTAGAATGCCAGTTGTTGCCAACAGCAAACTGTGAATTCCCCGATGGTCAAATACTGGACCTTGCAGCAAACAGCCAGCGATCGACCGCGAAGCGAATCCGTTTTTTAGCTGAAGGACTGACAGCCGGAGAGTATTTGCTTCCGGTAACGGTGGTGGCCGATGGCTCGACCGATGACAGCCAGACCCTCTATTATACGCTGACCGTTCGCTACCCGCAACCTGGTGATAATGAACTACATGATGGCTCTGACCTCTTCTTTGTCTTTTACATTAACACGAATGATTATCAACCGTTGTTGGTGCAGGATTATCTTTTGGAGAAAAAACTTGCACGAGGGTCGACGGTTGCATGGTATGGTACGATTGGGAACATCATCAATCTTCGCACGGTATCCATAAAGTATGAAGAAACATCTGGACGCGCTATGTTAAATTTAGGAAGCGATATGACATACGTTTTGGAACACGCTTCGAAATATATCTGGCCATTGCAAGAACAGGGACGCAAGGTCTGCATCAGTCTGGAGGGCGGTGGTACGGGCCTCGGCTTCTGCAACCTCACGGACGAACAGATCGCCGATTTTGTGGCGCAGGTCAAGGCTGTGGTCGAGACCTACGACCTCGACGGCATCAACCTGTGGGATCGCAATGCTGGTTACGGCATGGAGGGAATGCCGGAACCCAATACCACGTCCTACCCGAAACTGATCCAGGCAATCCGCACAGCCCTCGGTTCAGACAAGCTGTTGACACTGACTGTCTACGAGGAGCCGACCGCGACCTTTTGGGATACCGAGGCAACGGGCGGTATCAAAGTCGGAGAGTACCTCGACTATGCTTGGTCTGGCTATAACAAAAACACGGAAGCAGTGCAATTGCTCGACCCGTGGCATCCCGACGAGTCGTATGTTTCGGCCTATACCCAGAAACCCATTGCCGGGTTGGATGCTTTGAAATTTGGATGTATAAATTTCCCAATTTTCCCTGTTGCAACATCCGAAGAAGAAAGTATAATTCAAACTCCTGATTTTTTAGTTGAATGGATTTCGAATGGTTTGAGGCCCAATAATATCATTGTGTTTGATGATTTAAGAACCAGCTTGCAGGATAACTATGAAACTGCATGGGATATAACTTTCGCCAGTTGTTGTACATATGCTGATAATGACAGTAGATATATTTTAGGCTCAAGAAATGGATACGCATATCGTTTTGACAACCATGAGTTGACCACTTTGCCTACAGGGTTAATTGGTTATGGCAAATGGCAGAAAGATTGGTAATTGAATTTCCGTACAGCAGAAATAGTTTTCCCAACTCTCTTACAGCTCCCGGAGTGGAGTAACACAAAATTAACCTAAAAAACTTAAGCATTATGAAAAAGACTTTGAAACTTATGGCTGCTCTGTTTATCGGAGTAATGTTTATGGGTGCATGTCAGCAGGCAGAAGAGCCCGTTATGGAGTCAGCCCCGACCGATGACATCGTGACGACTCGTGCTTATGGAGACAAGACGCCAAAGATCGCTATCTATGTGGAGACAAACGACGTGAACCCGCTTAACGCAGGAGATTATGTGCTTCCTAATGGGGAACCCTATGCGGATATTGTCGAACTGTTTGCCGCAAACATTCACAAGCGTACCGTGAATGGCGTGACGGAGCCGGTGCTTTATCTTAACGACAAGATGACCAACCTGATGGAGAATAATGGATATCTGACCTACATCAAGCCGTTGCAGGATAAAGGAATTAAGGTGATTCTGACCATCCTCGGCGATCATCAGGGAATCGGTTTCACCAATCTGGATGACACGCAGGCTACTCAGTTCGCCAAAATTCTGGCGCATGCCGTTGAAAAATACGGATTGGACGGTATTGGGTTTGACGATGAATATTCGAAAGTTACATCCACGGTCCAGGGCTCTTATGGCAATCTTATCAAGAAATTGCACGCTGAAATGCCGGCAAACAAACTGATTACTGTATTTCAGTATGGAAATGTTGGGTCATCGCAGATTGGTGCTGATGCCGGAGCTTTGATCGACTATGTTTATACGGATTTTAGCAACTATAATAATTATATTGCTATATCTGGAGTAGGTAAGGCTCAATTTGCACCTCAGTCATCCAATTTAGGTAATTATTATTCGCAATCATTGGCTACGTCGTATGGAGATGACGCGTATACTGTTGCCGCAAATGGCTATGGCGCAATCATGCACTTCAACCTGCGAAGAATCTCCGATAGAAATCAGACTCACTTGTTCAGTGCAATTGCCGATGGCGCATGGGGTGAACCGTCGGTTTCCGTTGCCAGCACGCCTTCCAATGCCGGAGACCGTCCGCAGGACTGGACGTTCGTAACGGGTGGGCATGACATCACCATAGATGACGTAGATGCCCAGTAACTCCTCATCGAGGAAATCTGTTTCTGTTGTCCGAAATCGGGAAATAAAGTAATTCGGCGCGGGTATTCTTCCTTGTGGAGAGTGCCCGCTTTTTAATATCTAATCACCATGAAAAATAATACTTTTTGCACGTTGTTACGTTTTGTCGCGCTACTCGGAATGGTAAATTTCTTGGCATCATGTACTTCTCCAAAATTGGACAATGAATCCAAATCGCTGATAACAAGACAACTAACCCGTAGTAATTCCGGAACAGCGCCTGTTATGCAGGTCTATGTTGAGACCAATGATGTCAATCCCTTGAATGCCGGAGACTACTATTATATGGATGGTACGCCGGTTGTCAATATCGTAGAATTTTTTGCTTCAAACATCCATCGTCGAACCGTAAATCATGTTACGGAACCTACTCTTTGGTTGAATCCTGAACTAACCCGGCTATTGGAACCAGATCCCGAACAACCGGATTCGACAGGTTATCATAAATATGTAAAAGGACTACAAGATAAGGGAATAAAAGTCTTGCTATCCGTGATTGGCAACTGGCAAGGGATTGGGCTCTGCAATATGAATGACACGCAGACAACGCAATTCGCATCTATTCTGGCTCATGTTGTTGAAAAATACGGCCTTGATGGGATCGGATTCAGTGATTCATATGCCAACTATGGCTGTAATAGTGAAAGTCCGAATGTTAATTTGACTTCATATAGCCAAATTATCACCAAACTGCATAGCCTGATGTCTGATGATAAACTGATTACCGTATACTATTGGGGCAATATTGGCAATGTAAGCAGTGATGCCTGGGCGTGTGTTGATTATGCTTATACACCGGGATGGAGTGGCTCGTATTCATCCTATATTCCTGATCCGTTGACGATGAACCATTGGGCTCCAATATCACTATATCTTGGATCATTATATACAAATTCATATTATATTATATTGGGAGATTCTGTATTCAATGCTTGTGAGAACAGTGCCGCAGCAATTTGCAGTTTTAATCTCCGTACCAGGAATGATCGAGATCCATTCCGAATTTTTGAAACAATAGGGACCGAATTGGCTTATTACAAAGATATAGAGCCTAACGATGAAGGGGAATATATCTATTGCGATAATGGAAATCGTCCCCAAGACTGGGATTTTATTCCTGGGGGACTTACCATTACATACGAAAATGCCGTAAATGCACAATAATAATAAAAAAGAAAAGTTGTCAGCTTCTGTTGTCCGAAATCGGGAAATTTTATCGGCTAATAATGGATTTTGCTGACAACTTTTCTTATGGTGAAAGAACGTTGTAAAAATAAAAAATATTTTATCACACCATGGCCTATTCTTATTTAGACCCATATTGTGTTCTAAAATGGCGACACCTTCAGATCATTGCGCAATGTAAGCGTAATTTATTCATTGTTAACTATAACCTGTAGGTGCCGCCAACGACCTGTTGCTGTCAAACAGGTCGTTTTTCTTTGCGCTATTTTTTATGATAAGGTATCTATAAAAAAGAGGCGCGGTGTCAACTCCTTAATACAGGCCTTGGGAACCTTAATCTGGAAGTCGTCCTACGCCCCAGCCAGCCCTGCTCATAACGAGCAGGACATAACCGAGACTGACAACTATTATACCCAGATTAAACAACCTCTTGCGAGGCTCCCAAAGTTTGTATTAAGGTATAGAGTTGTTTACTCTATTATGTCATTATCTAATCGGACAAGCCGAGTTTCTTTTATGCAAAGATAACATTTATTTTCGTATTCCATTTTTGCAAAGATACAAAATCCTTTGATTTCCCCTTTATAGGGGAACTAAAAAGATTGAAAAAATTTTTCTTTTGCAAAAAAATAAAGGACTGAAACGCACAAATCCCATACTGGTAGAGGCCATTGCTCGGCGAATGCGAGAAATTCGTGAGCAAAATGGCCATACCCAAGAATATCTTGCTCACAATACGCATTTGAAAATTTGGGACTACGAAAGTATGCAAAAATCTCCGTCTCTGGAATCCATTGCTCGTTTTTGTACCTTTTACGCCCTGTCTCTCAGTGATTTCTTTGCTCCAATAACTTTCCCGCAAGATTTAAAGTGACAATATATTCAAAAATGTTTCGTGGCGATTTGGCTAAAAGCAAATAATCGCTACCTTTGTCGCATTCGGTTAGTATAAATATCCTGTAAGCATTCTAATACGACAGGCGTAATCTGTCGTTAATACCCCTTTTGTGCATGTGTATGTTGGAATAATCAACATGTGCATGTAATATGTGTTATCACTATATGTACCTGCTGTCAAGAAACATATATGGATATTTTAATCAAAACACCTTTCTTTCAGACGTTATTAAACTCTACATTGGAAACCATACCAACAAGATATGAATTGGAAAAGACGTTTCAGGATTTTGCTCTAACACTTGCTTCGGTATGCGACAGAACCGACAAAAAAAATGCACTTCGCATATTAAACTATACGCAGATTGAATTACAAGCAATATGCCGCCAGATCAAAGCAAACAAACTTCCTGTTATAATGATGAATTATGCAATCAAAGCAGAGCAACTGCTAAAAGCTGAAAACAAAATATTATACTGCATCCTGAGATACCCCGAACAATTTATTTCTAATGATGATTCTTTTACTTCTCCCTTGTTTTGGTCCAAAAATTATCCTGCTATCTGTCTGTCTGAACTGCTCTGCGGAATCAATCTCTTGGGGCCCAATCCTATTGTGTTAGCCGATGGCTCGGAGGCATCGTTCAATCAAATTGTGAACGTCTTTGAAAAGATGTTGAATGTCAAACTGGGTGATCCGCAAGATATTAAACGAAGGGTTCTGAACCGGAAAGTCCATATAACCCGATTTACCGATGCTTTACGTTATGCACTGCAAAATTGTGAGAAAAAATAAGCATTCATAATCAATGAATTATAATCAAAAAAAGTACATATGGCTATCCATATGTATTTTTTTTAATTTTAGGAATCCGGAATTTTGCCTCAGAACAAAACCTAATAAGCCATGTCGCCAAAAGAGGTAAAAAACAATGAATGCGAGTTGATAATGCTGATTAAAGAGATGCGTCATTCCAATCAAAACATTCAAAATACTTACGAATGTTTTGTAGAGCGAATTCAGCAAATCTCAAAGTTGAAAAAATATTCGAGTCTGGAAGCATTACAGGCTCTTGCCCGGATCCGAGAGAAGTTGGTTCAGTTACTGGAAAGCTATAACGATTCCGATTCATTGCAATGTCTGTTGATTCGTTCTTCACTTTCGTTGGTAAATTTCGAGAAGCAGATGATCTATTTGCAACTAAAATATCCGGGAATACGGGACATACCTTCTCAGCGTCGTCATTCACCCCTTAAAATCTCAAAAAAATACACCAATTCTGACCTGATGGAGGTGATCGCCGCCTTGTCAGCCGTAGGTTTCTTTTGCCAGCAGGACGATTCTCCGGCCACCTTCATGCAGGTGATCCGCGAATTCGAAATCCTCTGCAATACAAATTTCAAGAATCCGGACAACTGCCGCTGGGCCGTTCTGAACCGCAAGAACCGCCTGACCCACTTCATCGACACGTTGCGAGGCACGCTGATAGAATTAAGTCAAAAATGAATATTACCGGCCATCCGCGGCCTCAAGAGGTCGGCTGGAACAGACCGTCTCATTCCTTCGTTATCTTGCCGTCCTTAAACCGACAAGTATGCAGCAGGAGGATGATTTGCGGGCATTGGAAAAGATCGTCCAGTTTGCCCGGGCCCTGGGAATCGTGTTTCTGGGGCTGAACAGTTACTGGTTCTGTTACGACTGGTTCGCGCACCATGCGCTGACCACTCCCGTCGTGGACCGAATTTTCTGGAACCTTCAGCAATCGACCGGGCTCTTCACCTGGTCATCCATCACGAAATTCTGTGCCCTCTTCTTTCTGGTGTTGGGATGCTACGGCACACGCAGCGTGCGGGACGGGAAACCCTCGAAGCGGCAAATCCTCCTCCTGGCGCTGGCTGGTTTCTTCCTGCTCTTCGGCAATGACTCGCTGCGGAGCCTTCCCGCGGGGCTGGAGGTCCGCTTCTGGAGCTATGTGCTGACCCTGCTGGGCGGCTACCTTGCGCTGCTGACCGCCGGGGTGTGGGTCCGCCGCCTGCTGCATACGACCCTTGCCCGCGACCCCTTCAACGAGGACAACGAGAGCTTCGAGCAGGAGGCGCGTCTGCTCGAAAACGAATACTCGGTCAACCTTCCGACCCGCTACTACTACCGGGGCGAGTGGCGGCCGGGGATGATTAACGTCATCAACCCCTTCCGGGCGACAATGGTGCTGGGAACTCCCGGCTCGGGCAAGTCCTACGCCGTGGTGAACAGCTACATCCGTCAGCAGATCGAGAAGGGCTTCGCCATGTATATCTACGACTTCAAGTTCGACGACCTGTCGCTGCTGGCCTATAACCACCTGCTGCGCCATCTGGATGCCTACCCGACGCGGCCGCACTTCTGCGTCATCAACTTCGACGACCCCCGCCGTTCAAATCGCTGTAATCCCATCGCCCCGGAGTTCATGACCGACATCTCGGACGCCTACGAGTCGGCCTATACCATTATGCTGAACCTGAACAAGACGTGGATCCAGAAGCAGGGCGACTTCTTCGTCGACTCGCCGATCATCCTGCTGGCGGCAATCATCTGGTACCTGAAGATCTACGACGGAGGCCGCTGCTGCACCTTCCCGCACGCCGTGGAGTTTCTGAACCAGCCCTACGAGAAGATCTTCCCGGTGCTGACCTCCTATCCCGAACTCGAAAACTACCTCTCGCCCTTCATGGATGCCTGGCGGGGCAATGCGCAGGACCAGCTGCAGGGGCAGATCGCCTCGGCAAAGATTCCCCTCTCGCGGATGATCTCGCCGCAGCTCTACTGGGTGATGACGGGCAACGATTTCTCGCTCGACATCAACAATCCGGCCTCACCCAAGATCCTTTGCGTAGGAAACAATCCCGACCGGCAGAATATCTATTCGGCGGCCCTGGGGCTCTACAATTCGCGCATCGTGCGGCTCATCAACAAGAAGGGTCGGCTGAAATCCTCGATCATCATCGACGAACTTCCGACGATCTACTTCCGGGGGCTGGACAACCTCATCGCCACGGCCCGTTCGAACCGCGTGGCTGTCTGCCTGGGCTTTCAGGACTTCTCGCAGTTGGAACGCGACTATGGCGACAAGGAGGCGAAGGTGATCTTCAACACCGTGGGCAACATCTTCTCGGGACAGGTGGTGGGCGATACGGCCCGCACGCTCTCCGACCGCTTCGGCAAGATCGTCCAGTTGCGCGAGTCGCAGTCCGTCTCAAACGAGAACATCACCCATTCGACCAACACGCAACTCGACGCGCTGATTCCGCCGTCGAAGATCTCGAACCTCACGCAGGGGATGTTCGTCGGTTCGGTGGCAGACAACGTGGACCAGCCCCTGCCCCAGAAGATTTTCCATGCCCGCATCGAGCTGGACAGCGCGGCGATTCAGGCCGAGGAGCGGCGCTTCGTTCCCATCCCGCAGATCTCCTCATTCCTCGACGAGGAGGGCACGGACCGCATGGAGGAGATTATCCGCGAGAACTACTACCGCATCAAATCTGATGTGGAACAAATTGTAAAGACAGAAATAATGAGGATAGAGGCAGATCCGGAATTATCAAAACTTTTACAAACGAAAAAAAAGTAATATATTTGTAGTGCCTTACAGATCGAAAGGTCAACTGGGCCAATGAAAAAAGATAGTGCGATAAATTCTTTTTTGTCGTGCTTTTAACTTTAATCCTTTAATCTATGGTAAAACAATTTATCAAAAATTGAGGCTTAACAGTCGTTGAAGTTGTCATAAACATCTGCGCAAGTTTGGTATTGCCTTTTTGAGCAGCTCTACTTATCAGCATAGGCTGTACGCTGTTAAGCAAGTGGTTGGCCACTAAGAAATCCTAAAAAAAGGGTAATAGCGGAGCAGTCCCTCCGCTATTTTTTATGTAAGTCCGATCATGAAGATTGGACTTATTTTTTTGTTCCTACTTCTCTTTTGACGGCCATGTACGGCCTGCGCAGGACGATTGGAAGCGACGGACATTCAGTCATTTATATTCGCGGCATCAACCTTTTGTTTCACTTAAAACAGTTGCATTATGCCCGAAGAAAATCTGAATCAACCGATCAACCAGGCCCCGGAGCAGGCCGATCCCTCCTACAAGGAGACACTGCTGCTCTACAACGAACAGAACGGCGCCGTAGAGGCCGTCTCGGAGCTCAAGCAGGAGGGCCGCCAATACAAGGCCATCACCACCTCGCCGCTCACGGCCAACAAGCCGGCCTTCTTCGACCTGCGGAACAGCTCGGCCGTGGGCGCCTTCATCAAGGGGTTCCTCTCGCAGGAGAATGCCAAGCCGTTCCATTTCCTGAAAGTCGCGG
>ULNR01025355.1_pt1 | contig 11091 bp, 10 predicted proteins | sample 1951971 | NCBI WGS metagenome assembly ULNR01 (sample SAMEA4835582, study PRJEB28245) | human gut metagenome | biome: gut microbiome; material: fecal sample | place: Denmark | collected 2008 | reverse complement strand
CCCTATGACTTTGGTCATAGGGCTTAACAGTATGTATATATTATTTTTATGCATTAACAAAAGCAAATTTAGAAATCGCCTGTTTGAGATTATCATCAGGTTCTGATTCAAGAAGAAGTTCAATCGGAATTTTTTCGTCAATTGCAAAAAATCCCATCAACGAATGAGCATCAACAGTATTATCGCCGTTTCTTAGCATCATTACTGTATCCGGAAAGTGAGCAAGAGTTTCAAACATATCGATCATTTCTTTTTTATTTTTAACGGAAACCGGTACAGAAAACAAGATCTCACCTCCATTGTTCATCTTGTTTATATTTTATCATTAATTTTTGTCTAAATCAACAACGAATTAATGAATTTTTGCAATTTCAACTATTTACCCAAAAAAGGATGGTTAGTGAATGAATTTTAATATAATTACACTCGGCTGCAAGGTTAATCAGTATGAATCACAGGCAATGCGTGAAGATATGCTGAAGAACGGATTTCTTCTCTCGGATGACAAGGACAGGGCAGACATAACAATCGTTAACAGCTGTACGGTAACATCCGTAAGTGACGCAAAAAACCGCAAGATTCTCAACCGTGTCCGCCGTGAAAATCCTGACGGAATTGTTATTCTCACCGGCTGTATGCCACAGGCTTTCCCCGAAGAAAGCGAGAACTTTTCAAATTGCGATATCGTACTCGGCAACGCAAAGAGAGCCGAACTTGTTCCTTCAATTTACAAGTTTCTCGAAGAAAAACAGAAATTTGTTCATATAACAGAGCATATCGGAAAAGGCGAAAAATACGAAAACCTTTCCGTATCGTCACTCGGAGAGCATACAAGAGCTTTCATTAAAATTGAGGACGGTTGCAACAGGTTTTGTTCTTACTGCATTATTCCGTATGCAAGGGGCAGAGTGCGTTCAAAATCTCTTGAAGATTTAAAGGCAGAGCTTATTCAGGTTGCCGCAAACGGTTACCGTGAGGTTGTTCTTGTTGGTATTAACCTTTCCGCCTACGGACTTGACGAAGATTTTGATCTTGCAGATGCTGTGGAATGTGCTTGTTCCGTTGACGGAATCAACCGTGTAAGACTCGGTTCAATCGAACCCGAAAGAATGGATAAAGAAATGATTGCTCGTCTTGCCGCACAGCCAAAGTTCTGTCCGCAGTTTCATCTTTCACTACAAAGCGGTTGCGATAACACACTCAAAGCAATGAACCGTCACTACAATTGTTCAGAATACGCTGAAATTGTTACAAATCTCAGAAACGCTTTTGAAAACAGCTCTATGACAACCGATGTAATGGTTGGATTTGCAGGTGAAACAGAGGAAGATTTCAACGCATCTCTTAATTTTGTAAAGTCAATCGGCTTTGCAAAGGTGCATATCTTCCCGTATTCACGCCGTAAAGGCACTGTTGCCGATAAAGCACCAAATCAAATTGATCCCCAAATCAAAGAACAGAGAGCCAAAATTATGGAGCAGGTCTGCGATGAAACCAGAAGGGAATTTCTTAAAGAGCAGGTTGGTCTTTGTGAATCTGTTCTCGTTGAAAGACTTCGTCACGGTTATCTTGAGGGTTACACAAAGAACTACACGCCTGTTCATATTAATTCCGAAGATACAAGTCTCTGCGGTAAAATTATTGATGTGAAAATCACAAAATCATTTGATGACTACTGCGATGCTGAATTAGTTTAAAGCGTTAATCAGATTATTAATCTCTTTTTTTGCAGTATCATCCTCAAGGCTATTATAGCTGTAAAGCATAAAGCCCATGACAGATTTGTTGTTACGCAAAATATCGTATTCATCTGCAAGAATACTGTCACTTAAAAGCCATGTTTCTTCGTCATATTCGCCGTTACCCGCCTTATAACCGCCAAGACCTACATACAGTTTTACATTTTCGTCAAAATCAAGAGATGTCCAGCTGTCAAGGCAGTCTTCAAAAGTCAGAGCTGGGTTTTCAAGGCTAAAGTAAATTTGCGGACAGATGTAATCTGCAAAGCCTTTACAGGTACACCACGATTTTACATCGGCATACAATCCGACATTGTTACCTATATTGCCTTGCGGTGATATGCCGAACTCAACTGACGAATCCACACTTTTTATTGTTCTGTAAACCTTACAAATCAGCGTATTTACATTTTGCATTCGCCAATTATCAAGACTCATAGAGTTTTCTTTACCGTATTTTTCAATATAAGCCTCATACTGCTTTTTATCAAAACTTTCATCCTCAGTAGGGTAGAAATAGTCGTCAAATTGTATCCCGTCAACATCATAATTTTCCGCAATTTCCTTTACACCGTCACTAATCAGCTGTTGTGCAGTTTCATTTGACGGATCAAGAAAAATTCCGTTATCGGTTTTTATACCTATTTCGGTATTCTTTATGTAAGGATTGTTGTCTGAAAATTTTTTCGGAGTTTCATTTGAACTGACTCTGTATGGATTAATCCACGCATGAATTTTCAAATTGTTTTCTTTGCATATATCACACATAATTTGCAGTGCGTCATATTGAGGATTTTCACCCTGCGTACCCGTGAGAATATGTGACCACGGAAAATAGCTTGACTTATATAATGCGTCACAAAAGGGGCGTACCTGTACAATAAGCGTATTGAAACCGCTTTCACTGCATTTTTGTGCTATTTCGGTAAATTTATCTTCAAACGCTTTTTGTGTTTTTGAGCTTTCATTTTCCATAGAAAGCTCCATATACGATACCCACACGCCACGCATTTCTTCATCACTTTCGGGTGTGTCGGCGGTTGCCTTTGATGATAAAGCTGCAATATTGTTGATATCATTCTGCTTTTTCGGCGGTTTTTCTCTTGTAAATGAGCTTATGCAGATAACGCTTAACATAGCTATTACAGATACAATAATCGGAACAATCTTTTTGTTTTTCAATCAAATCATCCTTTGGAGTTCTCATGGAAATTTTCATCATATACATTTGCATCATCAGCCTGATATCAATTGTTGTAACAGTCTGTGACAAATACTTTGCAATTCACCGCAAATGGAGAGTACGAGAAAGCACATTGCTGATTCTCTCCGCACTCGGAGGAAGTGTTGCAATGTACATTACAATGCAATTAATCAGACACAAAACAAGACACATTAAATTTATGCTCGGCATACCGATAATATTTATTATTCAGCTGATAATTCTGTTTTTTGTTTGGAGGATGATTTATGTCTGACAGACTGTGTTTTTCCGTACCTGACGAATGTGACAATATGCTTGCTCAAAGATTTTTGCGTGATAAATGCGGGCTTTCTGCAAGAATAATAACACGCCTGAAAAGAGAAAAAGACGGTATTTTGATGGACGGCAAAATTTTAAGAACAATTGACTGTGTGCAAAGCGGAAAAACCGTTTCAATTGCAATTCCCGATGAAAAATGCGAAATTGAACCGACAAAGGGGACACTTGATATAAGATATGAGGATGAACATTTTCTTGTGGTAAACAAACCGCATTCCATGCCTGTTCATCCTGTAAAGCAGCACCAAAGCGATACGCTTGCAAATATTGTTTCGTACTATTGCAGTCAAAACGGCAAGCCGTTTGTATTTCGGGCAATTAATCGACTTGACAAGGATACATCAGGACTTGTTCTCATAGCCAAAAACCGTTTTACAGCCAATGCCGTAAAAAATAAAACGCATAAAGTCTATTACGCTTTATGCGAGGGTGAAATAAATATTGAAGGTATAGTTGATAAGCCAATGGATTTGCGTGATGATTCCAAAATGGTGCGAATTGTCCGTGATGACGGAATGAAAGCAGTTACGCACTATAAACCGCTTGTTGCAACAAAAGATTTTACATTGCTTGAATTGTGGCTTGAAACCGGCAGAACACATCAAATTCGCTGTCATATGGCTTATTTAGGGCATCCGCTTATGGGCGATGACTTGTACGGCGGAAAGCTTGATAAAATTTCAAGGCAGGCACTTCATTGTGCAAGACTTGAATTTTATCACCCGATAAAAAATGAATACATTACGGTTACTGCCGAAATTCCCGAAGATATGCAGTCTGTAATAAACAACAAAGAGGATTGAACTTTTTATTGTTCAATCCTCTTTTAATGTTATTTAACTCTGTCTACGCTGTAAATTGTAAATCCGTTGAATTCCTTTTCATCCTTGTAAACAATGACGGAATCCTTTTTGCCGTAATATTGGTTAAGATAATTTTCTTTGATAAAAGTAATGTTCTTATCGATAACATATACATTTCTTCCGTCAACGACCGCCTCATAAATATTTGTTGAGAGGTTGCGGTTCACAAGCTGATTTGTCCGATGAAAATAGCCGAAACCGTCAACATTATGGAGAAAATCGGAAGAAAATCCCCACAGCGGATGAATATAGTTATCGGTATATGAAATGTATTCTTTAGCTGTTACAGGATCGAGAACATAATAATTTTCGGGATGTCTGTCAACCTCAGTATAAAGATCACTCGGCTTTTTGTCATATGAAACAGGAGTGATATGGAAGAAATATGATACACAGCTTACCGCACCTAATATTACAAGTACAATAACCGAAATAAGAACAGTTTTTCTGCTTTTATCTGTAATATTGCTGTATTCGTCTTTTCTGAGATGACCAAAATCAAACGAATACATCGTAAACGAAAGAATCATCAGCAAAATTCCGTACATTGTGTATGCCGAAGAATCCATTGCATAACGAACATACATACAAGCCGCAAATCCCACCGCAAAATACAAAGCAGGGAAGAAGGCAAATCTTTTTTTCTGAACGGTAACAAAAACAACCATAACGGCAAGTATTACCGCAAAAGCAATAAGATATGAATCAAAATTTATAATATGTCCCCATGCATCTGAAAACAATGCACCCGCATTATCAAAGAAATTATACGGATTTTCCCGTTTTTGAATATCTGCAACCTTTTCAAGGGCAGCAGTATTCAGTCCGTTGTTTTCATCATAATATCCGTCAACAAAAAGTTCATACTCATTTGCCGAATTTATTCCGACCGAATTAAGCTCCTCACAGTAATCGGAATAGTTTGGAAAAGCATTATCATCGGTCTTATCGGCAAGGACGCTGTATCTGTACAGCCCCGAAGTTTCTGCATTTGCATTATTGACCGAATATGAATAATATTCAAGACCGCAGCCGACAAGAACAATAAAGACAAATACAAGCACAAAAGGTCTGAAATACCAGAAGAATTTTCTGAACGGCAACTTGTACTTTCTTTTTGCAATCATATCGCCGATGAAAAATGTAATAAAAAATGCAAGTCCCACAAAGAAATATTTGAAACATAAAAATGTTCCGAATATAACTTCAAGTACACCAATCCAAAACGGGAGAGAGTACCTTTTATTTCTGATTGCATTAAGTGCCATCAGAAACCCTGCCGTAAGCAGCAAAGCTGCAGTTTTACTGCTTAGAATGTTTGAATAATGGTCAAATGAAAACAAAATATTCAGCATAAGAGTGAATATGAAAGCCTTGTGCTTTCCGAATTTATCGGCAAAAACAAATGTAACAGAAGAAAAAGCGGCACAGGAGAGAAGAATTTGAAAAAGTACAAAACAGTTGAAATTCAAAAGAATGTACTGCAATGAACCGGTAATTGTCGCAAAAATGTAGTTAATATCATTATTGTAATAGTTATGGTACTGACAGATATATAAAGAATTGTAAAAATCATCAGCACTGTCATAGGAAAATGCAGTAACAACTATAATCAAAGCCATAATAACAATATTAATTGCCAAAGCAAAGAAGGTCTTGCTTTTTAGTGCGTTTAATATTTTATCTTTCATAATAACTCCTCTGCATTATCTTTCTAGTTTAAAAATCACTTTCTTGATCTTCTTTCGTTAATCAAAAGCTGAAGATTCTTCTGTTCGTAAGTATTAAATTTAACATTCTTCTCAAATTCTTCGGCTGTATATTTGCCCTCATACCATGACTGCGAGTTAAAGTATGCATTAAGGCTTGCGTCCTTAAAAATTCTGCCTCGTCTTGCATAAATCTCATTAATTGCAAGCTGTAAGTCGTTATCACTCAAAGCGCTTACCTGTGCGTTGCTGAGATATGAAGAATCACTGTTAGGGAAGATTAATCCGCCGTTATTATTAGTGTTTGTATTGCTTGATGACTGTGAATTTGAATTGCCCGATGAGCTGTTCTGACTGTTTGATGACTGATGAGCCTGTGTTGCAGGAGCTTCTGTTTCTCTCTGAATCTGTCCGCTTGAGATAACAAGTTTAACAACTGTACCCGTACTTGCGCTTGTGTCACCTTCCGGAGTCTGGGAGATAATATATCCTTCCGGATAATCATAACTGTATTCATAGTCAGAAATTTCAACGGTAAAGCCAGCCTGTTCAAGAAGCTTCTTACCGTAACTGTAACCGTAACCGACAACAGGAACAACATTGTTATATGAAGAAGATGTTGTAACCTGTTCCGTTGTAGCAGGAACTGTAGTAGGCATCGCCGTACTTGGCGCCTGTGTGGTTACTTCGGCAGATGTTGCAGTTTCGGCTGTAGTAGCTTTATTGTCAGTAGATGAATTTGACAAACCGTTATAAACGCAGAAACCGATAAATCCGAGTGCGGCGGCAATTACAACGGCACAAAGAATAATGATAAATTTATTCTTCTTTTTCTTTACATTTTCTTTATTATCTTCTTCATCTGCATATCCGAATTCATTGTCATCATCTTCAAAGCTGTTATCGTCAAAGTCGTTTTTTTCTTCAATTTTTTTAGTATCGTCAGCTTTATTGTCAGTACGCTTAACAGACGGCTCGTCCTCAAAGAAATCACCGTAGTCCTTGCTTGATTCATTGCTTGTAAGAACATTTTTATGGTCTGCACCGGAGTAATCGTCAAACACTTCAACGCTTGTAACAGGAGGAAGAACTTCCGGAGCTACTTCGCTGTTGCTTGAAACATCTTCAAATTCCTCAGCTTTTTTATCTGTAACAGTTTGTTCTTTCTTGTCATCTTCACTTGATACGGAACTGATATCTTCAAATTCAGGCTGTTTTTCTTCTGATACTTCGTCAGTTTTAATCTCAGGATTTACAGACTCATCAACTGCGTCTGTAACATCAACAACCTCAAATCCGCCGTTTTCATCAGCATCAGACTCACTGACTTCATCTGCATCTACAGGAGCATTACCGTCAACAGGCAGGGATTCTTCACCGGCTAAAACTTCGGCAATGCCAAGCTGTTCGCCGCCTTTAAATTCATTATCAAGAACAGCGTCCTCAACTGTCTGAACCTCATCCTTATCGTCAAAATTATCCTGCGGTTCAGTCGGTTCTGTATCCTCAAATTCATCATAATCATATTCTTCAAATACATTTCCGTCAAAATCCGTGTTTTCCGGAACAACAACATCAGGATTCGGAACAGGGGAGGATGTACCTATTTCAGTTTTGATAGATGTGAGAGCATTTTTAATGTTGCCTGCATTTTTCCATCGGTTTGTATTATTCGGCTGACATGCAATTACAATAACGCTCTTGAGTTTTTCGTCACCCTCAGACGGTGCGGTAACAGCCTTGCCCGAAAATCTTTCTTCACAGGCATTCTTTCTGTCGCATGAATCACTTTCAAACGGAATTTTACCGCCGTTGCACATTGCATACATAATTATTCCGACAGAATAAATGTCGGTTGTATAGTCAACATTTTCCTGCTTATAAACCTCAGGCGCAACAAATGAGGTATCCGTAATCTTGCCTTCAAAATCTGTAAATCCGCCGATTTTATACCTTCCGTCAGCGGTTACAAAAATATTCTTTGGTGAAATATTACCGTGAAAAATATTCTTTGCTTCCAAAGTTTCAAGCATTTCACTCATCTGAATACCAAAATCAACAACTTCATCCTCAGCGAAAGTTTTGGTTTTCATAAGTTCTTCAAGACTTGTGAGTTCTTCTGTAAATATGTACAAATCACAGGTTTTTTTGTTCTGATTATCCTGAACATAAACATCCAGATAGTTTGAAATACCGTCAAGATCCTTAACCGATTCAATAAAATCAGCCTCTTCGGTAAAATACTCGGCATGTTCATCGGTATAATTGCTTTTGCCGACAAATGCGTGTCTGAGAATCGCATTTTGAGCAGTATTTTTATCAATCTTTCTTGATACCTTGTAAACTTCACAGCCGTTGTCTTCCCCAACAAATGAAGTAACCTTCCAATCCCTTAAATCTGCCGGCAATTTAATCGTTTTTGCCATACTAACACTCCTTAAATATTTCCTTATTTTTCATATTATATCTAAATCAAGGTCATTAACCCTCACTATCTCATTCTCCGGATTATTGTACCATATTACGAGCTGTTTTACCATAGATATTTCAATTTTTTAAAAAATAATTCTAATTTGTAATTAAATCCGACATAAAAACAGCAGTCCGCCTAAACGAACTGCCGAAAACATAATTCCAGTAAAATATCTTACTCAATCTTATCTGATTTTTATTTTTTCTTTTTTGTTGACTCCGATAATTCCGCCTATTCCTCCTCCCAGAACAGATGACATCAGTTTTAGCAGGGTTAGTATTGTTATAGGCTCACCGTTAAAAATCAATGCAATAGAGGTTATGACAAGAAAAATAAAAAATCCTGTCAGCGAACCCACCGCAAGACCTGCACTTCCTGTAATTCTTGATGATATTATTCCCGACATCAGCGTTGCAACACCGACCATGCCGACCGTGCAGTAATCAAGTATATCGACAGAAATTACTCCCGATGACATCATCACGGCTGCAAGCAAACACATCAAAATTACCAGTATAAGTATTCCGCATACTGATGAAAACAAAACAGCCTTTGCAAGTAGTTTTTTATCAGACATAAAACAACCCCCGAATATATTCTGTTACAAATATATTCGGGGGAAAGAACATTCATTCAAAAAGTTATTCTTTTGTAGCTTTAGTTTCGTCAGAATCTTTCTTCTTGCCAAAACCGAAGAAGCCTTTCTTTTCAGGCTGACCTGCCTGCTGTGGCTGTTCCTTAACTGTGTCAACAGTAGAAATACACCACTTTTTAAACTTCATCTTAACTCTGTCGGAGCCTGTTTCAATGATGATAGCGTCCTCGTCGTCCTTAATGGCAACTACTCTGCCCATAATTCCGCCGATTGTTGTAATTTCATCACCGATCTCAAGAGAGTTACGAAGCTGAGCTTCTTCTTTTTTCTTCTTTGAGTTAGGTCTGATGAGGAAGAAATAGAGAGCTGCAAAAATAGCAACATAGAAGAGAATCATAAAAATCATACTTGATGACTGATTTCCGCCGCTTGCACTTGCTTCTGCAACTACAGGTAAAAAGTTTGTCATTTTCGTCATTCCTTTCATACAATGTATTGATTATATCAGTTTTAATCACATCTTGCAAGTATTTTTTCTGTTTTGAAAAAATATTAGATACGCACGCCTAAAATGTTGCGATATTTCTCGTAAAATTCCATATATGTGCCGTTATCAAGCTGAGTTCTGATAACTTCCATAAGATTATTGTAAAAATAGAGGTTGTGCAAAACAGCAAGTCGCATTCCGAGCATCTCACCGCTCTTGAGAAGATGTCTTATGTATGCCCTTGAAAAGTTTCGGCAAACGGGGCAGTCACAATGCTCGTCAATCGGAGATTCATCTGTTTCATATTTTGCATTATTGATGTTACGCACTCCGTCCCAAGTGAAGAGCTGACCGTGTCTTGCGTTTCTGCTCGGCATAACACAGTCAAAAAGATCAACGCCTCTTGCAACGCTTTCAAGAATATTCACGGGAGTTCCGACTCCCATAAGATATCTGATTTTATCTTTCGGAGCAAACGGCTCAACCTCTTCAATGATATGGTACATCGTTTCTGCAGGCTCACCCACGGCAAGACCTCCGATTGCATAGCCGTCAAGATTAAGCTCTGCAATTTCTTTCATATGATTGATGCGCAAATCGTCATAGATACCGCCCTGATTTATGCCGAACAGCATCTGGTTTTTATTTATGGTATCATCAAGACTGTTGAGCCTTTTCATCTCTGTAACGCATCTTTTAAGCCATCTTGTGGTTCTTTCAACGCTGTTTTTTGTATATTCATATGGAGAAGGGTTTTCAACGCATTCGTCAAATGCCATCGCAATTGTAGATGCAAGATTTGACTGGATTCTCATACTCTCCTCAGGTCCCATGAAAATTTTGCGGCCGTCAATGTGAGAATTGAAGTAAACGCCTTCTTCTTTAATATTTCTCAACTTTGCAAGAGAGAACACCTGAAATCCGCCGCTGTCGGTAAGGATAGGACCGTTCCACCTTGTAAATTTGTGAAGTCCGCCCATTTGCTTAACCTTTTCATCACCCGGACGAAGATGCAGATGATAGGTGTTGCAAAGCTGAACCTGACATTTTATATTCTTTAAATCAAGCGCAGAAACAGCACCCTTGATTGCACCGCATGTTGCAACATTCATAAAGGCGGGAGTCTGAACCGTACCGTGAACCGTGACGAATTCGCCTCGTCTTGCGCTGCCTTCCTTTTTAATTACCTTAAACATAAATCCTTAAAATCCTCCTATGATATGAACATAGCGTCACCGAAAGAGAAGAATCTGTACTTTTCCTTTACAGCTTCTTTGTATGCATTCATAATAAAATCATATCCCGCAAAAGCGGATACAAGCATAATAAGTGTACTTTCGGGAAGATGAAAGTTAGTAATAAGTCCATCAAGCACCTTAAATTCAAATCCGGGATAAATAAAAATATCCGTAAATCCCTCACAGGGTTTGATTTCTCCGTACATTGCCGCAACACTTTCAAGCGTTCTGCAGGATGTTGTGCCGACTGCAATAACCCGCCCGCCGTTTTTCTTAGTTTCATTTATGAGCTTTGCGGTTTCTTCGGGGACTTCATAATGCTCGCTGTGCATTTTATGCTTTGTAACATCGTCAACCTTAACCGGTCTGAATGTACCGAGTCCCACATGAAGTGTAACATACGCAATCTTTACACCCTTAGCCTTGATTCTGTCCATAAGCTCG
>ULNR01028292.1_pt1 | contig 11564 bp, 6 predicted proteins | sample 1951971 | NCBI WGS metagenome assembly ULNR01 (sample SAMEA4835582, study PRJEB28245) | human gut metagenome | biome: gut microbiome; material: fecal sample | place: Denmark | collected 2008 | reverse complement strand
CGCTCTTCAAAAGAAGTGTCGGGAAGAGGAATTCCGGCAAGAAAATTCAGAATTTTGATGGGTGAAGGAAAGTATGATGCCGGAATATTTTATTGTGATGCAGATAAAGAGACAGGAGTGAAAAGCAGTAATCGTATAGCTGTAACGAAACATTATGAGACAGTATACAAGGAAGTGAAAGATGGTTTAAACTCAGACAAAGGGATACCGATGATACCTTTAAGCATGATAGAGTGTTGGATATTGGCAGACAAATCGGCATTAGAGCAAGTATTTGAACTTGAAATACAACAGGCAAAAATGCCAGCTGAACCAGAGTATATTTGGGGAAATAAAAATGATTCCGGTAGTGATTATCCAAAGAATTATTTAGTGCGAATGATTAGAAGTTTGGATAATAGATACCAAACATATACTGCTAGTCGGGAGAACTTTTATGAAATTGCAAAATGTTCAGAAATTTCGACATTGCGAGAAAAATGCTCTATCAGTTATGAACGCTTTTATAAAGATTTTGAACAAATTTTAAGCAAATAATTGTTGAGGGATTAGACTTTGATGTGTTTTTAGGCATTCCATGCCAATATCTTTTACTAATCTTCGCGATGGCATTATCTCTGTTCCCGAAGACTGCCTACGCAGCGAAGAAGAAAGTGAAGCTGAACAAAAAATCTGTAATCGTAAACGTTGGAAAGACAGTTAAGAAGAAATCGCCGAAAAAGACACCGAAACCAACACCGGTTGTAACACCAACGCCGAAACCGACAAAGAAGCCATTGCAGTCGATGCAGCCGACAAATCAGACACCTGCCACAGCACATCCCAGACAGGGACTTTATGCAGAGGAGGAAGATGTTCAGATTAGTTCGGTTAAGTTTGATAAAGCAGTACAGTGCTACGGCAAATATGGTATCTTACACGGAGACCGTAGAGTATTGCAGAGTGGATAATGGATTGGTTTTCCATACACTGATTGCGGATGGAAAAGAGTATGAACTGGAAAATTCACTTACTGGGAAGAATAATGAAATAAACTGGCAGTATTATATCAAGTCGGATGATGTTGTGCTAAAAGATTTGAGAGATACTAAAGAATACAAAGTAGTTGCGTGTTATGGAGATAAGGATTATACATTGGATTGTGTGGTTGACCGATACACCCTTTACAATGGCACTGCGTATGAATTTACCCATTCAACACTGCAAATAGGCAATTTGCTGATTGGTTCGTCTGAGGACAGTTTTACAGTAAGTGATAAGAAACAGGATTTTTATTACATTCTTTCCTATACTTCAACAAAAGGTAACGTGAATTTTGATTCAGATGCTAACTTGTTTGAATATCAGGAGATGCTTGATAATAAAAAATCCTTAAAAGACATTTTCACGGAGTTTGCCAAGAATCTTCAGATTCAGCAGGTGGCATACCGGAATAAATGTTACACAAATGCGGTGATTGAAAATGTGGTCTGGAATGACGAGTCGTATTATCCGGGCGGCGGTGACAACGGATATTATTCCTTTGATATTTCTTTGACTGTAGATGGTAAGAAGATTACACAGTCTTATAAACTGTTTGAAAAAGAAAAGAAGTATACGGTATCCGGAGTTTTAAAAATGGAAGACGGAACGCCGATACCAAATATCTACTTGTATGTCCGGAAAGAGGGAACTGAGTATAGTGTTGTATATACGAATGACAAGGGCGAATATTCCTTCCAGGCATCAAAAGGAACTTATTGTTTCAAAGCAGGAGAGTCCTTTACAGTAGACGATGGTCCGTTGAAAAAGGATATAACACTTCCGGTCTGTGAGATGTACGGTGAAAGTTCATTATGTTTGTACTCGGATGGGTTTGCTAGTGGTGATATTACAGCTGACTTGAAAGCGGATGGAAGCTTCTCATTTTCCTATGTTCCATATGGCACATATACGATGAAATTGGATGATAAAGACATTGGAACCGTTACAATCAATTCGGTTGACAAACAGCAGGATTATACTATTAACGGATATCAAATCGCGGTCGTTGTCAAAGAAGCCAATGGAGAATTTGCAAGAGATAAGTGGATACATGTCGAGAAAGATGAAAAAAAGAGTATGATTATGTAGATAATGACAAAGGATTGGCACTAGTTATTGTTGATGAACCGGGCACTTATGAGGTGTGCAGTTATGATAATGGCAATAGGATTTGCTATGGAACGGTTACCGTGACAGATGAAAATGTGTCATGTGCGCTGACGGCGGAGTGACGGAGAGTAAAATAGTTTGAATAAGTAAGAGTGAATTTCCTTGTTGAAATTTCACTCTTATTTTTCTTGACGCCCCTAACAATTTCATATAAAATTAAGGAAACACAATTTTCTATAACACAATGGAGGGATATAATATGAAAAAAGTAAGAGGCACAGTTGCTTTCTTGCTTGTGTTTGTGCTGAGCTTTTCTGTGATTCCACAGAATGTTCTCGCAGCCAAGAAGAAGGTGAAGCTGAGTAAAAAATCAGTAACGGTAGCGGTTGGAAAGACCGTTAAGGTTAAGTTGAAAAACAACAAAAAGAAAGTGAAGTGGACGGTTACATCCGGCAAGAAAAACGTGAAACTGAGTAAAAAGAAAAAGACCGGTGTCACGATTCATGGTAAAAAAGCTGGAAAAGCAAAGGTGCAGGCGAAAGTCGGCAAGAAAAAGTTTGTCTGTAAGGTAACAGTAAAAAATGCTGACACCAATCAAAATACAGATAAGAATAACGGCAAAAAAACAGCAAAACCAACGCCAAAGCCGACCGAAAAACCGTCTCTGCCGTCGACTCCGACGCCAAAGCCGGACAATAAGCCGGATCCGACGCCGATTGAGACGATGATGCCACCGGATGAGACACCGGCGCCAACGGTGAAACCGGAGTCAAATTATCAGGGGCTTTATGCCGAAAAAGAGCCATTGATTGTCAGCTCCGTTGCATTTGAAAAAGATGTTCCGTCGTATTCGCTGAATTATAATGATATTTATGTAATCTCCGAGGAGGCTGATTCCCTGAAGGAGTTTGTGCCGGACGTGACAAAATGTACATATAACGTTTATTGTTACGGTAAAAAGGCGGAAGTAAAGTCAATTACCGATGTTGTCTGGCATGACGATGAGGAATGGCAGAAGCCGTATTATTCATTCCTGCTTACGGCTGTGCAGGGCGGTAAGGAGTATAAGCAAACAGTTACGATGAAACTTGTCCGCGAGGATTCAGAGGAAGGCTTGGAGAATGGTATGACATGGCTTTCTTTGGATGCAGATGGTGAAAAGTATGAATTAGAACAAAGTCTGCATGATGAAGAAGGGGAAAGCGGATATTATTTTAAAGATAAAGAAGTTAATACTTCAAAGATTCAAAATGCAGAAAATATTAAACTTGTTGGTGTCTACGAGGAACAGCAGTATACAGTGAATGCAAGAAAAGAAGTCTGCGATGATTATTTTGTGAGCGTTATTAGTGATTCCTTTGCGAAAGATAATCTGGCAGTCGGTTCAGGTATGGTTTACATTGATGCCAAGACAGATTCTCATTTTTACATAGATGCATTTACTGCAACAAAAGGTGAGGTGAATTTATATCCGGGATACAGTGAAGAGTGTTTCGTATATGAGCCGGCGTTAGAAAAAGGAAAAACATTAAAAGACATATTTGCTAATGTAGTGGAAGACTTAAAGATTTACCGTGCAGTCTATAATAATGTATATTGGAATAATGAAAATATTGAGATTCGCAATGTGGTCTGGCACGATGAGCCTTATTATGACGACAAAACGGACCATGGCTATTATTCCTTTAACATTGTACTTACAGTGGATGGACAGGAAAATGAGCAGTCGTATGTGCTAGTGGAAAAACAGAAAACCTATGCAGTGTCTGGAAAATTGACAACAGAAGATGGACTGCCGATTGCAGAAGCAGAAGTTTTATTGTCTAAGTTAAGCGATGAGGAATGTGAATACACGATTGAGACGGATAAGAACGGATGTTTCGAAACGGATTTACAAAAAGGCACCTATGAGTTTGAACTGGGGCAGACGTTTACGGTAGAGGACAGAGATGTAGTGCATAATGAGAAACTTCCGGTTTATAAAATCACCGGAAAGGTGACAAGAACAGGTGCGAATACGCCGGATGTTCCGGGCTTTAACTTTGAATCAGAGGAGTCTTCCTGCATTTATTTGAGAGATTTACTGGGAGATGACAACCGTTATTACGCATATGTGCAGAAAGGAACATACACGGTTCAATCCTGTGATTGCCCAGTTGACACCGTGGAAGTAACCGGAAGTGGAACATATGATATCAAGATGGAACTTGCACTTGTGTCCGGAAAAGGTTCCGGGTATTATAAATTTGTAGATACCGAGGATGAAAATAATTACTATTGGGCATTTTCAGTATTTGATACGTACAACGTCTATTTAAAGCCGGGTACTTATTATGTAAAAATAGAAGATGCTACAGTTGATACCATTGAAGTGTCACTTGGTGAGATGACAAAGGATTACGAGATGTATTCCTGCAAGGGTGAGTTGTTAGACATGGCAGGACTTCAAATTCCAAAAGACATGTATCGAAATTACGAGATTTTGGTTATGAGAAATGAGGTGGTTTACAAGAAATTAATTATGTCGCCAAAATTTGATGAGGATGATATATCCGGTTTCAAATTTGACGTTTTAGCCGGTGAATATGAGTTTTTGCACAACGGGAAATCGGTTGGCAGGATGACAGTTACCGATTCCAATGTTGTGAAAGATTTAACGATGCCATACAAATATGTAAAAATTAAAATGCTTGATGCAGAAGATAAGTTGATATCGATATATCCGACACGGAGGCTTAAATTTGCAAGTAAGGGTACGAGCAGCATTTACTACTACTATATGTACGATGATGAGTCCGGGGAATATACATCGAGTGTCGTGCTGCCAACCGGCGATTATCAGTGTGTTGATTATTACTGTATGCCAAGTATAGGAGACTATGGCTTTACAGTGGATGGTTCAAGCGATACTGTTGTTATCAATACAAACGTGTATAAGATATCCGGTAACTGCAAGGTAAATGGAACCGAGGTGTCCGATGATACATGGGTGTACTTGCACAAAAAAGGAGACGCAACAGAACTTTCGAACTATACATTTGATGAGGGAAAATATGAATTCTATGTAGAGCCGGGAGAGTATGAGATAAAAGTGTCCTTGGATTCCGGAATGGTTACCGCAGCAGACGTAACGATTACCAATGCATCTGTCGAGAGGAATTTGGAGTTAGAAGAGTAAAACGATGGAGGTAGTTTGATTACAGATTACACATGGAGGGATATGATATGAGAATAATGAGACGAAAAATTGCCGTTTTGCTTGTGTTTGTACTGGCATTTACGATGATGCCGCAAAATGTACTGGCAGCAAAGAAGAAGGTGAAGCTGAGTAAAAAATCAGTAACGGTAGCGGTTGGAAAGACCGTTAAGGTTAAGTTGAAAAACAACAAAAAGAAAGTGAAGTGGACGGTTACATCCGGCAAGAAAAACGTGAAACTGAGTAAAAAGAAAAAGACCGGTGTCACGATTCATGGTAAAAAAGCCGGAAAAGCAAAGGTGCAGGCGAAAATCGGCAAGAAAAAGTTTGTCTGTAAAGTGACGGTAAAGAAAGCCGGAACCAATCAAAATGCAGATAAGAATAACGGTAAAAAAACAGCAAAACCGACGACAAAATCGACGGTAAGACCAACGCAGGTATCGAGCCCGACACCGCTGCCGACCAAGGTGCCGGAACAGACGATGCTTCCGCCGGATGAGACACCGGGACCAACGGTAGAACCGGGGAGAAACAATCAGGGACTTTATGCAGAAAATGAAGAACTCATCATCAGCTCGATTGCTTTTGAAAAAGAAGTCGATTATTATTTGAGCTATAACAATATTTATGTGTGTGATGGGGAGGCAAATTCTCTGAAAGACATCGTGCCGGATGTGACAAAATGTGAGTTTACGGTTTACTGTTATGGAAAGAAGGCAGAGGTAAAATCGATTTCGGACGTCGAGTGGGACGAAAAAACATCAAAGGGAAAAGGCAGTTATACTTTTTCAATAACGGCAGCACTTGATGGCAAAGAGTATACAAAGACGGCTAAAATGATGCTTGGGCTGTCACGGGACAAAACCAAAGATAAGGTATTTGATAATGGATTTACGTTGCTTACGTTACAGGCAGATGACAGAGAGTATGAATTGGAGAGAGGTTTAGCAAAAGACCCTAATGGCGATAGTTCCCATTTCAGTTATTATTATTTTAAAGATAAAGACGTGGACACAGAGGACATAAAAGATGCAAGTACGAAAAAAATAACCGGTGTTTATGAAGATGAGAAGATAACACTGGATATAGAGAGTATCAGTGCGTCGACGGACAGTGTTATGTTCAGACCTTCGTCATATAAAAGAGGAAGACAATTCCTAGAGCTTAGTTATGTCGATGTTTATAAAAAAGTAGAAAATTACTTTTTGATAGATGCCTTTACATCAACAAAAGGAGCGGTAAAATACTGTGAATATATGGCGGGAGGCGATCAGGGCTTTATCTATGACGAAACGATAGAAGCCGGCAAATCGTTGAAGGATATATTTACGGATTTATCGAAAAATTTGAAGATATACCGCACGATTTATCGTAATGTCTATTGTGTAGATAACAGTATCCGCAATGTTGTCTGGCATGATGAGCCTTATTATGAGGGAAAAGAAGATAAAGGATATTATACGTTTGACCTTGTGATAACGGTTGACGGTAAAGAGTTTAAGCAGTCGTATGTGCTTGTTGAACAGCAAAGAAAATATACAGTGTCCGGAAAACTGGAAACAGAAGATGGACAGCCGATTGCAAATGCTGAAGTTTCCTTAGATAAATGGAACGGAGAATTTTGGGAGCCGAATGACGTAATCAAGACCGATGAAAAGGGTAATTTCACGACTAAACAATCAAAGGGAGAGTACCAAATTCAGTTGGGAAAATCGTTTACTGTTGAGGGTGACATGCAGCATGATGAGAAACTTCCGGTTTATAAAATGTCCGGTACGGTAAAGAGAACTGGTGCACAGACAATGGATATCCCTGACATTTGGATTTTGGCAACCGAAAATAGCAGTGTCCTTTATGGCAGTGATTTCGATGATGACAATCATTATTACAGATACCTGACAAAAGGAACCTATGTAATTTATGTAGGTGATTATGAATTGGATAGGTTTGAAGTGACCGGCAGTAAAGAACGCGATATTACGCTCGATTATGCGCGAATTTTTGGAAAATGCAGCAACACGTATTTATATAAAAATGTGGATGACGAAAACTATTCAAAATATGCTTCTGCCGCGAGTGGATGGTATGAAGTTTATCTGAAGCCGGGAACCTATCAGGTAATCGATGAAGATACTGTTATTGATACGATTGATGTGGCACTGGGTGATACAAGGAAAGATTATATCGAACATTCCTGCAAAGGAAACTTACTTGATGTATCGGGGCTTGAAATTCCGAAAGAAGTGAGTAAGACCAAATTATATGTGATTTCTGTCAAGAAAAATGGGGAACAATATAAAACAATTGGTGTTCCGACGGGGAGTAAAGAGAATGCGTTTGATTATGAATTGGATTTGCTGGATGGTGAATATGAGTTTTTCTATGCAGACACCAGCGTTGCCAAGGTTACAATCGACGGCTCCGATGTTGTGAAAGATTTAACGCTGCCGTTCAAATATGTAAAAATTAAATTGTTTGATGCCGAAAATCACGTAATTCCGTTATCGGAGGAAAACTATGTGAAAGAAACCGGAGAAACCGGAAATAGATACTATCTAACGGAAGGACTGACAGGTTATTCCGCACATGCAATGCTTCCGCTCGGCTCTTATGTGTTTGGCGGAGGAAACTCAAATATACAGAACTTGCAGAATGAGACATTTACAGTTACCGAGGAAGACGATGTGGTTTCTGTGAATACACAACTGTATCGAGTAAGTGGTTATTGCAAACTGAATGGGGTTAATGTTTCAGACGATGCAAGGATAACATTCTTTGACAAGAATTCGTCTTCGACTTCCGCAGCAAATGATGTGGAGGATGGTAAATATTCTGTGTATGTATCGACGGGAGAGTATAAGGTGACAATATCCGGTTCGGTGGGAATATTAGCATCCGAGGAAATAACAGTAACCGATGCTTCCGTTGAGAAAAATTTTGATATAGAGGCTGGTAAACTGACCGGAAAACTTACATGGGAAAATGGTAGTTCCTTTACCGATTTTGATACGGATATGTGTCAGATTGGTTTGCAAAGGCAAGAGCCATATTATTCAAGCCGTTTGGCGAATATAGAACAGGATGGTTCTTTTGAAGTAAAGGACATCTTATTTGGTACCTATGAGGTGATGGTGTGTTCGGCGTATGGCAATGCGGATGTAAAAGTTGGCACAATAACAATTGACAGCAATACAAAGAGCCAGAATTTTGTGATTTCCGGATATGCAGTTCACATGAAGATAGTAGATAGTGAAGGAAACCCTATGAAGTATCAACAGTTTTCTTTCATAAATACGGAGGACGAAACGGATAGGAAATATTTTAATACCGATGACGAAGGAGAAGCTTGTTTGATTATTAGTAAACCGAGCACTTATGAAGCTATGCTTAGAAAAGAAAGTTACGGAACGGTAACGGTGACAGATAAAAATGTATCTGTGACACTTAGAAAATCTGAACCTTGACGGACAAAAACCATTGTGCTATACTAGGGTTCGACGAGGACGTCACAAGCGAAAGTTTGTGACGTCCTTTTTTTATGCGATGAACCAAAGACATAAGTGGCAAAGGAGGTTATCAAAATGGATACAGCAATCAAATTTTTATATTTAAGTGAACCGGATATGATTCGGGCAGGTGTGACGGATATGGATGCCTGTGTGGAGGCAATGGAAGATTTATTGTTGACTTTACATAAAGGGGACTATGTGATGGGCGGAAAAAATCACAATTCCCATGGCTGCATGGTGACTTTCCCGGATGACCCGGAATTTGATGGAATGCCGAAAAATGCAGAGGACAGACGTTTCATGGCGATGCCGGCATATCTTGGCGGACGCTATCAGATGGCGGGGATGAAGTGGTACGGCTCGAACATGGAGAATAAGAAAAAAGGGCTGCCACGTTCCATTTTGATGATGATGTTAAATGATAAAGATACGGGGGCACCACTTGCGATGATGTCGGCAAACCTTTTGAGTTCTTACCGAACAGGGGGAATTCCCGGTGTTGGCTGCAAATATTTGGCGAGAGAGGATGCGAAATCAGTCGCAATCATTGGACCGGGTGTTATGGGGAAAACTTCCCTTCGTGCCTTTGTCAGCGTGAGACCGGGCATTGATACCGTAAAAATTAAGGGGCGTGGACATAAGTCCATTGATTCATTTGTTGCATTTGTCAAAGAGGAATGTCCGGGAATTAAAAATATTGTGATTTGTGATTCTATCGAGGAAGCTGTAAAAGACAGTGACATTATCAGCATGACAACAACAGTAAAAGACAGTGAGGCAGAGTTTCCTTATATTGATACGAAATGGATTAAAAAAGGTGCACTAATCAGTATGCCTTCGGCGGCTCGTTTTGATGAGGATTTCCTTGTAAATGGCTGTAAAAAAGTTGTGGACAACTACAAATTGTATGAGGCGTGGGAGGAGGAATATCCATATCCGACTTACGACCAGGTACAGATTGTAGGAAGTAAATTTACGGATTTAAAACAGATGGGGAAAATTACAAGAGAAGACATTATTGATGTGGCAGATGTGATTACCGGTGAGAGAAAAGGACGGGAAAGCGAAGATGAAATTATCGTATATTCTGTCGGAGGTATGCCGGTTGAGGACATCGCATGGGGAACTACTGTTTACCGCCGTGCCTTAAAAGAAGATATTGGTGTTGAACTGCCATTGTGGGATAAACCGGAAATGGCTTAAGAGAACAAGGGGGAATTGGCATGGAGAAAAACAAAAAATTAGGATTAGGAAGTGTGGTTTCTGTTTCTGTCGGGCTTGTCATTGCGACAAGCTGTCTGGTGTCATTGGGACAGGGAGCAGGAACGGTGGGAATCCCATTTATTGGTGCGATGATTATCGCCTGCCTGCTGAATATGACAACGGTTGCTTCGCTGTCTGAGTTAAATGGTCTGATGCCAAACACGACCGGAGGACTGGCGCAGTATACGCTCGCTTGTATGGGACCGTTTCCAACCATGATTTCTATGGTGGGAGGGTATCTGATTTGTAACATTTTATCGTGTGGTGTTGAAGCATCGATTTTTGCCTATGCCATGTCGCAGACACTTCATTTGCCGATTCCAAGCATCGGCTACACCATTATCATGACGGTAATCGTTATGGTGGCAAATCTGTTTGGTGTCGATATGTTTGCTAAAATTCAGAATCTGGTTGCATTCCTTTTGGTTGGCTCGATGGTTGTTATGGGAATTATCGGTGCTTTGGGGCTTGGAACCGGACAGGTTGTTTCCCAGCCGGCAAGCATGTCAACGAATTTCTTTGATATTGTGTCGACAACTGCAGTGGCATTCTGGCTGTTTATTGGTGCCGAATATGTCATTCCAATATCCAAAGATGTTAAAAATGCCAAACGAAACGTGCCGCTTGGTATGATGATTGGACTGGTGCTTATTTGTCTGGTGCAGGCAATCATGGTATTAGGTTTTCATAATTATACGCCGTGGGCAAAACTGACCGAATCTGCCGCACCACATTTGTTATACGGTCAAAATCTTCTTGGCGGGGCAGGAAAATACTGGATGACAATGGTGGCTGCTCTGGCGGTTATCAGCACACAAAATTCAACGGTAAGTGGTCTTTCTAATATTTGTCAGGGCATGGCAAAAATGAATATGATGCCACAGTTTTTTGCCAAGACAAATAAAAGGAAAGTACCATTTTTCGGTGTAATATTTGTCAGTCTTACCATTTTGATTTTTGCTTTTATTAGTGACAGTTCCTCCTCGGCAATCTCATTTTTGATTCTGGTGGGTTCTGTATTTTGGATGATTTCGTATATCTTAGCGCATATTGACGTGCTGATTCTGAGAAAAAGAGTGCCAAATGCACCGCGTTCCTTTAAAGTTCCACTCGGTAAAATTCTGCCGCTTATCGGGATTTTAGGAACAACATACATGATTTTAAATATTTCAACCGACCCGGCAGAGCGCTTAGCCATCTGGGGCGTAACCGGAATTGCCTTTTTGATTCTTGGTATCTACTCGTTCTTTTGGATTAAATACAAAATGCGGATGCCGGTCTTTAAGAGCGTGCCGATGGAAGAAGTTATGGCAATGGAAAATGATTTGTATTATGTGATACGGAAAGAGAAGGGGATTTGGAGGTAGCCGTGTTTTGGGGGTTGCCGTAAATTATCAAGAAATGATTTGCAGCGAGTGGGTACAAACACGTGGGTATCAAGCTTGCGTATTTTGCAAGCTGAT
>ULNR01029591.1_pt1 | contig 11662 bp, 10 predicted proteins | sample 1951971 | NCBI WGS metagenome assembly ULNR01 (sample SAMEA4835582, study PRJEB28245) | human gut metagenome | biome: gut microbiome; material: fecal sample | place: Denmark | collected 2008 | reverse complement strand
CCGGATTTTTGACGACGAAAACAGCCGCCAGACTGAGCTGACCGCAGAATTTCAGGTTGAACCGTAACCTTTGGCTATAAAGATTTTATTGTGTGCCACAGGTTGTTTTCGAAACCTGTGATTCTGACATCATGATTGTCACAGAGCTGATTTTGTGGTAAACTGATAACAGTTTAGACACAGCGGTGGAGAACTCTGTGAAGCAGGCTTTAAGGCCGGGGCTTTTGACTCAGACATCATAATTCATGACAATAGAATGCTCGCAGAGCGTGCATCCTATTGTTTTACAGGCAGGAAAAGGAGGACAGACGGAAGATGGACGGAACATTTTTTCTTTTGGCAGGCGGACTGCTGATCATTCTTTTTGCAGTAATTGTGGCGGTTGTTTCCTCTGTGACATCGGCAGTAGCGGCGGATGTAGACGATGAGGAAGATTGATTTTCCTGAGAAAAGCGGCAGAAAAGCGGCGATTCAAAATATCAGACGAAGATAAAAGGGCAGCAGGCGCAATAAAGAGCCTGACTGTCCTTTTTAAAGTTTATGCCCGGATATGTTTAAAAGGCAGAACGAATAAATTTTACGGCAAGACGAGCTTTTTATCTTTCCATTTCGATATCTATACAAATAGTTTGTAAAATCTTGACAAAATACAAACTAACTGATTGTAAAATGCTGGAAAATACAAACAGTTAGTTTCTCTTCATCTGTGCAGCCAGAAGGTATGATAAGAATATCAGACTAAATTCTGGAGGTGGACATCATGGAGAAGGATGTTTATGTCAAAATTGGTGAACGGCTCCGAAAGCAACGCAGGATAATGGGCCTGACGCAGGAACAGGCAGCAGAGCTTCTTGGAGTATCAACCACCTATTATGGGGAGATTGAGCGTGGAAACCGCAAACTGACAATTCCGCGGATTCTGACCGTTTATGAAAAGATGAACCTTGAACCTACCTATCTTCTGACCGGAGAAATCCTGACAGACAAGGTTTATGATGAAATTTTTGATGGTTGTCCCAGAGAAAAGGAGCAGGCCCTGGAGGAGGTACTTAGAAGTATTTCACGCCTGTACTGAAGACCGACTGTTTCGAGACAAAGGGGGACCATGATGAGTGGGGAGAAAAATTCGTTTGATAACTTTGAAGAACTGTATACAAACTGTTATTGGCTTGTATACCGATATGTCCGTCATATGATTGAAAAAGATCTGGCGGCAGCAGAGGATGTGACACAGGAGGTGTTTCTGGTTGCATATCAGAAATGGCAGGAGGTGCGCAGACATCCGAATCAGAAAGGTTTTTTGCTGCTGACAGCTAAAAATAAATTGAAAAAATGGTATGAGCAGCAAGGAAAAATACAGACAGAAGGCTCAGGGCAGGAAGAAAAAGCTGCCCGAAGGCCGGATTCCGGTCAGGAAGGATATTATGTACAGGCAGAATGGAACGCCTTTCTGGAGCAGATTTTTTCCATGCAGGAGCTTTTGATCTGGAAGTTTTATTATGAAAACGGATTTTCCTGCGCGGAGATTGGGGAAAAGATTGGAATATCGGAAAGCAACACAAAAGTCAAGCTGTTCCGAATGCGACAAAAATTAAAAAGCTGTATGGAGGAGTAATCTGACAGGCAGGGGTATGAAGAATCCGGGGATGATTTTGGAAGGATAGCTGTTCGCAACGTATGACTGGCAACAAAGAAGGAGGACAGAAACGTGTCTGAAAAGAAGAATTCACTGGAAGAGAAACGTATTCTGCAGAAAAAGCTGCGATGGTATACGCTGGAAGCGGAGGATGGGGAGTTTAACGCGACGGAAGTGGAGGCAATGTTGGAGCGTCTGGATGAGCTGGAATCGCTGCCGGAAAAGGAGGACGGAGCAGATTTTTCGGAGCCCAAAGAAGCTTTAAAGCGGTTTTACCAAAAATATGCAGGGGAAAATGTGGAAAATTGAGTAAAAAAAAGAGGGCGGATGTGGAAATCCGGTCTCTTTTGTTTTGACAACGTATAGGCGCTATGTTAAACTTAGGAAAGTAAAAAGTGGGGCAATATACCCGATTTTGAAAAAATATAAGACGGAAAAATGGAACGTTCGCGGAATATTTTGAAATTCTGTACCGAAGACACAGCTGCGGATACCTGACCGATAAGATAAAATCATGAGGTGAGTACCTTGGATAAGTACGAATATAAGCTGCGCCTTGAAGAGATCAAGACGCTGAACAAAAAGGGCCGTTTTCAGGAGTCCGCACAGATTGCGGATACGATCGACTGGAAAAAGGTCCGCAATACCTCCACACTTGGAATTATCAGCGATGTTTATAAGATAAACCGAAGATTTGACGACGCCAGGGAGATCCTGCTTCTGGCAAATGAAAAAAGTCCGCAGAACAGGCGGATTGTCTATGCGTTGTGCGATCTGGCGATCAAGACCGGCCAGGTTGTGGAAGCTGTGGAATACTATAAGCAGTTTGTACAGCTTTCGCCAAACGATAACAGTAAGTATATCCTGTTGTATAAAATTTATGAGGCACAGGATATCAGCCTGGAAGAGCGGATCGCTGTTTTGAAAGAGTACAAAAAACGCGAATATAATGAAAAGTGGGCATATGAGCTGGCATTTTTGTATCACAGGGTCGGACTTGCCACGGAGTGTGTAGAGGAGTGCGATCAGCTGATCCTCTGGTTCGGTGAGGGCAAATATGTGCTCAAGGCGATGGAGTTAAAGCGCCTGTATGTACCGCTTTCGCCTGCACAGCAGCAGCTTTACGACAGTCAGTACGGCGGCAGAAACGCAGTAGAGGAAGAACCGCAGGAAGCGCCTGCACAGGAACAGACTCAGGCAGTCCGGTCTGCTGAAAGCAAAGAAAAAGCAGATCTGGATATCCATGTAAAACCGATGGATATGGGACAATATAATACGATCAATTTACAGGAAGCGCTTGCCGCGAGCATGCGTGACGTGTTTGCGGTTGACAGGGAAGAGGTAAAGACGGCTTCCCCTGAGCAAGAAGAACCTGACCTGATGAAAAATCAGCAGACCGTTTACGCTGCAGAAAATGGAAATGGGGAATATCAGGAAGACATTTCCCGTGTCCTTGAAGAATCTGACCAGTGGGACGCACAGGCAACGGGACAGCTCGATACGGAAGAGACGAAGCTGGCGGCAGATGCAGTGGACGCGGCAGAGTCCGTCAGCGTGCAGCCTACACAAAGCACACCGCAGGTGTATGCTGACGTAGAACCGACATTACCTGTCGCATCGTCCAGCGAGGCATGCGCTTATGTTGCCGAGCCGGTAAACGCGCAGCCTGAGGCACCCATCCTCGCGGCGCAGCCCGCGCCGGAACAGACTTCTGCGGTGACAGATCCTGCGGATGCCGGAATGCAGGAAATCCATCCGGCGGTGGTGGAGACTCCCTGGATGCCGATGGAAACCGACAAAATCGAACACGTACAGGGCGTGGAAATACAGGAAAAGGCTGCGGCAGTCCCGGAAAGACAGCCGGAAAGGAAGGCTGTTGTGGGAAACACTAAGATAGAACGCCAGACGACCGGCCAGATGAACATCGAAGAGGTGCTCAAGGAATGGGAACGGCTGAAAAAGGAAAATGAAGAAAAGAGAAAACAGGAAACCAGACAGTGGATGCTCCAGCAGACAGGTTCCCTGTTTGATGATTTTGATGAAAGCTCCAGAAACGGCGTGCTGGAACAGCTGCAGAGAGAAGAATCCCTGCCGGTAGAAGACGAGAAAGCTCCTGCAAATGCTGAAAATCAGGAAGCGCCTGTAGGAGACAGAGCTGCTGTAGAGACGACTGCAGCAAAAGCACCGCTTGTCGATCCATCCAGAGAAACCGAGACGGAAGAACTCGAAGAGATCGAGGAAGCGCCGCCGGTGGCGGATGCCGCACAGGGCTACACAGAGCAGAATGCAGAAACAGAAGCGCAGGATGCAGAGCCGGTACAGCGTTATGCGAAACAGGCCGCACCGGAAAGGATCGGAGCACCTGCAACAGAAGAAACCAAAGCACCGCGTCAGGAAGCACCTACACCGCAGCCGGAGACCTCCGGAGAAGAAAAGCAGCTGCAGGAGCGTGTATCCCAACAGCAGGCAGCCGAGCGTGTGCGCAGCATGACAAAGGCAGAACGCAAGCTTTTTGCCCAGTTCATCCCGACCAAACGCGCAATGCGCCAGCTGGTCGCAGCGCTGGATGAAATCAGCCTTTCTGCGTACACCGGAAACGTTGTGATTACCGGTATGCCAGGCTCCGGTACACTGAAACTGACAAAATGTATGATCCGCGAAATTCAGGCGTCCGACGGAAACTTCTCCGGCAAGGTTGCCAAAGTGAACGCGGAGCTGATCAATAAAAAAGATGCAAAAGCGCTTGTGGAAAAGGTTGCAAACGGCGCGCTCGTCATTGAGAAAGCCGGAAAGCTTTCCAACGAGGGATGTGAGAAGCTTGCAGACGCATTGAATCAGGAACATACCGGCATCATTGTATTTGTATTGGATGAAAAACGGGCGATCGACCGTTTATATAAGAAAAACGGAAGACTGATGGAAAGCTTTACCGCGCGGTTTGATATCGCGGCGCTGGACAGCGCAACGCTGGTAAAATACGGCTGTCAGTACGCATATACACAGGAGTATTCGATCGACGAGCTCGGCAGGCTCGCCCTGCATACCAGAATCGAGGATATGCAGACCAGTTCGCATGCCGTTACGGTGGGGGAAGTGCGTGACATCGTGGATGAGGCGATTGCTCATGCAAACCGTAAGACGATCGGACACTTTATAGATATTGTGCTTCGGAGACGCTACGATGAAGATGACATGATTATTTTGCGGGAGAAAGACTTTATCTGAGCGTTTCAAATATATCCAAACAGGGGGTTATTATGGCAAAGGCAAAGACAGCGAAAGCAGTAAAAGCGGCGAAAGTGCCGGAAACGGTATACATTTCGGAGGCCGACCAGTATCTGTTTGCTCAGGGGACGCATTACGATATTTACAAAAAGCTGGGCGCACATCAGTCTGTAGAAGACGGGAAGAAAGGAATGAGCTTTGCCGTCTGGGCACCACACGCAGCCAGCGTTTCTGTGATTGGAACGTTTAACAGCTGGAATGAGACTGCAAATCAGATGGAAAAGCTGGGACCCGGCGGAATTTATAAGACGTTTATTCCGGACGTTGGTCTGGGAGAGCTTTACAAATTTCTGATTATCACGCCGGACGGCAGAAAGCTGTACAAGGCAGACCCGTTTGCAAACCAGGGGGAGGTACGTCCGGGAACTGCTTCTGTTACGACAGATATTACCAATTTTAAATGGTCGGACAGCAAGTGGATTGAAGAAAGAAGCGCGCAGGATCCGGAAAAAGCGCCGGTTGCAATTTACGAGTGTCACATCGGTTCCTGGATGAAGCATCCGGATACGGAGGATGGATTTTATAATTACAGAGAATTTGCGGATCGTATCGTAGAATATCTGAAAAAACTGAAATATACCCACATCGAGCTGATGGGAATCGCAGAGCATCCGTTTGACGGCTCCTGGGGCTATCAGGTAACCGGCTATTATGCACCGACCTCCCGTTACGGAACACCGGAGGATTTTGCATATCTGGTCAATAAGCTGCACCGCAATAAGATTGGTGTCATTTTGGACTGGGTACCCGCCCATTTTCCAAAGGACGCCCACGGTCTGGCAGATTTTGACGGCGAGGCACTGTTTGAATATCCCGATCCCAGAATGGGCGAGCATCCTGAGTGGGGAACAAAAGTATTCAACTATGCCAAGAACGAGGTTAAGGGCTTCCTGATCACAAATGCCCTGTATTGGATTAAGGAATTCCATGTAGATGGTTTGCGAGTGGATGCGGTTGCCTCTATGTTGTATCTGGATTATGGCAGAAAAGACGGCGAATGGGTACAGAACCGTTACGGCGGCAATACAAACCTGGACGCGATCGAATTTTTCAAGCATTTCAATTCCGTGATCCGTGGAACTTATCCGGGTATCATGACGATCGCAGAAGAGTCTACGGCGTGGCCAAATGTGACCGGAAAAATCGGCAGTGACAGCCTTGGATTTACGTTTAAGTGGAATATGGGCTGGATGCACGATTTCTGTGAATATATGAAGCTGGATCCTTATTTTAGGAAGAATGATCATCATGCGCTGACCTTTGCGATGTCTTATAACGATGCGGAGGACTATATTTTACCGCTGTCTCACGATGAGGTCGTACATCTGAAATGCTCGATGGTCAACAAAATGCCCGGCTACAAGGTGGACAAGTACGCAAACCTGCGCGTCGGCTATACTTATATGCTCGGACATTCCGGCAAAAAGCTTTTGTTCATGGGACAGGAGTTCGGACAGGAGCGCGAATGGAGTGAGGCCCGTGAGCTGGACTGGTTCCTACTGCAAAATGAGCTGAATCAAGGACTGCAGGATTACGTGGCAGAGCTTTTAAAGCTTTATCGAAAATATCCCTGTATGTATGAGATCGACAACAGCTGGGACGGTTTTGAGTGGATCAATGCGGATGATGCAGATCGCAGCACTTACAGCTTTATTCGTAAAACCAGTGGAGAAAAGACAAAGAGACTGCTTTTTGTATTGAATATGACGCCGGTAGAGCGTAAGGATTACTGCGTTGGGGTACCGGAAAAGAAGAAATATAAGCTGGTGTTAAACAACGCGGAAAAACGCTTTGGCGGCAGTGGAGAAGAGCTGAAAACCGATTATACAGCAACTGCAGAGCCCAGCGACTACAAGCCGTACCGGATCACCTTTGACCTGCCTGCATATGGCGCACTGGTATTTGCATTCTGAGAAATGCGTTGTGCGGGTATTCTGATGCCGCAACCAATAGAATACACGCATTGCAGATATTGTTAGAGAGAGAAAAGGACCAAGGGTTCCAAGGGGAATCCAAGGTCCTTTTTTACAGAAAGCGCATCGAAAAAGAGGCCCCTTTGTTTGCTCCTGTTTTCCTCTTTTGTATCGTGTGAAAAATACGGTCAGGAAGGAGCTTATGCGCCAAATTACACGTCTCCTGCAGAGACTTTATCAAGTCCGTTCCACTGATTGAGGAGATAACGGTAACGTTTCATGGCGGCATTGAGCTGAAAAATGTAGCAGTCGATCAGATCGGGATCGGTCGCGTATTCGAACCCGGCATAGGCATTGTCCAGCTCCCATTTGGCGAGCTGCAGATTGTTTCTCAAGGCTTCTTCGGGCGTTTTTGAGGCAAGCTCAGCGGACGGTCTGCCGCCGATGCGAAAAGAAACTTTCATGTGTGTTCCTCCCGGAAAGATAAAGTGGTAACGTTCGAAATCCCCGGTATTCTGACAGCTTTGGCAGGGGAGTTTGTTACAGTATAGAGAAAAACTGGAAGAAATATACATCCGGACAATGAATATCCGGGCAGGGAGAAAAAATATCTGCGGTTGTTTCCATCGTATGATACGAATATCTGCGTGACAGGCAGGAATATATATAGATCAACGAAGTCCGGGCGGGAGGGCTTATGAAAAAGGGAGCGGAGCTTGCGCTGAATTTTATGCTGCGGCTGGTTTTTGGAATGATCGCCATTTTTCTGATAAACGGATATCTGCAGGAAAAAGGACTGGATGCGTGCGTCGGAATCAATGCGCTGAGTGCGTTGACGTCTGGATTTCTCGGACTACCGGGTGTTGCATTGTTGTACGGCGTGCGGGTGTATTTGATGGGGTAAAAATACATAAAGATTGCATACCAGGTTTGTCAAAACGTCACAAGTAACATTTAAGGTACTATCTTGCGCTGGACAGTACAGAAAATCCGGTCTATACTTTGTCTTACCATCAGGCGGGATCAATGCAGAGGCATCTGATCCCGGTCCATACCGCTGATTAGCGGTTCTTATATTTTCTGAATTCTGTATTCTGTTATTTAGGAAATTACCAGGAGGAATACGAACAATTGAATAGACGGACATTGGCGATTTGCGATTCGGAGCAGGCGTATGCATGCAGGCTGATGGATGCGCTGAGCAGACGGGAGGATTTTCCGTTTGAGGTGTTGGCTTTTACGGGAGCAGAGCGTTTACAGGATTCTCTCGCCCGAAAGCCGGTACAGATTTTGCTGATCGCGCAGGGGCTTTTTCGGGAAGAGATGAAGGACTGGGTACGGCATGTCATTTTGCTGCAGGAGGAAGAAAACAGCCCGGTACAGGAGCTTCCGTGCGTGAGCAAGTACAGCAGTGTGCTCCGGATTGCCAAAAAAGTCACGGAGACGGCGATGCAAACAGAAAAATTGCCATTTTTGCAGACGGTAGGGAAGGCTTGCGTGTACGGATTTTATACGCCGGTAGGACGCAGCCTGCAGACAACGCTTGCGCTGACGATGGGACAGCTTCTGGCGGCAAATAAGAGGGTGCTGTATCTGAATTTTGAGTGCTGTGCAGGGCTGACCGAGATGCTTGGAAAACAGGCGGATAACACAGAGTTTGCAAGTTTGCTGTACTATTTGCAGGAGTCTAAGGAGCAGTTTTTAGGCAGACTGTATCAGGCAGCGGAGTGCATCAACGGAATGGATTTCATTCTTCCGGCGTCATGCGGGTACGATCTGTACGGAATCGCCAGAGAGGAATGGCGGCGTCTGCTGGATTTATTGGATGACGGGCAATATGACGTCATTCTATTGGATCTGTCGGATGGGGTGCAGGGATTATTTGATGTCCTGCGGCGTTGTACGAGGATTTACACGATCGTACGGGAGGACGGCTTTGCCGCCGCGAAGCTTGCTCAGTATCGGGAGACGCTGGAACGGACGGATTATTCGGACGTCTGGGAGCGCTCGAAAAAGTTAAAATTGCCATTTTTCTGTCAACTGCCCAAGGACATCGGAAATCTGTCGTCCGGGGAGTTGGCGGAATATACGAAGAAAGTGTTGGATGCAGATGAGCAGGGCGGTGTATGAACAGTTCCGCGTGCAGGTGAAGCAGGAAATTCTGCAGAAGCTGGACTGCGGACTGGATTTTTCGGATGGGCAGGTACGACGGCTGATAGATGAAAGGCTCTGCAGAAGCGACTGTATCGGCAGGCTGGACGTGGTAGAGCGAAGAAAGCTCGGCAGAGAGCTGTTTGCGGCGATTCGGGGTTTCGATGTACTGCAGGAGCTTCTGGAGGACAAGCGGATTACGGAGATCATGGTCAATGGGCCGGATCGGATTTTTATCGAAAAGGACGGCAGGCTTACGCAGTGGCAGGGACGGTTTGAAAGTCCTGCACGGCTGTTGGATGTGATTCAGCAGATCGCGGCGGGCTGCAACCGGGTTGTCAATGAGGCGTCTCCGATTCTGGATGCAAGGCTTTCCGATGGTTCACGGGTAAACGTCGTGCTTTCTCCGGTTGCGTTAAACGGTCCTGCGATGACAATCCGGCGGTTTCCGGAAGAGGGAATGACGCTGGACAGGCTGGTGGCACTTGGGTCGATTACAGAAGAATGCAAAAGCTTTCTCGAACTGTTGGTAAAGTGCCGGTACAACATTTTTATCAGCGGGGGTACGGGGAGCGGAAAGACGACGTTTTTAAATGCGCTGTCGCAGGCGATTCCGCCGGAGGAACGAATCGTGACGATCGAGGACAGCGCGGAGCTACAGTTAAAATATGCGCAAAATTTGGTTTCTCTCGAAACCAGAAACGCCAACATGGAGGGATGCAGAACGATTTCCGTGCGGGATCTGATCCGCAGCAGTTTAAGAATGCGGCCGGATCGGATTATCGTCGGGGAAGTTCGCGGTGCAGAGATCTGTGAGCTGCTGACCGCCTACAATTCCGGGCACGCCGGGAGTATGTCGACCGGGCACGGAAACACAGCGCGGGACATGATGCTTCGGATGGAGACCATGCTCCTGATGGGAATGGACATTCCATTGTCTGCCATACGAAGACAGATCGCATCGGGAATTGATATTTTAGTGCATCTTGGAAGGATGCGGGACAAAACCAGAAAGGTACTGGAAATCGCAGAAATTACAGGATTTTCGGAAGGGGAGATTACGACCAGGACGCTGTATGCCTTTGAAGAGGACGAAAACAGTACGCGGGAAAAGGTCAGCGGCAAACTGGAAAAGAAAGGAGAACTTTGTCATGTGGAAAAGCTGGAAGCGGCGGGCTTTGGCTGAGAATAAAACAGACTATTCCAAATACCGGTTTTCCTGGCAGGAATATTTGCTCTGCTTTTTCAAAGCATTTTTTGCAACAGGCGCTTTTACAGGGATGTTCTACCGGTCATGGCTTGGAATGCTGGCGTTTCCGGCAGTATGGAAGGTTTTATACGGACGCGACAAAAAGAACAGAATTCAAAAAAGAAAGGAAAGACTCTCTCTGCAATTTAAGGATACTATCCTGATGGTAACGGCAGGTATCCAGGCAGGGAGCTCCATAGAAAATGCGTTCCTGGATGTGGAACGCGAAATCGGCGTCCTTTACGGACAAAATAGCGAGATGGGACAGGAGCTTGCACTGATTCGCAAGGGACTGACAAACCGGGTGGCGCTGGAGCAGATGCTTCTGGATTTTGGCAGGCGCAGCGGCATCGAAGAAATCCGGGATTTTACAGAGGTGTTTGCAACAGCGCGGCATCTGGGCGGCAACTTAAAGGAGATGATTCAGAGAACGGCAGACCTGACGGGACAGCGGATGGAAACGCAGCGGGATATTGCGACGATGCTGGCATCGAGAAAATATGAGCAGAAGGTGATGATGCTGATTCCGTTTTTACTCTACGGCTATATGCAGGTGTCGTCGAAGGGATTCTTTGACGGACTGTATCATAACCCGGCAGGAATCGCGATTATGACGGTCTGCCTCGGGCTGTATCTGGCGTCGTGCGTGCTGGCGGAGAAGATTATGGATATTCGGGTGTGATAGAGGACATGCGGAAACAGAAAAAAGGAAAAAAGGTTGGACTGTTTCATTCGTGTGCGCTGCGGCTGGTAGTGTTGCAGGAAAAAATGGAACGAAACCGAGGCGGCAGGAAAACGGGAAACAGGCAGGGACAGGAAATTTTGTGCCGGATCTGGGGGCGGGAAACAGGCGCTCTCAAATATCGGGAATTTCAGGTTCAAAAAACAGAGCGCCTGCTGGCGATCCTGTCCGCCGGGCTGGCGATGGCACTGCTTTGTCAGATTTTTTTGACGACAGGGGGTTTAGAGCCATTGACAGAACTGCTTCGCCCGGACAGCGGGGAAGGAGACCGGACGTATGTACTGGATGCTGAGGTCGGAGACGAAAAGCTGCGGAGGATTTCGGTATCGGTGCCAGAGCAGGAGCTGTCAGAAGAAGAGGCATCAGCGCTTCTGGATCAGGCACAGGTAGAGCTGGAGCGCTGGGCAGCGGCAATTCCAAACCCGGACAGCGTGGAAGACGATCTGGACTTGCCGGAGAGATTCTGCGGCGGGCTGGTGACGGGAAGCTGGCAGAGTGACTGCTATGACCTGATGGATGCTTCCGGACAGATTCGGAAACAGTGGGTGGAGGAAGGCGGAGAGCTGGTAGTGCTGAGCGTCCGACTGCAGTGTGTTGAGCAGGAGCGGGAATGCTCCTTTGCAGTGCGGATTGTGCCAAAGGGAGACAGTCTGGCAGATCGACTGATGCGCGAAACCGGACGGCAG
>ULNR01006511.1_pt1 | contig 11784 bp, 6 predicted proteins | sample 1951971 | NCBI WGS metagenome assembly ULNR01 (sample SAMEA4835582, study PRJEB28245) | human gut metagenome | biome: gut microbiome; material: fecal sample | place: Denmark | collected 2008 | reverse complement strand
ACCGACCTGCACATCAGAGGGTACAAAAACAAAGACTTGCACAAAGTGCAATGCGACAGTTACAGAAACTATAGCAAAGACTTCACACAAATATGCTGACACAGTTGTTGCACCTACTTGCACTACTAACGGCTATACACTCCACAAGTGTTCTGTTTGCGGTACTTCATACAAGGATAACACAACAAAAGCAACAGGTCACAGCTACGGAAATTCTGTTGTAACAAAACAGCCGACCTGCACAGCAGAGGGTACTGCTATAAAGACTTGCACAAAGTGCAATGCGACATTTACAGAAAAGCTTCCTGCAAAGGGTCACACCGCAGTTACCGACAAGGGCTACCCTGCTACTTGCACCACCGCAGGCAAAACAGACGGCTCACATTGCTCAGTTTGCAATACTGTTATCAAGGTTCAGACAGTGATAAATGCCACAGGTCACAAGTCAAGCGGTTGGATAACTGACAAGGCGGCTTCTATCGGAGTTAAAGGCTCAAAGCACAAGGAATGTACAGTCTGTAAGAAAGTTCTTGAAACGGCTGAAATTCCTGCACTTTCAAGAATTAGCATTTCAAAGGCAAGCGTGACACTTTCCACTTCGACCTACGCTTATGATGGCAAGGCAAAAAAGCCTGGTGTAACGGTCAAGCTAAACGGCAAAGCTTTGAAGAATGGTACAGATTACATAGTTTCATATTCAAACAACACCAAGGTCGGAACAGCTACTGTAAAAATCACAGGCAAGGGCAATTACACTGGCTCAATTTCTAAGACCTTCAAAATCAAAAATAACTTCAAGAAAGCTACCATTTCTGGCATTTCAAACAAGTCATACACGGGCAAGAATATCACGCAGAGCATTACTGTTAAATACAATGGCAAAACGCTGAAAAATGGCACTGACTACACAGTTTCATACTCTAACAACAAGAGCATAGGCACTGCCACTGTAAAAATCGCAGGAAAAGGTTCTTACACAGGCACTATCACAAAGACGTTCAAGATAAATCCTGCAAAGCAGGAGATACAGAAGCTTACGGCTAAGTCCAAGGCATTCTTTGTGGATTGGGCGCAGAAAGGTTCTGCTACCGGATACGAGATACAGTACGCTACCAACTCAAAGTTCACAAGTGCAAAGAAAGTTACAATAACAAACAACAAGACCGACAAGACCACTATTTCAAAGCTTTCAGGCAACAAGAAATATTACGTTCGTGTTCGTTCTTACACAAAGGTAAAGGGTACTAAGTATTATGGCGCTTGGTCGGCTTCAAAGAGTGTTACTACTAAGAAATAATTTTATATGAGAACAGCGTATCGCAGGGGGCTGCGGTACGCTGTTTTATTTTTACTTTGATATTGCAGTTCGAGGCCTCAAAAATTATTCTTTTCCTAGTCTTTCAGAAACTTCAAGCACCAATCGTTGGTCTTTTTCCGAAAGTTTCGACCCTGCACCCAATTTCCGTCTTACTTTGGGTAGGACGGATTTTTTTTGTTCCCGGTGAGATAGAATTGCGTTATGATAAATTTTGAAATCACTCGCCGTGACGGGCATTTTATGTACTCATGTCCCTTGTGCATATGTGCTAAGCCCGCAAGATCGCAATTGTATGTAATGTCGAAAAGGTGAATATAGTCTTGACAAAAGACCGGACGTCTGTTAAACTTATCCTAAGCAAAGACTGGGGACGACACCCATAGAAAATAACAGCGTCGGAGCTAAACGCAAGCCTGTGTAATGCAGGCACTAATTTAATATTGCTGTGCAAGGGGGAGATACCCATAGAAAAAAACGTTGTTGTTACAGACATAAACGGAAAACGAATCGGAGCTACCTATCCCAAAAGGGCTAAGGGGCTTGTTAAGAACGGTCGGGCAGAGTATGCAAGCGACTGTGAAAAATGTACTATAAGAATGTTGGATACTCATAAGCCGACCGTTGATAATACGGAGGTAAATAATATGAGTAAAGTAATTGATTTTGACCCTAGAGATTTCAAGGCTGATAAGTCCTGCGAAAACAATGTTATAGCTAAATATTTTGTGACCGATAAGGACGGCGAAAACGTTATCGCCTATTCTATTGGAAACTGGAATTGGGACTGGACGCAGATATGCTGTGACAAAAAACTTGAGAAAAATACCGACTATGTTTTCAGATTTGTGATAGTCGGAGGCTATTGCAATACGTGCAATGAAACTTCTCGTTTTGAGATCGTGCCTATGCCAGACGGCAGCTTAACCGATGAAGCTTACGAAGACAGATACACCTACGATCTGGCTCAGAACAGATATAAGCCTGTTTTATGCAAAAAGACCGACGAGGGTATGCTGAGGCTTTTTGAGATACCTTTCAGCACCTTTGATTGCGAAGATTTCAGGTTTGTATTCATTGCTATGCACGCTGTTGCAACGCTCTATGCGCCAAAAAAGTTTTCAGCTTATGCAGACCTTGAGGATACGAATTTTGACCAGCTTCGTGATGAGATCAACAGCAAAAACAGCGAGGATAATTCCGCAAATGTGGTGATGGATTTCACAGGCGCTCATGTCACACGCTCGACTGTCACCGATCTGCTGACAATGGCTCGTTTTGGCAAAAGTGAGAATGTTTGCATTGATTTTACAGGAGCTGTCATAGAGGACGATAAGCCGGACGATATTCAGGCTGATGCAGATGATACCGGGTCTGACGATATTGCTGTTGAGCTTATGGACGTTGCAGACAACTGAACTTCGCAGGAAGATATACTTTACTAAGATATTATGATTTAATAAGTTGATCCAAACAGAGAAACCCATTGATCGGGTTTCTCTGCTTTTTTTGCACAAAAAACCACCCACAGCCAAATCAGCCATGGGTGGCAATATTATTTTAAATATACACTATTCTTTATTTTCCCAGCGCTATCTTGCCCATTGCGTCTGCCTGCATGATAGCGTCATAAAGCTCGATAGGCTGTACGTCGCCTGCAAGATTGTGGATAGTTTCGCCTGGGATACAAGCGTTCTTTGCGATAGTTTCTACCTGCTCAGGTGTAGTTACACCTATCTCCTCGAGTGTGACAGGAAGTCCCACTTCAAGGCAGAAGTTCTGTACCTCTTCAAACTCTTCCTTTGGCGCACCCTCAAGTACAAGCTGAACCAGTGTACCAAGGGCTACACAACAGCCGTGGTCTGCATGCTTGATTCCCAATGATGTTACGCCATTGTAGAACGAGTGTGCAGCCGCACAGTTTACGTTGTCTGCTCCAACTCCTGAAAGATATACGTTAGCCTCGCAGATAGCTTCAAGGGCAGGTGTAACTGCGTGTACCTTGCAAGCCTCAACTGCCTGCTTGCCGTATGTTTTCAGCGTGTCATAGCAAAGCCTTGCAAGTGCCTGTCCTGCTCTTGTGATGCCTGTGCCTTCAAGGCTCGCAGACTCTGTTCTTATGGAAGCTCTGCCCTCAAAATATGTACCAAGTGCATCGCCCATGCCTGCAATAAGGAACTTTACAGGTGCGTTTGCGATAACTGTTGTGTCTACCATTACTGCGTCTGGATTGGTAGGATAGAAAAGATATTTGTCAAAACTGTGGTCATCATTGTATATTACTGACAGACCTGTGCATGGCGCATCTGTTGCCGCAACTGTAGGCACGATAACAATGTGCTTGCCTGTGTAGTATGCTGTAGCTTTTGCAGTATCAACTGCGCTTCCGCCGCCAACTGCAACTACTGTGTCGATGTTGTCAGCCTTTACTATCTCTTCCATTTTGGCTATCTCGCCCTTGCTTGATATACCACCAAATACTTCATAGCGTCTGTAATCGTCAAGCTCGCCAAAGCTTTTTTCTATCTTGTCATGACAGGCTTTGTAGCCACTGTTTGAACATACAAACAGCCACCTTTTGCCCATATAGCCCATTTCTTCATGAAACTTAAGTGTAGCATCTCTGCCCTGAACATATTTGAGCGGCTCACGCATTGCTCTGAGTCTTCCCATCATAATGAATTACCTCCGATTTGTTTGATTTATTAACTTTATACGGAATTCTCTCCGTATTTTCAATTAGATTATAGCATTTTGCACAAAAGATACAAGAAACATTTTATAAATGATATGTGAATTATCTATTATGGCAAGTTTTGAAAAATAGTTGCTTAATATACATAAATATAGTATAATGAGTATTAAGACAGTATGCGTCATAAGGTTGTGCATTTTTTCATAGGCTGTGGGGTGCGTTTTTGTGCAGATATACAAAAGTGTGATGTTATGATAACCATATCGGGATAACTGCAACTAAGTATATGAAAGGGCAAAAACGAGAGAGCATGAAACGGAGATAAAAATGAAAAATGCAAAGCTTGGAGATGTCATCGCCTTTGTCCTAAGGTCCATGAACGAGGAAACTCGTCAGACAGACGAGGAGGCAGAGGCGCAGATGAAAAGGTTGATACGCATACTTGTCTTGGAGGGATATGTGAATGAACAAGAATGAATTGAGAGCCGTTGTAGAAAAGGCTCAGAATGGCGAAAAGACAGCTTTTGAGAAGCTGTACAAAGAGTTCCACGAGAAGCTTTATTTCTTCGTGCTGAAAAACGTTGGGGATAAGCATACCGCAGAGGATATCACCGAGGACAGCTTTTTGGCTTCAATGGAGGGGATAGGGTCGCTGAAAGAGCCTGAGCATTATGAAACGTGGCTTCACTCTATCGCTTTCAACAAGTGCAGAATGTATTTCAGACAAAAGGGCAGAGAGGATAACATAAGCCTTGATGACGAAAACCTCAGCGAGGATATCCATGCTGACGATACTGTTATGCTCCCTGAGGATTATGCCGATAGCAAGGAGCTTAAACGCTGTCTGAAAAAGGTCATAGAGGGGCTGAAGCCTGAGCAGAGGTCGGCGGTGATACTTTATTATTATGACGGCATGCCGCTGAAAAAAGTGTCCGAGATTTTGGAGATAAGCGAGAATGCCGCCAAGCAGAAGCTTTTTAAGGCGAGGGCAAAGATAAAGAAAGAGATAGAGCGTATCTTTGAGGGCGGCGCATTTGCGGCTGTGCCTATGAGCGCAATGATGAGAGCGGCTCTGCCGAAAAAGTATGCAATGACAGCGGCTTCACCTGTTACAGCGTTGAAAACCTCTTCCGCTGCTATAAAGATAGTGGGAACTGCGGCGGCTGTGGTGGTGGCAGTGAGCATACCATTGGCTCTCCGTGGAGTGAACAACAACGGCTTCGGCGTTCACGATGACAGCAGTGTTTCAGACAGCTTAAATGACGATAGCCTTGACCTTTCTGACAGCAGTATGGCAGACGCTTCATCAGAGAAGATATCTGAAATCAGTTCGTCAAAAGCTGAAACAGACAGCATATCTGAGCCGTCAAGCGAGCCTGAAAAGGTAACAGACACCGCCGTGACAACTGCACCTGCACCTGTGCAAACCGATACTCCTGTTACAGATACGCAAGGCGAAAATACAAGCGCTGTCCTCCCAAGTGCAGACAAACCAGGCGAGGAGCTGTTTTCAAATACAGTGGGGGATATGCTCAAAATGGCAGACAACAACTATGAGTTTGTTTATCCAACATTCGTTCAAAACGGCTATGATTCTATGTATCAGTGCTCGGCTTTTCCGCAGTATCACTTCGGCAGGGCGGCTTTGAATACCGAAACAGGCAAGGGCTATGTTGACGAAAGCCTGCCTGTCACAAGGGTGGAGCTTTACAATGGTGCATACATCACAAAGAATATCTATGTGGGCATGACATACAACGAGCTTTGCAACGCTCTGGGTGAAAAGCCACTTATGTATCTTTCAAATACAGACAGAAACCGAATCGTATCAGCGACAATAAACGGCAGAACATGGTGGTTCGGCTTTGACCTCACTGACGAACAGCTTGATGAAACATATAAAAGAATGCAGGCTCAGACGGACAGCGAGACTTTTGAACTCAACCCATATCAATACGGCGTTGACATCTCTGACATTGACCCTGTTACAAGCGTGGCAGTGTGTGATATAAGCGACAATTAAGAACAGCAAAACGGATATACTATATATAACAGAAAAAGCGGAGGCTCTTTGCGAGCTTTCCGCCTTTTTCATATGTTCAGCATTACGGAAGCGTAAAACATTCCGTCACCGTATTCAAATTTAGCTACGCCATTGTATTTGGCGGCAATGTTCTTGACAGACTCTGTGCCGATCCCTTTGCCTTTGCGTTTTGAGGAAAGGAAACCGCCTTCTGGGTCGGTGAGGATAGTTCCGGTGAAGGTGTTGTCCACCGCCAGACACAGGGAATAGCTGTCAGCCTTTGCTCTGATTATTATTTTTTTATTCTTTGCACTGTCAGACACGCAGCCGTGAATGGCGTTTTCGATAAGATTTCCGAAAAGCACAGAGAGGTCGGTTATGTCTATTTTTATATCATCTGGGATGTCAGCGCTCACCTTGTATTCAATGCCGCTGCTTTCTGCTATTTGAGCAAAATATGCAAGAAGTGCGCTTACAGATGTGTTTTTGCAGTAAATGCGTTCTGATATATCGGGCATAGAATCCCTGAAAGAATTGAGATATTCCGAAAGCTTATCGTATTCGCCCTTTTTCAGAAGCTCCTGCATAAGAGCGATATGGTGTCTGACATCATGCTTATAGCGTCTTGTTTCTTTTATCTTATCCTGCAAATAGTCATATTGCAGGTTCTGCATTTCAAGCAGGTGGTTATTTTCCTGAAGCCGCAGATTTTTCTGCTGTTCGATGACCAGCCGTGCCACGATGTAATACACCAGAAACGCTCCTGCGTTTATAAAGAACAGAGCTATGGTGTTCTTTGGCTCCAGAGCAAGCTCTAAGCTGCTTTTCGTAGAGTTGCCGTAGAGCGTATAGTACCATATTATATAGAACGTAAATGGGATAAGCCAAAGATAGCGCCACTCCAGACCTGACGGCTCTCTTTCCACCGCAGGTGTGTAGACCTTTTTCATGTAGATAAAAAGCGGTCCCCATACCACGGCTTCTGTCATAAGCATACAAAGGGAAAACGACCAGCGGTATGACTCATAGGCAAGTGACGGGAACAGAATGCCCTCCAGACACTTTGAGGTAATGACGATAAAGCTTGCGTTATTTGAAAGCAGAAGCAGTGTGAAGCCTGTTTTGCCGACTTTGACCTTCACAGCGAAAAAGTAAAAAGCCGCATAGAGCAGGGTGCTGACTGCACTTAGCAGACCTGCATTTGTGCTGAAAAATGCCGCCTGCCAGCCTAAAAAGATCTGCACCAGTGAAAGAGCCACAACAAGTCCCACGGTAGCTGTTTTGGAAAAGCGAAGCCTATGCCGGAAGGGATAAAGGGCAAGCACCATAAGTGGCAGAAAATTCAGAAGGGAATATATGCCCACTTCCACAAGGCGGTATAAAGGAGGCATTACTGCTCACCGCCTTTTCGCAGATCACTGAAGCGAAACTGAGCGAAGGCGTCTAATGTTTCTCTGGATTTTCGGCGACTTATGGGGATATGTGTGCCGTCGCTCATTATGAAAAGGTCGCTTTTTTGCTGGGCTATCTCATAGAAATTCACGATGACGCCTTTGGTGGAGGTGTAAAAGTATGAATGACTGCAAAAAATGCTCTCGATCTCAGCAAAAGAATTTCTTGAAACTATGCTTTCGCCGTCTGTGCAATGGATCGTCACGATATGTGACGCACAGTCTATGTAGATAACATTTCTGAGTATCACGTTCTGACCATCGGGAAGCTTAACGGAACGCATACGATCAATTTCATCAGAACCGATCCGGTCAAGCATGGCTTTTACTTTGTCAGCCTGAAAGGGCTTGCAAAGATAGTAGCAGGCGTTGAGGTCGTAGCTTTCGCTTGCAAACTCGTTGCTTGAAGTGCCGAATGCGATATTCACGTTTTTGTCTGTTTCACGAAGCTTTTCTGCGACCTCTATCCCTGTCATTTTCCCCATGAATATATCAAGCACCACCAGATCATAAGCTCCCATCTGCCAACATGACAAAAAGCTTTCTCCGCTTGAAAACGTATCTATCTGACAGCTGTGAGCGGTTTGTTCGGAAATATATTCATGAAGAAGTGCAAGGTCGTTTTTATTATCGTCTACCAATGCCACTCTCATACTGTAAAAATCCTTTCTTATACATGATTTCTTAATATATAATAACACACATCAAAGCAAAATTCAAGCATTATTCATTTATTTTGTTACCACTTGTGCAGATTTTTGACCGTTTGTGCCAAATCTATTGACAAAGTGTGTAGACCGTGTTAAAATAATCGAGTAAAATTATGTTCTGAGTAAAAAAAAGAAATATCAGCAACAAAAAATATTATGGAGGAATTAGAATGAAAAAGAAAATTTTAAGTCTTTTGGTGACGGGCTGTCTTTTGTTTGTGCCGACAACGGCATTTGCAGACGATAATAAGACGGTAATAAAAACTGTTGACGACCTGTTGGCGTTTTCAAAAGCGGTAAACAACGGAGATTATGACAAGAATAAGGACGCAGTTGTTGTTCTTGAAAATGACCTTGACTTGACAGGTGTTGTATGGACGCCTATCGGAAACGTTATCGGTAAAAACGGCTATATTGAACATTGTTTCAGCGGTAAATTTTACGGAAATGGTCATACTATTTCAAACATTGATTTTACGTCTATTTATGGTAAAGACGTGTTGGTCGGTTTCTTTGGCGATATTGAGGAAGCAGAGGTATCAGGTCTGACTATAGAGGGAAATCTGGATGTGACAAATACTGATAACGACTATACTTTTTATGGCACTATTGCAGGATTTGCAGGTGATTGTACTATTACTGATTGTGTGTCAAACGTATCTTTCAACAATAACGGCAAATATGTTTATGGGTTAATGGGCATGGTAGGTCAGGCAGACGCCACAACTTTTGAATATTGTGAGAACACAGCAGACATAACTATCTCAGGCGACAGCGGAAGTCTTTATGTGGGCGGTATAGTTGGATATGCGCAGATTGGAACGGAAGTCCGCTATTGTTCAAGCACAGGCGATATGGTATATGCTGCACCAGACGCCGGCGGTATCGTAGGACGTTTGTATGGCGATTCCAAGGTTATAAACAGCTATGTTACAGGAAAACTCACGCCGGTTGGCAACGGAACCACAGATGTAGGCGGTATTGTTGGTTCAGTAGCCGGCGGTTCTGTAAGTGATTGCTATTTTGCAGGAGAAATTGACCTTTCACAGTACTCAGCCAAAAAGCCATATACACGTTTTGGCGGAATAGTGGGGAAGGATTCCTCGTCTACAACTGACTTTAAAAACAACTATTTCACAGAAACAGAAAATGTTGAAGCTTGCGGTTCAAATAAAGAAGCAGGCAAGGCTAAAGCATATGACTATATGACAACAAAAGAATTTTATGACGAGCTGACAGCCGACGGTGCAAAGTATCAGTATGTTGAGGGAAAAACGCCTGTCCTGCCAACTAAGGAATATGCAGTTGATTTTGAAGTAACACCTGCTGACCTGAAAAATGTTGTAATAAAGGTAGACGGAAAAGAGATAACAAGCAATACTGCAATGCTTACAGCAGGCACTTACACAGTAGAGGTAACTGCTGACGATTGCGAGCCTCTCAGCAAGGAAATAACTATTTCAGCAGATATCGCAACACATACACAGGCTTTTGAACTTGCATACAAGTCAGCAGACTACACAGAGCTTGACAAGGCAGAGAAAGCCGCAAAGGCTCTCAACAAGGACGATTATGAGGACTTCTCAGAAGTCGAAAAGGCTCTTGCTGCTATTGACAGAACAAAGAACATCACTGAGCAGGCTGATGTGGACGCTATGGTAAAGGCTATAAATGACGCTGTGGCAAACCTTGTAAAGAAAGCACCTGCTTCTTCACAGCCTGACAGTTCCGCTTCTGACAGCTCATCAGCCGACAGCAAGGCAGACAGCAGCTCAAAGGCGGCTTCAAACGCTTCAAACACAAACCCATCGACCGGCGTTGCTGGAGGAGCATTCGCTCTTGCACTTCTGAGCGGTGCGGCTGTGGTCATGGCTAAGAAGAAAAAGTAATATATCCATTAAATAGATATATAAAGCAATTAAGTGGGACTTTCATACATTATCTGTTTAAATGAATACCGCTTGTGCAGATTTTTGACGGCTTGTGTCAAACTTGTTGACAAGTGTGTGGGTTGTGTTAAAATAATCGTGAAAAATCTATGCTCTGAGTAAAAAAGAAATATCAACCCCGAAAAATATAATGGAGGAATTAGAATGAAAAAGAAGATTTTAAGCCTTTTGGTGACGATGGGTCTTGCGGCAAGCTTAGTGCCTGTTTCTGTTTTTGCTGATGGTACAGAGGTTTGGGACGGCGCTGTAGCGGAATCTTTTGCAGGAGGAAAAGGCACAAAAGACGACCCTTATCAAATAGCTACTGGCTCACAGCTTGCATATTTTGCGGAAAGAGTGAACGCAGAGGAATATGGTGAAAAATATGCAGGCACATACTTTGAGCTTACAGAGGATATCGACCTCGGTGGAAAAGAGTGGACACCGATAGGCTACACAGTGGCAGACCTTATTATGGGTGGTCATGAATATTTTGTTTTCTCTGGCAACTTTGACGGAAATGGTTATACTATCAAAAATCTTACCATTGGAACAGAAACATCGCCATACAGTGGCGATGTGTGTGGCTTGTTCGGTGCGACCAGCGGCACTATCGAGGACGTAGTTCTTGAAAATGTTTCTATAAACTATGTTGGCGGAAATCACAGCAGTGGATATGGCTTCCGCATGGGAGGTGCGCTTGTAGGTTATTCTATGGGCGATATAGTAAATTGTACTGTTATCGGTCTTGACATGAAAGCAGGCTCTGACGGCAGCTATGTTGCTCTTAACAGCATAGGCGGATTAGTAGGCATTCAGGACGGAGGTACAACAGTGAGCCACAGCCGTGTTTCCGGAAAGATAGAGGAATCAACAAAAAAGGGCAATGTTGGTGGCTTTGTTGGTACGCTCGCAAAAGGCTCATCTGCTAAATATTGCGGTGCAGACGTTTCTGTTGAGGTAACAGGAAACGGACGTGGCATTGCAGTAGGCGGCTTCGTTGGAATAGGTAATGGAGTGACAACTGATGAAACTTTGATAGAAAATTGCTATGCCACAGGCAATATAACAGGTGCAGAATATGCAGGCGGCTTTGTTGGAAACATCTCAGGTCTTAACATCAGCAACTGCTATGCAAAGGGTGATGTAAGCAATAGTTTTGTTGGTGCGTCATTCATGGGTACTGACGCTGCAAGCAATAACTATTATGGCACTGTAAAGAATTGCTATGCAACAGGTCTTGTATCTGATATTTCTTCTTCCGCTTATGCTTTTGCAATGCAAGATACGATGAATAGAAGTACGATTCAAAATTGCTACTACAACATACAAAATACAGCAAAAAATACGGAATCAGCAGCTTCTCTTACTATTGACGATATGAAAACAGACAGCTTTTTAAATGTGCTCAACGGCTCATCAAACGTATGGACTAAGCGTAATAACGATACTCCTGCCTGCGGTGCTGAGCCTGCTGACTACAGCGATGTTTATGAAGTGCTGGGTAATATTCCTGCCGACCTTTCTATCTACACAGATGAAAGCGTTGCAAACTTGTACAGTGCAGTTGAGGCTTTAAGAGGGTATAGAGATCTTGCACAGCAGTCAGATGTTGACAAAATGACAAATGATATAAACGACGCTGTTGAGGCACTTGTTTAC
>ULNR01023867.1_pt1 | contig 11974 bp, 9 predicted proteins | sample 1951971 | NCBI WGS metagenome assembly ULNR01 (sample SAMEA4835582, study PRJEB28245) | human gut metagenome | biome: gut microbiome; material: fecal sample | place: Denmark | collected 2008 | reverse complement strand
AAATACACATGCTCGATACCCACGTGTTTGTACCCACTTATCGCAACCGTTTTCTTGATGATTTACTGGAATCCTGAAAAAATTGATATCTAACACTGTATATAAACTAGTTCTTGTAATGCATTTTGGGGGGCAGGGCATACTTTTTCTGAACATCCTCCTGAAAAGCCTGTATGACAACGCTTTTTCCCTGACTTGCGCCAAAGAGTTGCATTTTCGTTAAAATATCCGGCCTCAATCTGATAAAATACGGCATAACTGCAACTCTTTAAGCTATTTTTTCCGCTTATGGTTGCCTTTGTACCACTTTTACTCATAACGCATGCAACGCTTTTAACATTTGTGAAGATTTGCGTTGCATCTGAAGCAAAATATATAACATATCTTCTTTTATTAAAAAAATATTTCACTGTAATCTTAGTCAGAAAATGAGAATATTGCTTTCACTATGAGGAACATTGAACACCGTCGGTGCCTAGAGGGCGTATTTTGCCCTCAGGCACCGCTACGTGTGTTCTCTAAGCGGGAGCGGTTCCGAATGTGAAACAACATTCTCATTTTCTGGCTAAGCATACAGTGAAACTAATTTATTCCAACCCTTCATTATAAATCCGATTGATGGCTGCCTGTGCTTGTTCCATCTCATGTTTTTTTATGATTCGGTCTCTGTCTTCTAAGATTGCTATCATTTCGTCGACAAGCTGTTCTTCTTTTAGCTCGGTCATGCGGTACAAATAGCCAAGCATTCGTGTCGCTGTATAATCGGTATTCATATATTTGTATGCAATCTCCCGGCACAGACTTTCGGCGAAGCCTTTTTGTAATAGTATTTCGTAAATTGCGTCACTTTTTCTTGTATCCATGAAATTCCTCCAATTTCAATACACTATTGCTCACCTGCATATTGCTACTTTCCAGACGTAACGACCGGAACAGATTTTTTTAACTTCTTTAGAAACCCGGCATTTTTCCAAAATCAATGCCATATGTGTAATACGTTCCCGTGTCTTTTCTCATAAGAAGTGCTTCGTTCATTTTTATGTATTCAATTCCTTTCACGAGAAATGATTTGCCAACGGCTGTGTTGTATAGTCCTTCGGTTAGGGTTTGGTAAGTAGGCATAGGCGCTCCTTTCTTAGTGCTTTTGGGGTTGAAATGTTTGGTTTTAGTGTAGCATGTTTTGGGGGATGGGGCAATTATCTTCTTTTTATTTTTGATTGTAAAAATAGCACCTAACAATTTCTGTTAGATATCCTCAAGTCCACTTTTTGACATCATCAATCTTTCACATCATATTCACCACGATTAAAACGCCTCATGGTTTCATTTTTCCCTTTAAGAACAAGATCTCTGTTGAGTGCCTCATGATCTGTGTGATAACCGTCTGGTGAAGTTCTATTATTAAATTTAATTTCATCCCAGTGACCTAAGAGATAACATACGATTATTGTTAATATTCCACTAATTAATTCTGCCATAATAAATTCCTCCTTAATTGAATATTTTTTCAAAATATAGTTACTGCTGTTATAGTTTGTCACCCCTTCCTTCCCTTTCGATGCCTTTATCCTACCACACTTTGTTGTCCAATAAACATCCCACCAGGCATATTTATAACATATTACTCACTTTCATTGATGAAATTTTCTCATATTTTGCCAAGCCTAAAATCCTTTTTTTTTTAATTTTTTACTTTGTTACCTCGAAACAAATGAGCTAAAAGTGCTGACTAAGCTTTCTAACAGGGCCTTACCCCAAGTAGAATACCTCTGCCAGCTTTTTTACTGCACTATTATTCCTATACTGTTATATCAGATACATGATTTTCCAAATGAAGGAAGGCGTATAATTGAATATAAGTTATGGATACTATCATAGATACAAAATCAAATAACCGTTTAGGTATGTTATCAGATTAGAATTTTTGCTTGCATTTTTTCTAAGTATATAGTATAGTACATGTGTCGAAAAAGGTGTGTGTTTTCGGACTGCACTGGGGGAGTCACTCTGTGGCTCCCTTTTATGTTGCACATTTTTGTCAGATGGCAGGAAAAAATTTGGTTCGTAAACGCTCCGAAGAGCGGCATATCATTAAAGGTGCTTTCTACATTCCGCTGGCAGCTTGTCTGACCAGGGAAGCAGATCTTCACAGAAATCCACACCATGGTCATCCATGTATCTGGGGATTTCTTCCAAAAGATACTTGAAATAATTATAAGGCTTGAGTTTATTCGCCTTTGCAGTTTCAGCAATGCTGTAAATCATCGCACTTGCTTCAGCGCCTGCAACAGTATCGATCATAATCCAGTTTTTCTTTCCAACACAGAAAGGTCGAATGGATTGTTCTGCGGCGTTGTTATCCATTGGCACTTCTCCATCTTCCAGGAAGGTTCTAAGTACCTCTAGCACTTTTTTAAGAAGAGAGCTGGAGGTCTGCTCCATAACACAAATGGTCACACCGTTGACAGATATATCCAGAAAGGAATCCTGTATTAATGCGCTATTCGAAGCAACTGCTGTCGACTCTGGTTCCGTATGCATCAGTTCCATAGGAGCCGGAATAATTGCATGTTCTACGGTATCGCTTGGAATAGAATCAAGGCAGGCTTTTCTAACTTGCGCAAAGCGATAATAGTAATTCGCCTTGGTGATGTTATTTGCCTGACACCATTCGTCTACGGACATGCCATTTGGACGATTCCGGCATTCCTGAACCATTGCAACCCATTCACGAATGCGACAGCTGCGCGCTACTTGTGATGTTTGAGATTTCATAAACTTAACCCTCTTGACTGTCCAAAAAGTTTAGGCTAAACTTTTTGGACTGGTATAAAATGTTAAGTCTATTTTCTCAAAAAATAAAAAAACATTCTATATACTGACTATGAAGCGTTTACTGTTAATCTCAATTAAATATATAAGCATCCCTCCTCATAGAATTGCCTTAATATATCTATTTATGGCTTCTACAACATCCTCTTTGTTTTTATGCATTTCATAAATTTCAAAAAAACAATCTTTCATATAATTTCTTAATTCAATAAGCCTTTCATCGCGTACAAAATCTTTATTATAACTGGACTCCTTCTGCTTTTCACAAACTGGCAACAAGTCACTTGCATTTTTTACTTTCTCCCACTCGCCCATTTGATTAACTTCTGTACATACAATATCACACTTATCACTTCCATGGCACAGTAGGTCACCATTTTCGCACATCAAAAATTCATTTTTTAAATCCAATTCAATGATGTTATACCAATTTTGCAAATAAATGACAATATCGTTTGAGCAAAAATATTTTATCATTTCACAGATTTCATTTAATAGATAGCTTCCCCCAAATCCAAACAAATAATAATCTTCTAATAACTGAAAAAAATGGTTACGTACAATAATATCTCTTTCAGATTTTCTCTTTTCTAACTCATCATTATCAAAAATCAAATAATGATAATATCCTGCTATGTAACTTCCCATCAAATAATTATTTACAGATTTATCACAAGTAATTAGCAAGTTATAAAAAATAATTTCTTCTATTTTCCTTGCTAAATAAATGTAATATTTTTTATCCCAATTATAAATATACTTTGGAAGGAAAAAAAGTGAATTAACATATTTTGATGTTAAATGTATAGTCGTCCTCCTTTCCTTTATATACTTTTTTTCAACGTCTATAACCATTTGTAACGTTTTTTCCAATGTATCTACGCACGTACAACTATAATGTATTAAATTTATATATGGCAAATCATCAAATACTGTCTCCTCTTCTCCAAAGCAGCTGTTATAACTATTTCTGTCATTCCCCATGTTATTATAATATTTTTCCAATGCACTCTCTGTTTCTTTTAATAAATCCTCATAGTATTCTGATTCTCCAGGTATCCCTGAAAAACTATCATGTAGCACATTTTGATTTAAACATTTAGAAAATGCCTCACAAAATTTCCTTTGATTGTCTCTCTCACAGTTGCATATATCTTTAATATACTCATCTCTTTTGAATTTCTTTTTGCACACTATTATATAAAATCTAACTAATTCTGTAGGATGATATTTTGCCAACATTCTGCAACTTACCCTAAACCAGTAACCTGCATATATAGATTTTTCTCTTCTATCTTCTTCAAATGCGCATAAAGCTAATAATTCTAAATTTGACGCAATTTGACTATTCTCGCCGCCAGAAATTTGCTTATCCAGCAAATCTTTTAGGTCATTAATATTCTTTTTATATGTAACAATATCTTTTTTCATCGCATCAAATATTTCTCTTTGTATTTTCTTTTTTAGTCCATTAGCATCAAAATAAATTGTTATCATTTTTAGAACTAATAAACTAATAAACAAAAAAACAGAAGCTGACATCATCACAACCATACTAGCTTTTTTCAGCACAAAACCAACCATACATAAAAACATTGACCAAAATGAATATATTGTCAAATCTAAGAAATTCCCCCATGTAGCTCGAATTAACCTTTCATATATTATATCTTTATGGTATATAATACACTTTTTTTCTCCAAGCATTGCCATTAATGTAGTAACAATAAATAGCGCTGAAATATCTAATGCAATAATGCTCAAATAGCCATCTCTTGATGCAATAGTTATTACTTCTTTATATTTTATATAACAACCAAAAAGTACTTGTCCAACCCAATTCATTTTATCTATAATAGATATTCTGCTTACCATTATAAGCAATATAAATGTAATTATTAACCGCAGCCCTCTCTTGTTTTTAATAAACTCCATCTAAATTCTCCTTAATCCCAATATCTCCTTCATAAGTGACTTACAAAAAACTCCTCTACACCTGGCAAAAATCTATCACATCTTAATATATATAGACCATTATTGATAACAATTTATAGCGGTATCATTTCTATAGACACAGTTTTTTACCCATCATAATCTACAAAATTCTCAAACATACTAAGTATATACACCGTGTACACACTTAACTATAACATATCTCGTATTATTTCAGCAGAAAGATTTTCCCCACCCCGTTGGCTATCACTACCAGACGCTGCCATTGTATATAAATATCGTGGATCATCTTTGTAAATAAGTTTATAATGTCCACCATCATTTGTTATTGCAAACCCATATGATTTTAAAGCTCTTTTTAAGTTGTCCCCCGCCTTCGTATAGCCCTTTAATATACGTTTTATTTCAGCTCTTTTTTCATCTAATACCCCTGTTGATTCATTGCTCTCTAAAATGTCTATAAGGATATGTTCTTTACGAGTATCTTTTTTTACGCAGGTAAGTTGATTTCGAAGCATTTCTAAAATGTGTTCTTTAATTTCCCCCTCAAATAACTCATCTTCTTCACCATAATATAACAGCGGCGTTTCCGCACTCTGATCATATTTTGCTCTAAGTCCTTGATTTTCAGCTTGCAACGCCATAATACGAGTATTGAGTTCTTCAATGGTACGCTCTTTATCGCACAATTCAGTAGAAAAAGTATCATAAACTTCGGACACTTCACTTTCCGCTTTGATTCTCTTTTCTGCAGCTTTTTCATATTGTAATCTAAAAAGTTCATTTTGAACTCCTTCAAATGTCATCATCGTGTCGCGAGCTTGCTGATTTACATACCGACACACAATTCTCACAATGCGGTCAATTAAAATATCTCCTTTGTCCACATATTTACTTGTTGTAATAATCTTATGAACATTTGTTTTCCCTGGATAATATATACCCACGCTTCCATGATGCGAATTCATTCCGTTACAACTAGTTTTCAATATAGACGAAACGTCTGCTTCTTCTTCGCCAAGAACATGCGCAACTCCGCGTAATTTATATGCTAAATTCTGGATCTCAAATGGATACTTTCCCCACGATTTAGTAACATATACAATTGGCATATTATATACCGCTTGTTTGCATATCACATCTTCAATAATATGATAATTATTTCTCGTGACAGGAATTACTTGCTCAGAAATCTGCATTCCATTATCTTTTCCAACATATCCACCATCAAGTAATTTATTAACAAGATATGGTGTTTTAAACTTGGGAATAAATCCTGTAGTCTCCGTAGTCGTTTCTCGATCCAATTTAATCGAAAAAATATGTTTATCAAAATTTACCACAACATCTGTATTCCAAATAATATTATTTTCGTCAAATTGGTGAAATCGTATAGCTATCGTATTATACGCTCGAATTTCTTGTATTTCCAATGACAAATTTTCTTCTTCAAATTTGATATTACGACTTTTCCCATCCCAATTTAAGTTAGAAAGCTTATTATATGGACTTCCTTGATTCCATTCGATTACAAGTCTTATCAATGTATCTTGTGTTAACATATCTGTCACCGGAAAAATTGTCGAATAAATCTGCATATACTAAACTCCTCCTTCTTATGTTGATTTCTTATTTGGCAACACATTAATCCACCCATCTGGTTCCTTATGCATTCTTTTTTATTATATATTTTTTCGACATTTTATGCAATCTTTTTTTCTTGCTAAAATAAGTATTTTTTTCTTTATGTTAAATATATAGACTTTAATCCTGCACTGAAATTTACTTTTTCAAATTAGTAAACATAACAAATTACAAATACTAATACTCTGAATTTTCTTCAATACCTCTAGTTTTAATTACATCCCTTAGATAATTAATTACCATTCTACAGGTTTCTTCATTTATTTCATCGGAATTAATACCAAGTTTTGCATGAACAAGATTTCTCTTATAATGGTCTCATAAATTATGTAAGGTACTAGAAACAGTAATCATCCACACATCTTTTCGTGTCTCATTATTTAATATTTCTTCCAGCCAGCTATCCCCCATCTTTTGACAACGGATATTCAGCCCTTTTTTCTAGTAAATTTCTTATACTAATCATTTTGTACCCATCCAAACACAATTAGCCCACGTAATTAAGCATGAGCTACAATGTTATATGTTTTCTTTAATAATTCTATATTCAAATGTCATCACATCTTTTTCTTTTCCATGTGACCTTGAATCAACAGAAATAATCTTTATAGCAAGAAATTTCCCAAATCCATTTCTAAATATCACAATTTCATCATCGTAAATAGTTCTAACATGACTGCTATAATCAAATTCGATCATTTCATTATATTTTGGAAAATCTTTTCTTCCGGCAATATATCCGATATCTCCATATGCATAAATACTTCCATTGCCCGAACCACTCCATTTAGTGATAAATCGATAATTGCCCGTTCCTATAATATACTTTCGGTCATTATTATTATATTCAAAAGTAACTATTCCGCTATCTTCTGGGGAATAATATTTTGTTGCATCAATACTTGTTTTCAAAATGATTTCATCACCTACAGCATTGGCAAATGGATTTTTCCCAAGAGATGGCTTCTTTTTATTATCCTCATTATATATTCTTTCCAATAAAGTTCTGTAATGCTCAAAGAATAATGAATCATCACAAAAATCTATATATAATTTTGTTCCTAAACAGATAGGTGTTTTTTTCTCTAAGTTATTATTCCTTACTATCGGAATAATATATCCCAAATTCACATTACTCAGCAAATCTTGTGAAATAATCATGCTTTCATAGCCTGTTCCAGCAATTCCAGCATTTGCTTTATTTACATAATTCTCCGAACAAACACATAGAACCATTTTAGATTTTGTAACTCCCTGTTCCATGAAAAATCTTAAATCTTGTCCTATATGTAAATCCCATTGGTCTAAAATAGCGTCTACGCCATGACCTCTTAATCGAGTAGCTAATGATTTAACCCATTCTTTATGTTCATCGGAATCATGTGAATATGAAATAAAAACTATTGGATGTTCTTCCATTACCTTATTCCCTCCTCATTTTTCTCTATCAGCGCAAGCATATCTCTTAAGTTACATTCTTTTTATAATCCAGATAACGTTCGCATTACCAAATCCACATCTTTGTTTTCTAATTCCTGAATAATATGCAGATAAGTTTTCTGCGTCGTTGTCATACTGGCATGTCCCAATCTTCTTGCCACACTTGCAATGGATACTCCCGCAAACAAAAGCAGCGAAGCATGAGTGTGACGGAGTCCGTGAATTGAAATTTCTGAAATTCCACAAGCTTTGCAATGTCTTGTAAGAATATCATTTACAGTGGAATTATACACCTTATCTTTGCCAACAAAAATGGGCTCATCCTCAGGCAAATCCTTAACCAACTCCGAAAACTTAACTACAATCTGCCAGTCTATTTGAATTTTTCTCACCGAGGATTTGTTCTTTGTAGGGAGAAATCCCCCTTCCCCTTTGTAATCCCACGTTTTACTTACAGACAATGTCTGTCTGGCAAAATCAAAGTCTGCCGGGGTGACAGCCAGTGCTTCTGAAAAACGCATACCGGTCTTTGCCACTAAAAGAATAAACCAATCCCAATTAGGAGCCTCTTTTATGTTCAAGTGCGAAATCAGCGTATGTAATTCGAACTGATTCAAATATTTGATTTTCTTTGGTTTCGGCATTTTCCCCTTGATAATTGCCTTTCTTGTTGGATCTCGCTCAATCAGACCTTCATCAACAGCATCCAGAATCGCTCCCTTCAACTGATGATGAAAGTCAAGCGTCGTCTGACGCTCGTGCTCTTTGGCGTAATCATTTAAAAGTTTTTGATACACGGTTCTTGTCAAATCGGAAACTTTTAATTCAGGCACCAGTCGCTCCACCCACTTATGGGTCATCCGATATTTCGCCAAAGTTGCATCTCTTATTGCATCTTTTTTGTATACATCAATCCATTGTTTGTAATAATTGCAAAACAGTTCCATACTGTTCATATCATTTAGCATAAACTACCTCCATTTCAAGTACTGCTCACGCTGATATAAACAGTAAAAAACAACTATCCGCGAAATTCAATGCACTAATTATTTAAAAGCGGTTTTATTTCTTCCTCCAAAGTTTTTCTAAGTTCTTCAATCATCATATTATAATACTTGAACTTTGGAATTGCCCGTTCTTGAGCTTCCTTAAAACTGGTGAAATCTGCGGTACTCTTAATGGCACTTTCATTTGGTATCTCCCCATTTCGGTAATGAGTTGCCGCATACATAACATCATCTTTTGAAACATACCATGTAATACTAAAATCCATTACCACTTTTTCAATACATTCATGTTTCATGTTCTCTACAATATTGAGAATGGACTGCCCTTTATACTTAACCTCGTCCTGTTCAATCTCTGATACCAAAGTCGACATAATATCAGCAACTTTCGGATTTTCTTTTCTGAGGTCATCAATGTACTGCTTAACTTCCTCCAACTGCTTCTGTCTTTCTTCCGGAGTCATTTCCACATCTTCATCCGGGGTCACAATATTTTGAATCAGATTGATAATATACTCATAGTCAATCTTTGTATTACTATAAGCCATCAATTCGTAATCCACATCAATTGGCTGTTCCTCCATCTCGCTCTGTGTGTCCTCGGCACCGGCTTTTAACTCTTCCTTTACATTCAGATAATGTCCTGCATAATCATCGTATTCGTCCTCGGAAATTCCATATTCCGTCAGCATACTATCCTCATACTGGGTAAATGATTTCAACTGCGCAAATAATTTATCAAAATTCTGAAAAGCTTTAACAAACAAAACTTTCTCTTTTTCTGACATTGCCGGAATCTCCGCCGGTGTTTCCGCCGATACTCTAAGTGCTTTTAATGCCTTTCGGAATGCAGGTTCAATTTCTTCCCATTCAGCTAATAACGCAATTTCTGTACTTCCTGCCGAATATAATTTCACCGCATTATCCACACATTCTTTGAATAATTTGGGTGCTTGGAACGTCACTATCTGACCATACGTTTTATTCTTATCAAAGATACGATTGGTTCTTGAAAATGCCTGTATCAAGTCATGCGGTCCCATCGGCTGCCTGTCCACAAACAACGTTGACATACATGGAGCATCAAATCCCGTCAAAAGTCTGTCCACTACAATCACCAAATCCAACTGCTCACTTCTGCTTTGGAACTTCGGTTCTTTCCTTGCCAGACGCTTGTTCAGATTTGCGTTATAACTTTGTATCTGTGAAATATCAAGTTTCGTACCAAACATTTCATTGTAGTCATTAATTGACTCTTTCATCTTTTCCTGATTCAAATGAGAGCCTTCTTCATTTTCCGTCACAGAGTAAGTAATTGCAAATTTCGGAAAATCCGGTAAAATCTGTTTCATTTTCTCATCAATTTGAAGCTCGGTTTCCCCATTTTTGACTCTCTTTAAAAGTTCATAATACTTCTGCGCCAACTGAATCGAACTCGTAGTGAGAAGTCCCTCATATGTCTTTCCTTTTCCGTTTTGGAATCCTAATTTATGATACGATTTATTCAAAATCACATCCAAAACTCTCAGCATATGTGTTTCATTCTCATACATACTGCTATCTGTCTCATCATCCATATTTTTCGGTCCATTATGCTCTACCTGAAATCCTAATACCGCATTGTCATGAATTGCATTTTGAATCGTATATCGATGCAGACGCTCTCCATATAGTTCCTCTGTCGTACGTGGCAAATCTCCTAACTGCGGATATGGGTTTTCTGCAAATCTCGGTGTTCCTGTAAAGCCGTACCACAAAGAATTTGCAAAGAAACGTTCTAATTCGCGCTTTGTTCCCGGCGTTACCGCTCTATGACACTCGTCTACAACAAAGGCAATCTTTAAGCTCTTAATTTTGTTATACTCCGGCGTTCCCTCTGCTAATTTTTTTGTAATCAATCTCTGTAATTTCTGAATTGTCGTTACAATCATCTGACGGTCATCGGATTTTAGCTTTTTCTTTAAATCAAACACATTATCTGTTTGATCTACATCCACTAAATCATTATTTGCATATGTCCGAAATGCCATCGATGTCTGCGTATCTAAATCTTTTCTATCAATCAAAAAGATTGCTTTATCAATCGATGGAATATCCATCAAAAGGTTTCTGGTTGCCTTATAAGATGTCAATGTTTTGCCAGAACCTGTTGTATGCCAAACAAAACCTGATTTTCCCGTCTTTGATGCTTCACGAATTGCTTCAATGGCGTGAATCTGATAAGGTCGAAGCAAAATCAGACGCTTCGCCTCCTCATCTAATACCGTATATCTCGCTATCATTTCATGAGCCTCTGGAATGCGAAGTACACTTTTAGCAAAATCCAAATAATCAAGAACCGGATTATTTTCATTATCTAACCAACCACTGATAAACTTCGGATTTAATTCCGTATCACTTGCCGCCGAAAAATACTTTGTATCAACACCATTACTAATTACAAACATCTGCACCGCTGAAAAAATGCCTGTAAACTTTCCCTCACCAATATACTTTTTAATCTGCCAGAAACCATCCATATAGGAATGTTGTTTATTTTTCAATTCAATATGTATCATAGGCAGACCATTAATCATAAGAGTGACGTCAAATCTTCTGTCCTGTGCCTTTGTCTGACTTTCCTCATCTGCTAATGCACGATACTGATTAATCACTTCATAAACACTGCTGCCACCAGCAATATGCTCATGGTTCATTACTACCAAATGAAGTCTCTCTGTATCACGCTGCACATGCACCATAACTTTTCCATTTTCACCAACCAGCCATTCTCCTGCCTTGTAGAAAGAAGAAAACTGTAATTGGTTTTTTACCTGTTCAAACTCTGTGTCCGATAAAGGCTCTCCATTTAAACGGTCTTTGTTGTTTTGCTCTAGAATATATCTAAAATTATTCCAAAGGTCCTCTTCTGTCTTCAAATCCGCTCTGTAAGTCCACTGCGAATCTCCATAAACTAACTGATCAATCAGTTTTTGTTCAATTACTGACTCTAATTCTGCCATAATATCCTCCTTGATTTGTATTGTTATGTTAATTTCTATATAAATAAGCACATTTTCAGTGCAAAATTCCTCATGATGATGAAGAGTGATGAGGTG
>ULNR01002828.1_pt1 | contig 12126 bp, 13 predicted proteins | sample 1951971 | NCBI WGS metagenome assembly ULNR01 (sample SAMEA4835582, study PRJEB28245) | human gut metagenome | biome: gut microbiome; material: fecal sample | place: Denmark | collected 2008 | reverse complement strand
TATCAATCAATTATCAAACAAAAAAAGTTTGCCGACAGGGTATGCTACTTATTATTTTGACTGTGTATTACCCTCTTAAGGAAAAACAGGAGTTAGAAATCTTAAAAATTAAATTGGAGGAGGATGTTCAAATTCTAAATTTCAATATAAAGGAAAATCAAATTAATATTTTAAATCTTCAAGATAGAGTTAAACAAAATAACGCTGATATAAAATCACTTAATGTAATAGAGAAAATAAATCACGATAACCATATCAATCATATTGAATGTAAACAAAAATATTCGGAAATTGCAGCGAGGCAAAGTTATATCAAACTTTATAATATACTTTTTTGGATTTTCTTACCAACGGGCGTTATCATAACTTTATTTGGATTTATACGCTGGTACATAGTTAAGCGGATAGACGATAAAATGGCTGAACTCAACTATAGGAAGTTACAATCTGAAGTTGATTTGTTAAATCACAATCATAATGGATAATGTAATTTTGTGATTTACGCCTGCATAAACCCTGAAATTCTGCTTTTCAGAATCCTGAAAACCTCGGATTCCGACTTTACGTCAGCATAAATTCCATATTAGCAAGTTGTAGATTTTGTAGCAAATCGTAATGTGTAGATTGTGAATAACATAGCTATCTCGCTATATATTAGTACGCTTTGTTTTAGAGCATAAAAAAATACCCCTGCCGTCATAAGACAGCAAGGGTATTCTTCTCTGTAAAGCGTTACTCCACAAACCAATTGTATTCGGTATCTCCTTCCAAGGCCCGACCGATTCCTGCAATCAGCTCCGTTGCATTCAGCGACCTGTCAAGGAAGGTGTCGATGTAGCTGGACTTGTTGGCTCCCGTAAAGAGGTTGTAAACCTTCCACAAGTCAATCTCGGGATTGTCCCCTCGGGAAAAGTTCTCGTCCGTGTAGTAAGCTTTTGCCACGGCATTGATGTGGCAGTCGGTAAACTCCATGGCTGGAAGCTGCCGTTTCTCGGCTGTGGGCAGGTATTGATACAACCTTGCCTTGCCAATCAACTGGGCAAACTGGTGTTCGCTGAGCGATTGCCGCTGTAAAGCTGCCATCTGCCGAATATGCCGTTCAGCATCGTACTGCTGGAACAACTGCAACGAAGCCTCAAACAAGTTCTGCACGCTCATCACTCGCAACTCCCGCTTGAATCCATCGGTCGATACACACAGGTTGCAGCAGACAAGGTTCTTGAAGCCGATAAAGACCTTGAACTTCTCAACCGTCTTTTTCGAATAGAGATTTTCGTGGTTGTAGGCCCGCACTCCTCCGATTGAGAGATTGAGCCGATTGCCTGCCACCTCTTCGTAAATCGAGGGTATCTCAAAGCAGAAGGCCATGCGTTCGTAATAGATGGTCTTGTCCGTCTCCAGGAGCTGATTCACGGGCTTGTGAATAGCCTCGGGAATCCGTCCCTTGATGATATGCGAAACGACAATATCGGGCGTGTTGATGGCCTCTTGAGAAAACAGCCGATGGGCAGCATTCCAAACGGTCTCGATAAAGCTCTGGTGGGAGATGGTTACCTCGTTATCCTTACTGAATACGGGAACGACACAATCGTTCTTCAGATGGGCCATATCGACAGGCTTGGTGTTGGCCTCGATAAAGTGACGGGTACGCGGTGCGGTTCCGAGCGACACAATCGGCGTTGCGGGACGTTCCTCTACGATGGTTGCCTCCTCCACGGGAAGATTCAACCCAACGGCAAACTCGGGATTAGGCTGAAAGGCAGGAAGCATGGCTGTGGAGGTTTTGCGTGGAAGGATTCGATTGCGTGGTCTGCGTCATGTTGCACCATTTGAGGATGGCTTGCCCCACGGCAGGGGTTATCGTGAACTCGGGACGCCCTGTAAAGAGCCCCGTTCGGTCTTTGGAGGTAGTGGCCTTATGGTTCATGGCGATGTCCAGCACGGCGGTGAACTCATAGTCCACGTTATCGCGCTGCACGGCCTTCAAGCCCACCTTCTCGGGGACCATCTTGCCATTCTTGTCCGAGAGGACATAATCCTGCTTGGAGCGCATGGTGCAGATGATGTGGCACGAGGAGTTGAGAATGCGTTGGATGAAGGCATTCTGACGGGGCGTGACCTTGGCCCAGTTGGCAAAGGAGTTTCCTTGCAGGTTGGCGTGGAAATCGAGCAGATAGTCCCAGCAATGGGAGATGCTGTCGATGACGATGACCTCGGCCCCTGCCTGTTCACAGATACCGATGGCCTCGATATAGGTCTCGGGAGAGTAGTCGGGCAGGGTGAGGACCTGATAATTGCCCAGATGGGCATAGAGATCGGCCGAGCCGTTCTCGGAATCGATAACGGCCACACGGGACCAGTCGGAGGTCATGCCGTAAGCAATGAGGAGCGAGGAGTAGGTCTTTCCCGACCCCGAGGCTCCAGCCAGTGCCAACCTCATTTTGGCTGCACGGCGCATGGATGGACGTAATTGCATAAAGCTACAAATTGGATGATGAATAAATAAATACACTCATCATCTGTCTGTTGCTTTTGTTGTTAGTCTGGAGAAATTTCTGACAATCAGCCACAAAAAATCCCTCCCTGAAATTCGTTTTTCAATCCGAACAGGGGGAGGGGTGTTTTACGGGGTGTTTGTATGTAAGCAGAAGAATGCGTCCATTTATTTTAATGCCATGTTGCTGCACTCTTGCTGAATTTCATTGATAAGCCTTGATACATGGAATCCATCGCATACGGCATGATGTACTTGTATGGAAAGCGGTATCAGGTATCTATTCCCGTCTTTGAAATACTTGCCATAAGTGAAGATGGGAAGCAAATAGGTCCCATCGGCAAATATGTTTAGATTGAAACCTGTAAATGTCGTCCAAGGTAATGAAGAGATCGGGAAGACATTGGCAGGCGTGTTAGGCTTGGCGTCTATTCTATCAATCTGGCCGAATCGCTTGCTGTCTTGTTCGAAATTGGATAAGAATAGATTCAAGTCGTCATTCCATTCCGTCCAAATATTCGAGAAACTTTCACTGTCCTTATGAAATACCGTATAGCAAGGTGACAAAGTTTCCCAGACGCCTATCTCACCTCGGTCGTTTATGGCTGTTCGGAACTCCTCGTATTTATTTACCGCCTTGGATATAACATAGATCAGGAGAGGATATAGCTTGACCTTATTTCTATCTTTGAATGACAACGCATTCGTGATGTCTATATTGACCGTGATGCTATAAGTACATCTTATCTGGTTGAAATAATGGTCAAAATAAGGCTTCCTTTTCCAAGAGCTCGTATCAATTAGCTTGAACATGGGGCGTTCCTTTATAGCTTCAATCCGTTTAATACATTAGAACTCCAAGACCTTGTCCACTTGCAGAACTCGGCAGCTTTCGCCATCAACCAGTTTGTATTGAATCTGCCGAGTCTTTCCCGTGGTCGGATTGGCGTTGCTGTCAGTCTCGTTGTAGATGGGGAAACGCTGGCAAAATGTATTTTCCACGATTGCCATCTGGTCATGGCCCATATATCCTTGGTTGAGCTCCTTGTTTTCTGCTACATCTGGCAGATAAACCTGACTTGCCGATTTGCCATTGTTTACTGAATAGCCAATCAACTTGCCATAGCTGCCACTTCCGTCAGATGTCAGATAAACAAATAGCTCTGGATAGCCATCCACATTCAAATCGCCGATTTCCGCATTTGTAACGGTATAGCCTGTAATGTCGTGTTTGAAAGCCTCGTTGGTGACACTCAATCCAGATGGCTGTATAAGGAGGGTTTTATCCTCTACTTTTACCGTAAATGATATATTGCTCCCAGGATACGACAAATCCATCTTCTGAAAGCCTGTCGTTCCCTCTTGTGAAGCAGCTGTTTCAATTTGGGGTGTAGTCTCGGTTTGCTTGCTCTTGTTGTTGCTGTTGCGGGAAGAACAAGAGGCCAACATAACACAACTGAAGAGAATTATTCCTGCTGTTTTCATATCGTTGAATTTTATTGCGTTTTCTCTTTCCAGAACAAGACAAATATAAACCAATCTTTACTCAAAACCAAGTACAATATCGCCTGTAAGGCTATTGCGGATCCAGAAGCCATGCGGATTGTGGAATAGATCAAATGTTTCCCGTTACATCATAGAATCATAATCCACAAAAAATCCCTCCCCGAAATTCGTTTTTCAATCCGAACAGGGGGAGGGCATTTTACGGGGTGTTTGTATGTGAACAGTTATTGCTTGGAGAATATCAATCGGGAGGTTTGTCCCTTTGTCAAAAATATTTTTGAATAAGGAGACTCTTGTATAATTCCAGGAGCAGCGTTCTCGATATCTATATTAGATGATAATTCTATTTGCACAATAAGCCAGATATTTTCTGTACCTATGTGTTGTTGGTAATTTCTAAATTTGTGGTACTTTTTCTCTTTGATATATTTATATAAATCCTGAATATCAATATCATAAATATAAAAAGGACCTTGATTGATGCAAGCAAAAGTTTTTTTCTCTTGATGGGTATCTATGCTTGCTATATATTTTGTGTGTGTTCTGCCTTCTTTGTAGTATCTAATAAAATCTGTCATAAATTCGTCATAGGTACATCCTTTAGAAGCGATATTCTTAAGTTGTATTTGAAAACATAGCGGCGTGTCTAATGATGCAGCAAGATCCTTTGAGAGACGGTTACATAGATTATCCCAGTGTTTTTTATCTTTTATTATAGATGGATTCGGATGGTAACTAAGAATTTCTATCCCTATACGTTCTCCTCCAATGTTTAATAGAAAATCAGGCTCCTCTGAATTATATTCTTCATATACATAATCTTTGATGTCAAGACTATTTAATACGGATTTTAACGAGGTCAACTCATTAAATTTCTGTGCTCTATAATTTGAAGGCTTATTTGTGGGGAACTGCGTAAAATCTGAGTCTACTTCATTTGCAAATTTCGTAAACTGCTCATATGCATTTGTTATTATGTCTTCAATATTCATATAACAACTATTTTTTACAAAGTTATTATAATTATTGTACTATCATTCTATCTCTTACGATAACTATACACGCCGTTGTCTTGCCATTGATTTTCGGTGATGTCATTTTCACTTCGTATCATTTGGCGAGATCGGTCGCTTTTGCGGTTTGTTGAATACCCAAACTGTCGTATATCTTTTGCAGTTCCGTTTTGACCTTGTTCTTTGGGATGGATGTCTGCTTGGTAAAGGTCTCATTTATCATCTTGGCAATCTTGCGTTCAACAGGAACAGATCACTGTTTCGTCAGCTCCCTGCGGATGTTGCCTACATGATATTTCAACGCCTGTACTTTGGCAGTTCCCAACTCCTCATAAGCCTGCTTTACCAAAGGATATTTGGCTGCAATCTGAGCACACAACTCTTCATGGCTTACCAATGAGAAGAAAGGCTGGGACGTTTTCAATCGATGGTATTCTTCAAACAACTCCTTGAATGTAACCCGCGCATTGTTTTTATTCTCCAGCTTCTCGATAATTTCGCTGAATGAATGCTGTGTAATGGAGTATCCGTTTCGTTTCAGTTCGCTGGAAAGGTTTACATAGGTTCTGTAAATATGGCGGCAAATCTTGAAGTTTACGATGTCCATATTGGCCAAATTTTTATCCACGACCAGCTTGTTGTCCTCAATCCTTACATATTGCTCGTTGATATATTTGATTTTTGACAAGGTCTTTACCCGAGTTTTGTCGCTCAACGCGTTTATCTCTTGGGCATACTGTACAGCTTCCTTCAATGTCTTTTGAGAGGCGGCCACATATTCATCCAATGTTACCTCTCGGCTGTATTTGGTCGTTGAGAAGACGTGGATAATCTCCCTTTTGTATTTGGAATCCCGTACCCGTCCGCAGATTTGAGTAAACAGGGTTGAGATGTCCAATAAGGTATGAGCCTTGTTGCCATCGCTGACGATGAAAGTAACTCCGTTTTCATCATACAAGTCACAACCTTCAAAACAGGTCGAGGTGTAAAAGTTTATCTTCTTCACGGAATCTGAAGGCTGATCAATGGGATAGTTCTTACCTAACTTGCGCTGGTTGTTCTCGCTATTGTCCCCGCTTGTGGAGCACACCACTTTCACTTGGTCAGGGGTGAGTTTTGCCAGATCTATCACCTTTGCGATGAACTCTACGCTGTTTACAAAGATGTGCAGATTGTAAGGCAAATTACCATCCAATATCTTGCGGCACTCTTTAACGATATATTGTGCAGGCTTGGATGTTTGACGGGACCGCACATGGATCTCTGTCAGATGGGGCCAGTTAATTTCGCATATGGGCAGATGCTTCAACTCTTCCAGAATATACTCCCGTTCAATCGGAGTAGCGGTCATGTAAGTGACACGGGCGAATTTTCCAGCCTCCGCCAATAGATTCTTGATGGCCGTATGACGGAACGAGTAAGAGTTGAATAAGACATGTCATTCATCAACCAGCAAGAAAAGGTCGTTATAAGGGTCGAGACCTGCAGCCTGCAATGCCTTGATGGTTCGTGGCAGTGAATCGTATGTAACGGCAATCTTTAAGGGAGAGTGGCTTTGCGCGTATTCCATAATATCCTGTTCTCCGATCCCTTCGTAAACGCCCAGCACGGAAATATCGTCTTGTCGGTAGATGGTCTTGTTCTTGACCAGCGCCACATAAGGCATGGCAATAAGGGTCGGAATCGGATTGCGGATGGCTAATTCAGTAGCACCACACCCTGTTTGTCTCTTGTTGAAGAGACAGTTATTAGGAATCTCTGTCAGAAAGTCCGACAGATAGGTTGCTCCTTCGGGAGCTTCAATCGTTCAGTCTTGATTTGTATTCATGTACTTATATGTTTGATAGTTAGTAATATCTGTATAATCTTCCATCTTTTTTAATCTTGAATCTATATTTATAAAGGAGACTTTCATTTCACACTCAAAAAATGTGGAAAGACAGCACAAAGAAAAGGCAGACGAATCTGCCATAACAAAATTAGCCCTATTTGAACGGTGGATGTTTTTCGTAGAAAAGTTATGCAAATATATAAAATATTTTACAATAAATCAAATTATTTGATAATATTCTCGACTGTTTTCTCGATTAGTCGTATGATTGATATTTAGGCAGACTTTCGCTATTTTTGAGGAACTGAAACCCTGAACTGACTATGAACTGTACGATTCCTCAAAACTGGAGTGATGAAGCCATGGATTATGCCAACCGATTGGCCGATCGAATCAATGTAGGCTGGGATGGTGAGAACTATTGTCCGAGTGACTGGAGCCTCCGATTTCTTGTTCGTCTGAACAAGGGCTTGGTGAAAGTCCCCTTCACCTATGAAGCCTTCAGGGATAACGACGACATCATGGCTACATTGGAGGGATACGGGTTGGATGCCGAAAAGTTCTGGTATGCGTTGCTCTTCATCTACGACATCACAATCTCTTTCTGCTTGAATGCTGCCGATGCCAGCAAGACGGATTATGAGATTCTGACGGAACTCAACGATTTTCTGCAAAAGCACCCGAAAGCAGTTCTCTACCTCTCGGAGGATCGGGAGTTGCGCAAGAGTGAACGCTACGAAACCAACAGTCCGCTGATTCTTGGCTGCCTGCGTCGTTTTGTCAAGCAGGAGTTGGCGCAATATCCAGAACCGCCCCAACAAAAAATCTTTACCATCGACCTCCTTTATAGGAATTATACAGAATCACTGTCCACTGCCCAGCAACAGGTGCTGATGTATCGGTTGTTCAAGGTACTGTTCGATACCCTCAAATTGCCCGAGTTGCGTGCCAAACGGGGAGAAGTTGTGTCGTACAGCAAACAGCTCCTTGTCTCCCGCATCATCTATTTCTGCCGACTGACGGCCAATGAATCCTTTACAGTGGACAGCTCCTCGTTGAAAGGCATCCTGAAACAGTACGGAAATACGGATTTCAACCAACTGGAACCTCGGGTTTATACGGGCGGCTTGCGACTGCCGAAAGAAGAGGGAGAGTAAGTCGGGTTGTATTTTACTCCCTAAAGAGGGGTGGAATTTTGCCGAGCTTTGTCGTGTCGGATGGATGGTCCAGACGACCTGCAAACCCTCGGGCAAGGCAAGCAGCTAACCAACGCCCCTCCGTAAAGGACGGAGTAATTTATAGCCATGAAAAAGCTTATCATCACCTCCGACAACCAGAATCGTCAGTTCGCATTTGTGAAGGGTAACCGCCCGACCAATGCCAAGACCGTGAAGGCCAAGGAGAAATCGATGCAGGAGCATGGCCAGTTGTCGCCCATCACCGTCGTGAAGGGTGAGGATGTTTACCTGATGAACGGCCATCTGGTAGACCTGCAGGGACACGACATTCCCGACGAACAGACAGAACGGTACTATGCCGTGGTGGATGGACAACACCGAGTGGTTGCATGGATGAACTTGGGCAAGAACCTGGATGACCTCGTGATTTGTGAAGCGCTGAATGCCGAGATGGAGATTGCGGCCCTGATCGCCGAGATGAATATCTGCACGACCTCGTGGAAGGGGACCGATTATATGGCAGCTCCAGCAATGGCCCTGGCTGCAAAGAATGAGGTCTTTGATTTTGCCGTGGAGTTGCAGGGCAAGGGCTTCCCGCTGGCGACTATCTCTCTCTGGTGCACGGGCGCCAACTCCCTCAAACCGAAAGACCTTGTAGCCAGTGTCAAGAGCAAAGTACTGCCGCGGGCATTTGGAGATGCAGGGTGGTTCTACCGAAGCGTCAAGTGGTATGAGGCGGCCTCGGAACGGATTCCGAATGCGTTCCTGACGAAGAAGTACTTGATTACCTATCTGGTCAAAAAGTTCAACCATGCGGAGGACCCCGCGCAGTTCAGCAGCCAGATGGAGGAGAAGCTGAGAAGCCTGACGGTGGAGCAGGTGAACGAGATCATGAATCCCAAGGCGAACGATGGAATCACGCGGGAGCAGGCAACTTATGACATGTTGGAAAAGTACCTCGGGTAATGGAAGCGCCACATGTCATCAGAAGAAAGGAGGTCGGTTCCCAACAGGGCCGCCGACCTCCCGATTCTTACAGCAGATGCTGCATGGCCTCGTCGATTTGCGCGTTCTCGAATGAATCGAGGTAGATTTGCGTGGTCGAGAGGTTGGAGTGTCCCAATGATTCGGAAATCAGAGCTACGCTTACCCCTGACCGTTTCAGGACGGTTGCGTATGTGTGGCGGGCAACGTAGGTTGTCAATGGAACCTCCAATCCAATCAGTTTTCCCAGCACCTTTAATTCCCGATTGATTTTTGCCAGAACCTTGTGTGTCCGATTGAAAATCTGTTGTGGTGTCCGATGGACATTGCGGTTGAGAATCGGAAAGATATAATCCTCTTTCGCATGGCCTCTCTTGCTGTACTTCTGGATAATCTGCAAGGCGTTCGGCACCAGCTGGAAGGATAGCAGCTTCTGGGTCTTGTGACGGGAGTAGTAGATTCTTCCGTCCACAATGTCCCCATAGCGCAGGGTGGCCATATCCGTAAAGTTGATGCCTGCCGTAAAGTAGGAGAACAGAAAGATGTCCTTTGCAAATAGGGTGTATTCGGTTTTGTGGCTTGGCTCTATTTCCAATGCCATTAACTTCTGAATGTCTCCTTTCGTGATGGCACGCTTTCTTGTCCGTGTCCACAAACTGCCGACCTTGTACTTGGCAAACGGATTGACCTTTTGGATGAATATTCCATCGGCAAGAGCCTTGTTGTAGGCGGCTTTGAGGATGGCGAATTTTGTGGCTATGCTGTTGCTGGCATTGTCGTTCTTCCGCAGGAACAGTTCGAAATCCCGCAAGAACGTAAGGTCAATCTCATCGAAACGGATATTGAGAGAGCGGAATCGAGACAGATGAGAACACAGCACCCGATGCTTGCTGGCCGACGCGTATTTGCCGAGCGCTTCCAACCGTTCGATTATCTGTTTCAGATAGTCGCCAACTGTGCAGTTAACCCGCTTGCCGTTTTGTCCGAATAGATTCTCAAGCGTGACGGGGAGCTCCATGATTTCCAGACGCTGGATTCGCTTCTCATACTCCTTGATTTTGGCTGTTATCTGGAACTGGATATTGTCCCTGTCGGGGCAGTCATCGGTCACCTTTTGCGCCTCTGCATCCCAATGTGCTGGGGCAACGGAGACACCCAACCCGATACTCTTTTTGCGCTTTCCCTGAAAGAAGAGGAGGCATAGGGGAGAGGTGGAATCCCTATAAATGATGTTCTTTCGGCATATAACCTTGAATGTCATTTGATTGCGTGTTATATGCAGTCGGAGGACGGACAGGCTCAATGCGTACCCTAATGCGTACCCTGCGCCCGAAAAAGAGCGTATTTTGAGGTTCAAAACAAAGGTTCGGGGTATGATAGAGAAAACAAAAAGAGCCGACAATCAATTGACTGTCAGCTCTTTTCTGGTGAACCCGCTGGGGCTCGAACCCAGGACCCCAACATTAAAAGTGTTGTGCTCTACCTGCTGAGCTACGGATTCTCCCGCGCCAAAAGGGAATTGCTTCCCGATTTTGGTGGTGCAAATGTAGGGAATATTTTTGTTTTCCCAAAATAAAACGATATTTTTGTACTGCCAAGAATAAAAAACTTAAGAAAATAACCGTTAAATCCTACGATTCCTATGTGTAGAGCGCTTATTATCGGAGCCGGAGGCGTCGGTACGGTCGTGACGCAGAAGATCGCGGCCAATCCCGTCTTTTCGGATGTGATGCTTGCGAGCCGGACCAAGTCCAAATGCGACGCCGTCGCCGCAGCCATCGGCGGCAACCGCGTGAAGACCGCCCAGGTCGATGCCGACAATGTTGCGGAGCTGTGCGAGCTTTTCCGCGCCTTCAAACCCGATATCGTCGTGAACGTGGCCCTGCCGTATCAGGACCTCACGATCATGGATGCCTGCCTCGAGTGCGGCTGCAACTACCTCGACACGGCCAACTACGAGCCGCGCGACGAGGCGCACTTCGAGTACTCGTGGCAGTGGGCCTATCAGGACCGCTTCAAGGCCGCCGGCCTCACGGCCATCCTCGGCTGCGGTTTCGACCCGGGTGTCACGGCCATCTTCACGGCTTATGCCGCCAAGCACCACTTCGACGAGATCCACTACCTCGACATCGTGGACTGCAATGCCGGCAACCACGGCATGGCCTTCGCCACGAACTTCAATCCCGAGATCAACATCCGCGAGGTGACCCAGAAGGGCCGCTATTACGAGAACGGCGAGTGGGTGGTCACCGAGCCGCACGAGATCCACAAGCCGCTGAACTATCCCGGCATCGGCGAGCGCGAATCCTACGTGATCTACCACGAGGAACTCGAGTCGCTCGTGAAGAACTATCCGTCGATCAAGCGCGCCCGTTTCTGGATGACCTTCGGCCAGGAGTACCTCACGCACCTGCGCGTGATCCAGAACATCGGCATGGCCCGTATCGACCCGATCCTCTACAACGGCGTCGAGATCGTGCCGATCCAGTTCCTCAAGGCCGTGCTGCCCGATCCCAAGTCGCTGGGAGCCAACTACCACGGGCAGACCTCGATCGGCTGCCGCATCCGCGGTGTGAAGGACGGCAAGGAGCACACCTACTATATCTACAACAACTGCGACCACGAGCAGGCCTACAAGGAGACCGGCACGCAGGCCGTGTCGTTCACGACGGGTGTCCCGGCCGCTCTGGGCGCCTCGATGTGGGCCAAGGGCCTCTGGCGCGGCGCCGGTGTCTTCAATGTCGAGGAGTTCGACCCGGATCCCTTCCTGGCCGAGCTGGGCGAGCAGGGACTGCCCTGGCACGAGCTGTTCGACGTCGATATCGAAGTCTGACGCTTCGCGGACACCGGGACAGGCGCATCTCGTTTCCCTTCCGTATATGCTTTCGGGCGTATGGTCTTTCGGACCATGCGCCTGTTTTTTTTGTATAAAAGATACTTTTTTTATCTTTATTTTGTATCATATATGATACATTTTATTATCTTTGTGACAGAATAAGGAATCAGAGTGCAAAAATTAACCTTTCATAACATGAAACGCATAGCTTGTATCGCCGGGGCGTTGTTGTTGATTGCGACGCCCTATTCGGGTCGGGCAGCCGGGGATGGCGACCGATCCGG
>ULNR01007243.1_pt1 | contig 12399 bp, 10 predicted proteins | sample 1951971 | NCBI WGS metagenome assembly ULNR01 (sample SAMEA4835582, study PRJEB28245) | human gut metagenome | biome: gut microbiome; material: fecal sample | place: Denmark | collected 2008 | reverse complement strand
TGAACTTGATTTATACGCTCCAACAGAAGCACCGCGTTTCCACTGTCGGTGAACTTCTGGCGCTGACGGATGAATACGCCGCCAAACTCTCCGCCATCACTTCGTCCGACGAGCACATCGAGGAACTGAAAGCGCGTTGCGACGCTTTATATAATAAGGTGAAAAAGCAGGCTGCCGTCCTCACCAAGGCGCGTACTGCCGCTGCCCGTGAAGTGGAGAAGCAGATGGCTGCGCGGCTGGTTCCGTTGGGCATGCCCAATGTCCGTTTCCAGGTAGAGATAGGTGCCCGCAAAGAGCCGGGCATACACGGGGCGGATACTGTGAACTTCTTGTTTTCCGCGAATAAGAACGGGGCATTGCAAAGCGTCTCCTCCGTAGCTTCAGGTGGTGAAATAGCCCGCGTCATGCTCTCCATTAAAGCAATGATAGCCGGTGCCGTCAAGCTTCCTACCATTGTATTCGACGAAATAGATACCGGAGTCTCCGGCGAGATAGCCGACCGCATGGCGGATATCATGCAGGAGATGGGCGAGCAGGACCGCCAGGTAATCAGTATCACCCATCTGCCCCAGATTGCTGCCCGCGGACGCGCCCATTATAAGGTGTACAAGCAGGACAACGAGACGGAAACAAACAGTCACATCCGTCGTCTGACCGACGATGAACGTGTGGAAGAAATAGCCCATATGCTGAGTGGTGCTAAGCTGACCGAAGCCGCACTGAACAATGCCAGAGCATTGCTGGAAGTATCAAATAGTAAATAGTAAATCGTCAAATAGTAAATACCCATATATGGTTGATAACAGTGAAATGATTTTCGGCGTTCGTGCCGTGATAGAAGCCATTCAGGCAGGAAAAGAGATAGACAAGATATTGGTAAAGAAGGACATTCAGAGTGATTTGTCAAAAGAGCTGTTCGCTGTCTTGAAAGGGACTTTGATACCGGTACAGCGCGTTCCGGTGGAACGCATCAACCGCGTGACACGGAAGAATCACCAGGGAGTAATTGCCTTCATCTCTTCAGTCACTTACCAGAAGACGGAGGACTTGGTACCTTTCCTTTTCGAGCAGGGCAAGAATCCTCTGTTTGTGATGCTTGACGGCATCACGGATGTCCGCAATTTCGGTGCCATTGCCCGTACTTGCGAGTGTGCGGCGGTAGATGCCGTGATTATCCCTGCACGGAACAGTGTATCTGTCAACGCAGATGCCATGAAAACCTCGGCAGGAGCCTTGCACACTTTGCCCGTTTGCCGCGAACACAGCCTGAAAGAGACCCTGCAATTCCTCAAGAATAGTGGTTTCCATATCGTGGCAGCCACGGAGAAAGGCGATTACGACTATACCAAAGCCGACTATACCGGTCCGATGTGCATCATTATGGGTGCCGAAGACAAGGGGGTGTCCTATGACAACCTGGCGTTGTGTGACGAGTGGGTGAAGATTCCCATGTTGGGAACCATCGAGTCCCTCAATGTTTCCGTTGCAGCCGGCATTTTGATTTATGAAGCGGTAAAACAAAGAACCAACTAAGATATGAAAAAGAAATTGCTGTTGATGCTCACTCTCTGTTTATTGGCTCAGTGGAGTGTGGCACAAGCCCCGAAGTGGGTAGACAAAGCCAAACGTGCCGTTTTTTCGGTGGTGACCTACGACCAGAACGATAAGATACTGAATACTGGAAACGGCTTTTTTGTCACTGAAGATGGCGTTGCGCTTTCTGACTACACCTTGTTCAAAGGTGCCCAGCGCGCCGTTGTGATGAGCTCGGACGGAGCACAGATGCCGGTGGAGGCCATTATGGGGGCCGATGACATGTACGATGTTGTCAAGTTCCGTGTCGGCATCTCCGGAAAGAAAGTCACGGCACTCACTTTGGCTGCTGTGGCTCCGGCTGCCGGTGCGGATGTATATCTGCTGCCTTATTCCACCCAGAAGGACCGTTCCTTCACTGCCGGGAAAGTAAAGGAAGCTGATAAGATTTCCGGTAACTATTCCTATTATACACTTGATATGCGTTTGAAGGACAAGATGGTGAGTTGTCCGCTGATGACTGTGGACGGGCAGGTCTTCGGCCTTGCGCAGAAGTCCTCCGGACAAGACACGGCTACCATCTGCTATGCCATTGATGCCAATTTCGCCATGTCGCAGAATATCTCCGCATTGTCTTATGGAGATATGTCATTGAAGGGCATCGGTATTAAGAAGGCATTGCCCGATACCGAAGAGCAGGCTTTGGTGTTCCTCTACATGGCTTCTTCCCAACTGTCTCCGGAGAAGTATATGGAGACTCTGAACGATTTCATTGCACAATATCCTGCCAGTGCCGACGGTTATCTGCGCCGTGCTTCCCAGCATCTGTTCATGTCCCGTGAAGATGCTTCCATGGATAAGGTCGCCGCAGATATGGATAAGGCTTTGGAGGTTGCCGCAAAGAAAGATGATGTGTATTACAACCGGGCCAAGATAATCTATAATTATGCATTGGGCAAGCCCGAGAAAGTTTATAAGGACTGGTCGCTCGACAAGGCTCTGGACGAGGTACGGAAAGCGATAGCCATTGACGAGCTTCCGGTTTATGTCCAGTTGGAGGGTGACATCCTGTTTGCCAAGCAGGACTATCCGTCGGCATTTACCAGCTATGATAAAGTGAATAAGACAATTCTGGCCTCTCCGGCTACCTTCTTCAGTGCTGCCAAGACCAAGGAACTGATGCAGGCGCCTGCCGAAGAGGTACTGGCTCTGATGGACAGTTGTGTGGCCCGCTTTACCCAGCCCTATACGGAGGAAGCCGCCCCTTACTTGCTGGAGCGTGCCCAAGCCCGTATGAATGCAGACCAGGCGCGTAATGCCATGTTGGATTATGATGCCTATTACAATGCCGTGAACGGTAAAGTGAACGACATGTTCTACTATTACCGTGAGCAGGCTGCTTTGAAGGCCAAGCAGTACCAGCGTGCGCTGGACGATATGGCGAAAGCCATCGAACTGAATCCGGAGGATTTGACTTACCGTGCCGAACTGGCAGTGGTGAATCTTCGCGTGGGACGTTACGAAGAGGCGTTGAATGTGCTGAAGGCTGCTCTGGAGAAAGACCCTAAGTATGCCGAGGCCTACCGTCTGATGGGTATCGCCCAGCTGCAGATGAAGAAGGACAAGGAAGCTTGTGCCAGCTTTGCCAAGGCAAAGGAATTGGGTGACCCCAATGTGGATGCTTTGATTGAGAAGCATTGCAAGTAAAGGGATGGGATAGAATAAAGGCTCTGCTTTCGCAAGCAGAGCCTCTGTTTTGGGGAACTCCCCCGTGTTAAATGAGTTAAGTCTAGGTATAACAGGTTATGAGTGAAATTACGTTGTTTTATTTATAAAATGCGTGGATTTCCGGAATACTGCATATACTTCGGATTTTTTTTATTTCAAAAAAGAAAATAGACTCGATTATTAATAAAAACAAACTTTGACAATCATGAAGAAAGTGATTTGCAGCCAGAAGGCACCGGGCGCCATAGGCCCTTATAGCCAGGCTATCGAAGCCAGTGGAATGGTATTTGTATCAGGTCAGTTGCCTATTGATGCAGCTACCGGAGTGATGGCTGAAGGTACGGAAGCGCAAGCCCGCCAGTCCTTGGAGAATATAAAGCATATCCTGGAAGAGGCAGGTCTGAGCATGGCGAATATTGTGAAGACAACCGTTTTTCTGGCAGACATGTCCTTGTTCGCTGATATGAACAAGGTATATGCCACCTATTTTGACGGTGCTTTCCCGGCACGTTCGGCTGTGGCAGTGAAGGCGTTGCCCAAAGATGCCTTAGTAGAGATTGAGTGCATCGCGGTTCGCTAACAAGTCGGCCACAATGAAACTGCTGCCTCCCACGAAGATGAAATCTTCCGGGAGGCTTTTTTCTTGTGCGGCCCGCACGGCGGCGGGTACGTCAGGATAGCAATGCCCTTTCAGGCCAGCTGCTGCGGCCAGCTCCTGCAGTTCGCTTTCGGGCAATGCCCGCTTCACGCTGGCTTTGGTGAAGTAGTAGGTCGCTTCCCGGGGTAGCAAGGCCAGTACCCCCCGTATATCCTTGTCATTCACCATGCCTATGACGATGTGTAGCTGTCGGTAAGTCTGTTGCTTCAGTTGTTCTGTAATGTAGGTGATGCCTCCCACATTGTGGCCGGTGTCACAAATCAGGGTGGGCGAGTCCTGCAGTTTTTGCCAGCGTCCCATCAAGCCCGTCAGTTCCGCCACACGGGCAAAGCCACTGCGCACTGCTTGTCCGTCCAGCCGGTAGCCGGCTTCTTTCAGTAGCGGGAGGGCGGTGAGTACGGTCCGGGCATTTTTCTGCTGGTAGAGCCCTTTCAGTTCGTATTCTATTCCGGGATAGTCTTCACGGTCATTCTCCTCGGCAAAGTAGATGGGAGCACCCGTTGTCTGTGCTTTTTCCAGAAATACCGGTTTCGTTTCGGGAGTGGTCTCGCCGATTACAACGGGGATACCGCTTTTAATGATTCCTGCCTTCTCTCCTGCGATTTTTGCCAAGGTGTCCCCCAGGAATTGGGTATGGTCAAAACTGATGTTGGTGATGATGCATACATCCGGACGGATGATATTGGTGCAGTCCAGGCGTCCGCCGAGTCCCACCTCGATTACGGCTACATCCACCTTTTCATCGGCAAAGTAGCGGAAGGCCATGGCGGTGGTCAGCTCAAAGAAAGAGGGATGGAGGGGTTCGAAGAAGCCACGTTCCTGCTCTACAAAACGGATGACGTATTCCTCGGGTATAGGCTGTCCGTTAATCCGGATGCGCTCCCGGAAATCCACCAGATGGGGCGAGGTATAGAGCCCGACCCTGTATCCTGCCTCTTGCAGTATGGCGGCAAGCGTATGCGAGCAGGAACCCTTTCCATTGGTACCGGCCACATGAATGCTGCGGAAACTGCGGTGGGGATGTTCGAAGTGTGCGTCCAGGGTCAGAGTGTTTTCCAATCCTTCCTTGTATGCTGAGCCGCCCACTTGCTGAAACATGGGCACACTGTTATATAAGTAAGTTAAAGTGTCCTGATAATCCATCTTTTATAATATTTAACGGAGAAGCAATCCTTTCTCCCTATTAATTTGTTATCTTTAAAAGCGACAAAGATAATGCAAACCGGACGCAATCAAGCTTGCTTGAAATTGCTTGCAGTGTAGCTTATCTTAAGCTTATGCAAAGGTATTAACAATTTAAATCTAACGTGTATGGGAGCTAAGAAAAATTTTGTGATTGATACGAATGTGATTCTTCACGATTATAACTGTTTGAAGAATTTTCAAGAGAATGACATTTATCTTCCCATCGTAGTCCTTGAAGAACTGGACAAATTCAAGAAAGGTAATGAGCAGATTAATTTCAATGCGCGTGAGTTTGTCCGTGAGCTAGATTTGATTACCGATGACAATCTGTTCACCAAAGGGGCGCCATTGGGAGAGGGCTTGGGCCGTCTGTTTGTGGTGGCAGGCATGGTGGACTCTCCCCGGGTACGTGATTCCTTTCCCGAACGCATCCCCGACCATCAGATTCTGTCGGTAGTGGACTGGCTTTCCACCAAAAAGCCTAAAATGAAAACCATCCTTGTCACGAAAGACGTGAATCTGCGCATGAAGGCGCGTTCCATCGGTCTGCTGTGCGAAGACTACATCAATGATAAGGTAATCAATGTGGATATATTCGAAAAGTCGAATGAAGTGTTCGAGGGTATTGACCCTGCGCTGATAGACCGCATTTATTCTTCCAAAGAAGGACTGGACATCAACGAGTTCGATTTTAAGGACATCATTCGTCCCAACGAATGCTTTGTGCTGAAGAGTGACCGCAGCAGTGTGCTTGCACGTTATAATCCCTTTACCCATTCGATTTGCCGGGTCAACAAGACAAAGAACTATGGCATTGAACCGCGTAATGCCGAGCAGAGCTTTGCTTTTGAGGTGCTGAACGACCCGAATATCAAGCTGGTTGCCCTGACCGGTAAGGCGGGAACCGGTAAGACCCTGCTGGCACTGGCCGCCGCATTGGGAAAACTTACCGACTACAAGCAGATTCTTCTGGCACGTCCCATCGTGGCCTTATCCAATAAAGACCTTGGATTCCTTCCCGGTGATGCCAATGAGAAAGTGGCTCCTTACATGCAGCCTTTGTTCGATAATTTGAATGTAATCAAGCATCAGTTCGCTGCCAATTCCTCTGAAGTGAAACGCTTGGAGGATATGCAAAAAAGTGAACAATTGGTCATCGAGGCATTAGCCTTTATCCGTGGGCGCAGCTTGAGCGAAACCTACTGTATTATCGATGAAGCCCAGAACCTGACCCCACATGAGATTAAGACCATCATCACCCGTGCCGGCGAAGGTACAAAAATGGTGTTTACCGGTGATATTCAGCAGATAGACCAACCCTATCTGGACAGTCAGTCCAACGGGCTTGTCTATATGATAGACCGCATGAGAGACCAGAATTTGTTTGCCCATGTCAATCTGGTGAAAGGGGAGCGCAGCCAGTTGAGCGAGTTGGCAAGTAATCTGATGTAGCGGATACCGCATTTTCCGGGGCAAAACTATTTCTATCCCGCTTTCTGACTGTTAAAACGGGGGAGGTGGGATGGTTTCTTTATAGACGATAAATAATTGTTATAACATTTTTTTATCGATTTATTGTCTGTTTTGACTAAAATAGTGTATCTTTGCCTCGCCTAAAACAAAACTGTCAAGCGAAATGAAGCGAAATTTTTTTCATCGGTATCTTTCCGCGAAAGTGCTTCCGATATGGACTATTCTGTTAATTGATGTATTTATCATCGTCATATCCAGTCTGTTGGCCTATGCTCTCCGATATGATTTCAGAAGCATTTTTTTGGAATCCTCTACCATTGACAAGACCATTTTATGGACGGTTGTTGTCAACTTGATTTTCTTCCGTGTTTTCCGTACGTATTCCAATGTGTTGCGCTTTTCCTCCTTTGTGGATATCATGCGCATTTTTGTGTCATTGACGGTGTCGTATGCACTGCTGATGATAACGAGCGTTCTGACGGAAAGCTATTTGGAGTTTAACCTGGCTCCGGTCAGCGTGCTGTTCATGTCCTATATCATCAGCTTTACCATGATGGCATGTTCCCGTGTGATTGTCAAGACTTTCTTCGAGGCGCTGAACTTCGACGGCACCCATAGTGCCAATGTGTTCATTTACGGTGCCAAGGAAGCCGGGGTCAATATTGCCAAGGCATTGCGTGTCAATCTGCGCAACCACTACCGTCTGCGCGGATTCATTGCGGACGAACCTGAGCTTATCAACAAGGTGATGATGGGTGTCAGGGTGTTCCCCAACGATGATACGCTGATTGATGTGCTGAACGACCGCGATGTGCAGACCATCATCATTTCTCCTGCCAAGATGGAGGAACTGAAGAAGTCCGACATGGCTGACCGCCTGCTGGTGCACAACATCAAACTGATGACCGCGCCTCCTTTGAGCGAGTGGAACGGTCAGGCGCTGAGCCGCACACAGTTGAAGGAAATTCAGATTGAGAACCTGCTTCAGCGCAATCCTATCGAGATAGATATCCATAAGGTTGCCTCTCATCTGGAGGGCAAGCGTGTGATGATTACGGGCGCCGCCGGCTCCATCGGCAGTGAAATCATGCGCCAGGTGGCTTCGTTCAATCCCTATAAACTTATTTTAGTGGACCAGGCCGAGACCCCTCTGCACGACATCCGTCTGGAACTTCAGGACCGTTGGCGCGACATCGATGCCGAGACCATCATAGCCGACATCTCCAATGCCACGCGCATGGAGGATATCTTCAGGGAGTTCAAGCCCCAGTATATTTTCCATGCGGCCGCCTACAAGCATGTGCCGATGATGGAGGACAACGTTTCCGAGTCCATCCAGGTGAACGTATTCGGCACGCGCACCGTTGCCGATCTTGCCGTGAAATACGGTGCCGAGAAGTTTGTGATGATTTCTACGGACAAGGCTGTTAACTCTACAAACGTGATGGGCTGTTCCAAGCGTATTTGCGAGATTTATGTGCAGTCTCTTGCGAAGAAGTTGCAGAAGGAGGGAGGCCATGCCACTCAGTTCATCACTACGCGTTTCGGCAATGTGCTGGGTTCCAACGGTTCTGTCATTCCCCGTTTCCGCGACCAGATTCAGCGTGGCGGTCCGGTGACAGTGACCCATCCTGAGATAATCCGTTACTTCATGACCATTCCCGAAGCTTGCCGCCTTGTTCTTGAGGCCGGCAGTATGGGCAACGGCGGTGAAATCTACATCTTCGACATGGGTAAGCCGGTGAAGATTGTGGACCTTGCCAAGCGTATGATCAGCCTTTCCGGACGTACGGATGTGAAGATTGAATTTACCGGTCTCCGTCATGGCGAGAAGCTCTACGAGGAACTCTTGAATGTGAAGGAGCTTACAAAACCCACCTACCATGAGAAGATTATGATTGCCACGGTGCGTGAGTATGACTATGACGAGGTGAAGGAGCGTATCCAGAAGCTGATTGATGTAAGTTACACCTATGACCAGATGAAAATTGTTGCTGCCATGAAGGATATTGTTCCGGAATTCGTGAGCAAGAATTCCTGCTTTGAGGCGCTGGATAAGAAGAAATAAAAAGATAGCGGTATAGTATAAAATGAAAGGGTGATAACGTATTGTAGTGTTATCACCCTTTCAATTTTATTGTCTTCTTGTCAGCCTTTTGTCTCATTCATGTGAAGAGAAGTATTTCAAGAACTGTGTACGTTCGAAAGTATTGACTCCCTTCGGGTCGTTTACGTTCAGAATACCTTTGAACTGGCTGATGGTTTCCATACCTTTGCGGTCCATCCACAAGTTGAGGAAGCGGATGTATTCTTCAATGATGGTAGCTGAATTCTGATAAAGCACACTGCATATCTCTACGGCCGAAGCACCTGCTAATATTGCCTTGACAACGCCTTCGGGCGAGTGGATACCACCGGAAGCGGCATAGTCCAGCTTGTTTACGGCTGCCGAAGCGATGCCTATCCAGCGCAGGGCTTTAGACAAATCGGCTTCGTTGCTGAATACGTTGCCGGATACTTGTATCATTTTCTCAATGTTGATGTCCGGCTGGTAGAAGCGGTTGAACAGCACTACTGCGGCGGCGCCGTTGGCGTACAGTTGGTCTATCAGAACTATCGGGTTGGTCAGGTTGTCACCCAGCTTCATGATGACGGGTATCTTGACCGTCTTCTTGATGTGGCTCAGAATGTCGATGTGGCGTTGCTCGAAACTGCCGTAAGCATATTGTACATCCGTCTGCAGTGCAAGGATATTGATTTCCAGTGCGTCTGCACCGGCTTCTTCTATTTTGGCGGCAAATTCCACCCAGTCGGCATTCTGATAGCAGTTGATGCTGGCTATGATGGGGATATTGCAAACCTTTTTGCTTTCCTTAATCAGGTTCAGATATTCACCCAGCTTATGTTCGCGGATATATCCTACAAGGTAGTCACTGCCTTCGGGGTACATGTTCGGGTCTCCCATCCAGTCAGCCTCCATCATGATTTGCTCTTCAAAGAGTGATTTTAGCACAATGGCACCTGCGCCGGCCTCAGATAGTTTCTGGTTCTTGGCGGCGCTGTCTGTCAGTCCGGAGCTGCTGACGATAATGGGGTTTCTGAGTTTCAGCCCTGCAAAAGTAGTTTCTAATGTTGCCATGATAATGATTTTTTATGGTTAATAGTTTCTTTCTCCAAAAATCTTGCTTCCTACACGTATCAAGGTGCTTCCGGCTGCAATGGCCTCGTGGTAATCGTGAGACATTCCCATGGACAGTTCCCGGAATGACTCTGCATCAGCAAACCACTTGGCTTTCACTTCATTGAAGAAGCTACTTAAAGAACAAAACTCTGTTTTGATTTGTTCGTCATTGTCCGTATTTGTGGCCATGCCCATCAATCCGCATATCCGGATATGCTTGAGCTCTCTCCATTCACCGGCTGCCAGCATTTCCCGGCATTCGTCAAAGCTGAATCCAAACTTGGTCTCTTCCCGGGCAATGTGCAGCTGCAGCAGGCAGTTGACGGTTTTTCCGGCTTTGGCAGCCTGCTTGTTCACTTCGGCCAACAGCTTGTAGGAGTCTATGCCATGAATCAGCGCTACGTAAGGAACGATATATTTTATTTTGTTTGTTTGCAGATGCCCGATGAAATGCCATTCTATGTCTTTGGGCAGACTTTCGTATTTGGCAGTCATTTCCTGCACCTTACTTTCTCCGAACACACGCTGGCCGGCACGATACGCTTCTTCTATCGCCTCGTTGGGGTGAAATTTGGAAACAGCCACCAGCCGTACCTTTTCAGGCAGTTCGCTCAGTACTTGTTTTAAATTCTCTGCAATCATCGTTTTTTTGAGTTATGAGTTATGAGTTATAAGTTATGGGTCGCAATAATAATTCATAACTTATAACTCATCACTTAAATTAAACTTCCGGTTTGTCGTCGGGCTCTGCACTGTACGGATATACATCCATAATGGCGGTTTCCGCTACAGATGCTATCTGGTAGTCGGCCATTGTGCCTTTCATGCCCTCATCCAGTTTCTTCACTGCATCACGCAGGTCGGCAGCCTGCACCAATACCTGGGTAGAGGTTTTCTTTTCCGCACCGCTTTTCTCGTCCAGTGTGATGAAAACCAGTTTACATTTAAACCAGCGGTCGGCAGCTTCCTCTTCGCTGGGGAACAATTCGCTATAGTTGGCACGTTTGATGTCCGATACGGTGAACTCTCCCGAAATGAACGGCGTCATCTCTTCGATGATGCGTGCTTCCGCTTCCGTAAAACTGAGGGCATCTACCAGGTACGGTTCGGTCACCTTCTTGTTCATTCCATTTTCCATTGTTTTCTCGTAACGGATCTTACATTCAAACCATGTATGCATTGCCATAATTTTCTGTTTTTAATTATTGATTTATTGTTAGTTAAGCTGCTTTATGCGTGCCTATGCCCGCCGAAAGCAGTGCAAAGATAGCCAAAAACTAAATGGATATAAAAAGTTGCCTTGCATTTTACGTGAAAATTTTATTGGAGAACCGGGACGGTACGTATGGGCATAAAAAAAGGAGTACCGCTGTACTCCAACCTTTGTTAACCTTAAATCTAATACTATGAAAAACACATTACAAAGGTACGGACTTTTTCGACATTTGCAAGAGTGTCGGGGCATAAAGTGTGTATTTGTAACACTTATTATATTTTATGCCTTTGTACTACATCTTTTTTAAAACTTGAGGCGTGTTGCTGAAACATAAATTTGCATCTGTTTTGCTTCCACACTTCCACCCACCTCCTGCATCTCCCTATCCATCGGCATTTACTCTGCGGTGGAAGCAACCTGAAAAGGTGGAAGCAAAATTTGCTTCCACCTGCCAAAAAACGTCTGAGTTTTGCCGTAACTTATTGTTTTTTAATGTAATATCGCGCGTGGGTTACATAAATCGGTCAGTGTAGTTTTCCTGCATTTTCGAGTTTGCCCGACTATGAATAGTGGAGTCTGATGTCTTTTAAGTTGCTGTACAATACGTTTGCACCTTGTGCGCAATAGGCGCGGGCTACGTACTTCATCTGTAAAAGCCTTGGAGTTAGTGACGCCTAACGGCCATGAACAACCCTGCTTATGGTCGTTAAACGATTGCTTCATGGCCATTAGCAGGGGTGTTCATGGCCGTTAGGCGTTATTAATTCCTTATGCAACAGTAGACCAAGCAAGGGTGAAAAGCAAAGGAATGCTTGTGTTTTAGATAGAAATCCACGGGCTTTCACTCTCTCCATAGGTTATGGAAGTGGGCTTTTATTTCACTTGCGTTCTGTGCGATAAATTCCCATTTATCAGTAGGTATATTTACGAAACTTCAATAATGCATTTATGAGGGTAAGATGTTGGAATGTAGAATGATATATTGGAAATGATGAGGTGTTTTTTAAACGTTCGTTTAATGAACGCAAAGATAAGCTGTATTTTTTGAACTAACAAAATGTTTAATAAAAATATTCCCAAAGTGATTTCTGTTTCATGTTAATCTATTGAATTTCAGCAGTGTACGTCTAACATTTAACATGTTAAAGTTCTGTTCCTTTTTAACTTTTATACCTCTACTTATTTTCTTAAAAATAGACGTTTATTAAACGAACGTTTATTGGACACTTCTATGAGTCTAATATCTTCTTTAATAGCTTATTATCATTGCAAAAGTGTACAATACGGTTTGGGTGGGAAAATGTCTCGTTCAAACCGCGAAGCGCACCCGGAACTGAGCTAATTCATTCGAAAGAAAATTTCTAAGTGACTGAACAACAGAAATATTGGTTTGCGGCTCGCACCCGTGACAAGCAGGAATTCACA
>ULNR01022287.1_pt1 | contig 12795 bp, 10 predicted proteins | sample 1951971 | NCBI WGS metagenome assembly ULNR01 (sample SAMEA4835582, study PRJEB28245) | human gut metagenome | biome: gut microbiome; material: fecal sample | place: Denmark | collected 2008 | reverse complement strand
TTAACTAAATCAGCATATGCACTGAAGTAATAAACTATCTGTGGCAATAAACGGCCCCAATTTATGGAATTTGCAGAAGAGAGTTTAAAACCTTTTTCATTTAGATATTCATTGTATTTACTATCACTAAAGATTTGTTTAACACCGCTTTGAGCATCGTCAAAATTACCTTTAACAGCGAATACAGATACATTATTACCTTGTTGTGTGAGCATTTGTAAACGCTGAATTTTACTTACGCCTTCTTGTGGATAAAAGACAAGAATTTTTGTTTGGTCAACGTTTTTAAAGCCATCTAGGGCTGCTTTACCTGTATCACCAGAAGTAGCTACTAAAATAACTAATTCATCTTTATCACCTAATTTTTTTAATGAAGTAGAGATGAATTGTGGTAATAATTGTAATGCCATATCTTTAAAAGCACTTGTTGGGCCATGCCAAAGTTCTAAAAGATAATTATTTTTTTCGACTTCTACTGTAGGGACAATTTTATCGGTGTCAAATTTTTCTGTAGTATAAGCGTTATCAACACATTGATTGATTTCTTCAGCAGTAAAATCTGTTAAATATAAAGAAAGAATTTTTTTTGCACGTTCTTGATAAGATAAATCAAGAAGTGAAGTTAAAAATTTTTCATCAATAATAGGTATATTTTCAGGAACAAACAATCCACCATCTTCTGCTAATCCTTTTATGATGGCACGTGCAGAAGTAACCACACAATTATGACCACGTGTACTTATATAATTCATAGAATGCCCCCTTAATTTATAAATATCTATTTATATTCGATTTAATGATTAGTCTTTAAAGAATTCATCATGAATAGCATTTACAGCTTCTTTGATTTTATCAGCTTTAATTAAGCAAGAGATACTGATTTCAGATGTACTGATTACATCAATATTGATATTAGCATCAGATAAAGCTTTGAACATTCTAGCAGCAATACCAGGATTACCAAGCATACCTGCACCAACGATAGAAACTTTAGCTACGTCTTGTTCGATTAATACTGCAACAGCGTTTAATTCATCAGCAACTTTATCTACAATTTGTTTTGCTTGACCGAGGTCATCAGCAGTAACAGTAAATACCATATCAGTAACATTTTTTTCCATATTGCGAATGCTTTGTACAATCATATCAACATCAACATTATTTTCAGCAAGTTTGGAGAAAATTGCATGTGCAATACCTGGAGTATTTGGAATACCTAATACAGCGAATTTAGCTACATTAGTATCATGAGCTACCCCTCTAATAATAAACTCTTTCTCTTCCATTGTATATTCCTCCCTAATAATTGTGCCTGGTTTGTTAGTGAATGTAGATCTTACATGAATTGGAATATTGTATAAACGACCAGTTTCTACGGAACGTGGTTGCATAACACCAGCACCTAAACGAGCCATTTCTAACATTTCATAATATGTGATTTCTTTCATTCTACGAGCGCCTTTAGCAATACGTGGGTCAGCAGAATATACGCCATCAACATCAGTATAAATTTCACAAACATCAGCTTTCATAGCACCAGCTAGAGCAACTGCAGAAGTATCAGAACCACCACGACCTAAAGTAACAGGATCGCCTAAATCATCACAACCCTGGAAGCCAGCTACAATAACAATATTTCCTTTATCTAATTCTTCAAAAATACGTTTAGGTTGGATATCTTTGATTTTACCTTTTGTGTGAACAGAATTAGTTTTTACACCAGCTAATGCGCCAGTAAGAGAAATAGCTTTTTGTCCTAAAGCTTTAAATGCCATAGTCAATAAAGAAATTGAAACTTGTTCACCAGTAGTAAGTAACATATCCATTTCACGAGTATATTGATATGGATCTTTAGTAATCCCTTTTGCCAATTGAATTAAGTCATCTGTTGTATCCCCCATAGCGGAAACAACTACTACAATTTTATCATCTGGCTGTTTTTCATCTAAAATACGTTTTGCAACAGCTTTGATTTTATCAATATTTCCAACAGAGCTGCCACCAAATTTTTTTACAATTAGTGCCATTGTTACCCTCCTAAAGTATTTATGTATTTACATAGTGTATAAATTAAGTTTGCCTTTTACATTTATTATACAATGCAAACCATATATAATGCTTTTATTATAGCAGTTTATGTTTATTGTGTCTATCATAATTATAATTATAATCTATATAATTATTTGATTTTATAAAAATGCTTCTATTTAGTTTTGTTAAATGAAAATTTCTTATTTATTATAATAGGAAATAAGAAGAAAGTTTTTGGTAAAAATAGCGTAAATAAGTGATTTGTCAAATTAAAAAAGATACAATAAGAATATAAAAAAATTTTATTTCTTTATATTTAGCAATTTTTATCTAGAAGTTTTCAAGGTTACATTTTTGCAAAATTTAAAATTATCTTAGTGTGAAAATTTCTATCCTTTTTATAAAAAATATGTAAAATTTTTATAAGCTATATACATTGAAGTTTTAAGTTTATTCTGTTATAGTAATTATTGTACTAATTAAATAAAACTACTCAGGAGGTTGATGATTTAAATGAAAGTAGCTGTAGTAATGGGCAGTGATTCTGATTTTCCCATTTTAAAACCGGCTGTTGATTTATTACATCAGTTTAATGTAGAAACAGAAGTAATCGTAGCTTCTGCACACCGTACCCCTGGCAAAGTCCGTGACCTAGTTTCTTCTGCGGAAGAAAGAGGTGTTGGCGCATTCATCTCTGCCGCTGGTGCTGCTGCACATTTAGGTGGAGTTATCGCATCTTATACTACTTTACCTGTTATTGGAGTACCAATTAATGCAACTCCATTAAATGGTATGGATGCTTTATTAAGTACTGTACAAATGCCATCTGGAATTCCAGTTGCAACTATGGCAATTAATGGTGCTAAAAATGCTGCTATTTTTGCTATAGAAATCTTTGCTATAAGCGATATGATTTTAAGAAAACAACTTAAAGAATATCGTGAAAAAATGGTTGAAGAAGTTGAAGCTAAAGCTGCAAAAGTTGCACAACAACTTCAAGCATAATTAACGAAAAAATTCATCTAAAATTAATATAAAATCGTATAACTCATTTTTATTTAGATTTTAGTTAATGACTTGGGAGGTCAATTAATAATGGAAAACAAATTATTATATGAAGGCAAAGCAAAAAAAATCTTTTCAACAGAAAATCCTGATGAATTATTAGTTTATTACAAAGATGATGCAACTGCTGGTAATGGTGCAAAAAAAGGTACTATTGCAGACAAAGGCATTTTAAATAATAAAATTACTAATTTCTTCTTTGGTTTATTAGAAAAAGAAGGCATTAAACATCACCTCATTAAAGTTCTTAATGACCGTGAAATCCTTGTAAAAAAATTAGATATCGTTCCTCTTGAAGTTATTATCCGTAATGTAGCTGCTGGTAGCTTAGCAAAACGTCTTGGTCTTGAAGAAGGCGTAAAAATGTCTAAACCTGTAATTGAATATTGCTATAAATGTGATGATTTAGGTGACCCTATGGTTAACCGTTATCATATCACAGCTATGGGGTGGGCAACAGATGAAGAACTTGATCAGATTGAAGCTATGTCTCTTAAAATCAATGATGTTATGACAAAATATCTTGCTACAAAAAATATTGACCTCATTGACTTTAAATTAGAATTTGGTAAATATCATGGTGAAATTCTTTTAGGCGACGAATTATCTCCAGATAACTGCCGTTTCTGGGATAGTCAGACACATGAAAAACTTGATAAAGATAGATTCCGTCGTGATTTAGGTAATGTTGAAGATGCTTATAAAGAAGTTCTTCATCGTTTAACAGGCGAAACTTTATAATTAAATAAAATACTAAGCATAAATTATAAAATATTTATGCTTAGTATTCTTCATTTATATTGTATGTATTGAGTAGGTTTATGATTAAAATATATGTATAGGAGAATGTAACTAATGGTTGACATTACGTCAAATAAGTGGAAAGAAGAATGTGGCGTCTTTGGTGTATTTTCTCGTACTGAAGATGTTTCTATGTTAACATATCTTGGGTTGTATGCACTTCAACATCGTGGTCAAGAAAGTGCTGGTATAGCTGTTACTGATGGCGCTTGGATGGACGTTACTCGTGATATGGGGCTGGTAAATGAAGTATTTCGTCATCAATTACCTCATATGGAAAATCAATATATTGCTATTGGTCATGTACGTTATTCAACAACTGGCTCTAGCTTATTATCAAATACACAACCTTTAATTGCTAATTATTCCGGCGGAAAAATTAGTTTAGCCCATAATGGTAATTTAACAAATGCAGCTGAACTTCGTCGTTACCTAGAAGAACAAGGTACAATTTTTCAAACTTCTATAGATACAGAAGTAATCGTTAATCTTATCGCACGTTCTCGTAAATCAAGTATTGAGGAAAAAATCATTGAGAGTGTACAACAAGTAAAAGGTGCTTTTTGCTTGGCTATTATGACTGAAAATAAATTAATAGCTGTACGTGATCCACAAGGATTTAGACCTCTTTGCATCGGTAAAACAGAAGAAGGTTCTTGGATAATTTCTTCTGAATCTTGTGGTCTTGATGTTGTAGGTGCAGAATTTATTAGAGATGTTGAACCAGGCGAAATGGTTGTCATGGGTGATGATGGTTTAAAATCCTATAAATACACAACTCCACAGAAAAAAGCTGCATGTGTTTTCGAATATATATATTTTGCTCGTCCAGATAGTGTAATTGATGGACAAAGTGTTCATGCTGTTCGTTTTATGATGGGTCGCATGCTTGCTCGTGAAAGTAAATTCAAAGGTGATATTGTTATATCTGTACCAGACTCTGGTAATACAGCTGCTACAGGTTTTGCTTATGAATCAGGCATTCCATTTTGCGAAGGCTTAATCAAAAATCGTTATATTGGACGTACATTTATTCAGCCAACACAGAAAAAACGTGATACAGCTGTTCGCTTAAAATTAAATGCTATAGCTGAAGCTGTTCGTGGTAAATCTGTTATTATGGTAGATGATTCTATTGTTCGTGGTACTACTAGTGGTAAAATCGTAAAAATGCTTCGCAAAGCAGGTGCAAAAGAAGTTCATATGTGCATTAGTTCTCCACCAATTGGATATCCTTGCTACTATGGTATTGATACTTCTGTACGTAAAGAATTAATCGCTGCAACTAAATCAGTTGAAGAAATTCGTCAATTTATAGGTGCAGATTCTTTACATTTCCTTTCTTTGGAAGGCCTTAAAGCTTCTATGACAACAGCTAATCCTGAAGATATGTGTTATGCTTGCTTTAATAATGCTTATCCAATTGAAATGTCAAAAGAAACAGTAACTGGTGCTGATAAATACGTATTTGAACAAAGAGCAAAATAATTTGCACTTTTTGGAGGTTAACATGACTGATAATAAACAGACAAATCTTACGTATCGTGATTCTGGTGTTGATATTGATGCTGGAAATTATTCTGTAAAACTTATAAAAGATAGCGTAAAAGCAACATATCGTCCAGAAGTTTTAGGTGATTTAGGCGGTTTTGGTGGTCTTTTTGCTTTAAATAGTAGAAAATATAAAGAACCTGTATTAGTATCTGGTACTGATGGTGTTGGTACAAAATTACGTCTTGCATTTATGCTTGATAAACATGATACTATTGGTCAAGATGCTGTAGCTATGTGCGTAAATGATATCTTAGTGCAAGGTGCAGAACCACTTTATTTCTTAGATTATCTTGCTGTAGGAAAATTAGACCCAGAAAAAGTAGCTACTGTAGTAAAAGGCGTAGCTGGCGCTTGTAAAGAATCTGGTTGTGCTTTAATTGGTGGTGAAACTGCTGAAATGGCTGGTTTCTATGCTGATGGCGAATATGATATTGCTGGTTTTGCTGTTGGTGTAGTGGATAAAGCTAATATCATTACTGGTAAAAAAATCAAATCTGGCGATGTTTTGTTAGGTATTCCTTCTAGTGGTGTACATTCTAATGGTTATTCTTTAGTTCGTAAAATCTGCTTTGATGTAAAAGGTTTTAAAGGTGAAGAAAAATTCCCAGAATTAAATGGCAAAACATTAGGCGAAGAACTTTTAACACCTACACGTCTTTATCCATCTGTTTGCTTACCATTAATTGAAAAATATGATATTCATGGTATGGTACATGTAACTGGTGGCGGTTTCTATGAAAATATTTCCCGCATTTTACCAGAAGGTACTGGCGTTGAAGTAGATGCTAGCACATGGGAAATGCCAGCAATCTTCAAACTCTTACAAGCTTGGGGTAATGTAGATTGGCATGAAATGTACCGTGTATTCAATATGGGTATCGGTATGATTTTACTTGTATCTGAAGAAGAAGCAGCTAAAATTCAAGAAGACCTCAAAGCAAAAGGCGAAAAATCCTATATTATTGGTAAAGTTGTTGATGGCAACCAAACTGTAGAAGTAAAAGGCGGAGTTTTCAATGAATAACCAAATAATTTTAGGTGTATTGGCTTCTGGTCGTGGTAGTGATTTACAATCTATCATTGATGCGATTGAAAATGGTCAGATTAAAACAAAAATAGGTGTTGTACTCACTGATAAACCAGAAGCAATGGCATTAGAACGCGCTAGAAAAGCAGGCATTCCTGCTGTTTGCGTTGATCGAAAAAAATGTTCTACAAAAGAAGAATTTGAACAAAAACTTGTAGAACAATTAAAAAAATACAATGTAGGTCTAGTTGTTTTAGCTGGATTTATGCGTATTTTAAGCCCTTATTTTGTCAATGAATTTAAAAATTGTATTTTAAATATACACCCATCATTATTACCTTCTTTTGGTGGAGCTCATGCTCATCGTGATGTTTTAGCATATGGTGTGAAAGTATCTGGTTGCACTGTGCATTTTGTAGATGAAGGTATGGACAGTGGCCCTATCATCATGCAAAAAGCAGTACCTGTTTTAGATGATGATACAGAAGAAACTTTATCTGCTAGAGTGCTTGAACAAGAACATATAATATATCCAAAAGTTATTGAATTGTATTTAGCAGGAAAAATACATGTCAATGGTCGTCATGTGACGATTGATGATTGATTTTATATAATCACATTAAGAGGAGGCTTTTATTATGCCTATTAAAAGAGCGTTATTAAGTGTTTCTGACAAAACTGGTATTGTAGAATTTGCACGTAAACTTCATGAAGCTGGTGTAGAAATCATTTCTACTGGTGGAACAATGAAAGCAATTGACGATGCTGGTATACCTGTTACTTATGTTAGTGATGTAACTAAATTCCCTGAAATTATGGATGGTCGTGTAAAAACTTTAAATCCATATATTCATGGTGGTATTTTAGCTGTTCGTGATAATCAAAGTCATGTAGCACAAATGCAAAAATTTAATATTCAACCTATTGATTTAGTTGTTGTAAATTTATATCCATTCCGTGAAACTATAGAAAAACCAAATGTAACTCTTGCTGAAGCAGTAGAAAATATCGATATCGGTGGTCCTGCAATGATTCGTGCTGCTGCAAAAAATTTCAAATTTGTTACAGTTGTAGTAAATCCTAAACATTATGATGAAGTTGCTGAAATGATAGCTAAAGATGGTTGCACTACAGGAAAATTCCGTATGCAATTAGCTCAAGAAGCTTTCTGTCATACATCTCATTATGATGATTGCATTCAAGAATATCTTACAGCTCAGTTAAGCAAATAATATATTTTAGCGCACTTATTGATATGCTAATAATTGGCACTATTTAAGTGCGTTTTCTTTTAATAAGTTTAATAAGGGGGTTATATTTTGGATATTTTAGTTATTGGTAGTGGTGGACGTGAACATACACTTACATGGAAATTAGCTCAAAGTAAACTTGTGGATAAAATTTATACTGTGCCAGGAAATCCAGGCATGGAAAAAATAGCACAATGTATACCAGGTTCAGTAGAGGATAATGAATTTTTAGTAAAAGTGGCTCAAGAGAAAAAAGTCGATTTAGTGGTGGTAGGGCCAGAAGTTCCATTGACAAATGGAATTGTTGATGATATGGCTAAAGTGGGAATTGCTTCTTTTGGACCACAAAAAGCTGCTGCTCAATTAGAAGGTTCTAAATCTTTTTCTAAAAATATTATGAAAAAATATGGCATTCCTACTGCAAAATATGAAGTTTTTACAGATGCAGTGGAAGCTAAAAATTATATAGAAAAAGAAGGCGCACCAATAGTAATTAAAGCAGATGGGCTTGCTGCTGGTAAAGGTGTTATTGTTGCAGAAACAAAAGAGCAAGCTTTAGAAGCAATTGATGAAATTATGTGCGATAAAACTTTTGGTAGTGCTGGTAATAGCGTAGTTATCGAAGAATTTATGGCTGGCGAAGAAGCTTCTGTATTAGCTTTCACTGATGGTGAAACTATTATCCCTATGATACCATCTCAAGACCATAAAAGAGCGTATGACGGCGATAAGGGGCCGAATACAGGCGGTATGGGAACATATGCACCAGCTCCAGTAATCACAGAAGATTTAATGAAGCAGGTACAAACAAAAATTTTAGAGCCAACTATAAAAGCTATGAAACAAGAAGGTTATGAATACAAAGGTTGTTTGTATGCTGGTTTAATGATAACAGCAGAAGGTCCAAAAGTTGTGGAATTTAATGCTCGTTTTGGCGATCCAGAAACGCAAGTTGTATTGCCATTGTTAGAAAGTGATTTAGCTGAAATCATGTTAGCTTGTGCAAATGGTACACTTGCAAATTGTGATATAAAATGGAGCAAAAAAGCTGCTGTTTGTGTAGTTATGAGTGCTGGTGGATATCCTGCTAAATATGAAAAAGGCAATGAAATTCTAGGTTTAGATAAGGCAGAAAATGAAAATGTATTAGTTTTCCATGCTGGTACAGCTAAAAAAGATGGAAAAATTGTCACAAATGGTGGACGTGTATTAGGTGTAGTGGCTTTAGGTGATGATATAAAAACTGCTGTAGATAAAGTTTATACAGATATAAAACTTATTGATTTTAAAGATGTATATTATAGAAAAGATATCGCACATAGAGCTTTCAACCGTAAATAATTAAAATAGTATATATAAAAAAATAAAGGAATAATATCAACCTATTATTCCTTTATTTTTAATTAATTATTGATTTATTTTTTATTGAGATTAGATTATTTTTTTATTACTTATATGATTTTATTGATGAGAACATAGATACATTTGACAATGAATAGCATTACAAAAAATAATTAAATAGTAAAATATCTGTAAAGCTATTAGTTTAATAATGATAACTTTAAATATTTTGTTAATTAGAAAAATAACATATAGTACTAATAAATAGCCAATTATTATCTATTGTATATTGTGCTCAATGCATTTGTACACTTATGATAAGTCTATATGTTAATATATAGGTGGTGGCAATGATTATGAAGAAGACCGTTGGAGAAAAAATTAGATCTTTTCGTCAACAAAAAAAATTAACTCAAGAGCAATTAGCGTTAGGAGCTGAAATTAATCCAGTCTTCTTGGGTCATTTGGAACGTAATTTAAAGAGTCCAACAATTACAACATTAGAGAAAATAACAAGAGCTCTAGGAATTACTATGTCTGAATTGTTCTTAGATGTACCTAACAATGATAGTGAAATCGAAGTTAGACAAGCAAGCATTCAGCATATCAACTATCTCTTAAAAGATTTGTCCAACGAAGAATTGGATAAAATCACAGGCATTTTAAAAGAAATAATTGACTGGAAAAAAATGTAATGAACAAGACATGCCTATGGTATTTTTGCCATAGGCATGTCTTGTTCATTACATTTTGTTGCCATTGTGTTGCCATTTTTTTAAGTAAAATTTTATTAAAACAATAAAGAATATTAATTTAGATGGTGTTATTATTAATTAGCTATCTATTAAGAAAAGAACATATATCTATAATAGTATATAATAATAACTAAAAATATTTAAGTATTTTTATATCATTTATAAGATTTTTTATTTATTATACATATTTTTATGATATTCTTTTTTATGATAAAAATTTAATAAATGAATTTTATCATTAATTATTTTAAAGTCTAAATAGTATTTTTTTTGAATTTCAAAATGAAAATAATCATTAATTTTTTCTTTGTTTCTAAATGATATAGCGGATAATCTATCATAATTATTAATTTGCGTTAATAATTTTTCTAATGATAATCTAGTATTTAAATCAAATAGAATAATTTTTTTCAAAAAATCTTTACGATATATAATTCTAGGGTAATGTATTTTCCATAATTCATCTATTTGTTGAATAATTTTTTCATTTTTTTTGTTTAATAAAGCTTTAGTAGTTTCTAGTTCTTTTTCCAATATTTTAATTTTATTTTTATTTAAGTTATTTGATAATAAGAGTTCTTGTTTATTATTATTCATGGCTAAAGCTTCATTTAAGGCATATGCATAATTTTTAATTTGGATATTTTTTTCTATTATTTTTTGTTCTAAATTACTATTGATTATTTTTATTTTCTTTAAATCCTTTTCTGCTTTTTCTATTTTAGATAACAAGAGATCATGTATAGAATCTCTATTTTTTTCATCTTTACATATGTTATTTGTTATATTGTTAACGATTTTATTATCAAATATATTTTGTGGTGATAAATATAGTTTAAAGAAATCTGTATACTTACTTTCTCCGATTTCTAATATGATTAAATTTTTTTTAGCTCTACTAATACCAGTATAAATGATTTCATCTTCAGATATATTATTTAAATCTTTAATATTTGGATTATTTAAATTTATAATAAGAAAAATATTTTCAACTTCCCATCCTTTAAAACTTTGAATCGTTGAAAATTTCAATTTCCCTGAATTCATTTGAAAATGAAATTTTTTAGTTCGTCTATATTTTCGTAACTGTTCTTTTAATTTTGATGAATTTTCACCGTGTCTTTTTACAAGTTTTTGATATTCTTCTTCTGTTTCAAATGTTGTTATTGTTCGATAACCTATTTCTTTAAAACCTTTTTCTAATAATCTTAATTCTTCTACTGTGGCACATAAAAAACATACTTCATTATCATGTATATTATTATTTTCTATAAATTGTCGATAAATTTTTATGATTTTGTCTATATCTATTTCATGTAATAAATAATAACTAGTGAGTTCATTATTATCTAGCATAGTATATTTAGGTATGATATTTTCATTATCATATTTATTTTTAAAAAATATTGTTTGATATGCAGATAATATACTTGATATGATAGTATTTATTCTATATGAAGATTTTAATGTATTCCAAGCGCCACCTATTTTAGTATATATTTTTTTATCTTCTAATTCTCTGCTATAAATATTTTGGCGTTCATCTCCAAAAAATACTAATTCTCCATTTTCTTTTAAAAGAGAATGAATTACATTAATCCATTCTTTTGTATAATCTTGTGATTCATCAACAAGAATTGTAGAGTACTTTTTAGGAAAATTTGATATAGTCCAATTATCTTTATTAAGAATAATATTGTGTTTTATTGCATATCCTTTAATAAATCCATGATAATGTGAGATAATAAAATTACTCCATGGAAAGTCTTCTCTTACTTCATTGATCATATCATGAATATAATTTCTAAGTGTGATATTAAATGTTAATATTAATACTGATTCTTTTGTTCTTAGATAAGCATTTACTGCTCGTTTAGCTAATATTTTAGTTTTTCCGCTACCAGTTATGCCTCTAATTTTTTGTTTTGTATTAAATTTGCTTTTTATTAATCTTTTTTGTTCCGAGCTGTAAATTATGCTTTTTCCTTGTTCTTTTATATGTTCTATAGGTTGCAATATACGAAAAAATTCATCATATAGATCGTTAGAAAAATTTGGGGATGTATTATTAAATATATTGCTTTTATTTAATAAATAATATATATAATTTTTTATATGTAATGATTCTTGACAAAAAATTTCAACATAATTACTCTCAAAATTAATTTTATTTTTTTTGATATCTTTTATATTTGCATTATGAAAATATACTGCGCATCCAATTAAATTATAAGCTTCTTTTTCACCTAATGTAATTTTCTTTTCAGCTAGTTTTATACTGTAAAAATCATATAATGATTTTTTATATTCTAGAACTTGTGCTACAGGAGACAATACTTTATAGTATTGTTTATTAATTGGAGAATATACTTCCCAATTGTGATCATTATCAATTTTATAATATGATAAATTCCAATCTTTTACTTCAATAATAAGTGCACCATAATTTTTTTTTAAAATAACAATATCTGGTAAAAATCCATTTATATTTGATTGAAAAAATATCTCATAGTTATCATCAAGTTGTTCATATAGATATTGTAATAAAAAGAATTCACCATTAGTGGGCTTTGGTTTCATTAATTTAATTGTTTCTAAATTAGGATACATTATAGCCATAATTAACACAACCTTTATTATTATATAATTTAGTATATTCTATTGTTATTTTATATAATCCTTTATCTTGGCTAAAATATGATTAGTATTGAGATTGATACTTAGAAAAAATTATTCTTGAAGTTAAATGATATAGGAGATGAGAGATTTAAATATTAAATAGATGAAAAATCTTTTTAGATATGTTAAATGATAGCTTAGATGAAGAAAAATTAAAGTTATTAAAAACAGTTAATATTATGAGTTTTATAGCTTTTTACATAGTAGTATTGACTTGAATTTTAATAGAGGTTATGTTATTAGTATATAAATATAGTAAAATAACTCATTGTGCTAGTTCATTTTTTATTGT
>ULNR01033583.1_pt1 | contig 12850 bp, 10 predicted proteins | sample 1951971 | NCBI WGS metagenome assembly ULNR01 (sample SAMEA4835582, study PRJEB28245) | human gut metagenome | biome: gut microbiome; material: fecal sample | place: Denmark | collected 2008 | reverse complement strand
CGCGCGGCAGCCCGTCACCGATACCCAGCCAATCGCGCACCTTCTCGCGCCATTCGATTATCTCGGGGTAGTGCGTACACGGCTGCCTGCCCAGATTCGTGCCTTCCAACCCGAATTTACGTGCAATCCGATATGCTCCATGCTCCCGCACGCCTCGATGGTATCCTTGTATTTGACACGGGTAGCGGGCAACTGTCCCCGGAGCTGTCCCAACTTAATCTGCCCGGCCTCTTCTTTGCTGCACAGTATAGCGTAACGGGCCAGCACGAGTTCACGGTGGTACTTGGTCAGGTAACACCGGAAACCCGATTCTGTCACTTCGCAGATACGGCATATCTCACAGCCGGAAAGCTCCGTGGAAGCGTACATCTCGATCGCTCGGCGGTATTTCTCCTCCGTCTCCGGCCTGATGCCCCTGAAACGGTTGCTCTCCTTACTGTCTTTTCCGGATGTCTTCATAGGCTTTCATGAGGCATCTTTCAGGACAACCGTTCTTCCACCTGCTCGAACGAAGCGTCCTTGAGTATCACCCGTTTTTCCGCATCGAGCAGGTAAAGGGTGGGCATCGCCTTGAGGTCGTACACCTGTTCGCGGGTAAGCCGCTGATCGGCATCATAACCATCTATCCAACCGGCGGGAAATTCCGCCTTTTCCCACGCGGGGGTCTTGCCCTCCACACACACGGAGAGGAGTTTCAGACGGCCGGACTCCAACAGGTCGTTCACAACCGGGGACAGGGTGAGCAATTCCTTCACCCGGCGGCAGTCCTCGCAATCGGGGTCGTTGAAGTAAACCAGCACGTAGTCGGCCTTTATGCCGGAGAGCTGCCTGCGCCTGCCGTCCCGGCAAGTGACGGTGAAATCCGCCGCCACGTCTCCCGGACGGTTCTTCATGGCTATTTCCAACAGGTAGCGGGGACGTATCTTGTCCGTATCGGACAGGCAGGGGTTGTCCAGCAGTGCCCGCAATACGAGGATATGCAGTTCCTCGTCATGCATGGGCGAATTGGGCTCGTAGAGGTACTTGTCACTCAGCCCGATGAAGTGATACAGCATCTCCTGTCCGGTTGCGGCGCGGCGGAAAAGAGTATCGATGGCAGCCTGTGCCCGGTCGGTATAGGGCAGGATGCCGAGGAAATCGACAAAGGCCTGCTCGGTGATTTCAGGACGGGAGATGAGCGACGTATCGGCAAAATCGAAGTGGTCCCAGTAATGCAGGGACAAGTACGCCGCCCTGTCTTCAGGCGCCGTCAGCGTGACAGGCACGTCGGGCAGACGGAATTCCTTGGTTTTCTGCTGTTGGGCATGTGAACAGGAAACGAGACTCATGCCCAAAAGACAGGCGAAAAAAGTATGATTCAGCATCTTCATATCTTATGTTGTTAAAAAGGCGCCGGATGTGGAAACGTCCGGTGCCGTTGCATATACCGGTTCGGAAAATCTCATTCGCCGGCAGACGGTTCAAGTACGATGTGCGGACTGGCAAACAGGCTGGACAGGCTCGGGTATGTCGCATGATAAACCATGCCTCCGTCACCTGTGTAATGCAGTTCCACCTCGTCCGTGTACCAGTTAAACTCATATTCCTTGCGAAGCCGAAGTTCGTACTGGCCGTCGGCTGTTACGCTTACCGACCCGATACGGCTTCCGTTGCGGGTACGCTCGAAGGATACGAAAGCATCCTTCGGTATGTTTTGCACCACGCCGGCGGTATTTTTATATTGAAGCGTCCCGGCAATCGATTGGTTCGACACACGGAAAGTCTTGGAATAATACACTACCCGGCTTTCATCGGACGAAATCACGATGTCCCCGGCACTTACGACGCTATTCACAAGGAACGGCAGGGTCTTGCGTTCCCCACGCTGACTGGAGGCAATATTGTCCGTGTTAGCAATATCATCCGTACCATATCGCCGTTCCGTCTCCCGCTTGGCATCCACGGTATAGACAAAACGCCCGGGAATCGTGGGATGCGCTTTCAGTTTGGTTCCGTCCAGTCTGTTTTCCGCAAGACGGCCGGCATCGATTTTCAGCATAGGCGCGTCGATATAGATTTCGAACGCTTGGCCGAAAGGATCCACCGACTTGTTGTCAAAACCGGCAAAGCTCGTCACATCGATGCCGATATCCACCCGCTGGTCGGGTTGATATGTCCATTCCAACGGGGTGACTTTTTCCGGTATGTCTGCCGGTATGGCACCGGATGCTACCGTGCGGTCAGGCTCGTCGGCCTCTCCCTGCCAGTCGTTGTTGCCGTACTTCACGCGGGCTCCGAACCGGAACGGGGTGTAGTTGGCCAGCTCGAAAGTCGTACTGCGGTATGATCGGCCGCCATATATACCGGGATTATCCTCGTTTGCATCTTCCGGCAATACCGGTCCGAGCCGGTTGTCGTTGGAGGCGATGTGGATCACCTCGGCGCTCCGGGCACGGTTGGTCTTCATGTAGATGGAATATCTTCCGGTACCTTGCGACGGGCTGCTCAAAACTTCAGTTCTCGGTTTGAACATCAGCATACGGCCACCTTGGGGATTGTTGGTCTGCCACCAATTGTTCGATTCATCGGGATAGAATTTGCAATCGAATGCAGTCACTCCGGCATCGGGTTCCTCACCGTCCTCGTAATAATCCAGGTATTGCGAGTAGAGCAGGAATTCGTCTTTGCCTTGCGCATTGGCAGGATTGTCGTTCCCTGTCCCTTGATCATTGTCGGACCTCTCTGCCAGCAGCATGTCAAACTGCACGTTGGCTCCTTTTTTCTGTGGAACCAGACGATAGTATATCACTTCATCTTGTACGCCCGAGCCTACGGCATCGTATTTGTTCAGTCCCTGCACCGTGATGGATACGAGATTGGTGGAGTATTTGAACTTGCGCCGCATCGTTTCGAAATATTCGGCTTCGATATAGAGCGTGCCCTCGTAGCCGTTTTCCTGATTCAATATGTTCTCGAAATAGACACGCTGGACGCCGGGACCATCGGCCGTGTAGACAAATTTGTAATCCGGCTCTTTGCCTTGATAGACGGAAGAGATTTCACCGCTGCTGTACCAGTCATTGTCCGCCTCGCGCACCACGGGCAGTTCCATGCCCGAAGCGTTGCGGATATCCAGATCGCCAACGGAAAGGTACACATTCATCGGGAACAGCTCCTTGGGACAGCTTTCGGGTATGGTGAACATGGCCGTAACATGGGCACGGTTGTTCTTGTTGGCACCGTTCCCTAAATTACCGTATATTTCCGTCCCGACCCATGCAGGCACGAAAGACTGCTTCCTGATCGTGATGACCTTGATTTTGCGTTGCAGCCGTCCCTTCTTGACAAGCAGCGTACCTTCCAGTTTCTCGTTATTTTCCAAACGAAGCAGGTGTATCTGGATATGTCCCTGTCCGACACCGTTCACGACCTCGAATTTCGTCTCGAATGTCTGCGTCGCCACCCCGTTGTCTATCCAGGAGACCGTTGCGGCATCGGCTTCGGTGATGGCTTTGTCATTTTTTCCTTTAATGGTATAATTGAGCGTGTAGCTGCCTCCGTTTTCCGTAAAGCTCTCGTCCAGTACGACAAAAGTCTTCTCTACTGTCAGGATATAGTCCGTATCTTCCACCTCGTTCACTTCATCGGAAATGGAAATCCATACGTTGTTCGTGGCTGCCGCTTCCAACGCCTCGGCAAAGGAGGCCTGACCGAAAGATAGCGCGCCCTCGATGTGAAGCTTGTAATGGTGGTTCCGGCGCACGAGGAGCTGCTCGCCCTTGTCGTCAACCAGCAGGACACGGTAGTATTTCTCTTCGTCCTGATCCGGAAGATGTCCCCGAAGAATTACGCTGACAGGGGCATCGGCACTGTTCTCGCACTCGAAGACATACTGGTTCATGCTGGATGTCACGTCCGTAATATCGCTCATCTTGGCATCGTTCACGGGAAGCGTGACGAAGGGGTCGTCGCTGGAAGGCCACGTGAAATCAAAGCCTTTCTTCGGGTGGTGCGGGGCCACCGTTCCGAAAGCGTTGGTGTTGCAGACCGCAAAGCCCGTAATCACGATATGCCCGTTATTGTCCGGGTTGTCGACGGAGATTCTCGCGTGGTTGCGGATCAGTTTGACGGAATTGCCCGAGGTGGCCATCTGTTCGGCTATATTGCTGTCGTTTCCTGCATCGCAGGCGAAACGGCCCCAATAGATCATGCGTCCGGACGAGCCCTCCAACACTGCCATGACCTCGGACTCCGACTTGTTGCGGAAACTGTCCTCCTTGAATTCATCCATATTCTGGTTGGCCAGGAAATGGATGGTCCGGGTATTTTCGGGCACCTCAGCCTTGAATGTGCCCTCCATCTCCCCCGGGCCGGGCTTCTGCACCGTGACACCGGCCTTGACGGTAGAGATGAAAAGCCCGTAACTGTCAAAGCAGAAAAGTGTCATATCTTGCACTCCGCCACCGTCAGGGTCTACCGCACGGGTGACGACTTCCTGCATCGCAGGAATTTCCGTCTTGAAATTCAGCATGATGTAGCCGTCGCGTGCCTCGGTCTGCGGATTCTGCCACAACTCGCTTTCGCTGCACGAAGCGAGCAGGGCCGATACCGCAAGCAGGGCGACAAGCTTGTCTATTATTTCCTTTATCATATTTCGTTTCTTTTTGACAGGTTTCTACGTTTATTCCTTTTTACCGTAGGCATCGCGTACACAGGCCACTCCGGTACCGCTAACGGTGTATTTCTCATTATAAAATCTTCCGCTTGCGCTGTAATAGTACTGTCCGTTCAAGCGGTAGTCTATGGCGTCTGCATCCTGGTCTTTCGAGCCCTGGAATTTAAAAATGATTTTAAGTTCGGCTTCTGTGGGCAGGCGCCAGTCATCCAAGGTAACCGTCCTATCGGTTTTCGGGTCTTTATACGTTTCTACATAATGTGCGCAGTGCTCGCGTGCAACGCGGACACTGTTGTCACTCCCGTCCAGCTTCAGGTTTCCTCCTCCAACTTGGAATTCGCCTACACAGGAACCTATCATGAATGACGGCGAGACCAATTGGGCATTGTCCTGTCCCGGATCCGTAACCATAAGTTCCGGATGGTATGTATCCTGGACCATACGTGGACGGCCAAGAGTATATTCACTGGATGTCCCTGTCAATACAATGGTGTACATTCTGCCGTTAATTTCGCTATAGCGGGATTCCCGAAGTCTGTTTGAGTTTGATGTGTAATAGTATTCATATAAATCAGACTGTCCGCTTCCATCATTCCTCAATTTTGCTACTTTTGAAACGAAGAATCCGTCCGGAGGACCTCCAAATAAACCATCTGTCCCCGTTAGGTATCTATATTCTCCGTTCCAACTGGAGATATTTCTGGTGGCAAGGGCGATTCCGGTAATTTTATCACCTACATATTCATAGGTAGTCGGGTTAGGATCTGAATTCTTGAAATCATCGCGGTACGAGTACCACCCCTGGATATTCGTGATATATTCCAACGGATACTGCTCAATGGTTACGGTACGTTCGTTGCCGTCCTCATTTGTTACCCGGACTTCGATATAACGTATCGTATTGTTCCTGGGGAGGTCGCTGTGTACATCCAGCTTGCCGTTGAGCCCCTTGTCGGGAGTAATGAGGATGTTGCCATGGCTGCGCCATCTGTATCCGGTACTCACTCCCCATTCGTTATCGTTTGGATTATCGGGGTATCTTTTCTCCAAGTTCTGTTCCCTTCCGAACTTGTCTATATAGTAAACCCGGGTAATCTGTGCCGTCACTTCCGACGAGGAGGTGAAGATCAGGCTGGTGCGGTCGTCCTCCTTGTTGTGCATTTCCAGGTCGTACCGGTTGAGCACAAGGAAAGTCGGGCGGTCCCCGCCTCCGACATTTACCGTCTCGTCTATCCAATTCTCCACGGTATATTTCAAATCCGTCAACTGCACCGGTGTGGAGGGATTTTCCGCTCCGGGGGCATTGACCGTTGCCGTTACCCTGTAGCAGGTGTTGCGGTTCAGGGCCTTGCCGTTACAGACAGGAATCTGGTAGTAGTTATCGGGACGCAGTTGCGGGTCGGTATCCTTCTGGTAAGTCAGGGGAATGTTCATCACCAGGCGCACTTCCTGCTCCATGGAACTTCCATTGTCCCAAGCATGGGCATACATGTAAGCCGTTACGGTAATTTTGTTCGCCGTCCACTCAAGATAGCCGCCGGAGGTCTGGGCGGTATTCCTCAGCTTTGCCGCACCGTCCGCACCCGCCACTACCGATGTGGTATAGGGCATATTGCGCAGGTAGTAACCTATGCCTTTGGAATCAAAAGTCACGTCTTGGCCTTTGTTGATGGTCACCACGACTTTTGCCGCTGCCCTGCGCAGCGTGACCGCCAGCCGCGTGTCATTCCCTTGCGAGCCGTCGTAGAGGACGACCGGAGCAGCAACCGCCGGTTCATCGTTCCCTTCGGGATAGGCTATGCCGTCCATGAGGAATGTTCCCGGGACACCTTCAATGTCTTTCCCTGTCAGGTGAATGTTCTCGTCCTCCTGCGTCATCGCCTTCAAGGCGTTCAGGTTCGCGAGGTTTTCAAAATCCTTTTCCGGGTGGGTGCTGTTGGCGATCAGATACACCCAATACCTCTCATTTTCCGTAAAAGACGACCGTTTTACGGGCAGTGTAATCCGTCCCGTTTCATTGGCTGACGCGTTCACCCGGTCGCTCCACACCTTCGTTTTCTCGTCGGTATCGTTGAAAATCAGCACGTCGATATGGCTCACTGCGACCTCCGCCCCTTCGGCCGGTACGGTAGCACGACTCACCGGCAACGCTCCCGACGAGATGTCGAGGATAATGCTGTTGCCGTTACCTCCTGTCTGCCCGCCGGGGAGATCGTCATCTTTGCTGCAAGCGGCAAGAAGCCATGCCGCCGCACAACAAATCATCATATTGTATATAATCCGTCTCATCGCTTGTTAGTTTGTAGGTATGTCAACCTGTTTGATTACAATCTTCTCGGTGCTCTCGCTTCCTGTCCAGTTCGTGGCTCCGCTCTGCATGTTGATCAGCAGGAGCGAGCTTCCCGAAGGATCCCACTTCGGGGTATAGGCGATGCCCAACGAGAACTGCTTGTCCACGTTCTCGCCTTTCAGTGCCCTTACCCGGATTTCGTACGCTGTATCGGAAGCCACATAAGGCGGTGTCACGAGTGTGTTGACACCATCCACGTTTTGATATACCGTCAGTTCATAGTCTGCGGCTGTGGCATCAAACAGCGTGGGCTGCCATTCCTGTCTCACAGGACCTGTGATGGTGAACCTAAAAGAGTAGGTTCCCGCTGTCGATGATGCGCCGCCATTGTAGTAAACCGTCGGCTGCGCGTAGGGGGCGGTCCCTCCACCGAAAGGTTGCAGCAGTTCATAGGAAGGGTAATCGAACTCCAACTGATAATCTCCACCGTCCTCCCAGTCGGCCACATCGTATGCGACAGTTATCTTGCCGCTGTTGTGCATCAGGCAGCATACCGCATAATACTTGTTCCTTTCAATGCGTGGCATATAGACCAGACCTTCGCGCGGCTCGCTGTCGAACGTGTAGCCGATTTTGAGGATGTTTCCATGCTCATCACCCGGTGTGTTCCACGAATCGCTGCCCCAAGGGTTCTCGAAAGGATAAAAAGGAGCCCCCAGTACAGGCGTGTAGTTTTCGGGGTTCTGCCTCTCTTCGGGCGTGATATTCGTGGCCAGCGTCTTCGTTACCGGTGCTGAAGAGGGGACGAGTGAAAACTCGCCGGTACCAGTGGCGCCTGCCAGTTTCAGCGTTTCGTCGGTCTGTGGCATCAGGTAATTATACGCACGCGTTCCGGCTTCCAGCAAGGTCAGGTCCGTTACACACAGCTCTCCTGCCTCACCTGCTTCTTTGGCCGCGAACACGCCCAACTTGCCTATGGGACGCTTCAGTTGGAACGTCAAGACATCTTCCAGCGGTGTATGCCCCGAATGGCCGGGGTCGATCGGCTGACGGTTAGAAAGTTTCGAGAAGTCGATTGTTTTGGATTCCTTGCCGAACATTGGAAGTCCGTAGGCTTGGACATCTCGTGTCAGCGTGGTAAACGTGAAATCATTTAGTTCCGCTTCCGTAGTATTTTCCGTAAAGGTTTTCTCGGCACCTGGGGTACTCATGGCCTTCTCGTTCGCGATGATGTAGAAGTCTACCGTTTCGGTAGTCAGGGAAGTCATCGTCAGATCCATCCAGAATGTAGCCGGAGTCTCCATGTCTCCGCTCCGGAACTCGTGGCCCGCCAGTTGTCCTTTTACAAAGGCATAGACACGAAGCGAGTGAATGGCCGATTCTTCGCCGGTCGGTGTGCCGTCGGTTTCGCCGACAGCGCATGTCCCTACGTTGAGCCGCACTGCCACATCGTGCCGTTCCCCGAGCGATGCGGCATCTTCCTTGACGCACCCGCACGGCAACAGGCCACAGCACACTGCTGTAACTGCCCAGTATAATATTTTTCTTGTATTCAGCATATTCTTTTCGGTTCGGTCTAAAACTCAGGTTTCACTTGTTCGATGTACCATTCGGGTACGCTTACCGTGATTTCTCCCGACTTGAACTCGATGCGTATCGGGATGAGCACTTCATGTTTGGAACAGTCTATAATAGGATTGTCGGCAAGGAACCTGGCGAGGTTGACTTCGGCCAGCGGTTCCCCGTTCGGGGCGGCGCTCAGGCGGATGTTCACGTTCTCGTGGTTCTTGTGACGCATTATGTTGGTACGGGCCGTGAGCAACGCTTTTCCGGCTTCGTATTCGGTTTCAAGCAAATAGTCGGTTGCCTCCCCACAGGCCCGATTCTCAAAATCGGTACAGGGCGAGACTCCGCATATCTCAAGCACAGGCAGCGAGCCTGCGCGGGTTCCCGGGGCGGGAACTCCGGCCACTTCCACCGACAGATCGTAGTGAGAGCTGGCGAACTCTATGGTTTTGGTCTGGTTTGCCTCTTCATCACCGCTGTAAGGCAGTACGGTATAAGAGGTCGTAGCATAGTAAAGTGAATCGTTGCCGGCAACCTGTTTCTCGTCGAAATAATCCCCGGCGGCAAAGAGCATCCGGCCGAAATCGCCCGTGGCGATGCCATCGACCTTCGTGTGGTGGGTGTTCCCCAGGCAGACAATCCGGTAGTCTCCGGCAGCGAGCGGGGGAAGCGTAGCCGTGCGGTCCTTGACCTGTTCCTCTGGTAAGATACTCGAATTGACGCATCGATTTTCTGCATCGAATACGAACATCTCCACCCGGCAGATCTTGTCGGGGAATATTTCCGTGGTGCCGTCGCCCTTGTAGCTGAGCAACAGCGTGTTCGTGCTCAGACAGTCGTCCAGATCCTCACGGATGCAGGATGTGGCGGCTCCGGCGAGCAACGTCAGGCAGAAAACAATATTCGTCAATTTCATATATATGTGATTGAAGTGTTAAAGGATAGACAGGGCGGAACTTTCGCCCTGCCTATCGGGTTATCAATTAAAATTCAGGTGTGACAGGAACTACATCCCAGCTCATGACGTCAACAGTTACCTCCACACATTTTTGAGGATTATCCAAATCCTCATCGCTAAATGCAAAGTTCATGACGTAAATCTTGGCGAAATCTGCTGTAACAGCAGGAGTGAATGTACTGGTAGCCAAGTAAAGAGGAACCTTAGTTCCTTCATTTGTTGTACCAATCAATTTTACAAGAACTTGAGGATGGTTAGTATTTCCAATATTATTATCTTTAGGAAAGAAGTGGTATGCAGGACGGACATTGCCTTTCTCGTAGGAATGCTTATACTGTGTATTTTCATCCAATGTAACCAAAGGCAAGGTGGTTGCAGGACTCTCTGTTGAGGTAAATTCATCGTTATACCACGCATCAGCAGCTGTCTCGAAAAGGCCGAATATAGAACCGGGGTTAATATCGGAGTTCTGTATGTCACTGGCTGTTCCTCCCTGACGGTCTGCTTTCCCGAAATAGTTGTTCAACATGACCTGCTGAACTTCAATACTCTTGTACTTACGCTGACCTTGAGTAGGAGCTGTATACTCAAATTTACCGATTTCAATTCTGGATACACGCGGTTCAAGCACTACCTTCGCTTTGTAAAGCGGGTGTCCTGCCTCGTCTTGACCGGACACAGAAGTCAACTCGACTTCTTTATAAAGGTCTAGATCAGTCGGATTTTGCTGTTCGGCGATTATCAGGTCTTTTTTCAAATCTACATAAGTAGATGCATTTATTTGACTACCGTTGTTACCTACAACGATTACCTTGTTCACCTCAGCAGGTAAAAAATGGAATACCTTATCTGCGCGGTCGTCAAAATTACTTTTATTGCTGAAGTAGTGGGTTGCCTCAGTTCCTTCGATTGTTTTTCCTTTATACAGGGTAGTTCCGTCTGTAAAGAATACCTGTAAATCTGTCAAAGAAACCTTTGAGTTGTCTTCTACCTCTTGACCGGCGCCTCTGGTTACTGGAATCACATTAGACAGGTCAATGCTTACACTCTTTGGGGTGTTGTCCAACTGTCCCATTTCATCGTCTTTGTTGTCACATGCAACAAACGTCATTGAAGCAGCTAAAGCTGTCAATAAAAAACTCTTGACTTTCATCTTTTTGTTATTTAAAAATTAGTAAAAAGGTTTTTATAACTTCTCGCTTATGGATTTTGTCTACAACTGGTCGATGACCTGCCGCACCTCTTCGAGGTTATGCCGGGCAGTCGCGGAGCCTGCCTCCGAAGCACGGCGGAACACATCCTCCGCCTTGTCGTATTGTCCGGCCCCGGCGTATGCCACACCGAGGGTGGAGAGCAGTTCTGCCGACCGCGCGGTGACTTCCGATTTCTCGAGCAGCTCCACCGCCTTGGCATACTCCTCACGGGAGATGGCGTTCACGGCATTCTCATTGAGTGCGGAGGGCGAAGCGGGGAAATAGCGTAAGGCGGTGGCCATCACCTTGTCGTACCCGGGCGTGCCTTTCCCGTAGGAATCGGCCACCTTGTACATTTCCGACAGGCTCAGGAGGTCGGGACGCTCATCGACCATGCGGCGAGCCTCTTCGAGGTTAAAGTTGCGCACGTTGTACTCGATGCGGTACTCGTTGCGGCGCAACGCGGGGTATATCTCGGTGAGCAGCCTGTGGTAAATGGTCGGCGGCACGAGTTTCTGGAGTTGCAGCTCGCAGAAATCCCGTTCGTCGGGGTAACGTTCGATGATTTCATATACCTCGTCGCGTTTCAGCAGGTTCGGGAAGTCGCCGAGCACACGGACGAAACCTTCCCAGTCCTCACCCTTCTAGTCCACGTGGAGCATCTCGGGAGCGATAGCGTCGTAACGGCGGATATAGTCGGCCAGCGCCTTGGCGCGGTTCTCGGACAAGGCCATATTGTGCGCCATGCTGCCTTCGGGAGAAGCGTAACCGGTGATGTAGATACCGATAATCCTGACGTCGGTATTTTTCTTTACCAGCTCGATGGAGTTGGAAACGGTGTCCAGTTCGGCACGGTTGTTCTTGAATCCGGGCAATATATTATAACTGTCCTGCCGGAACTGCAGCCGGGCGGTGCGGGTTTCGGCACGCACTTTCACGGGTTCAGGTTCAGGGGCTATGCTGTCGAGCTTGTAATCGGGGACATAGGCAGGAAGTATGCCCGCCCACAAGGACTGCTCCGCCTTGCCCTTGTCGCAGTTCACGCAGCCGTGTACCTCTTCGCGGATTTTGATCCGCCCGTCGAGCATCCAACGCTCGTAGGGCACGGTGGCCGCATAATCGTAATGCTGCCCCTTGCTGCTGTGGCGTATGATTACCTGTGCGGAATCATTGTGGAAAGGGGGAAGCTCCACGCTTTCGAGCCGCTGCGCCCGCAAGTAAACCTTGTGGCGGGTCTTGCCATCGATGACTATCGGGGGAAAGGTCACCTCGCGGCTACTGTCCGCCGACATGAGTACGGGTGTCAGTGCTACGGTGTGCTGCGTACGGATTTTCGCCTTGCTCAAATCGACGGACATCGTCAGCTCTACCGTGCGGCCCTGCTTGACGACCCCTCCCTGACGAATCCCGATCAGAGGCAAGTAACTGGTTTCGTTCTCGGCATGCAACATCATGGGACAACATGCCAATATCAGCAATAATAGGATGTATATGCGTCTCATAGTCATTTTCTTGTTATTTGATTATATATATCAGGGAGATGCCCGCCTTGGTCGGGCCGAAATAATGCTTGTCCTTGTTGCCCTTGAACTTGCCGCAAGTGGCACACTCGTACTTATCGTATTGCGTGTAGATGTAACCCAGACCGATCGTGGCTTCGAGGTTCCAGCGTTTGCCTAAAATCCATGAGTAGCCATACGACAATCCGAGACCCGTAGCCCAGCCCTGATAACGGTGATCCTTCGTGGACTTGCTTTGGAACGGGATTCTCACGCCACTGATGTTGTAGAACGCGTAACCGCTGTGCAGGCCGAAGAAATGGCCGTTATAGCGTTCGCAGAGCCAGTAACGGAACTCCGGCATTACCATCCAGTGTTTGATTTTCTTGTTCTTGTCCTTATTCAGCGTCCACGGGTTGTAGGCACCCGTGAGGTCGAGGGTCGTGCGTTTGCCCAGCCCAAATTCCAGACTCAAGTTGGGCGTGGTACTTGACCAATACAATAGATTGGTCTTTACTGCGATATCCTGCGCTTTGACAGTGCCCGTGCACCAACAAACCGCAAGAAAAACACCGAAGATCAATTTTTTCATATTTTCCTTATTCTTGTTATCTCATTCGGGCCGGAAAACCGGCACGTCAACTCCCAAACCAATACTTCTCTCCGAAAGAGAAGTGGTAGCGTATAACA
>ULNR01010053.1_pt1 | contig 13610 bp, 8 predicted proteins | sample 1951971 | NCBI WGS metagenome assembly ULNR01 (sample SAMEA4835582, study PRJEB28245) | human gut metagenome | biome: gut microbiome; material: fecal sample | place: Denmark | collected 2008 | reverse complement strand
GCGGGATGTCACGAAATCGGATCGTTTTCGAGGGGTTTCGGCTCTTGTCTCTGCAGCCGACTTGCGCTATCTTTGCGGTAAAAATTCAAAAAAACATGAAAAGACGTGTATTCGTTACGGGCGGCGCCCGCGGAATCGGAAAGGGAATTGTAGAGGCTTTCACCCGGCAGGGCGACGAGGTGGTCTTCTGCGACATCGACCCCGAGCTCGGGGCCCGGACCGCAGCCGGAACCGGAGCCCGTTTCTGTCAGCTGGATGTCACCGATGCCGCCGGTCTCGAGGGGTGCATGCAACAGCTTTTCGAGACGTTGGGCGATATCGACATTCTGGTGAACAACGTCGGGATCGGCCTCTTCAAACCCCTCGATGAACTTTCGATCGAAGAGTTCGACCGGGTGATCGCCACCAACCTGCGCCCGGTTTTCATTACCTCACGCCAGCTGGCTCTCCACCGCCGCCGGAACGGCAATCGGCGATACGGACGCATCATCAACCTCTGCTCGACCCGCTACCTGCAGAGCGAGGCCGGAACCGAGGCCTATTCCGCCTCGAAGGGCGGCATCTACTCGCTGACACACTCGCTGGCCGTCTCTCTGGCTCCGCTCCGCATTACGGTCAATGCCATAGCTCCGGGATGGATTCATGTGCGCGAAGAGGAGCCGTTGCGCTCGGAGGATCATCAGTTCCATCCATCGGGCCGGGTCGGGGAACCCGGGGACATCGCCCGCATGTGTCTCTTCCTGTGCGACGAGGCGAACGACTTTCTCAACGGGCAGACCCTGACCGTCGATGGCGGGGCCACCATCCGGATGATCTACCCGGAATAGGGGAGCCGGCTGTCGGCCCGAAGGCAGTCTTCGCTGCGGGCGGGGCCGAAGAGTCCGGAGGAAAATGGTTGGAGTGAAGTGCATCGGCCAGGCTGACCGCAACGGTTTCCGGCCGCACGGACGGCGGGGGCCTCTCAACGGGTTACATGCCGCTTGGGTGGTGCCCCGAGCGCAGCAGGAAGTCCACGGCGATCAGGACAAGGACGCCCGGCAGATAGTCCTTGAGTGAATCCCGCAACTGGGTCAGGGCCTTCTGCATCTCATACTTGACCTTGTAGGAGGGAATTCGGAAACGTTCGGCGATGTCCTTGTAGCTCAACTCCTCGGTGCGGCTGGCGATGAAGATCTCACGGGTGAGTTCGGGCATCTCGTCCAGCCGCTTCTGCAGAATGGCCAACACCTCGTCGGCATAGAGCTGTTCGGGTTTGCAGCATTCGAGGCTTCCCAGGTGGTATTCCAGCATGCGGTCGCTGGCATCCTGCAGCTTCTTTTCGACGCGCTGGTGGATCTGCTTGTTGCGCAGGTGCTCCAGGCACCGCTTCTTGATCGCTCCGACAACGTAGCGTCGGGGATCCGTATCTGCTGCCAGTTCGTGCCGCCGTACCCAGTATGCAACGAAACTGTCCGTGACGATGTCCTCCGCCACGGCCGTCTCTTCGACATACGAACGGGCTATCGAGATGAAATTGCTCCGATAGGTGAAATAAAGTTCGTTGAATTCCCTGACGCTGGATTCTCTCTCGTCCGGTATCGGCATACTGACTGTTTTTTCGGGATCAAAGTTATAATATTTTTTCAATCGTTACACGAGCATTCCGACCAATCCGTGAAAAAAACACCGTGTCAGATCTGGTTTTTTTAGAATTAGATCGTGAAAAAATTTAGCAATTTCGTAAAAATATTTATTTGCACAAAATGCTCCGATCGGGTTGTCCGATCGCCGCTTTCGTGCAATATATAGATGTCAAGAGAACGAAAAAAGTGTGATAATAGTCTGTCGGCCGGCAATGCACCGTGCGGAGCCCAGGACCGATGCGGACAAAACGTACAAAAAAGAAGTATTGTGATGAAATCGACCGACGTACTGAAATACCTCGAAGGCAACTGCTCGGAGCAGGAAAAGCGCCGCATGGCCGACTGGCTCGACGCTTCTCCCGAGCATGTGCGTGAATTCAACGAGATACGTTTCGTCTTCGAGACGACCAAGATGTACGGACCCGAGCTCGAGCGTCTCGCTGCGGGCGAAACCCCGCAGCGTGCGACGACTGCCGCAGCTTCCTCCCGGCCGACGGTGATGCGGATGGTCTTCCGCCGCGTGTTGCGCGTGGCGGCCGTCGTGGCACTGCTCCTCGGAGTGGGTTATTCGACCTATGTATATACGTTCGACAGCGTGGCCGAGCAGATGGTTGCGCTGAATGTCCCGGCCGGCCAGCGAATCGAGGTGACCCTTTCGGACGGTACCCGCGTGTGGCTCAACTCGGGATCGCGTCTGGAGTATCCGTCGGTTTTCGGACGTCATCGTCGTGAGGTGAAACTCACCGGCGAGGCGATGTTCGAGGTCACACACGATGCCGGGCATCCGTTCGTTGTCGAGACCTTCGCCTCGGATGTGGAGGTGCTGGGAACGAAGTTCAATGTCGAGGCCGATGCCGAAACCGGCTCTTTCTCGACCACGCTCCTCGAGGGACGTGTGCGGCTGACCGATCCCGCGACGCATCGGGCCATCGTTCTGGAACCCAACGACGAGGCGCGTCTGACCGAGGGACGGATCTCCGTCGAGCGGAATGCCGACCTCGATGCCGTTTGCTGGACCGAAGGGCTCATCAGCATCCGCGGGCTGTCGTTCGAGGAGCTGATGCGCAAGTTTGAGAAGGCCTACAACGTGCGCATCGACATCCGTCGCCGGGAGATGCCCGTCATTGGATTCAAGAGCGGCAAGATCCGCATCTCGGACGGTGTGGACCATGCCCTGCGCGTGCTGCAGCACAACTCCGACTTCCGTTTCGAGCACGACGTGCGCAGCAACGTCATTACAATCTATTGATCGATGAATCGAAATAAATGTATTACCAACCTTTTAAAACCGCTGTCCTCATGAGTTGATGTCTGCCTCCATTTCCGGCGGGGGAGATCGAGTAATACCGTAAAAAAAGCCTGCGGGTCTGCACACCCGCAGGCAGGTAACGGCCCCGCCCTTGACGAACGAACAAAACCTATTACCTAAACACTCTACAAATGTATGAATAAAAACGTAAGTTTCCGTATAATCGGGAAACTAATCAAGTTTATGCCTGCATTTGCCTGCGCATGCCTCTGCCTCTTCGCAACGGCGGCCTTTGCCCAGGACAATACGCTCACGGTCCGGTTGGACAAGGTCCCTCTGACGCAGGCTATTTCCAAGATCGAAGGAGAATCCCGCTATCTCTTCATGCTCGGCGACGGGATCGATGCGGCGCGTCAGATCGTGTCGGTCGATGCCGAGAGTCAGCCAATCAACCAGGTCCTCGACCAGCTGGTACGGGGTACCGGACTGACCTACAGCGTCGAAGGGCAGAACATCCTGCTCTCGGTGAAGAAGGATGACAGCCGTCCCGTGCGCATCTCGGGTAAGGTGCTCGACGGGAACGGGTTTCCGGTGATCGGAGCCGCCGTGCTCGTCAAAGGTACGACCATCGGTGTGAGCACCGACCTGAACGGAGACTACACGCTGCAAGTTCCCCCCCCCGCTGAAAATGCAGTCCTGACAGTCAATTATTTGGGCTATCAGACGGTCGAGGCTGTCGTGGGAAGCCGTACGCAGGTGGACTTCACGCTCCGCGAAGAGACGCAGCAGGTCGATGCGGTCGTCGTGACGGCCCTCGGCATCAAGCGCTCGGAGAAGGCCCTGTCGTATAACGTACAGCAGGTCGATTCCGAGAGCCTGCTCGCCAACAAGGACGCCAACTTCATCAATTCGCTCAACGGCAAGGTGGCCGGTGTGACGATCAACGCCTCGTCGTCGGGTGTCGGCGGTGCCTCGAAGGTGGTCATGCGCGGTCAGAAGTCGATCAGCCAGTCGTCGAATGCCCTTTACGTGATCGACGGCGTGCCGATGTTCACTACGGCTCGCGACGGCGGAACGAAGTTCGGTTCGCAGGGTACGACCGACCCGATCGCCGACATCAACCCCGAGGACATCGAGTCGCTGTCGGTGCTGAACGGTGCCGCGGCTGCGGCCCTTTACGGTTCGGATGCCGCCAACGGAGCCATCGTCGTTACGACCAAGCGCGGCAAGGCCGGTCGTACGTCGGTCGTCGTGTCGAGCAACACCGAGATCATGACGCCGTTCGTCCTTCCCGAGTTCCAGAACCGCTACGGCACGGGTGACCTCTCGTCGAGCACCGGTTCGATCGTCCGCAGCTGGGGCCATCGGCTCAATTCGGCCAACTACATGGGCTATGATCCGGCCGACGACTACTTCCAGACGGGTGTGACCGGAACCGAGAGCGTCTCCTTCTCGACGGGCAACGAAAAGAACCAGGTTTACGCGTCGGCCGCGGCGATCAACTCGCGCGGTATCGTCCCCAACAACAGCTACGACCGCTACAATTTCACGTTCCGCAATACGACCTATTTCTTCAAGGACCGCATGCGTCTTGATGTCGGTGCGAGCTACGTGCTCCAGCGCGACCGCAACATGACCAACCAGGGAACCTACAACAACCCGCTGGTAGGCGCCTACATCTTCCCGCGCGGCGACGACTGGAGCGACATCCAGATGTACGAGCGTTACAACCCCTCGCGCCAGCTCTATACGCAGTACTGGCCCGTGGGCGATGCCGGCCTGACGATGCAGAACCCCTACTGGATCAACTACCGCAACCTGCGTGAGAACAGCAAGGACCGCTACATGCTCAACGCCTCGCTGTCGTACGACATCCTCGACTGGCTGAATGTTTCGGGCCGTGTCAGCATCGACAACACGCACACCGACTATACGGAGAAGATGTATGCTTCGACCTACGAACAGCTGTCCGAGTACTCCGACCGCGGTATGTACGGTATCACGAAGATGACCGACAAGCAGGTCTACGGTGACGTGCTGGTGAACATCAACAAGACCTTCGGCGAGAACTGGTCGCTGCAGGCCAATGCCGGAGCCTCGATCTCGGACATGCGCTACGACGCAATGAAGGTCCGCGGCCCGATCGCCGACGGTTCGGACGCCTTCGAGGGAGAGAAGCCGGGCCTGGCCAACGTCTTCAACATCCAGAACCTGAGCAACTCGTCGAAAACCAAGCGCCTGCAGGAGGGTTGGCGTGAGCAGACCCAGTCGGTCTTCTTCTCGGCCGAGGTGGGCTTCAAGAACACCTACTTCCTTACGGTGACCGGCCGTAACGACTGGCCGTCGCAGCTGGCTGGCCCCCACTCCGAGAAGAGTTCGTTCTTCTACCCGTCGGTGGGTGCCTCGGTCGTGCTTTCGCAGCTTATCCCCAACATGCCGGAGAACCTCTCCTACGTGAAGTTGCGCGGTTCGTATGCATCGGTGGGTGTCGCTTTCGAGCGCTTCATCGCCAACCCGCTCTATGAGTGGAACGAGAGCGGCCTGACGTGGAACACCAATACGAAGTACCCGATCTACAACCTCAAGCCCGAACGCACGAAATCCTTCGAGGTGGGTCTTACGATGCGCTTCCTCAAGCACTTCAACCTCGACCTGACCTACTACAACACCAAGACGCAGGACCAGACGTTCGACACGACGATCTCGACCGGTTCGGGTTCCTCGGTGCTGACGATCCAGTCGGGCAAGGTGCTCAACCGCGGCTTCGAGCTGGCTCTCGGTTACAGCAACACGTGGGGCAAGTTCTCGTGGGACACGAACTACACGCTCTCGACGAACCACAACGAGATCCTCTCGCTGGCCAACAACATCGTCAATCCCGAGACCGGACAGCGTTTCTCGGTCGATCTGCTCGACATGGACGGACTGGGCGAGGCCCACTTCATCCTCAAGGAGGGTGGAACGCTGGGTGACCTCTACTCGCTGCGCGACATGAAATACGACGCCAACGGCGCCATCTATGTCGATGAGTCGGGCAATGTTGCCACGGAGGCCATCTCGAACGTCAATGACTACATCAAGCTGGGCTCGGTGCTTCCGGATGCCAACATGGCCTGGCGCAACGACTTCCGCTGGGGCAACTTCAACTTCGGATTCGCCCTGTCGGCACGCCTGGGCGGCGTCGTATTCTCGCGCACGCAGGCCATGCTCGACTACTACGGTGTTTCGGAGGCTTCGGCCGCGGCGCGTGATGCCGGCGGCGTGGTGATCAACGGCGGCGATCTGGTCGATGCCAACAAGTGGTATACATCGGTCAGCGGCGGCAATACGGTTCCGCAGTACTACACCTACTCGGCCACCAACGTCCGCCTGCAGGAGGCCTCGATCGGCTATACCATCCCGCGCAAGGTGCTGGGTGACCTGTGCGAAATCACCCTTTCGCTCGTGGGCCGCAACCTGTGGATGATCTACAACAAGGCTCCGTTCGATCCCGAGACCATCGCCACGACGGGCAACTTCTATCAGGGCATCGACTACTTCATGATGCCGTCGTTGCGCAACATCGGATTCAACCTCAGACTCAAATTCTAAACCGAACCGTTATGAAAAACATATGTAAACCGCTTCTTTTCACGGTCCTGCTCTCGGGTAGCGCCTGCACGGCCAACTATCTGGAGATCAACAGCGATCCTTATCAGCCGAACAAGGATCAGATGCAGGCCGACGGATACCTGCTCGGTGCTACGATGAGCGGTATCATGAGCGGTGTGATTTCGACCGACGTCAATACGGCGCAGTTCACCGACTGCCTGCTGGGCGGTACGCAGGGCGGCTATTTTGCCGACTCGAACGCCGAACAGCGCAATACCATTTCGAATTACAACCCGACGGATAACTGGACCAACGTATTCATGGCCAGTGATTTCGTCATTCCGACGCTCTACTCGAACCTGCGCGAGCTCAAGGAACAGACCGACGACCCGGTGATCCTGGCCATTGCCGATGTCATCAAGGTGGCTGCCATGCACCGCGTGACGGATACCTATGGTCCGATTCCCTACTCGCAGATCGGTGCCGACGGACAGCTGCAGGTCCCCTACGATTCGCAGAAGGCTGTCTACGACAAGTTCTTCGAGGAGCTCAATGCGGCCATCGACGTGCTGACGTCCAACCGCTCGGTGACGATCGCCTCGTCGGCCGACAACATCTATGGCGGCAGCGCCGAGAAGTGGTGCAAGTTTGCCAATTCGCTCAAACTGCGTCTGGCCATGCGTATCGTCTATGCCGATCCGGCTACGGCCCGCACGATGGCCGAGAGCGCCGTGTCGCATGAGATCGGCGTGATGACCTCGAACGATGACAACGCCTGCATGACGAGCTTCGGAGCCGACGGCAACCCGATCTACGTGGCCGTGAACTACAACTCGGCGACGCACTCCGACAACACGGCCTGTCTGACGGGCGGTGACTCGCACGCAGCGGCTGACATCATCTGCTACATGAACGCCTACAACGATCCCCGCCGTGCGGCCTATTTCGTCGAGTCGGAGTGGCCCGGCCAGACCTACGTCGGCATGCGCCGCGGCATCGAGATCCCCGACCTCTCCTCGATCGGCCACAAGTATTCGGGCGTGAAGCTCACCACGTCGTCGCCGCTCTGCTGGATGAATGCCGCCGAGGTGGCCTTCCTGAAGGCCGAGGCCAAGGCCAAGGCCGTCTTCGGGTTCGACATGGGCAGCGGTTCGGCCGAGGATTTCTACAACGAGGGTATCCGCCTGTCGTTCGAGCAGTGGGGCGTCTCGGGCTACGAGAGCTATATTGCACAGAGCTCGGCGCCGCAGATCGTCTACATCGATCCCAACAACGGCAAGGACACCTATTCGAATACGCTTTCGACGACCTCGGTGGCCTGGAAGACCGGTACGCCCGATGAGATGCAGGAGCGCATCATCATCCAGAAATGGATTGCCAACTGGCTGTTGGGCAACGAATCGTGGGCAGATTACCGCCGTACGGGCTTCCCGCACCTGATTCCTGCCACGGAGGCCGGAAACAAGAGCGGCGGTATCGTCGATTCCGAGATGGGCGCACGCCGCATGCCCTATCCGGCCGAGGAGCGTACGACCAATGCGGAGAACTACCAGACGGCCGTCTCCACGCTGCTGCAGGGAGCCGACAACATGGCAACGCGCATGTGGTGGGACTGCAACCCGAACATTCCCCGCAATTGATTCACCCATAAACGAGAGTTTTGAATTATGAAACGCAGTATCAAGATATATTTCCTGCCTGTCCTGGCCCTCACGGCCGTATTGCTCGGTTCGTGCAGCGACTGGACGGATTCGGAGAGCGTGGATATCAGCCGCCCTTCGCTCGAGGAGCAGAATCCCGCACTCTATGCCCAGTACCTTGCGGCGTTGCGCGCCTACAAGGCCAGTGAGCACAAACTGACCTTTGTCATGATGGAGAACCGCGCCGGCCTCGCTCCGATTGCCCAGAACCAGCGCCTGACGGCCTATCCCGACAGCGTGGACTTCATCTGCATGACGCATCCCGAGAACCTGGCCCCGGAGTATTCCGACCAGATGGCCGAGGTTCGCAAGAAAGGGACCCGCGTGGTCTGTGAGATCGACTATGCCCGTATTGAGAGCGAATGGGAGGCCCTGCAGGCTCCCGAGACCGATGAGCCCGAGACCGATGAACCCGAGACGCCGGGCGATACCGAGTCGGGCAATGCGACCGACGGCAGCCAGGATGATGGCGACGGTTCGGAGGGCGATACGACGGAGCCCGCTGACGACAGCGCATTCCTCGCCTTTTGCCGCGAGCGTGTCGAGGCCCTGACGGCCAGCTGCGAGCGTTATGGCTTCGATGGCGTGACCTTCACCTACGACGGCCCCGTGCTGTCGAGCCTGACCCCTGAGCAGACGACCCTGTTCGCCGGACGGCTCGGTGTGGTTTACGAGGTCCTGAAGAGCTGGCATGCGGCCCATCCCGAGAAGCTGCTCTTCTTCCGCGGCGGCCCGCACAAACTGGCCGACTGTTCGCTGCTTTCCGAGTGCTCGTATGTCATCGTGATGGCCAGGAGCGCCACCTCCCGAGAGGAACTTACGGTCGAGATGTACCGTGCCTGCGTCGAGGGTGTCCCGACCGACCGGCTGATCATCGGCGTGACGGCCCCGGCACTCGACGGATCCGACGAACTGGGCTATTTCTCCCAGACCGATGCGGCGGGCAAACCGCTCAGCGCCATCGTCGGCGCCGCTTCGTGGGTGCTCGAGCCGTCCGCATACGACAAGGCCGGACTGGCTATCGACCGGGCCTGGAACGACTATTATGACCTCAATCGGATCTTCCCGAACATCCGCAAGGCAATTGACATCATGAATCCCGTACCTGAAAACTAACGAAACCCATGAAAATGAAAACCATAAGCGTGATTGCCTCCTTGACGGCCCTCCTTGCGCTCGCCTCCTGCGAACACGAGGACACCGATCGGCAGCATTACGACAACAAACTCTTCATTTCGGCCGCTTCGCTGACCGACGAGATGCTCATCGATGAGGCCGACAGCTATTCGCGCGATATCGTAGCGGCCGTTGCCAAGCCCGAATCGCAAGATATCACGGTGACCTTCCGTCCGGCCCCCGAATTGGTGGACAACTACAAACAGGCCTATTACGACACGGTCTCGATTGCACTGCCCGACGGGGTCTGCCGCATCGATGAGCCGACGACCACCATTCTGGCCGGCAACGTGCAGAGTTCTCCCGTTTCGGTGACCTTCGAGAACGTGCTGTCGCTCGACCGCAATCAGCGTTACGTGATGCCGGTGACCATCGAGTCGGTCGAGGGGATCGGCGGGGTGCTCCGCAGTGCGAAGACCTGCTACTTCCTCTTCCGCGGCGCTTCGCTCATCAACATCGTCGTCGATCTGTCGGAGAACCGCGCTTGGCCCGAATTCGGCAATTTCGATGAGGTTCAGGACATGTACGCCTTCACGATGGAGGCGCTGGTCAATCCCACGACGCTCAACAAGACGATCTCGACCGTCATGGGTATCGAGGATACGTTCCTGATCCGTATGGGTGACTCGGGCGTCGATCCTTCGCAGCTTCAGGTCGTAGGTGCTGCCAGTTCGAAACTGACGGACGAGAGCCTCAAGATCCCGACCGGGGAGTGGACCCACATCGCCGTGACGTTCGAGTGCATTGCGCAGAATCAGAGCGAGGTGAAGATCTACCTGAACGGAGAGCTGAAGAAAGAGGGTATTTTCTATCTGAACAGCATCAATTTCGCAATCCCGCATTCCAATGAGTCGGGTTCGTCGTTCAAGCGTTGCTTCTGGGTTGGATATTCGTTCACGTCGGATCGTTATTTCGACGGAAAACTCTCGGAACTCCGCATCTGGAACCGAGCCCTGACGGCCGACGAGATCGCTGCCGAGAACCATTTCTACCGTGTGGATCCCTCGTCGGAGGGCCTGGTGGCCTATTGGAAACTCGATGACGGCGCCGGCACCGTGGGCAAGGACTATTCGCCCTACGGCCACGACCTGACGATCGAGTCCGAACCGGACTGGGTCCAGGTGGAACTTCCCCAAATCGCCGAATAACTTCAACCGTAAAACGAAAAACGACTTATGAAAACAACGAAATATGTGAACCGCTTCCTTCTTGCCGCTGCGGCCTGCTGCGGATTCGCGTTCACATCCTGTTCCGATGAGATCCCGACGAGCTTCAAGTTCGACGAGGGAATCTACGACGGGCTGTCGCGCATCGACGGCATGCTGGTAGACGAGTACAATTCGGCCAACGAGCGGACGCTGACCCTCACCGACGACGCCATGACGACGGCCGTGCGGTTCATGCTGACGTGCGAACCGGGCAAGGGTGTCGATGCCGTGGTCTCCTACGACGGCGACTACCTGCAGAACTACAACCTCGAGCACGGGACCGAGTATGAACTCTTCCCCGAGAGCGCCGTGGAGCTCGAGGGCGAGGGCCGCATGCTGCTGGCTCCCGACGACAAGCGCTCGGCAGCCCTGGGCGTGACGCTTCGTGCCTTCGAGGGCTTCTCTTCCGAGAAGGAGTACCTGCTGCCGCTCATCGTGCGTGTCGAGACCGAGGGCATCACGGTTCCCGAGTCCTCCGCACATGTGGTCTACCTCGTCAAGGACGGTCGCACGAGCCTCTCGGCCGACAAGGGCCCCGATGCGGTGAAGAACATCGTCTTCTTCGAACTGGGCGATGCCAACCCGCTCAATGCGCTGGAGTTCCGCCTTCAGGAGAGCGGCAAGCTCTTCTTCGACTACGTGGTGCTCTTCTCGGGCAACATCAACTATGATCCCGCCGAGAACCGGGTCTACTTCTCGCGCAACAAGGAGGTGCAGTTCCTGCTCGACAACAACGAGGAGTACCTCCAGCCGCTGCGCAAGTGCGGCATCAAGGTGATCATGGGCGTGCTGGGCAACCACGACGATTCGGGCCTTGCTCAGCTCTCGGATCCTGCCGCCCGTGATTTTGCCGCCGAGCTGGCCGCCTATTGCGAGACCTACGGCCTGGACGGCGTATGTTTCGACGACGAGTATTCGAACGTCAATCCCGATACGAGCAATCCGCTCTTCACGCGTCCTTCGATGGCCGCTGCCGCCCGACTGCTCTACGAGACCAAGAAGGCCATGCCCCACAAGACGGTGATGGTCTACTACCTGGGCAACATTACGCCGTACATCCCTGCGGTGGACGGGGTCGATCCGGGCTATTTTGTCGATGTGGCCGTTGCCGACTACAGTTCGATCAACCCGGGTGCCACGCCGATGACGGGCATGCCGCTGAAGAACTGTGCGGGTGCCTCGATCGAACTGAACCTGCTCAAGGGTGACTGGACGACGGAAACGGCCCGCAAGCAGAAGGCGGCCGGATACGGGCATTACATGTTCTTCTCGCTCAATCCGGACAACTATGCATGGCGCGGTCAGGTAACGATGGTGCGCAGTGTGGCCTCGGGCCTTTACGACGAGACGCTCGATCAGGTGACCCATTACTACAAGAAAGAGGATACGGAACGCCTCGAGCTGAGCCGTCCCCAGTAGTGAGGTGATTAGGAACTCTTAAAATCGGATTATTTCTATGAAAAAGATATTATTGGCAATCGTATGCATGGTGTCGGGCCTGTGCGGCTGTTCGGAGAGCGATTCGGACAACGGACCGAAGGGCGACAGCATCTCCCTCTCGAAGGATTTGATTTCGCTGGACTTCGAGGGCGGCACGGACGAGATCGTGGTGACCAGCTCGGGTGACTGGCGGATGTCGGGCACCTCGACGTGGGCGCATCCTTCCGTGACGGAGGGCAAATCCGGCGATACGGTCGTCTTCACGATCGATCCCAACGCCACCGACCGCAACCTGCAGTCGGAGTTCAAACTCTTTACGGGCAGTGCCGTAGCCCGTCTGACGGTGACCTGCGGCGAGGGCTATGTGCTGTCGCTCGATTCCGATGCCGCAGTCTCGGTGCTTCAGTCCGGCGGCGAGTTCTCGGTGAAACTGGCCACCAACATCCCGCAGGAGGAGCTGACCTGTACGCTCTCCGACGGGGGCGATTCGTGGATCGGCACCCCCGAGTTCACGGATGTGTTCGGCGACCTGCTCCTGACCTTCACGGCTTCGGAGAACAGCGGTTACTCGGGGCGTGAGAGCGTGGTGACGGTCTTGGGACATGACCTGAGTGTCGAAGTCGCCGTCTCGCAGCGTCAGCTCGACTACCTCAACGTCAAGGGCGACAAGGTATTCGAGTTCGATACACTTGAAGCTGCGACGTTCTCGGTTGATGTCGAGAGCAATATCGCGTATACGGTGACCACGCCCGACTGGATCACCTACGAGAAGGCTCCCGCCACCCGGGCGCTGGCTACCGACCGTCTGACCTTCCAGGTTTCGGAGGGTAAGGAGACCCGAACGGGTTCCGTGGTGATCGCCGATGCCGACAAACGCTTTGAGTTTACGCTTTCGGTGCGCCAATTGGCACCGGGTGTACAGATGATCACCATTCCCGACAAGGGCTTCCGAGACCGTCTGGCGGAAAGGGGCTGGATCAAGATCGTCGATGAGGAGTCGCCGGAGGTGATTCCGGTCGATCTGGAGACGATCAAGGACAATGACTATTACTATTACATCCTGCAGGCCCACAAAGCCGACATCAAGTCGTTCGAGGGTATCGAGAACTTCCCGTGGATAACCCAGTGCAACATGGGTAATAACCCCGAACTGGAGTCGGTCGATATTTCCGGTCTGGAGAAGGTGACAAAAGTGGATACGGGTGGCGACACCATGCTCTCCGAGATCAATCTGGGTGCGAATGCCTGCCAGTTGTCCCAGGGCCAGCGGATCGGTGTCGAGAAGATAACCGTCATCGGCAGCGGGGTTACGTCGATCAACTTGACGGCCTATTATATCTCCGGCGATCAGCTGAAGGAGCTCGATGTGACGCAGTGCCCTGCACTGACGAGCATTAACGCAACGGGACGTGACCAGCTGACCACGATCTACATCACGGCCGAGCAGGAAGGCAAGATCACTCTGTCGGGTTCGTCGGCCGAGTTCGTCGTCCGGTAGCGGAACTTTACGAGAGGACGGTTCTCCTCCACCGTCCGCTTTCGGAGCGGATCCGGGAATTTTTCCGGGTCCGCTCTTTTTCGTATCTTTGGGCGGAACCTATTCCTGAATCGGACTTTCTGATGG
>ULNR01016574.1_pt1 | contig 14026 bp, 7 predicted proteins | sample 1951971 | NCBI WGS metagenome assembly ULNR01 (sample SAMEA4835582, study PRJEB28245) | human gut metagenome | biome: gut microbiome; material: fecal sample | place: Denmark | collected 2008 | reverse complement strand
GCCCCTACAAATAAACAACAACTTTCATATAAACAAAAACGGTCGGGAAACAATATTTTGCGTTTTGCAAACTGTCTTCCCGACCGCAATTTTCAATTTTCCATTTTCAACTTTCAATTTTAAAAAAATCACAGATGCAAAATCAACTTTGCAACGCCGAAATAGATAAGCAATGAAAGCGAGTCACAGACTGTTGAAATGAGCGGATTCGCCATAACGGCAGGGTCAAAGCCGACCTTGCTTGCCAAAAGAGGCAGACTGCTGCCGACAAGCTTTGCCATAATAATTGTGCCGACAAGCGTAAGCGAAATTACAAGGGCAATCATAAATGCGTTTTCCTGACCGTTGAGATCAAACAAAAGCAGTTTTACAAAGTTTGCCGCCGCAAGGGTAATACCGCAAAGAATTGACACCCTGAATTCTTTCCACAGCACAAGGAAAATGCTCTTGAAATGAATTTCACCGAGCGACAACGCACGGATTACTGAAACCGACGCCTGAGAACCTGCGTTACCGCCCGAACCCGTAATCATCGGGATAAACGATGAGAGAATCAAAACATTTGCAAGCACAGCCTCAAATGATGAGATAATCGCACTTGTAAAGGTTGCCGAAAGCATGAGTATGAGCAGCCACGGCGCTCTCTTTTTGTACAGACCGAAAACGCTTGTTTTCATATACGGTTTGTCAGACGGCAATACGGCTGCCATCTTTTCGATATCCTCGGTAGCCTCTTCCTGAATAACATCAATAGCGTCGTCAATTGTTACGATACCGACAAGTCGGTTTTCGTTATCAACAACAGGAAGAGCAAGGAAGTTATAGTTTGAGAACATCTGGGCAACCTGCTCCTGATCGGCAAGAGTAGTTACCGAGATAACATTTTCCTCCATAATCGACTTTACAAGCTCGTCATCTTCGGCAAGCAAAAGGTCTTTTACGGTGGTAATACCGATAAGCTTATTGTTGGCATCAGTTACATAGCAGGTGTAGATTGTTTCCTTGTCAACACCTGTTCTTCTGATTCTTTTAATAGCCATTTCAGCCGTCATATCGGGACGAAGCACAATAAACTCGGTCGTCATAATCGAGCCTGCGCTGTCCTCGGGATATTTCAAAAGCTCGTTAATCTGCTTTCTCATATCCTTGTCTGCCTGTCTTAAAATACGCTTTACAACATTGGCAGGCATTTCCTCAATAAGGTCAACGGCGTCATCGACAAATAACTCATCGACAACCTCTTTCAGTTCGCTGTCGCTGAAGCCGTGGATAAGGAATTCCTGAGTTTCGTCATCCATTTCGACAAAGGTTTCCGCCGCAAGCTCCTTTGGCAGAATACGAAACAGAATCGGCATTTTTTCATCCTGTAGATTTTCAAAAACCGCCGCAATGTCAAACGGTTTCATCGTAATCAAAATGTCACGCAAAGTGCTGAACTTTTTGTCATCAAGCAACACTTTGATAGTTTCGGTAAGGGTTACGTTAACCTGTTCCATCATCTTTTCCTCCTTTTTAATTCAATTGGAAGTAAAGACGGTGTCACCCTGAGTATTAAATTAAATCAATTCAAATTAAAATAAAAATACAAAGCAAAATCAATAAAACAAAATGAACGCACAAACGCACATTCTGTTGCAACTTCGCCCGGGTACAGCGCCTTTATTACCGTCTGCGTCCATTAAGTTTTCACCTCATTCGCATTTAAATTCGGGCAAAAGCCCGTACATATTTATTTTATTCTTTTTTATGTCCGATGTCAACGGATTTATCCGCTAAAAATCCACTTTGCAAACATTTTACATTATCCTCTGTAACAGCTTGGTAACTCGGTATAATATTTCTTGCTTTTTGAAGTGTATCAATGTATAATAAATATGCATAATTTAAAATAAAATTTCAAAGATTGGAGATTAACCGTTATGACAGATATGGTTAAAAAATATGTTCCCTATGCGGTAATAATTTTGCTTGTTTATATGCTGTTGCCGCTTGTGTTTATTCCAGGCGCAATGCAGAAGTTTTCACCCGTTGCATATGACTTTGTGTTCCCGATTACAGCAATCGGCTGTTCGGCACACTACTGCTCAAAACACGGACTTGACTTTCTCTTTGCACTCATTGCGCCGATTATTTATCTTCCGAGTATGCTCATCTACAACGGCGGATTTTCTTCAAACACACTTTCAACAAACCTTATTCTCCTCGTAGTTTATCTTGTTGCCGGAATTTTCGGACTTTTCCTCGGCGACCTTGCTTTCGGTGACAAGCGCCGTCAGAAAGAAAAGGCAGAACAGGAAGAAGCAGAGGAAATGCTTCTTAAGGCAAAGCGCCGTGAAAAGGAAGAGCTTGAGAACATGACTTCATCAAGCAAAAAGTCCGAAAGAAAAGCACCTTACAGACAGGAACGCAAGCCTGCACGCAGACCGTCGCCTGCACCGCAGAAAACCGAAACAGCAGATGACGATGATTTTGATTATGACAAGTACCTTTCCGGTATTGACAGAAAGCAAGATCCGAACGAAAGCGAAATTGACGATATCTTAAACGAATACGGACACTAACGGCGAGCCGCAGTTCCCAGTTCGTGCAGATAGTATTTATAAGGGCGAAAATAAAATGCCCGAGCAGAACTCTATAACTAAAAATGTAAAATTAAAGTCGGGAAGACAATTTGCGAAATGCAAAGCATTGTCTTCCCGACTGTTTTTGTTTAATCAGCAGGGGTGTTCATCGGACAACCGTTTTGATTAAATTTTATGTTTAAATATGATTATGTGATGTTATGGAAGTTGTGTATGATTTTGTAGGGGAGAACCGTATTCTCCCGCACGGCGAGCCGCCGTTCCCGATTCGTGTAGATAGTTTGTAATATAAAAAAACATATCATGCCCGAGCGTAGCATTGCAATTTTTCGCACAATCCCGTAGGGGCGTTCATTGGACGCCCGCCAAGTAATGACAGAAAATTTATGATAAAAATAAACTGTATAAATGAGATACAGAATTGCAGTTACTTTGTAACATTTATATCATTTAATTTACAATATTATTTGTACCATTATTTTTGTTTAAATCAACCCAACGATATACTTCTGAATCAAGGTTGCGTCAACAACACTGATTTCACCGTCATGGTTTACATCGCTGTTAAAAAGCTGAAGCTTGTCAAAGTCCTCAATACCTGCAACATATTTTTGAACAAGAGTTGCATCAGTAACAGAAATGTATCCGTTTAAATCCGTATCACCGCAAGTTAAACCGACCAGAGTATCTCCGATTATTCCGTAATCGCAATGAGCTCCGTCTTTAAGTCTGCAATAGCGGTATGACATTACTTTTGTATCTACACCAAGCTGTCTTAAAACATATATTTCAGCATAGCCGTCCTTATCGGGAGCAAAGGATGTTACCGCACCTCCGCTTGTCGCATATGCGCCGGATTCCGCATAGCAATTAACACCGATGCTGTCAGTTCCGAAATCTTCGTATGTAAAATCAAAATCCTTGTAAGAACCGTCGCTGAGCTCAGAAGTCATTGTTCCGTTTTCATTGAACAGACGGGAAAAATCGGAAAGCTTAATTTTCACCTTGACATATTCACCGCCTGTTTTGTCAAACTGATAGAATGTCTGAACATTACCGAAATAACCGTGCCCCTGCGTCATCATATATTTTACAAATTTTTCGCCCTTTGGAAGATTTACAAATTTCGGTGCATTGATACAATCCTTAAACCATATATCGTAATCCTTTTCTTCGGTTGTTTGGAACTTTGCACCGAAATTTTTATCGGTATTTTCAGTGTATCCCGTTGTTGTCACAAAAAGCTGATTGTTTGAAATTTTCTGCGTTGTACCTGTAACTTCAAAGTCCTTGTGATTTTCATCCTCGCTTACCGCACCTGTCATAAGAACCGAACCGACAGTAAGCACACCGCACATTGCGATTGCAGTTATTTTTTTAATTATATTTTTCATTGTTATCCTCCGTGTTTGTAATTTTATCCGCAAATTTGTTCATACTTGTCTAAGTTTATCAATCTATTTTTCTTATGTCAATAATTTTAAAATAAATTCGGCATTTACGGCAATATATGCGTATTTTTCAAATATTAACTATTACAAATGACAGACAAAATACTCGGTCATTTCTGTTTTAAACAATTGGTCTTTAAACAAAAAGCAGACTGCACCTTGATGCAGTCTGCTGTAAATTATGACGCACGCTCACATATTACATAGTAACGGTCAAAACCGCCGTTGCCGTCACTTATGCAGGTAAACATCGTGAGCAAATCTCTGTCCTTCTGCAAATAGCAGTCGCCTGATTCGTTCGGCTTATTGACTTTGGTTTCAACTACCTTGTAATTGAGTGTATCCCAATAATTTGTGATTGAAACCCTGTCACCGATTTTGAGGTTGCGGAGGTTGTCAAAAAAAATTCGACCGATGTACCCCGTGTGACCTGCAAGGACTGCGTTTGTATTCTTACCGCCGATCGGCAATGAGGTTGCACTCATATGTGCCGCACCGTAGCTCATATTTGAGCTGTTCGCACCGAGGTAAATCGGCAGACGCATATTTATTGTTTCGGCGGTAACATAGCCGTAAATGCCGTCGGTTATGCCGTAATCCTCAAGATTGACGGCAGCCTGTGAATAGGTATCGTTGCGGAGCATTTCATACTGGTTCGTTTCAAGTTTTTTGTTATAGGCAACGCTGTCATTGAAAAGTCTGTCGAGGTCAGCCTTGAAAACAACGGGCTGTTTGGAGGCACGCTTGCCGTCCATGTCAATTTTGTAGCCCTCTTCGTCAACCTTGCCGTCCTTGACTGCCTGTTCAAAAGAGCCGTCCTCAACTTCTTCAACACGGGTATCAAAGCCGTCAGCCTCACCGTTTGAAATCTGTGTTCCGATAAAATTTGATATAGGGGGGAATGCGACAAGACCTATTCCGACAACGAGCATTGCTATTGCCACACCCGTAAGTATTTTTTTAATCATCGGAATCACCGCCCGAATCATTCTGATTTTCGTCAGGCGAGTCATCTCTCAGCCGTTTTGCATCGTTTGACTTCTTCTTTTTACGCTTGAGCAGAAATACAACCACAAACACAACAAATGCAACAAAGCCGACAATTATACCGATTGCGACTGCATAAGGGATTTTGTAACCGAGAAAGAATATGTAACCGTTGTCAAATTTCGCAAGTGACACACCTGTTTCAACATATTTAGTATCATCGTATGCAACATGCTTGCCACGCACGAGAAGTCTGTGAGTATTAACGCCGTATGGGGTACAGGTGAGGAGCGTTACAAGGTCTTCACCGTCAACAATTCGCAAAGAATTGATTTCCGAGGGGAGAACAACTTCGATTTGATCAACCTCATATTTCAGCGTTCTGTCGAGGATATGAACATAAAACTCATCGCCGACTTTCACATCGGTGAGATAATCAAAAAATGTTTCACCCGGATAACCCGAATGTGCAGAAATTACGGAATGTGTGCTGGTACCGCCGACAGGCAGGGAAGTATTTTGAAGATGTCCGGCACCTTTGGAAAGGACCTCTTCGCTTGTGCCGTGATAAATCGGCAGATAAACATTGATTTTCGGCACATCAATATAGCCGATAAGACCGTTATCATCAACATTGAGAGTTTTCTCATAATTTGCGCCGATTTTCTGAAAAGCCTTTTCGTCGAACGGGTCGGTAATTATCATATTATTTGAAAGGCTGTTATTGTACTTAGCAGCCTCTTCAAACATTTTTTGAGTTTTCTCACTCGGCATCTGAGCAACCCTGTTGGTGTACTCCTTAACCATGCTTCGACTGACATAGTTATTAATTGCGGAGCTGACAAGCGGATAGCTCATTATGCCGATTCCTGCAACAAATATTAAAGCTATTAGTAAAATTGACAGCTTTCGTTTCATAAAATTTTCCTTTTCTGCGTGTTTTTGTTCCGTTGTTATTATACTATATTTTACTATTTATCGCAACCGCACGGCGAGCCGCCGTTCCCTGTTCGTGTAGATAGTTTGTGCAATACCAAAACATATTCCGCCCGAGCGTAACATTGTGGTAGTTTGCGACATTTATAAAATTTGATTTAACATATAATTTGCACCGTTGGCGACGGGTGGAGGCGGTTTTAGCATATACAAATGCGGTGCGGAACACCGCCACCTTAATTATTCATTAAATAAAGCCAAAATAGAACGGGGATGCGTTGCCGCATCCCCTGAAAATTACATATATCACAGATTTTAAGATAAAGATATTCGATTAATTATTTAGCTGCTTTCTTTCTCTTAAGAACAAAGAGGAGAACGCCTGCACAAGCGATAAGTGCTGCACCGCCAACATAGAACATCATTGTACCCATACCACCTGTTGAAGGAACTGTTACAGGATAATCAGGAACTTCTACCTGATTTACTGTGCTTGAATTACCGTCAACTGTAACTGTGATAACACCTGTTGTGCTAATAACAACTGTGTACTCAGAAGAGTTGAGGTTGTAACCTGCAGGAGCTACTGTCTCCTTAACCTTGTATGTACCTGCAGCGAGCTTTGCAAATGTAACATTACCGCTACTGTCTGTTGTCTTAGTGTCAATCAATGTGCCCTCTTTTGTCTTGAGTTCAAATGTTGCATTGCCAAGACCCGTCTTGTTATCTGTTGTACCATCATACTTGAATACAGGAAGGTCGAATGTGTAAACATATACTGTTCCACCGGACTTTTTAGTCTGACCGTATGTGTTTGTGTATGTAAGGCTGTCGCTGTTGCTGTTGGCTGTTGTAGTGTTGCCTGAAACAGCTGTGTCCTTAAGAACTGCTGTAAGTGTTACAACAACATCTGAACTTGCATAGAAGTCGTTTGTGCCTTCCTTAGCAGCTTTAAGATAAGATTCTGAAAGAGAAATCTTAATATCTGACTGTGATGAAGCATCTACTGTGTAATCTGAAGTTGAAAGTTTAGTGTTGTCAACCTTAACTTCTGTTACAGCAGGAGTGTCGAAGCTACCTGAAAGGTTATCGTGGATTGTGTATTCAGTAAGCGGAACTTCCTTAGAACCTGTAACTGAAGCTGTGAGCTTAAATGTTACTGTGTCGCCTGCAGAAGCAGTTGTGCTCTTAGTATCGATGTCGCCACCAACGATTTCCTTAGAAACTTCAACTGCACCTGTGTTAATCTTGAGTTCGATTGGAGCTTCTGCTGAACCCTGAGTTGTCTTTGTGCCCTCAGGAAGAGCAAAGAGAGCGCCGCCCTTTTTCTTTACGCTTGTTTCAGCAGGCTGGCCTGTAACCTTAACATAGTAAACACCTGCTTCATTTGTACCGAAGTTGTAAACATCTTCGTCAGAAGCGAATGTGTGGTCACCCTTGCTGTCTGCAAATGTTGTATTTTCGCAAGCCTCGAGAAGAGCCTTTGAATCGTTACCTGATGCATTTTTCCAAGTCTTGAGAGCTGTTTCAACAGCTGTGCCACCCTGGATTTCTGTATATTCGCCTGTTGTTGTGTCAATTTTTGCTACCTTATAAACATTTACTGTAAAGCCGTTCTTGCCCTTGATAAATGCGTTATAAGCATCGCTTGTTGCAGCGCTTGCTGAGAATGGAATCATGAGAGCGATCATCATTACTGCGAGAACTGCTGCAAAGATTTTCTTTGTAGTTTTCATTTTTCTTTCTCCTTTTTGTTTGATTTAATATATGTAATTATATTCTAACCGAATGGTTAAACAGGTTGGGGTGGCTGCATGGCGGACACCGGCTAACAACGATGTCCGTAGCAGTCAAAGAGGTTTTCTATGAAAGAAACATATGATTAAAAAATCACCTGTTCTAACAAGTTAAATCATATTGGGTTACTTTCTGCGTCTTGCTCTGCGTTTTTTACGACCTTTTCCGTAATAGATTGCGTAACCCGTGAACATTGTCACCGCAAGACCTGCAACCGATACACCGATAACAAAATAACCGTTCATTCCGTCACCGCTTGCCGAAGGCATTGTAATTGCGCCGTCAACATAATCATATGTAACATCGTACTTACCCTCAACAGGGAGTGTGAAGTAGGAAAGTGTGTAGTTCGGGGTGTAACCCTCTGACGGTTTGTACTCAAACAGACAGTATGTCTGATATGTTGAAGTACCTGATATATAATTGTCGGAACTGTCGCTCCATACAACATTACCGTTTGTTTTTGTGAACTCGCCCTGACCGTCCTTGAAGATTGTCAGATTGTCAAACACAGCCTTACCGTTCCTGTCTGTATTTTTAGAAGTCATATGAGTTTTCATTGTGGTATCTTCAATGATTGTATTGATATCATCTGCAGTAAAGATACCCTCCTCGGATACCTTCATCACAGCAAATTCCGTATCACTTACATTACCGCCTGTCTGATTCTTCTTGTTTACTGTTGCACTTCCGTGTGTGGTTTCATTTTCAAACACGGCTTTTTCAACAGAAGGAGAATTGTTGAAGTAATCTGCAAGCTGAGCATCGGTTTTGCCTTCAATATCTGAGTTCTTAACCTTAATGTACTTAGCCGCCGTTACTTCACCGCTTTCAAGCAATTCAATCTCGGCAAGCCAGGTGTTTGTATCCATTTTATAATCGGATGCATTTTCACCCTCGGCAAGAGCCTCGGTAATCTTAAATCTGTAAACACCCGCACTGACTAAGCTGAGGTCTTTGAATTCAACCTTACCGCTTGCGTCAGGTGTTGCCGATTCCTTGGAAACTAATGCTGTGCTGTTTGTCTTGATAGTATTGCCATCGGTATCCTGTTTTGCTGTATCCATTGATTCAAGACCTGTCAATGTATAAACAAACTTGCTGCCGCTGTAAGGCTGACCGTCAAGAGTCTTATTTACCGAAACAGCAAAGTTTGTAGGATTAACCTTATTGACAAAGTTAAGCACATTTCCTGCTTCCGCAAGAGTACCGACGAATGTACCGTTGAAACTCTGATCGCCTACTTTATAGGGAATATAACCTGTAACGGTTTTCTCTGTAATCTTATAAGTTGCACCTACAGGAATATTGAGAAGCTTAATGCTTTCGCCCTTTTTGATTGTGAACGAACCGTCCGAGGATGTACGGTAAACTGTGCTTGAATAATCACTTGCGCCCTTCTCTTTGAGCTGATACTCAAGAGGATAGGTCTTGTAGTCATAGGTTGAACCGTTGCCGTCAAAGTCGAGAGCAATTGCAAATGTAAACTGCTGACTTGTGTCGTAGTCGGTTGTACCGTCTTCATTAACAACATTCTTTGAAATTTCAAGAGGTGCTGTCACTATCTTGTTGGTATAGTCGAGCTGGAGCTGTGCATAAGCACTGTCGTCATCGGGATCCACAAGCTTGAATGCCGAGTCCGTAGCTGAACCGCTCTTGATTATTGAACCGACTCTGTTGTTAACAAGTTTCCAGTTCGTTGTGTATTTAAGCTTACTGCTGTCTGTTGACTCGTTAACCATCATACCATTGCCGGTCTTGAATGAGTTGTCAAAGTCAGCCATATAATCATCTTTAAGTGTGAAACCGCTGTTTGAAAGAGTTTCACTGCTTGTGCTTTCGTCTGATTTTGTAAGCTTGTAGCTTTTACCGGAGGTATCGTTGCCGTCGTCTTTGATTGTATAATCAAAAGTTTCATTAGCTTTGAGGTCATCTGAAATTTCAGAAACAACATCGCCTGTATCAAGTGCCTTTGTAACCTTGAGGTCATTGTTGGCAGGTGTCATTGTAAAGTTTACTGAGAAGTTAGACTCAGCCTCACCACGCTCCATATAGAATACTACCATATGGTATGTCTTGTTAGGATCAAGCTGAACACCATTGTTGATTGTCTTTGAAACTGTGCCAAGGTTCACCGCATGCGTTTCACCGGGAATATATGAAGTACAGGAATCTTTCTTGACAGTCCAAGCATTTCCATAAAAATCATCAAGATTTGAAGCGTAGTAAAGTTTACCGCTGGTATTCATATACTTTTCGAAGTCAAATTCGGTATTGTTGCCAAGCTGTGACTTTTTGAATTTGTAAAAACCGTCTGATGTTTCATAAGGTTTTACAAAATATGCACCGTCATTAAGTGTACCAACACTTGTATCCTGCCAAATATGCAAACAGAAGTCATTATAAGCGGAATCTGTTCCAACCCAAAACTCATCACTAGGAACTGTAACTGTTCTCGATGATGAAGTCGATGACGGAGTTGAGTAATCGGCAAATACGTTGTCGGCTGTTGCTTTCATTGTATTAAAGTTAATTGAACCGCTTGCCTCTTTATGGTCACCGCCGAGGTCGAGAGCAAGCTCTGCATCAGCGCCTGTTGAATCTTCGCCGATATAAACCCAAAGGTCATCGTCACCGGTGAAGTTAAAGGTTGCAGGTTTGTCGTCTGCAAGTAAACCGTCCTTCGGAACTCTGAAGTCTATATCAAGTCTGATACCAAAACCATAGTCAAGGTTAGAGTTAGTACCCTTGCCCGATGATGTATTTGAAGTATTGTTGAACGGGAAAATACCATAACCGTTGCTTTCGCCGCCGAATTTTTTCAGGTCATCGCTGATTCCATAATCCTTACCCGCACCGTAGTTAATTTTTGTCGGTGTGAGGCCGTTCCAGGTGAAGTAGATGTTATCGGCTGCATTCTTTGAAGTAAATTCATAAGTAGTAACACCTTCACTGTCAGTAGTTGTACGGAACGGGAAAGACGACTTATAAACATTGGCAACTCTTTTATCGTTGTGGATTGCGGTTGAAAGTGCCTCAGTATCAAAGTAAGGAGCCTTGACACCATTTATAACCTGAAGATCGCCCTTGCTGTCAAGCCTGTTGTACATAAGACCCTGTAAGGACTGGTTATAATCACCGCCATCCCATTTCATACCGTTGGAGTTGTTTACTGCATAGTAATAGTTATCATCATAATTGTTGATGTTTGTAAGTCCTTCTGCGTGAGTCTTAAACGTACTGTAGTGTTCACCACCCTTATACATATTGCCGAAGTAGAGAGGATACTTCCAGTCCGACTTATAGTTTAAAGCGATGTTGCTTATGTAGCTGTTGAAGTTATCAAACTGATACCAATAGTTATACATATTGTCATTGCCCTGACACTGAAGATACCCTTTATCCTGCTCCTGCTCCATATCCGACCAGTAGTCAAAGTATGTTGCGTCAACGCCTACGATGTCAGGATTATTTTTGAATGAATTTTCAATGACAGCACCATAGTTTACATTGTCTATTTCCGAGAACTTTGTCCAGCTTTCGCCTCTGGCTGTCTTAACATATGTAGCCGTGTTATCGTTATAGCCCGAACCATCATATTCCGAATCTGTCGGATATGAAGTTGCGGAAGATGCACCGTTGAGATTAGGTTCTTGCGGATGGAATCTTAAAACCGCATCTGTCGGAATTTTACCGCTGAACACCACATGACCGTTTACCGTGGTTTGTGTAAGCTCAACTGTTCCTTCATAGGCATCGTTGTAGTCAAAAGTTGCATAAATCTTTGAAAGCGACTTCCAGTCATCGTTTGAAACATAAACTGTTTTATATGTTGCCTTTGACTGTTTGTCGGGAGATTCAACAGAAAGGTATTTACTTTCTTTGAACGAGCCGTCAGTTGTAAGATAAAATTCCGTGTCGCCCGAAGTACCCGAAAGATCGAGGGTCTTGATGAACGGATTAGTCCACTGACTTTTTGAGGCGTCATAAAGAGCATTATCGGTACTGTATGAATCGTTAATACTGAGGTTGCTTGTTTGATTATTGCCCTTGCTGTTGAAGATTACATATTTATAGGATGACTTAACATCCACATAGTAGTAATCGCTGTCCGAAGATGTGAGCTTGTTCATTGCAACACCGGGCCACTTTTCGTTGCAGTCAGTATCGGTTACCCAAGAATATGCATAAGCTTCGTTATAGGTGTTACTGTTATGAAGATAGATACGGCGGGAATCGCTTGCAACAGTCTTTTCGGGAAGAGTAAATTTAACCCCGGAAGAAAGCTCAATTCTTGTTGCACCGGATGGTGCAGTGGTTTCAAAAACTCCCGAAGAATTTTTGCTTACAGTACCCGTACTGAGAACCGTGCCGTCATCCTTAGCAAAACGATATGTAACAGAAGAAAAATCTTTCCATTCCTTATTCTTGGTCAGGTTAATATAAATCTTCTGTCCCGAAGATGTTGCCGCAAATACATTAAGCGACATACCCGACACGGCACATACCGAAAGCATGATGGTAAGTGCAAGCACAAGGGAAAAGCTTTTCTTTACGGTTCTGCAAAGCTTTTTACCTAATTTCATAATTTTTTCTTCTCCTTCATTGCCGATTACTTTGTTTTGGCAGTCAAAGTACAATTAAACAGGTCTGCATAGGACAGTCCAACATATCTGCCAACTAATTATGAAACGCAAATTTTTGAATTTGTTCTTCTTTTTGATTTGCATACAATTATATAATATTTTATTGCGCATTTGTAGAGGCAATATAACCAAACTTTGGGTAATATTTTTGGCTATTTTGCATATCCGCAAATACGATTTAACATTTTTGACCATAATGTGATTTTATTACTTATTTATCACCATTTTTTGTGTTTATAATAAATTATACCCATTGCACAACCTTAACAGGCAGTTAGAAAGTCAATTTCAGCACTAAATTTGTTGATTTTTAATTCTTTTTTCAAAAATATCAAAAATTTTTATGCAAGTTCACTCCAAGCTGCACGTGCGGAAATATGTATTATTTTGCGATTGTTGTTTTTTAACATAAAATGCCCCAAAACCAGCATTTTGCAGAAATTTTCAGATATATTTTTATAATTAATATCTATATCTCATCAAATTAATCACCGAATACCTTGAAAATTCGGCACAAATAAAGGGCAGAGTATTGCTCTCTGCCCTTCAAAATGTAATTCACTTAAATCGCAATTATACAAACCGCTTTATGCAAACATATTAAAGATCTCTGCCGCAGCACTTCTTGTACTTTTTACCGCTGCCGCACGGACAGGGATCGTTTCTGCCGATTTTCTTGCCCTTACGGATAGTCTTGTTGACAGAATCCGTACCGTCTGCAGAAGTTTCTGTAGGCTGAGCAACCTGCTCACGGTGAAGCGCTTGCTTTACGGCGTCCGACTGTTCAACAGCTTCTTCATCATCGGATGCAGACTGTGCCGCTGCGGCAGCCCTCTGAGCTGCTCTCTTCGCCGCTGCAATTGCATCCTGTCTTTTCTGAATCTCATAAACACGCTTTGGCATAATGAGCATCATCTTGACAGTATCTTCACGAATGCTTTCAATCATCTCATCAAACATATCGAAGCCTTCAACTCTGTACTCAACAACAGGATCGTGCTGACCGTATGAACGAAGTCTGATACCGCTCTTGAGCTGATCCATATTGTCAATGTGATCCATCCAATGTGTATCAACATTCTTGAGGAGGTAAACACGCTCCATCTCACGGATTGTTTCCTCGGGAAGAAGTTCTTCATTTTCCTTATAGATTTCAAGAGCATCATCGACGAGCATCTTCTGAATCTCTTCGGGTTCCATATTTTCAAGATCTTCAAGACTGAAATCGTACTTAGAATCATCTCTGATAAGCCAACCTGCATAGTAATCCTTAAGACTCTGGAAGTTCCAATGCTCTGCAGGACCTTCGGGGAGATACTGCTTGATTGAAGTTGCGATTGTATCCTCAACCATTTTGAGGATTGTTTCGTGGAGATCCTCACCGTTAAGAACCTGATCACGCTGACCGTAGATGATTTCACGCTGTTTGTTCATAACATCGTCGTACTGGAGAACATCCTTACGAATGCCGAAGTTACGAAGCTCAACCTTTTCCTGTGAGCCCTCGATAATACTTGTGAGCATTTTATTCTCAATAGGCATATCTTCGGCAACATTCATACGCTCCATCATCATTTTCATTCTGTCACCGCCGAACAGACGCATAAGGTCATCCTCGGTTGAGAGG
>ULNR01009329.1_pt1 | contig 14699 bp, 20 predicted proteins | sample 1951971 | NCBI WGS metagenome assembly ULNR01 (sample SAMEA4835582, study PRJEB28245) | human gut metagenome | biome: gut microbiome; material: fecal sample | place: Denmark | collected 2008 | reverse complement strand
AGCGATAGCGAAAGTGGTGGGAGTACATCACTACCTCCACAACAATACGCGTATTTAGTAAGTCAGAAAGTTAGTGAAGCAGGTAATGTTTCTATTTTACAGTTTTTATTAGAGAATAATATTGGTAAAAATCAAGGTATTGATGTTCAGATTTATCCTTGTCGTTGGTGTATTGGTTCAGGTCAATCTAAAAAAGACCGTATGATGGTTTATGTAAATGATAAAGATATGTTGTATTTTGATATGACAGTACCACTAACTCGTGCATTAACACAACCAAGTGTAACAGATGCAGCTTATTTAACCTTATATGCTTCTCAATTTGGTGTTCCTAAATTCTTATTTTATCAACCAGTTCGTTATTATGATGGTATTTAATAGGAGGATATTATGCGTATTTTAACTAAAAAAAAATATCAATTTGGTCATGGTGATACTAAGGTAATAACTACAGGTAACTATGCAATTGAGGATGTTCCTGATTGGGTGGAAAAGGATCCATTATTTAAATTAGCAAAGGAAGATGGAGATATTGAGGTATTAGAAGCAAAAATTCAATCTTCTTCTGTGAAAGTAGAAGCTGAAGATAAATCTAAAGAAGTAAAAACTGATGTAAAAGCAAAAAAATCTAAAGAGGAGTGATGACCTATGGTTATCACTTCTGCTTCTAATATAAAATGTGGGGATAATCCTGCATACACATTGGATAATTTTTTTAAATTTTATCCGCAATTTAAGGATATAGTACCAGATGTAGTAGCAAATTCTTTTTTAGAGTTAGCCAATAATAATTTGCAGTATAGAAGATATCATGGGCAATGGGAGTTTTGTATGAGTTTATTTATAGCTCATTTTTTAACTTTATATCTTGAGTCTATGAGCGATAGTGATACGCCTTCTGCTGATGAAGTTATATCTTCTGCGACAGTTCGTGGAATAATTACAAGTGAGTCTGTTAGTGGTGTATCTTATTCACAAGATGTATCTACAATAACTAATGATTTAGATGGTTGGGCTCAGTGGAAACTTACTAAATATGGGGTTCAATTTGCATCTATTGCTAAACTCATGGGTAAAGGTGGTATGTTGGTATGGTAAACATGATAAAAGTAAAACATAAAAGTAATTTAAGTGCTTTAAAGAAAAGTATAGAATTACTTGGAAAAAGTCGTGTTTATGTAGGTATACCAGCAGAAAATGCAAGTAGAGATAATGGAAATGACATAAATAATGCTGAACTATTGTATATTCAAACTCACGGTGTAAGAAAAAAATCTATGCGTGAAGAAATGCAATTAGCATTAAATGAAGGTAAAGCATATTCTAAAGCTTATGAAATGTACATTAAATCTCATGGTTCACCATTGTGGCATGTACCACCAAGACCTGTTATTGAACCAGCAATAAATGATAATAAAAAAGAAATAGCTAAAAGATTGATAACTGCTTATGGCAAGGCTATGGAAAATATTTATGCTGGTGATAGTATGCAGACAGCTATGCAACATTTAGAAGCAGTAGGTATGTATGCACAAAATATTGTCAGAGCTTGGTTTACTAATCCTAATAATGGCTGGGCTGCTAATTCACCATTAACCATTGCAAAAAAAGGAAGTTCTAACCCTCTTATTGATACAGGAGAAATGCGAAAATCTATAACATATGTGGTGAAATCTGATGAGTAGAGTAAATGTAAAACAAGTTATATTATCACCTAGATTTAAGCAAATATATACTGTAACTAGAACAGGAGGGCATTTTGAAAAAGGTAAATTTATATTAGATGAGCCTATTAAATTTGATATATCCGGTGTTATAACAGTAGCTAGTGCTAAAGAAGTAAATATGATACCAGAAGGCGATAGAATAAATGGAGCTATGGTATTTTATAGTTTAGTACCTTTACACACTACTACAAATAATCCAAATGCTATATCTGATATCATTGAATGGCAAAATAATAAATATAAAATAATGCAGGTTAATCCATGGATTGATTATGGATATTATCAAGCGATAGTTGTTCGCATGGAGGGCTATTGATATGATTACAACCTTAGATGAACTAGAAGATATATTATGGGAAGAGTTAATGTCTATTTTAGGATATGAAATAGATAATCCTGCATGGTCTATTAATCCGCCGGTTAGAAGAAGTTGGCAACAACAAGGACAACCAGGTTGGAGCATTAATGATGATATTTTATTTTTTAAAATATTTGATGAATCAGGTCAAGATATAACTATTCCTGTAGATACTATTATTAATAATGATTTAGCGGAAGATATCCAAATTAGTAAAGGACAAACGAGAGTTTTAAGAGTAAATCTTATAGCTTATGGTCCTAATTCATATGATAATCTTATTAATATAAGAAATTACTTTCATGCTAATAGAAGTGAAATTTTAAAAGAAAATAAAATCTATCTAATACCAAGCTCTGATGTTCCCTTAAGAATGCCAGAGCTTTTTTTACAACAGTGGTGGGAAAGGGCAGATTTAAATTTAAGATTTAACTGTCTTATGACATACACCACACAAATTAATGAAATTAAGACTGTTCCACTTAATGTATATGGTAATGCTAGTGGAGAAACAGTTATTGAAAATCATAAAGAAATAACGAAAGGGGATTAATCTATGGCAACAACAAAATCTTTAAGTCTTACCCCTATTGTAGATGTACAAATAACATTAGGTGCTGTTTCTGCTCCTAGGAATAGCTTTAATTTAGGTCTTATTATTGGTAGTTCTACAAAAACTGAACCTTTAAATGAGACAGTAATTTCGACAGCAGAACGTATTCGTATTTATACAGATTTAGATGATATGTTATCTGATGGATATACAACAGATAGCCCAGAATATAAAGCGGCTGTATTAATGAAATCTGCAACTCCATTGGCACCTAATCGTATCGCTATTGGGTGTTGGGATAAAGCAAATGATGAGGAAGCAGTTGATGCTGTTCGTGCTTGTCGTATTGCTAATGCAGAATGGTATGCTTTTACAGTTTGTGGTGCTACTAAGGATGATATAAAAGCGATAGCTCAATATACAGAAACGGCAGAACCAAGTAGTACTTACTTTTATACAGTAGCTACAGAAGATGTATTATCTAGTTCTGGTAATAGCACTGACATATTTATTTTCTTAAAAGATAAAAATTATCGTCGTTCATTTGGTCAATATTGTGGACAAGAAGATACACCAGATGCCGTAGCAGCAACTATGGGCTATGCTATGGGTAATAATACTAGTCTTGCTAATAGTGCCTATACTTTAGCTTATAAATCACTACCAGGAGTAACTACTGACGATTTAACTAATACACAAGTTGAATATATAAAAGGTAATTATGGCAATGTTTATATAAATCGTGGCTATTATTATGATGTATTAGAGCAAGGAACTATGGCAGATGCAACAAGATTTGATGAAATTTTAAATCTTGATATGCTAAGTAATAATATTCAGTTGAATATTATGGATTTACTGTATCAATCTACTAAAGTTCCACAAACAGATGCTGGTGTGACTAGCATAATGAATGCTACTGCGGTTGCTTGTGATCAAGCTGTTAAGATTGGTTTTATCGCTCCAGGTAAATGGAATGGTTCAGCAATTTTAAATTTAAAAACTGGAGATACTTTACCAGATGGATATCTTATTCAAGCAGAGTCAGTTAATGACCAATCACAAGCAGATAGAGATGCACGTAAATCACCACCAATTTATGTATCTGCAAAACTTGCAGGGGCTATTGAACATGTAACTATTGGTGTTACTGTTAATAGATAGGAGGTTATTTAATGGCTTTATCAACATATTCTTTTTTAGATTTATCAGGTTCTATCTCTCATCCTACAATTGGTTCATATTTATTTACTGGTGAAGGTGTTGGAGATATAAATATATCCATGAGTACAGACCGTTCAGCTCATGATGTTGCATCTGATGGTTCTGTAATGGTAAGTAAAATAGCTGGCAATAATGGTACTATAACTATTACAGCACAACAAACTAGTCCGTTACATTTTTGGCTTCTTGATTGGTATAATACCCTTTGGAGTTTGCCAACTAGTGAATGGGCTACAACATCAATGTTATTAAGAAATACATCTACTGGTGGAAGCCATACAATAAAAGGGATATCACCACAAAAGGTGGGAGATACACCATATCAACAACAAGGTCAAAGGATTACATGGACCTTAATGGCGGCAGATATTCAACATAATTCTAAATAAGCTACATCTATTATGATGTAGCTTTTTATTTTAAGGAGTAAATTATGATTAATAAAACAAAAATAATTGAATTAAATGGATATAAATTTAAAATTAAAAAATTAAACGCTTTTACAGCATCTTATATAGCTGTGCAGATAGGTTTTTCTTTAGCAGGTGGTTTAATTAATGCGGGTAATGCAAATAAAGTAGATATGTTACAAAAAGCAATAAGTGGCATTGATAAAGATAAATTTATTGAAATACAGAAAGATTGTTTATCTGCTGTAGAAATCCTAAATAATATAAATGGTTCAGAAATGCCTGAAGCTTTAATATTAAATAATGGTAGTTTAAGCCATAAAGAATTAGAAAATGATTTTATGACAATTATATTATTAACGATTGAAGTGGTAATGTTTAATGTTGAGGGTTTTTTCGGAGAAAAAGGCTTGCAGAGCTTGACGAACTCCCTGCAAACCAATTCCAAACAGTAAAAGCAGATACATTAAATGAATTCCTTTATAGACCTGTTCTTGCAGGTTTATGGAAACAGCATGAGCTTTGGGACGGTACTTATGATTTAGATGATTTGATTGCTATACATGAAATGCTAGATATAAAAGCAGTTAATGATTATAGAGCTAGTATCGTAAATAATAATAGTCAGTGAGGTGAAACCATGGCAAATACTAATGTAATTGAAGAATATTTGGTATCTCTAGGTGCAATAGTCAATAATGCACAGTTTAGCGAATTTAATAATACACTTAATAAAGCTAAATCTGCTGTAACTAAATTAAGTGATAGTGCTATGGATACCACCACATCACTTGGCAAAATGGTAACAGGTTTGAGTGCTGTTGCTTCTGCTATAACTGCTGTCGGTTTTGCCACAGCTAAAACTATAAAATCTGTAGCGGATGCAGACATGAAATATCAAGTACTAGCTAAAGATATATGGACCACGAAGGAAAATGCTAAAAGTCTACAATTAGCATTGGATACAATGGGGGCAAAACTTGAAGATGTTGCATGGATTCCAGAATTAAGAGAACAATTCTTGCGTCTTAGATCAGAAATGCAAGAACTTCAAACTCCAGCAGATGCAAATAATCAACTAAAGTATATTCGTTCAATTGGCTATGAATGGCAATCTTTTATGCTTAAGATAAAGATGTTAAAAGAATGGGTAGCTTATTATTTAATAAAGTATTTAGCAGGGCCTATTGAAAGAGTTCGTCAGGGATTAAAAGATATAAATGAAAATTTAAAAATGAATATGCCAAGCTGGGGTAACAAAATAGCTAAAGCATTAACAATAGTAGTCAATTTAGGTATGAACCTTGCACGTTTTGGTAAAACTGCTATAGATACCATTTCTAGATTTTTTAATATGCTACCAGAGGGAGCACAAAAGATTATTAAGTTTATATCTATAATCGGTATGGCTATAAAGTTAAATCCTTTTTTTGCTGCAATGAGTATAATGATACTTCTTATAGATGATTTTTATGCTTATATTGATGGTAGAAAATCAGCAAAAACTTTAGCTCCAGTATGGAAAAAACTTCTTGAAGTTTGGGATGATTTACAAGTTTATTTTGAAAAAGGGGAGTATTATTTACAACACATTATCTCCTTGATAAATACTGAAGCACTACCAAAGCTAAAAAATTGGTGGTCAACCTTTAAACAGATTATGGATAACTTGGTTGAAATATTTTTCCGTATATTGGAGATATTAAAATATATGTTCCAAGATTTTGATGTAATCGGATTATTTATGCTTATGGGAGATAGTGTATCTAGTTTAGTTGATGGTGTCCTTGATTTAGTAGAAGCCATATTGGAACTTATCGCTAAATTATTTGGTTTAAGTGTAAAAGGTAAGGAAGTTTGGAGGGCTTTTGGTAAAGGTATAGAAAACACTTTAAGACTAATGACAAGACTTGTAAGATTAACGGGTGATTTATTTAGTGCATTAGCTAAAGCTGCAAGAGGTGATTTTAAAGGTGCTTTTAAACAAGTAATTCGTGCTTTTGGTAATTTTGGCGAAGGTGTTCTTGATGATGTAACAGGTGGAAGAAGTGGTAAAGGTTTAGCTAGTGAAGGTGTTGAAGATATGACTAAATATCTTATTGATAATGGTGTATCTACTGTTGCAGCTTTAGGAATAATGGGTAATTTAGGTGGTGAGTCTGCTTATGATCCTACAGCTTATAATCCAAATGATAATGGAGGCCCTTCTGGTGGTCTTGCACAATGGCACGATACTGATTTTAACGGCAATGGTAGATTTAGTGCTTTAAAAAGATTTGCTGAAGCTAGAGGTACGGACTGGACGGATAGAAAAACACAATTAGATTTTTTACTATACGAATTAAAAACTGGATATAAAGATGTATTAGACGCAATGAACAATGCAAGTAGTGTAGAAGAAGCAGTTGAAATATTTTTAAGAGGATTTGAAAAACCAGAAAATCCAGAAGGAGTATTACAAGAAAGGATAAACAATGCATATGCTGTAAAAGATAGATATCTAGGTTCAGCACACAACTACACAGATACTAATAAATCTAGTGGGCCGTTACATCTAAATAATAATAATAAATTAGAAGTAGATGACTTCTACACACCACCAAAAGAAGATTATAATCAATACTTTGAAAAGACTGGATTTAGTGGTTTTTTAGGTCAAGGAACTTATGCACATAGTTTAATAGGTGGTAGCGGTATGCCGATAACAACAACAGCTAATAATTATAATGGTTCGAGTGTCAATATAGGTCAGATAAATATTACAGCACCAAATGGAACAGAGCCAATGACAGCAAAAGATGTAGCAGGAGCTGTTAAAAAGGTAATACCAGATGTAAATATTGGTGGTATTGGCAATAATGCACGAGATATTAGAAATATTAGTGGGGTGATAATATGAGTTTATTTTCTACAGGCTCTATTAATACTTTATCCGCATTATGGCAATTAGAAAAAATAACTGTAGATAGAGCAAATGGTGGTACAGGTTTTTTCTCAAAAGGATATCGACCTAAAGAGTGGAATGTCGCTGGCGGTGTAAGTGATGTAATAACCAATGGTAATATTGGGGATATAACAAATTTATTAGGAACAGATTTTTCTTTAGGTAGTTTAATAGGTTCATATATATCAGGAGATTTTAATTTTGATGTAACAAAAATAGGAGGCTCAAACAGCGAATTAGTATTAGTTAAAACTAATATTGGAGGCTTCTTTTTTGATGCCGTACTAAATGAACAACATGATAGTGAGCTTACTATAACACAACACCCAGTACAAACCGGAGCTAATATAGCTGATCACAGTTTTTTAAATCCGTCTACTTTAACTATGGAAATAGGTATGAGTGATGCTATGGCAACAATGTTAGAAGGTCAATTTACGGAGTATTATACAAAATCGGTATCTGCTTATGAAAAGTTAAGAGAATTGCAAGCTTTAAGATTACCGCTAGCAGTTCACACTAGATTGCATCATTATGATAATATGCTGATACAAAATATTACAGCACCAGATAATTATAGGACACAATATGGTTTACGGTGTACAGTAACGTTACAAGAAATATTTGTAGTAGATGTAGCTACAGGAACAGTATCAACTCGAAACTGGGCATCTAGTGGTACTACAAACAGAGGAGAAGTTCAACCTCAAGAAACGGAACAACCGGGAAGCGGTTTGTATGAAGCGGGGTTTTAATTATGCTATATACGATACCATTAACAAATACAGCTAACCAAATGCTTAGTTTTAAAATAAATATAAACAAAACTAATATACACATAAAACTTTTTTTGCGTTATTTAGAGGAATACGAGCACTGGACAGTTGATATAAGTAATGCAGAAACTGGTGAAATGTTAATAGCAAATTTACCTCTTGTTCCAGGAAGTGGATTAGCAAGTAATATATTAGCTCAATACGAATATTTGAATATTGGAGAAGCTTATATTGTAAAATCTGGTGAAACTCAACTTGAATATCCAGATAATGAAACGTTAGGTTCAACTTTTTTATTGTTGTGGGGTGTATTAGATGAGTAATTTTTTATATCTTAGAAAATATCGTATAGTTGTTGCTTCTTCAACTGCGGAAATTGACAATACACAACCAATAAAAGGAAATGAGAAAAGCGATACGTCTAATGAAAATAAAGAATATGCATTAGATGTATCGCTTTTGCATTGTGTTTTCAGAGTTCGCAGAGGTATGGATTTTAATAATCATGCTGAAGTTAAAATTTATAATTTGAACAAAGATACCGAAGAAAAAATAATAAAAGAAGGAGACAGGCTTATTATTTCCGCTGGATATGAAGGTTATTTGAATACAATAAATTTAAATCCAGAAGATACTAAAAAGGCTGTAGGTTCTAATTTTGTAAGTAAAAAAGATAGTAAAAATAAAACGAAAGAAGATAATAACCCTCAACAAATACAAGAAAGTCAGCCAAAACAATATGGAAAAATATTTGATGGTCAGATTGTACAAGCTGTTAGAAGTAAAGAGAATAATACAGATTATGTGCTTACTTTAGTATGTATAGATGGGGATACTTTTTTAAATATGAACTTTATATCACTTAGTTGTGTTCGCGGTCAAAATCCTCGAAATGTAATAGATACTGTAGTATCTAAGGCAGAGAAGTCAACACAAGTAAATAGAGTATCACCTACAATAAGTGGGCAAACATTACCAAGAGGAAAAGTTTATTTTGGTAGACCAAAAGATATTCTTACAGATGTGGCACGGGGTAATAATGCTAATGTTTGGATAAATGATGGTCAGGTAAATGTTACAAAAATTACAGATACTTACACAGATGAAGCTTTAATATTAACTCCTAAGAATGGATTAATTGGATATCCACAACAAATACAATATGGCGTTTCATTTAGGTGTTTATTAAATCCTAAAATAAATGTATTATCTATGGTTCAGTTAAAAAATACAGAAATAAACGGTATGCAATTACAAATGAATATGCCAGGAAAAAGTCAACCACAGACACTACAATTGGATGAAGAAAATATGTATCAAGCTTATGAAGTTGAACATACTGGAGATACTAGAGGCAATGATTGGTATACAACAGTTAATGCTTATAGTAGATATGGAAAAGATGTAGTTCCTGCAATGATGAAAGGAATTGGCTCTAATCCAAACAGTGTATAAGAGGTGAAACAATGATTACATTACAAGAAATGATGAATGGTACACCTGCAAAAGATGAATTACTGCAACGTAATACATCTACAAAAATAAGAGTTGCTGTTCCTGGAATAATAAAAGAATTTAACTCATTAGAACAAACAGTTATAGTTCAACCGGCAATAAGAGAGTTAGTAAATATTAATGGTCAACAGCAATGGCTTGATTTGCCGTTACTTTTAGATGTTCCTATAGTATTACCACGTGCTGGTGGATTTGTTATTACAATGCCTATAAAAAATGGTGATGAATGTCTTATTATTTTTGCAGATAGTTGTATTGATGCATGGTGGCAATCTGGAGGAACACAAAATCAAATTGAGATTAGAAGGCATGATTTATCTGACGCATTTGCTATATTAGGTTGTTGGAGTCAACCTAATGTTGTAGGTGAATATAACACTAATGCTATGCAGTTAAGAAATACAAGTGGAAGTTCTGCAATAACTATTTCAGATAGTGGAATAGATATAACATCATCTAACATAACACTTAACGGAACAACTACAATTGAAGGTATTGGGTTTATGGGGCATAGACACAGTGGAGTACAATCTGGCGGAAGTATAACAGGAGGTGTAAGTGGGTGAAATATAGACGACTTGATATAAGTGGAGATTATACACTTGGTAGAAATCGTCAGAACTTTTTAACAGATGTAGACGCCGTAGCACAAGCAATAAAAACACGACTTCTTTTATTATATGGCGAATGGTGGGAAGATTTAACAGATGGATTGCCATTGTGGCAAAGAATGATAGGCAGTGTAGGCAGTGATGAGAATAAACAGGTGTTAGATTTAATTGTTAAAGAAAGAATAAATGGAACAACTAATGTAAATAGTGTAGTGAATTTTATATCAGAAATAAAAGATAGAAAATATACTTTTACTTGTTTAGTTGTTACTGATTATGGAAACCTTACAGTTAGTGTTTAAGGAGGGATAGAATAATGGCATATTTTGCACCATACATTGATGACGCTGGATTACATATCCCTACTTATCAAGATATTAAAGATGATTTAGTAACTGAAGCGAAAAAAATTTTTGGTGAGGACATATATCTTGAAAATGATAGTATGGATTATGAATATATATCTGCTATAGCTTTAAAAATGTATGATACTTTAAATAGTATTGTATATGCATATAATAGCCGTTCCCCAGTTACTGCTATAGGTTCCGGATTGGATACAGTTGTTAAAATAAATGGTTTAAAACGAAAAGCTGCTAGTTATTCTACTTGTGTAGTAACTTTAACAGGAATACCTCAAACAGTTATTAAAAGTGGTGTAGTACAAGATATTTCGGGTAATAATTGGAATTTACCTAGTAATATAACTATTCCAGAAGAAGGAGAAATTGAAGTATCCGCTATATGTACAGTCTTAGGTTCAATATCTGCTTTAGTTGGAGATATAAATAAAATAGCTACTCCGCAATTAGGTTGGATATCTGTTACTAATAAGGTGAATGCTGTTTTAGGTCAACCTGTGGAGACAGATGCACAATTAAGAGCAAGGCAGGCTGTAAGTACAGCATTACCAAGTCAAACTTTATTGGGAGGTACTATTGCGGGTATTGTATCTGTAGAGGGTGTAACACGTCAACGAGTATACGAAAATGATACTAATGACAATAGTGAAACTGAGGAAAACCCATATGGATTACCTGCACATAGTATAACTGCTGTAGTAGAAGGTGGATTAGATGCAGATATAGCAGAACAAATTTATATAAGAAAAGGTGTAGGGTGTTTGACAAATGGAACAACAGAAGTGCAAGTAATAAATAGGTACGATATTACTACACCAATAAGATTTTATCGACCTTCATATGTAGATGTTGATATAACTGTTAATATTAAAAAATATGCTGGTTATACAGATAATGTAGTAGATAATATCAAGAATAATATTTTAAATTACCTAAATTCACTTGGTATAGGAGATAATTTACCTACATCTTTACTTTGGAATAGTGCGTTAATAGCAAATCCGAATTTAATAAGTCCTATTTTTTCGATAACAAGTTTAACAGCAGGAAAACATAGTTCTAGTCAGGGAACAGCTGATATAGAAATAAATTTTAATGAAGTAATACAAGGAAATATTGATGATATAACAGTAAATGTCAGTTGAAGTAGGTGAATACATTGGAAAATATTTATTATTTAAATTTAATACCAAGTCAGTATCGCCTACAACCTAAATTTATGAAATGGCTTGAAGCTGGAATACAAAAGTTACAAGATAGTAATTCTACTGCCCAAGAAATTATATCTAATTTTGATCTAGATACAGCTACTGGTGTGCAATTAGATATAATAGGTAAATTAATAGGTCGCTCTAGGCAATTAGATTTTCAAACGCGTGCGGACATATCTTCTGTACTAGATGATGATTATTATAGATTATTATTGAAAGCTAAGATTGTTTGGAATCAATGGAAAGGTACGCTTCCAGAATTATATACTGCTTGGCAAGAAATATTTCCAAATGGGAATCTTTTAATATTGGATAATCAAGATATGAGTATGGATGTAATTGTATCGGGAGATTTTTCTGTTTTAGAGAAGGATTTAATATATAACGGATTAGTTGTTCCAAAACCAGAAGGTGTGCGTATAAATTATATAATAATTGCACAAAATGCAGATGTACCTATATTTAGTTATGGTTATGATAATGAATTTTTAGGTGGTTATACTACTAATTGGATAAAAGAAGAAACAAGTTTAATTTTTGGTTATGGCGAAGAAACACAAGATATATCTGGATATGATACTGGTAGTTGGTTATAAAAGGAGTGTGAATTATGGCTAGTACTAATTTTTTAATATTTGATGAAGGTAAACAAAATATGATGGGTGATGGGGATTATAGTGCTAATACCCAAAGGGCAAGAGGTGTAACACCTGGTATTGCTTATCCAAATCTACACAATAAACTTTATTATCAAGTATCTGTTATGGCAAAGGCTATTGCAGATTTTATGGTAGCACAAGGTGTAAATGCTAGTGATAAAGATGTTGAACAATTAACAGATGATATATCAACTGCATTTACTAATTTTGTAGATAATAAAACAAAAGAAAAATATTTGCCGTTATCTGGCGGAACTATGAAAGGTAATATAAATGCTAGTGGTTATAATATTACTGCTACTAAATTTATAGGTAATCTTCAAGGTAAAGCCGATAGTGCAGCTAATGCTGATTTAGCAAAAAAAGCAAACCAAGATAGTCAAGGACAGACAATAAATACAACTTATGTAAAAGGCATTACAGGTTCTAACGATACATTAACGATAACAAAAGGGAATGGCACAACTTCTAGTGTTACAATTAATAACGTATCTCACGCTACTAATGCAGATAATTCGACAACATCTAATAGTGCTACAGTATCTGGAAATATAAATCAAGGTTACTCTTCTACAAGTTCCGATTTTCCAATAGCTACATTTAGGCAAACTATTTTAAATATAGGTAGATATGGTTTTGGAGTTAGACCTTTTACTTGTAAACTACCTTCCGGAGGAGGAGACTCAAGTGCTGGAATTGGTTTTGGTGCAAACGATACGCACGGTTTTTTACAAGTAACATATCCTAACAGTAGTGCATATATTGGTGGAGGAAGTTCAAGCAAAATTAATTGGTATAAACAAATAGCGTTTACAGAAAGCCCTGCATTTAGTGGCACACCAACAGCACCAACACCAAGCATTAGCACAAACAATACACAGATAGCTACCACCGCTTTTGTCAAATCTTTATTTACAGCAAGCAAGGGTACTAATAGTTGGTGGAAAGATGCAAACACGGGCATGATATATCAATTTGGTTATGCTAACGGGGTTGGTCGCCTAGGTACTGTAAACGTAACGTTTCCTATATCATTCCCCACTAAAGTGGTTTTTGCTGTTTCGTCTTCTAATTCTATATCTACAGTCAATAACGAAAATAGTGGAAGCTGCGGCGGAGTTTCATTATCAAAAATGACAGTCGTTTTAGAAGGTGGCGGCGGTTGGTGGTTAGCAATGGGATATTAAAGGAGTTAAAAAAATGGATAAAGATTATTTAATACAATTCAATACAGATGGAACACGTTTAAACACATACGCAAATGGAGTGCATTATCAAGTTATCGAACCTCAACCAATAACAGAAACTAAAACAGACACAGAAACAGGTGAAATAACTGAAGAAATAACAGGATATACAGAAGAAGAAATATTAAACCTTGTAGACGGCTTCGACTATCAAACTGTTATAGATAATGGCGGTGTGTGGTTTGATACTAATGATTATAATAAATTAGTTGGCAACGCAGACAAAGAATATATTTATAAAGATGGGCAAATTATAGAAAAGCCTGCGTATGTACCAACAGAAGAAGAAAAAGCTTTAGCGAAAATTAATGAAATTATGGCAGCTAATGATGAACAAATTGCTGATATTAAAGACGCTATGTTGGTAGCAGTACTTACAGATGATACTGAATTACAAGAGGAACTAAAACAAGAGTATATAGCTGTTATTGAAGATACAAATAATAAGCTTCAGGAGGTAAAAATAAATGATTAAAAGATGTAATGTTTGTGCTAAAAAATTAAACGAAGAAGGTAAATGTACAAATGAAAAATGTCCTAATTGCTTAAAAGAAAAGTTAATATCAGAATTAAAATCTAATAATAAGTAGGTGGTGATATGTATGAGCAAATTATAAACTTTATTAGTTCTTTAATTCCAACAAAGCTAGAGGTATATATTGGAGGAGGTGTTGCCTTTGTGGGAGTTTTATTGCAGCACTTTATAGGGCAATGGAACAATCAGATAGAAATATTGTTAATTTTTATGGTTATTGATTATATTACTGGTCTAAGTGCTGCATATATAATGTCTAATGTTTACTTAGATAGTAGGAAAGGCTTCAAAGGTATTATCAAGAAAATAGTTATTCTTTGCTTGGTAATATTAGCACATCAGATGGATGTATTAATTGGGCAGGACGCATTGATAAAAAATGTTGTCTTGCTCTTTTTTATTGGAAATGAAGGCTTAAGTATTTTAGAAAATGCTAGTAATTGTGGTTTGCCAGTTCCCAAAAAACTAAAAGATACTTTGGCTCAATTCACAGAAATAAAAGCAAAAAAATAACTTATTCAAATTAAAAGGAGTGTATTTTAATGGAAAGAGTTTACTTAAAAGATT
>ULNR01016638.1_pt1 | contig 14822 bp, 11 predicted proteins | sample 1951971 | NCBI WGS metagenome assembly ULNR01 (sample SAMEA4835582, study PRJEB28245) | human gut metagenome | biome: gut microbiome; material: fecal sample | place: Denmark | collected 2008 | reverse complement strand
ATAGTGTCCTTGACAAAGGGTACACTTTATTTTATCATAGTTTTCTCTCCTTAATATAATAACCTCACCAGACAACAATCCAGTGAGGTCATATAATCACGCTTTCTGTTTAGTTACAAACTCAATCTTAAGAGCCATCCCCATACCATCCGCTAATCTTTTAAGCAAATTAACAGAATGATTTCGTGTTCCATTCTCAAGCTTGCTGATATCTGCCTGATTAATACCAGTACGTTCTAGTACATAATGTATCTGTGCTAACATCTCATTATCATCCAATACTCTTGTCAGACCAACAAGTTTTTCATCATCCCAGACGGTAAGCACAGTTGCGGAATTCATAAGAGCCTTATACAGTCGATCTGGATAATTTCCTGATATCCAATGAACCGATAGAAATAACTTTTGAATCTGTTCTTTCGTAAACTTTTTTTCTTCTGTATATATAAGCATAATCTATTTCCCCCTATCTGTTATGATCACATCTCTGGCATTGCAGCATTTCATTTTCAACATCATCTTTATAAAAAACACCTGACCATTGGCAAATATTCTGCAAAATAGGCACAACAGATTTTCCTTTTTGTGTCAACATATACTCTACCCTTGGTGGGATTTCATCATAGGATTTTCTTTCAACAATCCCAACTTCTATCAGGTCTTTTAATGTTGCAGCAAGTACTGCATCCGTAATATTGCACATTTCTCTTCAAAGTTCACTGTATCGAAGCTTTTCGGCTGCAGATAACACACATATTATGCGTGATTTCCATTTTCCACCAAATATTGCCAATCCATATTCAAGTGGGCAACGTATATCATCATCTAATTTTTTCTCATATTTTGCCATTAAAAATCACCTTCCAGCTCTACGCATCACTGCTAAAGCCTCTTGTCTATTAAACTCATTCTCTCCTTTTTCTTTCACATATGCTGTCATTATAGCTTGATGGTGATTCTTTTTAAAGTTACTATGAAATTTATTAGCAGCTCTTTGTTATATTTCTTTGTTATATTTCTTTGTTATATTTCTTTCTTATTCCCAGCACCTCCGATTTACGCTTTAACCCCTCTTCTACCTCAATACATTTGTATCATTATTGCAAAGCACCTCAAAATGATTTCGATTTGTTTTTATAAAGCCTTCTTTTTGCAGCTTTGATATCTCAGTAGACATTGCTGCGCGGTCAATGCAAAGATAATCTGCCAGCTGCTGCCTGTCAAAAGGAATATCAAAGGACAAGGACGAATGTCTGATAGATTCTGCTGACAGGTATGACAATAATTTCTCCCTTGTTGTCCGCTTGCCAACATGTGTAATCTTATCATTCAGAATCAGTATCTTATTTGCCAGTACACTGACCAGATTGCGAATCAGCTTCTGATGATGCCCACATGCAGTTGGACAAGTAACCAGAAGCTTCTGTATATTTAAAAAAACAATCTCACAATCCTCATCTGCTACCACACTGATGTTCAAAACAGCACCAGGGCTTGCCGCATATGGTTCTCCAAAAAAATCACCAGCATGACATTTAGACAGAATATTCCGATGTCCCCAGAGATCCTCCTGAATAATAAGAACACAACCTGACAATACTAATCCCATTACCTGTGTAGAATCTGATGCTCTGAAAATATAAGAATCCTTCTCTTTAGAAACTGTTACTGCCTCTACACAGTGCAATACAGATAATATCTCATTATCAGTAAGACCTTTAAAAAAAGGACTGTTTTTTAAAATAGGTAAATATTTTTTCAAAATCTCACCTCCTGTTGGAAATCAAACATACAAGTTGTATTTATTATAATATGATTCTACCAGAAACAAAAATAAAATTCTATTAATGGAGGGTAAAATGATAAGAAAAATTATACGTATTGATAAAGAAAAATGTAACGGATGTGGTGCATGTGCAACTGCCTGCCACGAAGGTGCCATTGATATTATAGACGGAAAAGCCGAGCTGGTAAGAGAACATTTTTGTGACGGATTGGGGGATTGCCTCCCAGAATGTCCTACAGGAGCTATTTCATTTGAGGAAAGAGAAGCACCTGCATATGATGAAGATGCTGTAAAAGAAGCACAGAGTAAAATAGCTGCCCAAAACCATGCAATGTCACCTCACACCGGCTGTCCAGGATCTAAAATCATGCAGATACAGCGAACAAAAACGCCTGAGACCGCAAAACCATTTTCAGATGCAGATTCGATATCACAACTTGAGAACTGGCCGGTACAGATTAAACTGGCACCTATCAGTGCACCATATTTTAATGGTGCAAAACTTCTGATAGCCGCCGATTGTACTGCTTACGCTTATGCTGGATTTCATCAGGATTTTATTCAGAATAAGGTAACACTAATAGGTTGTCCGAAATTAGACCAGGTTGATTATAGTGAGAAACTGGCTGCTATTATTCAGAATAACAACATTCAAAGTGTAACAATCGTAAGAATGGAAGTTCCATGCTGTGGTGGTCTGGAGATGGCAGTAAAAAATGCACTTCAAAATAGTGGAAAATTCATACCATGGCAGGTTGTAACAATAAGTATTGATGGAAAAATTATTGATTAATAAGGAGATTACTGGAATGAATAAAAAAATGTTTTGTTTTCAGTGTGAACAGACAGCCGGATGTACTGGCTGTACAGGAAATGCAGGTGTCTGTGGAAAAAATGCGGATACAGCCAAATTACAGGATGAGCTGACAGGTGCATTGATTGGTCTTGCAAGAGCTGTAGACAGTGCATCAGCTATTTCTAAAAGAACCGTACAAGTCATAATTGAAGGTCTGTTTACAACAGTTACAAATGTAAGTTTTGATAATGCAGCAATCGAAGATATGATACAAAAAGTCAGAGCTGAGAAAGAACGACTGGTTCCTGACTGCAGCAAATGTCAGTCGCCATGTGGTAAAACAAACGAATACGACATGCAGCAGATGTGGAATGCCGATAAAGATATCCGCTCTTTAAAATCTCTTATTCTTTTTGGTATTCGTGGAATGGCCGCCTATGCTTACCATGCAAATGTTCTGAATTATGAAGATGATGAAGTAAACCGATTCTTCTGTGAAGCATTATTTAAGATTGGTTACGAAGAAAGTATAGAAACACTGCTTCCTACGGTACTTAAAGTAGGCGAGATCAACCTTAGGTGTATGGCACTTCTTGATAAAGCAAATACAAACAGCTATGGAATGCCAGAGCCCACTGATGTTACACTTACCATCGAAAAAGGACCTTTTATTGTCGTGACAGGTCATGATCTTAAAGACCTGCAGCTTTTACTTGAACAGACAGAAGGAAAAGGAATCAACATATATACTCATGGTGAAATGCTCCCTGCCCATGCCTATCCACTCTTGAAAAAATTTCCACACTTAAAAGGAAATTTTGGAACTGCATGGCAGAATCAGCAGAAAGAGTTTGATCATCTTCCAGCTCCGATTCTTTACACTACCAACTGTCTGATGCCGCCAAAAAGCAGTTATGCTGACAGAGTATTTACAACAGAGGTGGTTGCTTTCCCTGGCGCTGTTCATATTGATGAGAAAAAAGATTTTACGCCAGTTATCAAAAAAGCACTTGAACTTGGTGGCTATAAAGAAAATCAGACATTAAAAGGTATCAATGGAGGTACCAAGGTGACAACGGGATTCGGTCATTCAGCTATACTGTCACATGCAAATACTATAGTAGATGCTGTAAAATCAGGTGCAATCAGCCATTTCTTCCTGGTTGCCGGATGTGATGGTGCTAAACCGGGTCGAAACTATTACACAGATTTTGTTAAACAAACTCCTTCTGACAGTATCATCCTCACCCTGGCATGTGGCAAATTCCGTTTCAATGATCTTAATCTTGGAGAAATCAATGGTCTGCCACGACTGATGGATATGGGGCAGTGTAACGATGCTTACGGGGCGATTCAGGTTGCTCTGGCACTTGCGGATGCATTTGGATGTACTGTAAATGAGCTTCCGCTCTCCTTCGTTCTTTCATGGTACGAACAGAAGGCAGTCTGCATTTTGTTGACGCTTCTGCACCTTGGTATCAAAAACATCCGTCTTGGTCCTTCTCTACCTGCGTTTTTGTCTCCTAATATTCTGAACCTTCTTGTGGAAAAATATGGCATAGCACCTATCACCACACCAGAAGAAGACATCAAAGCGCTGATAAATACTCGATAACACCAATAAAGCCAATAAAGCCGATACAGGAATAAAAACCCTGCCTCGGCTTTTTCTTTTGTCATTCTCCAGGACACAAAATATCCTCATTCTCATCATATTTTCTTCACTATTCCCACCTACACTATAGATAAGATGTAAGGGGCAGAAGATCAAAACATTGTTTATGCCTGCCTAATAAAACTTTTAACTTTAGAATCCACCTGACATAGATATTGATATTAATGATATATGCATTAACGATATCTATCCGACAATATCTATATTAACTAAAGAAATAATGAATGAGAGGATGAATATATATGATTAATTTAAAAAAAGTAAACAAATCATGCGTAGCCGCAGTTATTCTTGCCATGTGTCTTATGACATCAGGCTGTGGTTCACAAAACTATACAACCAACAACAAAAATACTAATACCACTGTAACTTCCAGCATTACTGCCCAGGATACCAATGTAACTCACGCATATGATGCCGATAACTACAAAACTGAAATAACAGGAGAATTCAGCATTACATCAACTGATGGTTCTACAATAACACAGAATGATTCCGTATATACCATAACACAGGCTGGCGAATATACCGTTACCGGACTCTTATCAGAAGGACAGATTGTAGTTGATGCTGACGATAATGCCGAAATCACCATTGTATTGAATGGTACATCCATCACATGTTCTAACGGTTCACCTATTTATATTAAAAATGCTGATAATGTAAAAATCAAATCTGAGGAAAACACTTATAACTGTATAGTTGATGCAAGAACTGAAGCTTACGACAATTCAGACAATTCTTCCAGTGAAAATGGTAATGCTGCCATCTATGCAGCATGTGACCTTAAATTGGTTGGAAAAGGGGCATTATCAGTAACTGGCAACTATAACAACGGTATCCAGAGCAAAGATGACATTTCTATTAAAAATGTTACCATCAAGGTTAATGCTGTAAATAATGCTATAAAAGGAAACGATGAGGTAGCTATAGAATCTGGTGAAATAATAGCTATATCCAGAAAAGGCGATGGCATCAAAACATCAAACAGCAGTCTTTCAACCAAAGGAAAACAGAAAGGAAATGTAATAATATCTGGTGGAAATATTGATATATATGCTGCCTGTGACGGCATAGATGCTGCATATGGCGTAGATGTTTCAGGTGATGGAAATCTGAATATATATACAGATACTTATTCTGATTATAGTGAAGCCGTGGCTGCCGACAACTCCGGTTCTTCAGCCAGCAGCTCTGGTTCTTCAATCAGCACCCCAGATTCATCAGCCAGCAACCCAGGTTCATCAGCCAGCAACCCAGGTTCATCAAATCAGAATCAAGGTTCATCATCTAAATCATCATCCAATGCAACTATGATGACATACATAACAATTGCCAATACAGACAACCAGAATAACAGCCGCGTGGGAACTCCACCCGATATGAACAATGCTCAGAACAATGGTAACATGGGCAATCCTCCTGATATGAATAACAGTAGCAGCAATTCAGGCAATAATCCTGACATGAAAGGTAACTTCGGCAGTGGAAACAGAGCTGCTAATGGTATGCCTGGCAATAACAGCTCAGGAAATTCATCTAAAAAGTCTTACTCTACAAAGGGAATCAAAGCCGAGAGCGAGATAAATATATCTGGTGCAGCCATTAACATAAGTTCAACTGATGATGGTATTCATGCCAACTCAGATTCTGGTGTTCTTGAAACCGGCGAAGATGGCAAGGGTATAATATCTATATCAGGTGGAACTATCACAATCTCTACAGGTGATGATGGAATACATGCAGATAAAGAGCTTAATATAACTGATGGATATATAAATGTTTTAACATCCTACGAGGGTCTTGAGGCTATAACAATCAACATCAGTGGTGGACAAAGCTTTGTATATGCAGCTGATGATGGCATTAATGCATGTACCGGAGATGGCACATCTACTCCTCTTATTAATATAACTGGTGGATACGTTGATGTAACAACCGGTTCTGGCGATACAGATGGTATAGATTCTAACGGCAGCTACACACAGTCTGGCGGTATGGTTTTTGTGAAAGGTGGCAGTTCATCAGGTCAGGTATCTGGTTCTATTGATGTTGACGGAAATATTACTATAACTGGTGGAACATGTGTAGCTTTAGGCGGTATATGTGAAACTCCTGTAAATTCAGTTAATGCTTACGTATTCAGCTCTGTATCATTTAACGCAGGAAGCTACTCAGTAAAAGATTCCAGCGGTAATGAAATAATAAGCTTTACATTAAACAACAGTTACTCAAATAGCTGGATATGCACATCTGCTCTTACAACAAACACTGAATACACTCTTTACTGCGATGGTTCTTCATTAACAAACTGGACACAATCTGCAGGAACCATGGGTGCATCCAATGCCGGCAGCTTTGGCAGCAATCCTGGCGGTTTTAATGGTGGTGGACGTGGAGGTAACATGAATGGCGGAAAAAATATGAACGATAACAGAAATATAAATGGCAATAATACACCAAATAACAATAATGTACAATAACAATTGCAAACAATAGTTTGATTGAATTTTAGTTGGTGACGAACGGACGACAAATATAAGATACAGGCAGTCCTGTATCTTATATTTGTCTGGTTGTGGTGTAATTTACTTACTGATATTCAATTAAATCATCTGTCTGCTTTTAATATGTAATATGGTGTAAAGTCATACTCTAATGTATCTGGCTTTTCCACCTTCAAAACTTCCCATTTTGAAATGCATGGATGTGTTTTAGCATACATATCTTTTCTTTCAGCTTTCTCATATTTAAAGCCATGTGTTATCATGAAAATATTCCATCTTCTGTGTTCAATTCTTTCAAGCTCTTCTCTGTTATCTGTAAGAGAATATGCATGTTTTTCATAAATAATCCATTTTTTAATATCCTGATGCAATGATTGTGCTATACTTGATTCCCTGTCAAATATGCCCTTATTATGCCATACCTCATCTATTTCTTCTGATATTTTCTTATTCTCTTTAAGCTCTATTGAATCTTTCTTAAGACGTTCCTCTATATCTTCAGATAACATAAACTTATCATCCACAACAATATTTTTATCTGCTTTATATCTGCTTATTATTTCATACAACATATTGTATCTATGATTAAATATCTTTGCATCATTTACAATATCACGATTAGTTATAGAAGCATATGAAAAAATATCTTTATTCTTGTTTATTGTAAATAGATTCTTCTCACCATAAATATTAGCAAAATCATTGTTTTCCTTAGCCCTGACAACTATAGGAATATTAATACAGCTATCACCCTTATTGTATAACAGCTGCTTCAATTCAATAAGTGTATTAGACATTGAATGTGTATCACTCATTGCCACAATAAGATATGTAAATAATTTGTCGTCATTACATCTTTTAAAAATACTGTTAAACTGTAATGTCCTTGCATCCGTATTAAAAAATCTTAAACATACCTTTCCATCTATACCAAATTGATCTGGTATTGTATCAAATGGAAATTTCAATTCATAATATTCAATACTTTTACCTTCATATATATCTTCTTTTATGAACTTCAATCCCTTCAGGACATCAACTGAAAAATTCTTCATAAAACTTCCTATTATTGATTCCATATCCTTATCAAATACATCTATGCATATAGTAGACTCTGCTGATAAAACCGACATATTAAGTCCTTGTATTAATGCACTCTGGCCAAAATCACCAAATCCAATGATTCCTATATGAACATCATAATCATCACCCTTATTAGCTGTATATACAGGATGTTCTTTATACATTTTATTGACAGCCATTTTATTAATATCTACTATGTCAAGATCAAATGTTCTTGCATCTATTTTATCATAATACTGTCTTATCAGTTCTGCCATTGAATTGTCATTGCAGCACAGATGGATCTGCTGATACTCTTTATTTTCGGATGCTTTTATATTTTTTTCAAAACTCTCTGTAAATGCATTTAAACATTCAATATTTTCTATTGAATTATCATCACACAGAAAAACATCACTGAATTTACACATATCAAGCATTTTTATTACACTTTTAATATGCATATCCTGATACTTCTGCACAAACTTTACACCTTTGTTTATATATTTAAGCTTCTTATCATCAGAAAGTATGGTGCTTTCAACCACTGTAACACGACAATCTTTAGTCAATGCATCTATAAGAGGAAACTTATATTTTCCTTCACCAATAACCAATACGCGCTTTTTATTTCTCTGGCTAAACAGTCCTCTGACATAGCTGGCTGGTTTTCTGATAAGAACGGTTAATGCACCTATTGTACAGAATGGTGCAACAATAACAGCAATACAATACACATATGTTATTATCCCACTTAATATGCCACCACCTGTTGCCTGCATATATGCAATAGCTTCTTTCTGCTTTATATCAGGATCTATCTTATATGCTTTAATTGCATTCTGTATGTTTAATGTTACTTTAAGAAACGGATTATCTACATTATAGTAGAAAAATATACCTTCAATCACACATATAATAAATACTGCAAGTGCCGTATACCATAGATAATCTTTGTATTTATTTCGCTTCATATTAATCTCCATTTCTGTGCATGAAAATCAACATTTTCATACTCTCTCCTTAGTTTTAAAAATCAAAAAATCATTTTTAATTATATTAATTATGAGTAGCCTTTATCTGTATTAGCAGTAATATCGCTTACAACTTCCTCTCCGCATACATCTTTTATTGTGCTGACTATATCATTTATTGTAACACCAACACCATACACATTGTCATTAAGCATTAACATAACCAAGAACCTCTCTACACATAGTTGCACATAACTCTTTGTATATGCATCATCTATAAACGCATCAACTCCACGACAATTACCCGACTCCATATTCTCTGGAAACTGATCTGTCCATAATGGATTATGTCCACTAAAATCTCCATCGAAATATACATTCAATCCATGTTCTTTTACCAACTTATATACAATATCCCCTAATACAGTTTTCCAATCAGCACTCTTATAACTTATAAAAACATATGGCTTGCTGTTAATCCCATTTTTATCTTCGCCTTATAATACACTCGTATTTTATATTAAAAGTCCCCACTAATAAGGTACTTTTTGTGTTCCTATTCTTCAATCAGTAGTAACTCTTTTCAAATTTCACCTTGCATATGTCAATTCTTCATTTTCCTTATCGTAATCAAACCTACCATCATTCTTTTCTTCTATCGCCTTAATAATATGATAAGTGTATTCGTTATAAGGCGTTGGTATTCCAAATTCTTCTCCCATACGCATAAGTGCACCGGAAAACATATCTATCTCGGTATGTCTTTTAGCATCTATATCCTGAAGTGTAGAGTATCTTGCTGTTGGCGGCACTGCACTTCCACGTGACGATGAATTATCAATAACACTTAAATCTATTCCTTTTGCCTTAGCTATTGTTTCAAGCTCATGTCTTAAACCATCGCTTATAGCCTTCATATGTTCACTATCCCTGTAACATCCGACACCTGCACCAAGTACTGCCTGTGGAAGATTATTACTTACATTAAGTCTGAACTTACTCCACATTTCTTCTTTTATATGCTCTGTCACTCTGTAGTTAAGCCTGCTGGCTGCAAAAAGCTCATCTATCAACTTTATCCTGTCACTCACAAGTGTCTGTTCTGATATTTTGTCTGATGCAGATACCTTATCTGCTGTTTCCCCAAAAATAATTCCTATTGTTGTATCAGGATTAAAGTAATATCCCCTACCATCTCTATGAGAGGCAACCTTTATAAGTGAATATACAATATGTGACATGCCTATCCTGTCTGCAATGATATCTTCACTGTCAACACCATTCATAAGACTCATAACTATAGTGTTTTCTCCAATAGCTGTAGCAATGTTGTCAAGTGCTCCTTTTAAAGCTCCATACTTTAACGAAACTATCAAAAGGTCAACGCCTGTATTATGCGCTTCTTCGGGTGTCCACACCTCTGGTCTGTATACTTCATCGTTTATAAGACAACCTTCTTTTCTCAGCCTTTCTTGACGTTCTCCCTGTGCTATTAGCCCCAGCCTTACATCCTTTAAGCCTGCAAGTCCCCATATAACATATGAACCTACAGCTCCTGCTCCTAATATAGCAACGGTCTTTATCTTCATGATGTTCTCTTTCCTCTTTTCTATAAAATATATTTCTGGTTATACTTATGGATACATTTCTGAATATACTTGGCCATATACTTATATTTCTTACACCAAAAATATCTTATTCATATTTATTATATTTGCAATCTGCTGCTTTATCAACCTATTATTTCATACTATTATTTTCAATACTGTTATTCATATCCTATTTTATTTTTTACCCATTGTTCATACTATTATTTTACCAAAAAAGCGGATGTCTGAATAACAAACATCCGCTTATATTTTATAACTGATATGATGTAAACGTCATAAGACAAAAAGTCTTTCTTAACCTACATGATAAGATTTTTTAACGCTTACTTAGTATGCAACTCCATTAGATACTTCAACATAGTAAATATTAACTCCGCCATTCTCGGATATAAGATAATATTCACCTGCAACTGGCACTCTGAATGAAACTGACTTAAGTGAATTTCCTGGAATCTTTGATGTAGATGTAACATCCTTTCCATTCTTATCAACTATCTTAATAAGTCTTGATTCATCTGTGCTTGAGCTTGTTGCATATACCTTCACCTTAGCTTCTCCAGCTGTTTTAAACGCAATAGCTCTTCCACTTGTACTGCCTTTACCAGAAAGCTTGATTCTTCTTGTAAAGTCTATTCCTTTATATTCCTTGCTGCTCTTATCTACTGTAACTGTTGCTTTGCTTCCGGCAACAATCTTAAAGCCATCAACAGTAAGTGTTGATTTTAACTTTCCTGTATTTACATCATTAGCATTTAGAACAAGCTTGGTACCGCTTACAGTCGAATCTGTCTTTGATTCTGTAGCTTTAGTTGCTTCTGTTGTTTTTTCTGTTGCCTTTGTTGCTTCTGTTGTTTTCTCTGTTGCCTTTGTTGTTTCTGTTGTTTTTTCTGTTGGCTTTGTTGTTTCTGTTGTTTTTTCTGTTGCTTTTGTTGTTTTCTCTGTTGGCTTTACTTCACCAGATGTCTTGCCTGTAACACTTATAACCTGATTAGCTACACCAAAATGTGCTCCAAGTGTTGAATAACTTCCCTGTGTTTCGTAAAGTCCCTTCATATTAATAGTTCCATCAGAATTTCTTAACTGCTTGTCTACATTACCATTAAGATTGATAAAATCAACAGCATTTTTAAACATTCCTGATACTTTAGATGGATTATCAACTACTGTACCCTTCTTGTCGCCGCTAACAACTGGTATTGGTAATAATCCTGATAATCTGTAATACTTACCTGTATTATAGTATATAGAATCACTCATATTACCTGTAAATTTATCTGAGTCTATAGCATTTGCTGAAACAAGACCTACGTACACTGCCTTATTTGATGCTCTGTAGCATAAGAAGTTGCCCTTCTTTGCTGACTTACCATTGCCCCATGCTGTGGCATTCATGATTGTAAGACCTGATGGATTGTTGTTGTCAGTGAATCCTGTTGCCCCATTGTTAAACGAGAGACAGTTAAGTACAACATGAGGTGTACCTACACCTGAACCACCGAGCTTAAAGCCATTCATATCTCCGTTAGCATAATGAACTCCGTTAGATAATGTTCCATTGCCGAATGAAACACAGTTTCTTATAGTTATCACACCGATAGGACCTGTAGCTGACTTAGCGAAAAGATCCCATCCATCATCAGAGTTGCAATATGATATACATCCATCAAATACATTGCCTTCGCCGCATGTAAGCTTTGCTGCAAAACCATCTGCATTTTCACCTGTACCACCCTGGTCTGGATAATCACAGTTATCAAATGCTGTACAGTTGATTATAAGGTTGTTTGATGGCCATAAATCTTTAGTTGCTGCTGTTGTGTCATATCTTGATATCTGAAGTCCTGAATCTCTGTTTGCTTCGAATACACATTTTTCAAATATGTTGTTGTTACCAGCAAGTAACACGCCGTTATCACCAGCTCCATAGAAGTTGATTCCCTCAAAATACCAGTAATCTCCATCTACAACAACACCTCTGTTTGCGCCATCAAGTGTCTGTGCTGAGAAATCAAACTTAACCTCTGCACCATCAGCTGCTTTTACAACTATATAAGCGCCGCTTTTTCCATTCATGGCATTATTAATAACTATCGTATCTGTAAACTTGTAAGTTCCAGCCTTAACTATGATAACATCTCCTGCCTTAGCACTGCTTATAGCTGTAAGAATATCAGATGCTGACGAAACATACTTTGCAGTCTTAAAATCTGAATCCTTCTTTGTACTTAAATCTGTATATGCACCTGAATATGAGAGACTTGTCTTATCATAACTGTTTTTAGTATCTGAACCTGCACCTGTAGTTTCCTTCTCAGTTACCTTTGTTGCTTCTGTAGCTTTAGATGTAGTAGCCTTCTCTGTAGTCTTAGTTTCTTTTTCTGTTGCCTTAGATGTAGTAGCCTTTTCTGTAGTCTTAGTTTCCTCTGTAGAAGGCTCTGGAGTTACTATGTTGGCATTAGTTCCACCAACAGCCACAAGCTCTGTGTTTTTATAATTCGTAACAGCTGCTTTTAAATCCTTATCTACAACATAAGCTGTGTCGTCTTCATCACTGAACTTCCAGTCAATAACACCACCGCCAAGGCTTCCTGCTCCCTTAGAAGATGTAACAAGTGCTGGAACATCCTTTGCTGCTACAAGGCTTCCTGCCTTTACTCCAAGATCCTTAGTTGTATCAAAGTTATCGTATGTTGTGCCACCAGCTACTGTCTTGTATGATGATGGTACCTTTTCACCTGCAGAAGCAGCCAGATATGCATCGAATGTTGCTGCATTGGCAGCTTCACCTGTAACTGATGCTGCATTAGCATATATGATACCTGTTGCTCCAACTATTTCGTTGCCATAAGCTTTTATGATGCCGCCGTTCTCACCTGAGAATGTGCCTTCGCCTAAAGCATCAGAACCCTGATTAGATGAAAGCATAGGATACTTGCAGTTTCTGAAGTAGTTGTTCTCTACATATACAGAAGAACCCATAGTTGAACCTACACCATACTTTGCGTTACCATCATAATAATTGTTATACATATGTACTGACATAGTTCTTACTCTGGCATGTCTTGAGTCTGAATGATCAAACCAGTTATGATGATAAGAAATGTAGTTAGGACCACTCTCGCTCTTCATACCACACAATGAACATTTACCTGAATCATAGAAATGTACATATGAAACTGTTATATACTGTGAATTACCCTTTATATCTATAGATCCATCACCTTTAGCCTGGTCAGCGTCCCCACCAACCTTGCCATAGTAAAGGTCTACGTTATGTATCCATACGTTGCAGTTAGCTGTATCTAGTGAGATACCATCATCCATAAAGTTAAGTATTGAGAGGTTTCTCATTTCTACATTACCTGCATTTCTTAAAAGGAAACCGAAGCCGCTTATGCTTGCGTCCTCGCCAACTCCTTCAAAAGTCATGTTAATATTAGAATAAGCACTTGCTCCTTTTATCTGCACACCCTCAGATGAGCTTGAAAACTTATCCATACCCGAATCTGTAAGACATCCTATTACTCTTACATCAAGTGCCCTTGTTTCTACACCCTTACTGGCACTCTTTGTATATGCATCAATAATTGTCTGGAGTCCTGTGTACTCCTTCTCGCCCTTTCCTTCCATAATGCCTGCTGTTATAGTTTTAGCATTATCATTAGTTACATAAAGAACGATTGAATCATTCTTAAGTGTTCCATCTTCGTTATATGCTCCTGAACCTGTCTTGTATCTTGATTCAGAAGAAAATGCAAAGCCTGATCTGTCATATGAGCTTACCTTAAGAACATCTGTAACCTTAGCCTTAGCTGTTACTTCTTTTCCATTCTTTACTGGTACTACCCTGATAACATAGTCTCCTGCCGAAAGACCCATGGCATCTACCCTGTAGTAACTCTTGTACCTTCTTATAAGTTCATTGTCGATTCTTGCATATGCTGAATCTGACTGTGAAGCCTTTTTGATATATGCTGTATATCCATCGGCTTCCTTGTCAATAGACCACTCAGCGTAAGCTGATTCAAGCCAGCCCTGCGCTGTTCCATTGAACTGTACTGTTCCAACCTCTGCCTTTGCGGTAGATATTGTAGTTGGAATAATGACACTTACAACCATCAATGCTGCAAGTATCCATGCCCATCCTTTGCGGGCACCCTTGCTAATGTTAGCTTTCATGTTTTACCTCCTCATGCATATGTTTGTGCAATATGCTTTAGCATATAATGTCTTACTTGCTAATCTTAGCAATATCGCACAAAAAAGTACATAGGATAACATAGTAAATTAGTACCATTTATTAAAATTCTGTTTCATATTTATCAAAAGATTGTTTCCATATAAATATATTCTATATTGTTGTTTAATTGAATATTAGCTGGTGACGAACGGACGACAAATATAAGCCACAG
>ULNR01018914.1_pt1 | contig 14867 bp, 14 predicted proteins | sample 1951971 | NCBI WGS metagenome assembly ULNR01 (sample SAMEA4835582, study PRJEB28245) | human gut metagenome | biome: gut microbiome; material: fecal sample | place: Denmark | collected 2008 | reverse complement strand
TTCCCGCCTGCCGGATTTGCGGTGTTACCGCACCGTAATATTCATGTACAAAACTGAAAACCCTCTTAATAAAAGCTGATCTGTACTTTTTCCAGTTTTAACTCATGTATCTTTTTAAACCATTACATTACCCCTCCGGCAAAAAAAATCAACATACTACATTATAGGTCTCCATCTTTCATTATTATATATCGAAATCACCTCTTTTCTGCCTCATACTAACACCTATAGAAAAATTCCATTTTAATCTCTCCCAAATATATCTCTTGTGTATACTTTTTCAATGACATCACTTAATTCATCAGCATATCGATTGGCTATGACTACATCCACCATTTCTTTAAAAATCGGTAAATTATTTACCACATTGCCACCCCAAAACGTTATTCCATTTTCAAGCAACGGTTCATATATAATTACATCACTTCCTTGTTTTATAATACTTTGTATTACATCAAACAATGCACTCTGTCTATAATTATCACTTTTAGATTTCATAATTATTCTATATACTCCAACCACTCCTTTTTTCCCTATATCACCTTTACTATTAATGTATAACTTATTTTTTACATATTTATAAATGTCGTCTGCCACAACTTTTTTTCTAATCATATTAGACTCAACTATCGCCCCTATGATTTTCTGTGGGATTCCTTTATAACAAGCCAACAATTGTTTTGTGTCTTTAGGCAAACAATACCCACCATACCCAAAACTAGGATTATTGTAATAATCTCCTATTCTTGGATCCATACAAATACCCTCTATTATCTTTGCTGCATCCAACTCTTTTATTATTGCAAAAGTATCTATTTCATTAAAAAAACTGACTCTAAGCGCAAGATATGCATTAGCAAACAATTTTAATGCTTCTGCTTCCATTACTCCTACCAAACATGATTTTATATTTTTCTTCTTTGCACCTTTTTTCATAATATCAACAAATACTCTTGCTTTCTTAACCATTCTAGCATTTTTCAAATCTACTCCAACAATTATTCTCGACGGATATAAATTATCGTATAACGCCTTTCCCTCTCGTAAAAATTCCGGACTAAACATAATATTACTATTTCCTGTCTTTTTAATTAACTCCCCAATAAAACCAATTGGCACTGTAGACTTAACCACAATCGTTGCTCTAGGATTTATTTGCGTAACAGAACAAATCACCTCTTCAACAGAATTCGTATCGAAAGTATTAATGCTATCGCAAAAATCTGTAGGTGTTGCTATAATAACCATATTTGATTTTCTATAGGCCATTTCACTATCAGTAGTAGCAATCAATGATATATCAGGGCTTAATAAGACTTGTTGTACATCTTTATCCTGTATTGGTGATATTCTATTATTTATCAAATCAAGTTTTTCCTGTACAATATCTACTGCGTATACCTTATAATTCTGTGCTAATAACACAGCTATACTCATACCAACATATCCCATACCAACCACCGTAATAACTAATTTGTTTTGATTATTCATATTATCTCATATGATGTTTTTAGAATAAAAACACCTATTCCCCCTTGCTTTAAAAGTAGTAATGATTATAGACCCTCTCCAAGGTCTGTATGTTATACTATTAGAAATACTGTGAATTGTTTTCTATCACCTAATGGCTTTAGAATAAATATGAACACAACCACATTTTACCATAACAATCTCTTTATACATTTACATACCGCATGACATTATATTTAGAGCCGAGCTACAATCGCAAAAATCACCCACAACTCAAATAGAATCAAATACATTTATAAGGAGATTTGCTATGCTCTATATTTAAATTAATGTTGCAAAAATATACACTAAGTCTAAAAATCAATTAATTCCTGTTCGTTAAAAATTCACCTTTCTATATCATAAATTTACATACCATACTTTCCTGATATAGTTAAGAACAAACTGGTACAATAGATCTCTTTGTCATCACATCTACAATTAAGTTTATGCAAACCAACTAAAAATCTACTCAACTACATCCTGCCACACCAGAAAACAAGAAAAGCATTAACTCCTCCGCTTTAAAAAAGTTCTAAATGACAATACAACGAAATGTATATTAGCAATGTCGCTCTATCTCATGACACAAATAAATCTATAAGAACTTTTTATAAATGGATAATTAAAATAATAACACTCACTTATCATACAGTTTAATATTTTTTACCAATACTATTGTAGGCTTCACCTAATTTAATCAACCTCTTCAATAGTCATTGAAAAAAACATGCGTCTTAAATCAACTCACTTTATATTGGATATATGTGCTCGGCACTTCCTAATTCATTTGAACAAGCCCATTTAATTAGACTTTATGCCTCAATTTTGAATTATATTTCAAAATGCAATTTTTTCTCCAATATCATAATACCTTGAATAGTACTCATCATAAACTCCTGATTCATCTATCCATTTATCAACTAAACTAAGATTAATCCCCTTCAAAGACCTTATCTCAAATTCATGATTAATAATTTGACACACCGTAAGAAGCGCCGCTGTTTTAAATATATCATTACTCATGTTCGGAATTGCCTCCGAGTTAAATAAATTAATAGAGCGTCCATTTCCAAGCATCGTTACTTTCTTGCCATTTATCCAATATTGTGTGGCATATTTGCTTTTTCTTCTCTTGTCCACTTTATTATCTAAATCATACTCTCTAAAAACAGCTAAGTCAGCTGTTGCGCCAGCTGTAACATAAGCATTATCCTTTAAATTTTCAATCATCTTGGTTGTAATGCTCTTTTCCCCAGAAGCACCTATAACAAGAAAAGGATTGGAGTTCTTTACCGCATATATTGGATCCCTAAATGTCATGAATCCTCTTTCAGCGGCAATAATAAGTCTAAAAATATCCTTATCATAAATTACAACATTGGCCCCATAATTTCTAAATCTCTCAGCAATAATTTCTCCCATATCACCATATCCACATAAAAGAATTGTTCTACCTACTAATTTTTCACTCCCCAACAATTCAATTATACGTATAAAAATTGAATTAGCAACCTCAGGATATGTAATTGCCCTCTTAAGGCGTGTTTTAGCAATATTAAATACAGGAACCTTCAATTCTACATTTTGCATTCTACGAAGTCCCATCTCTGTTAATTCAATAACCGCCACAACATTATTATATATTCCTTTAGTTAATATGTTTGAAACAATAGCTCCATCATCTATTATGATTACTTTCATTTTATCTCTTTTTAAAATAAACTCTTGAATCTTTTTTGTGATTCTATTTACATAGTTATAATCAGTAAGATATGCATTATCAAAAACATCAACCTCATACCCTAAATTCACAAATGTAGCCGTAATTTCCCCTCGATGTTGTGTTAAATCTCCTTTATCAAGTGCCATAATATTATGAGAAGCAACACCCACTTCATTAAATGCAAGCAATAGTCCTATATTTTCTTCTAAGAAGTGATCTCTCCATATAATTGCTACATTACTTAAATCTACTTCTTTTTTTTGACTATACCAAGTTAACAATGGCATGTCTCTCAATATTGCTTTAATTTGATTATCCGAATAGGTTTGAGATAAAAATTTTATTTTATCTAGAAACATTTTTAATTTTAATCCATTACTTTCAGTATTTTTTTTAACAAATACAGTTGTCCCCTTTTCAACCTCATTAGGAATAGAAAAACTTCTAATCTCCATTTCTCTTTCGATTAGCGTCAAAAACATATGGTCTTCGTTCTTATATACCTCATACTCATCATCCGTTATTTGTCTAAGTTCCAAACCATTTTTTTCTATAAACTTAATAATATTATTAAGCAATTTATTCTTTTCCATATAGATATTATAAACATTGTTCTTCATGAGTTGTCCTCTCCTTTTATTCTTATTACTCAATATACTGTTTCTGTAGATATTCTTCGAATTCAGGTAAGTGCTCATACAACCATTTGCACATATTAGTTCGCCAAAACGCAAATTCTAAGTTGTTCTTTTTATTCTCCATTAAAAACTGCTTATAACCAAAAGTACTTCTTACTAAATTAAAAAAATACAGCGACGGCATCAAAACAATATCCTTAGTTGGAATACTATTCTCTAACAAATACTGATCTATATATTTCTTAAACTTATTAAAGTCAAGACTACAACCATCTCTACACTCGACCGCAGCATACGTATATGACCGTATTATTTCCCATGTTGGAGGCAAACAACACACGGAAGCAAAATCAACTATTGCCTCAATTTTTCCTTCACAAACCATAATCTGTAACAGACTATAATCACCATGGCTATTACACTTATAACTACCAATAAATCTCTTCGAATACCCTTCCATGGTTCTCAAAACTGATTTTTTGAATTCAAAATCTCTATATACATGTTTCAACAATTCTTTATCTACATCATTATTTCTCTCTTCCAGCAGTCGATTAAGTTTTTCAATTTCTTTTTCGTTAGACCATCCTTCAAGCCATTCGTCTCCAAACGAAATTTCACATTTACCAAAATGAGATAAACTATTATTAATTCTACCTAAAATACGTGCTGATTCATACAACAACATCTCTGGCATTTCAAACATTGGATACGACTTTCCAGATATGTATTCTTGTATATGAATATTTTTCATTCTAAATTGAGAAATATATTCACCATAAATATTAGGAATATATTTAGATGTTCTAATACCATTCATTCGTAAATAGTTGCATACTTCAATTTCCGTTGCCAAATTCTCATATGTAATTTTACTCTGAAATTCCTTCATAAAATACAAATGAGTCTCACTCTTTAGGTAAAAACAGTTTGCACTACCAAATTCACACAACTCAACCAATACTATGTTTAAATCATAGTTTTGATTTACCCAATTTTTTACTTCCTCATTGTTTGCAAAAACAGTCTGTTCTATCACAACCAACACTTCCTTTCTTACAGTCTTTATGTTAATATTTCATCATTAAAGAATTTTCTAATTTGTTCTGTTGCCTCACAAAACTTCACTTCTTTCACATATTCTGACAGATCTTTCGTCATATGTGTTTCTAATGAAATAACCCCTTTATAATGTTGTTTTTTTAAATATTGTACTATGTCATTAAATTTTATATCCCCCGTCCCTGGCAATACAAATTTATGTTCGTCTTTCAAATAATCTCTAACATGGAAATACTCTACATATGAATACAATTCCTTCAAAGCAGCAATGTAATCAATTCCCTCTATGTAAAAATTACAAACATCAAATAAAACACTAACATTTCCTTTTAATTGTTTAATGTATTCATTAAACAGTTTGTAATCATTACAACTGGTTTCAACTTCATTTTCAATTAAAAGTTTTTTCCCATTATATCTACAAATCTGAGCATATTCTATAATTTCCCTTATATTATCATCCATTTTCTCACCATTTACATCACTAAAAATTCTAATATATTGACCATTTAGGCAATTAGCAATATCCACATACTTTAAAAACAAGTTATAATTCTTTCTTTTAAACTTTCCTTTTCCTATAGGTGTGTCAATTGCTGACACGCCTATACCACTATTTTTCAAATTGCACGCAAATTCTTTTATTTTGCTTCGCTTTACTTCATGCAAATATCTCCCCTCTATTCTTCTAATTTCAAGATAATTATAATTAACTTTCTTAATTAATTGCATTTGCTTATACTCATATAAACTAATTTCATCATTTATAGCACTAAATTTCATCATATTCTCCTATACCTTCCTACATCCAGTTTAATTCATTCATATGTCAAATGACATTATTTAATTATATTATATCAAAATCACAAAACTAAAATGCTCTCTATCAAATCAAATAGAAATATTCATTTAGTAAAAATCAATATTATATAAACCAGTAAACCTAACTACAAATTTAGACTATCATTATATACTTTAACTATTCTTTGAGCTAAGTTATCCCATGTATTTTCAGAAACCATATTATATAGCTTTTTCTCCTTAATTATTCTGTCTTCCCTTGGTTCTCTCATGCTCGCAAGCATAGAATTATATAATCCATCCTTTTTCTCCGGTAAATATGTAAAAGAATATTTTAATGTTCCAATTATATCCTTAATATTTATATTTTCTGGACATACTATCATTTTTTTCATATACACAGCTTGTGCAATTGCCGAAGCAAAAAAGCCGTATTTAAAAACTGGCATGTCAACCTTGTATGGAAACACAAAAACATCAACATTTTTTTGTATTTCTTCCCAATCCTCTTTATACACATATTGATCATATAAAATAACGTTGCTTCTGTCACAGTTTGCAATTATTTGTGGATTGTCTTCTAAATAAGTATCATAAGAACATCCAGCTATTAATAAATTGCACCTTTCTTTGTTGCTAATTAACTTATTGTATGAATGAATCAATTCAGTAATTCCTTTGTAATCTCTAATATTTCCAATAAAGCCAAATGTAAAATCATTATTATCAAATATCTTCTTATTTTTAAAGCAACTATCCTCATTCTTTTTTATATGATAGTCCGCACCATATCTATGATTAATTGCCTGTATATCAAAAACATTCATGAGATTTTTTTTCATCTCATTCGTATGACAAAAAATGATATCCATTCGCTTCCCTATTTGCTTTATAGCAAAAAAGTCCAGTTCTTCCATTTTAGAATCTAAAGGAAAAAAATTATGAATAGTCCACACAAACTTCCATCCCACTTTTTTTAATTTATCTATCTTATTGATTAATAAGCATAATGACTCCTCGCCATTATACAATCTTCCAAGCCTATGTAAATGAATTACCCTTTCTTCTCCTAACGGTTTCCTTTCTGGTAAATATGGCAAACTTATCGCTTTTATATCACCATATTTTTTCAAATACACTTTTAGTGCCTCCATATAAGGACTCTTATGTCCAATCCCTGCATGTATCTCATATTCTATCATACGAATCTCCTTTCTAGCAATACATATTACTATAGTTTTTTTCAATATCGTTTATTGAATGCACATCTGACCCCACAGCAAATCTAATGCCCTCATTATGCAATATTTCAAAAAAACTATCTCTTATATTATTTGTTGCGCAATTATATCTTGGAGCAATATTTATTTCAAACAAAATATCTCTTTCTCTTAAAAGACTAATTACTCTTTCAAAATCACTGTAATCATATATATTCTGATTGATTTTAAAATGCCCTAAAATGTCAATGTTGTAATTTTCTAATAATGCAATCGTATCTTTTAAATATTCCTCATACCTTAAATATTTACCATGAACAGATCCAATAATGTAATCGATTTTTGAATTATTCACTTTTTTCATATACTCTCTAGCCTCTAAGTCAACACCTAAATAATCGACCTCGATTCCTGCCCACAAATTTCTGCCTTTCTTTCTTCCAACTGAATGAATTTGTTCGGCAAAGCAGTTAATTTTTTTTTCTGAGTTTAAAATTGATTTGTGATTAGGTGATTTCCTAACACCATGTTCAACAAAGCCAATTACCTCCACTCCTCTTTTTCTCATTTCATGATAATAATTTTCGATTATTTTATCACTCATGTATTCTGGTCTTGGATGAATATGCAAATCCTCTTTGCCAATTTTTCCATATACCAAATCATAAAGATTCTTTATCATTTTTTTCTTCCTCCTCTAAAATATTTACTATCATTTCTGCATCTCCCCTAATCGAATATGTTAAAGTTTGGACATTATTTAATTTAGCAATTATATGTTGCAAATTATTTTCTTTTTCATAAATATTAGTTAGTCCATATCTGCATATCAATGTATTCCAAGGCCACACACACCTTTCCCACAATAATCTAGGTATTCCATTCTTAATTTTACATATATCAGTTCTCCCCTCTTTTGCTAAGCCATATACTAGAAGCACCCCCGATACTTCATATGGTTTCTGCTCTATACTTTTAGTCCAATACACATTATCATTAAATTTCATATATTTTGAACCGCGTATAATTTGAATTTGTCCATTTTTTTCACTTATTATAGTTTGATCCGTAGAGAGAATCTTCCAACCTCTTCTTTCAAAAGCAAGTGCTAACGTACTTTTTCCAACACCAAAACCACCACAAATCAAAAAAACTTTTTTTCCTTTTTTTACAGCTGAAGCATGAATCCCCCAAAAATTTTTTTCTTTTGCAGCATCATAAATCACAGAAAAAGCAATTGGATATATATCTGTCATCATTACATCTGTCAAAACTAGACTTTTGCCTTCTTTGTTTATTATAATCTTATTACACCCAACTTGCAATTTTACAATTTTTCGATATTTTATAGCGCTTTTATCTTTAAAATCACTAAATATTCGATTTAGCCTAGCTTTATACAGAAGACCATCTGTATAGATAATTTCTATTTTAGTTTCAAAAATTATAAAAATGTTTTTCTTTTTCATTTTTCCTCTCTATTTCTAATGCAAGTTTAACAAAATCTATTAATTTCGCAAAATATGTCAAACCATCTATACATTACCTATATTGACAAAACAGCGTTTACTAGACAAGAAATAACTTCTTTGACTCCATTTCTGATAATTTTATGTGCAAGAAAAAAGCTTCTTTGTTTTTTCTTGTATATTCTTTCTTGCTTTCCAAATCTATTATCAGCAACTAGTCCTTTATGTCTACCATGTACTACTGATCCAACTGGTTTCCAAATTCTTTCATTCTGCTTAATCTATAGTTGGATGATCCTTATCATATATTATATCTACAAATTCTTTTTTGTGAGTCCAAAAGTCACCGCTTATTACCATTGTATTTATTTCATGCACTAAAAGAATATAGATTTTATTAAAATTGCATTTAAAATTTCGCATTTCCAATAATAAAGGTACTGCATCAAATTCGCTTCCTTCTGTCTCTAGTCTTTTTAGCACATGTTCAAAATCAATATCTTTAACGTTTAATTTCGCATCAATTTTAACTTCAGGGAACACCAATCTAAACAATTTAGCTTTTTTAACCCAACGACAATCCATCTTATCACAAAACAGTTTCGGAGTTAGTCTAGCCTTTTCATTCTTTCTATCACCCAAATCTCTTAATTTAGTTTTCTCAATCAAATCATTTCCTATAGTCACACACCAAGGCCATCCTTTAATTACAATTTGATTATTCTCTTCGCCAACAAAAACCAAATCATTTGATATAATATCACTATTTTCGAAAACACATGATAACATTGATGTAGTCTTTCCACTTCCCTTTTTTCCAACAAATATTATTCCATTTTCATTTTTTGAAATAGCTGAGGCATGCATTGGAACAAATCCCTTATGAATATTATTTATCAATATTAACTCTCGCATCAAACGAATAACCCATTGAATGCCATTATGAATAGAATTATTTAATGAATAAACTTCATAACTGAAAGCCGAAATTTTTTTATATACATGTTCTCCGTATTCTTTATCTCTACTTATAAACAATTCAACATTTTTATCAAGCTCATAAATATCATATTTTACATTCATATAATTCGAAAATGTTCCTTTATATTTATTTTGATCTAAAAATTCATTAAAAGAAATTCCACAATATTTTATTTGTATAATATCTTTTTCCTCACAAATGCTATCAAAATCAATAAAATATTCTCGTAACCTGTCAATAAATGGATAATATGAGATAACCCTAAAACTAATATCTCCAACTCGTATACATGTATTCATAATAAATTCTCCTTTCCAAATTCCTTTATTCTACATATGATTCATTATGTTATATGGTTCAACATAAGAATGTTCCAGTATTTCATTCAATGTCTCACTATTATACTCATGTATTTTTACAAAATACTTTGCCATTTTTTTCATTTTATTATAATTTTTGATATAATACTTTTCTAATTGCGAAAAAAACAACTGTCTTCTTTGATTAGTAATTCCATTAAGTTCATGGCCTCCAATCAGAGTTAAGTTTTTCCGATGTATATCTAACAGATTAACATTGGGGCTATTTCTTGGTGTTCCCAACAAAAATATCATACTTCCCGGTAAACATTTCGCAAGAATACAAAGACATTTCGCATTCGTTCCCGTGCATTCGATATATACATCATAATCTCTACTATCCCAACTTTTTTTTATATCAATTATACCTGTATAATGCAATACAGCTTCTTTTCTACTGGAAACAATAGTAACCGTTTTCGCTTTTTGACGAATACATTCCATATACGCACCAACACCTACTGCACCCATTCCCATTATACAAACTCTTTTTCCCTTTACATCTCTTAAAGATAATGCACTGATTAATTGAAATCTCATCATACAAATCAATTCAATTTCTAGGTTACTAGATACATATAAATTATCTGCATTTTTTAAGCAAATCTCTGACTTTTCATGTGTTTCCGGTGAAATAATTCTATATTTGTTAATTACAGAAGAAACATTCATATATCCTTTTGAACCGTTTTTTTCAGTCCCTATACTTAAAAAACTATATTCTCTACTTAACATCAATCTTCTCCTATTACATAGTAATGCCTCTTGTCCTATCAATCATTATATTTTATGTAAAATAATTTTCCAAGTTGATACTTACCTTTTAATTTGTATCTTTTATATTATTAACTTCAAGCAACAAATCTGTTTCAGACGATTTATAAATACTATTTACAACCTGCAACGAATGTATTGCTTCATCTACGGATAAAATTTCTTGTTGCATCTCTAAGCTATTATAAAATAGCAATATTTGTTTATAATGCCCAGAACCATAACATACATCTTCATTAATATTATCGCAGAATACAGTTTTATTCCCTGCACTACATATTAATAATTTATTATTATATATCTCCATTTTTGCTTTTTGAAAGAATATTTCTATGCAAGCAGGTTCACAATTTATATTACATGTAGTCGCAAACATAAATCCATCTATTCCACCTTCAATTTTCATAATTATTTCTACCATATCTTCCACATCCGTATATTCATGATTAATATTTTGAACTTTTCCCTTAACTTCAACAATTTTTCCAACTAAATATTCTATCAAATCAACGGTGTGTATAGCTTGTGTCATCAATACTCCACCACCAGCCTCTTTTTTGATTCCACGCCATGGAGAACTTTCATAATATTCTTGATTTCTGTTCCATTTCACTTCAGCACATATACCTTCAATTTCTCCATATATTTTAGATGCTAATAGCTCCTTGGCTTTTGTTATTGATTCTGTATATCTATTTTGATATATTGTCATAACCTTCTTGTGTTTCTCTTTACACATTTCGCTTATTTTATATGCATCATTCACTTTCAGAGCAATCGGTTTTTCAACTACAACATGGATACCTCTTTCTAGGCATTTAATAGTAGCTGGTGCATGTAAGTAATGTGGCAAACATATATGCACCACATCCAGATCTTCCACTTTAATCATCTCTAAATAGTTTTCATAACTGTTGCATTTATACTTTTTCCCAAAATTTACAGCCTTTTCAATATTTACATCCGCCACACTAGCCAACCTACAATTTTCAATTTTAAAAATTGCTTCAATATGTTTAACTGATATATGGCCACATCCTATAATTCCTACATCATACCTTTTTTTCATTTTAGTATCTCCTTAAATCATATTTATGTACTACATAAATCTATTTTTTATCTCTTTAACGATAGTTAAACTGCTCTCATCCAATCTATAGTTTCCTATTTTCCCAATACTATTCAAATCACCTGAATGAAAATCGCTTCCACCACTTATTAATAAATTATTTTTTTACAAAACTCTATACTCTGTACTATTTGCTGTTTTGTATGACTAGGATGAAAACATTCAATACCATCAATTCCTTTTTCTATCATAACACTCAAGTCATTAAAAAAAATATTATTATTTCTAAAAGGGTGTGCCAAAATAGCAATTCCATTTGCTCTATGTATACAATCTATTGCTTCCGGAAATGTCATTATACATGGTTTTTTAACTTCATTTCTCTCATATGATAGCAAAGTAGAGTATGCTATTTCAGTATCTGAACAAATTTTTCTTTCTACTAAAATGGAAGCCAAATCATGACGTGTTACCTTTCTTATGTCAATATTTTCCAGCTTTATTCCTTTTTCTTTTTCAATAATTTTAAGAAATTGCAACATACATTTAACATAAGAAGATGCTATTTTTTTTAATCGCTGCTCCATCGCCTTCAAATCCGTCATTCCATACCCCAAAATATGCGTACCATTTTTATAATTTGTTGATAATTCAACTCCACCAATAGTACAAATATTCTTAAAGCATTCCATATCATCCATCCTATTCAAGACATCATGATCTGTTAATGCAATTGTGCTATATTCATTTTGCTCTACATATTCTAATATTTTCCTTTTTTCATATTTTCCATCTGATAATGTTGTATGAATATGCAGATCAACCATATTTGCCGTTATTCCTATACTATTTTTATTCATCGGCCCTTACCTCATAAAAAAAGTCCTGTGCAATTTCTTTTTCTTCATCATTTACGCACTCACCAAAACTAGTACTTATGACTCCTAACTTTTCAATTTTTCTTAGAAATTCTTTTACTTCCAAATAATATTTTTTTTCTTCCAATAATTCATATCCATGTATGGTAATCACCAAAGTATCCAATATGTTTAACGATTTACCGATTAGACAGTATAATTTTTCAAAATAATCTTGAAAATACTTGTAATCTTTCTTTCTAATCATCAACGTTTGTGGAATATAAAAAATACCATTTTGATTAATCGTCCCTGTTCTACAATTTTCTTTCTTTTTGTTATAAAATTGTCTTTTTGTTCCACTAATAATATTATAACCAAACGTTTTAAGAGTATGGCACCATTTTAAATCTAAGTAATTATGGGGCGGCACAAAAATATGAGTGTTAAGCTCAGATTTCTTGATTTTTTCAAAAAATTCAATTTTTTTTCTTTTTTCTTCTTCAGAAAAGAAAGAAAACTCATATCTTCCCTTATTATTGGTATGAAAAATACCATGTATAGAATATTCAATTTGATTATCCAATATATGTTTTATAAGCGACTCATTTTCCCAAATTGCTTTTGTCATACTACCAATATTACAAAATGGAATAATCGAATATGTTTGCTGAAACACCATTGATAAATCAATAAGATACTTAAGGTCATCAACATTAGTTAAATAATTTATATCGTCATTTCTTATTACTAATTTCATTCCATCTCTTCCTCCATTGTTTCATATTTTACATCTTAGACTTGCATAATTCCATTTGAAATTATCGCTTTTAAATTTTCCAATTTAAATTTGTTTAACCGACATTTTTCCGATTTAACTTCCAAATTTACTTGAGATTTTTACCCCAAAAATGTAGTTTCATAAACATTATCAACAGTTTTCACTATATTATGTTTTTGAGCTACAGTTTCCATTACTTTCCTGTACCTGCTACTAGGATAAAACTCATTTAGATTATGAATTGTATAATAATAAGCATTATGTAAACCGAACTTGTCCACAACCTCATATAAATATTTCAACTGACTATCATTTATAGTTCTTAACGTGTTCTCAATATCTACTAACTTGTATAAATCAAGATATCTATTTCCCTTTTTCCACATTTTTCCTATCGACTCACGATAATAGTGTACACATAAGTGTAAAAGATGTGTTTCCCACTCTAAGCCTTCTACACAAAAACCATTACCTTTATACTCTACTGTTCCATAGTTTATTATGTCTTCAGTAATATCATGCTCTTTACTATCAAAGTGAAAATTAACATCAACTTTGATTTTATCCATACACATTGCATTTACGCGTTTATAATAGGGTACAAGATCATGATAATTCATAATTTGTATTAATTTTTGTTTTCTAGTAGCCTCAGAATCACCCCCATCTAAACTTTGAATAAAACCTAATCCACGCATCATAACATCAAATTGCTTAATATCTTTCTCTGCGACCAAAATATCAATATCATTCGACATTCTAGTATTTAGACTATATAATGAAGTATTGAATACAACCCCTTTCAGTCCTACAATCCTCAAATTACACTTTTTGGCATTTGCAAATATCTCTTCACACATATTCAAGTTTTGAATATTAATTGCTTTATACATTCTCGAAAGAATGGTAAAAGCAGATAAAATTTTAGGATTAATAACTTTATGATACTTTTCTCCAAGTCCTTGTAAAAAATTACCATTTATTCTATGTCTAATTAAAGTCCCTGTAATCCAAGCCCAATCTAAATTTTTCATAAGCAACTCGGATAGAAGTTCCTCCTCCTCTACACTTCGTTTCGACAAAACTCCTAGCAATATTACCTTTTCTTCCGCTCTCATAACACTTTCCTCCATTTTCTAAGTTCTATACTTGTTTATTGCATTCTATTTTGTACTATTTTGATTATATCATCAATAGTCTGAGCCTTCCGTATATCAGCCAAACAACTATCTAATTCAATTCCTAATCGTTCTTCCAGTTCAAGTACTAGCGTCACTATGCCTAGAGAATCAATCCCCGATTCTCTGTTAACACACATTTCTCTACATGACACCTTAGGAATTCCATCATCCTGCATCAACTGCGTATGCACCTCCAGCACAATTTTCTCTACATCCATTTTCTTATCTCCTTTCTACTAAAATTAAATATTTACCTCATTAACAATCGCAAAAAGAACTATCTCTTTACAATCCGGTAATTTCAAATAACCAACTGTTTCTTTCCCGTATAACGGAATCTTGACATCAAAAATATGACCAGTATAACTCAAGTTCGTTTTTTTCTGAACAAACTCTCCTTCCCACAAAACAATTTCCCCAAATTGCGGTTTAACACACC
>ULNR01026316.1_pt1 | contig 15028 bp, 16 predicted proteins | sample 1951971 | NCBI WGS metagenome assembly ULNR01 (sample SAMEA4835582, study PRJEB28245) | human gut metagenome | biome: gut microbiome; material: fecal sample | place: Denmark | collected 2008 | reverse complement strand
AATAAGAGATCACTTGATGAGTATTTCGGTCTTGAAACACTTAAGGTTGTAGTTAAGCAGCCATTAGTACTTACAGAAACAGCTGATAAGTATGATGTAATCGTTAACGTACACGGTGGCGGATACACAGGTCAGGCTGGTGCTATCAGACACGGTATCTCAAGAGCTCTTCTTCAGGTTGATTCAGACGAATATCGTCCATCACTTAAGAAGGCTGGTTTCTTAACAAGAGATCCAAGAATGAAGGAAAGAAAGAAGTACGGTTTAAAGGCAGCTCGTCGTGCTCCTCAGTTCTCAAAGAGATAATATGTGCTACTTTTGGAAGTTCGGGAAATGGCTTATTTGCTAGATTTCAAGAGTTGTGGATGTTACTGAAAAGTGCTTGGTTTTGGTATATAAGTAACAAACAAGTAACTTAAAAGTAACATATAATAGACATTTATATGTAAATTATTAGGGATGTTTTCCATCAGATTTATCTGGTTGGGAGACATCCCTTTTATGTTGCATATAAACATATTGATTTCATCCTTTCTGTCAGCGAAAGTAACTTATAAGCATCATTTAGCTTATATTAGGTTTATTGCTTTAACTAATTCTCTTATATCCATATGGGTATAGACTTTTTCTGTTAGAGTCATGGCACCGGCGTGACCAACTATCTTTTTAATTGTGGTTTGATCCACATGTGCATCTGCAAGCATTGATATACAGGTGTGTCTACAACAATGTGGTGTTCGTTCAATATCGAGATTCTTCATTAGTGGTTTGAAATAGCTATCATAATAATTGCGATATAAGAAGTGCTTACCATCATCTGTATGAAGCAGATAATCTGAATCAATGTCATCATTAAACCAGCCTTTGTAAAATTCTAATACTTTATTTGCAATAGGCACCTTACGGATTCCATTTTCAGTTTTACTGTCAATCACATCAAAGTATTGCTCCTCAAGATGAACATTTTCTTTTTTCAAGTCTAGCAATTCTGATATTCTCACACCATTGTAAATCAGCATTAGTACAATCTGATAATACTTGTCATCTTTCATAGTCCATAGCTTATCAATTTCATCTTTTGTCAGTCTGTCTCTATCGGCTTTATTTGGATTGCGATTCTTATATTTAAGGATATCAACAAATTCAGAATAGTCTTTCAGTGTAAGTTCATGCTTTAAGGCATATTCGTAAATTTGGTGAAAGAGAACAAGTAGTTTCCTAAGTGTGGGATAATTCTTTCTACAGGTATCAACTACTCTTTGTAAATCATCAAGTTTAACATCCTTAAAAGGTTTATTGGCAATTTTATATATCATAGCCTTATCTGTAGAAAAGATAAGGCTATGATGAAGTAATTATAGAGTCCTTGGAGAGGGACTATAAAAACTACTACTATATAATACGAGCGAGGAGTTATAGATAAACAAATATTTCTTCCTGATCATGTACCTAGAGAATATTATGACAGGGCTACATTGTGGAATGCAGTGGAGAAAATTGAGAAGGCAAAGAATGCTCAGCTTGCAAGAGAAATCGAAATTGCAATTCCAAAAGAGATTTCTTTGGCAGGAACCTATCAGATGGTAAAGTAGTATATAATCGAAAATTTTGTAAGTAAAGGGATGATTGCGGATTGTTGTTATCATGATAAAGGTGATGGAAACAGGCATGCGTATATTTTATTAACTGTAAGACCAATTAACTTAGATGGAACTTGGGGTGATAAGCAGAGAAAGGAATATATTTTCGATAAGGATGGAAATAAGATTTATGATGCGAAAAAGCGCCAATATAAATGCAAGTCTATTCCTACAACAGACTGGAATAACAGAGAAAAATGTTGAACTCTGGAGAATGAAATGGGAAGAAAAGTGCAATCGATATCTGAAGTTATACGGAAGTGATGAACGGGTGGATCATCGCTCTTATGAAAGACAAGGTCTAGATATTTTACCTACAAGACATTTTGGGGTGGCAGCATCACAGATGGAAAAAAGGGGTGTAAAAACGGAACTTGGAAATATTAACAGGAAGATTAAGGAAAAGAATAATTTAATAAAAGCACTGGCTCAAAAGATATCAAACCTGACAGAGGAAGCTAAGCGGATTGCATATGAAGTGAAGAAAAAACTGAAAGATCTGGCGTTATTTTTGGAACAATTGCGAAGTCATTTTATCTGTATAGAATATGTGCAGATAGATAATGTGGAGGAGCAAAGAAAAATAAAAGAAGATTTAATTCAGAACACGGAAGAAGTTGAAAAGGTTTTGGCTATTCGCGAAGAGATGGATGCTAAGCAGGAATTGAAATCAAAGTACGCTAAACGGTCAGTGGAAACAACTTCTGGTGTTGAACGATTACAGCTAAGAGAAGCAATTGAAAAGTTGGAGGAGGAAGTGTATGAGATCCGGGAGATGTTATTGCAATCGAAATTGGATGCGGAGTTATTACTTGAAAAAGATTTAAAAAAGAAATTGAAGATTTCAAAGATGTGCGAGCGATTGTTATCGAGTCTTGAAAATCAGTATGAGCAGTTGAATGAGGAAAAAAGAGAATTATGGGCTGTATATGATACTAAGGTTAAAGCTGTTGCTGCAGAGGATATGGAGGAATTGATTGCGGAGAGACAAGCAGTCAGAGATAAAGAAACTCACAGAGCACGAGCGAAACTTCTTGCAAAGTATGGAGAGGCTTTTAAGGACAGGTTTTTTGATGAGGCGGTTGAAAAGGTGGATTGTGAGATACGAGGAAAGGTGTATGTGAAGAGGGAACAAACTATAGAGAGCCAAGAAGGAGCAAAATTATTTCCTGAACAAAAGTCAAGATAATAGGAATGGTTGTTGAATATAATCTGTAATGGTGATATAATGGTTTAATAAATGAACTGATTTATTTGTAAGGATGGTCGGTATGGGAGAATTAGATTTTTTTATGAATGACAGGATGAAAGTATTGCAGATTATTTATCAACATCAGATTTCTGTGGAAGGGAATAGTTTTTGTCCACTTAACCAGCAAGAAATAGCAGACTTAGTACCATGCAGCAAGCTTAAAGCAAATCAGATTATCAGAGAATTAATTGATGCTGGGTATGTTGAGATGATAAGAAGTAGAGGTAGATATATTTTGACTGAAAAGGCGGAAAATACACTTTTGGAGGTATAGAATATGCTTATAGATGAAATTGTATCTAAGTGTGATAAGAGATATAGTAACTTAGCAGATTGTCAGTGTGAAGATTGTCCTTGTGAAACAGAATGTTCGCATGATTGTAAAGAATGCTTAGAAAATGTTCATTTTCCAGATAGAACTACAATTAGAAGAGAATATGATTGTGTTAATATGGCGGATTGTTATTATTGTAAATATAGTTATAGGTATGCATCTGAACTTATATATGGCTTAAGGCAATTTAGGGATATTAAGAATAGAGATATTTTGAAGGTTATGTCCGTAGGATGTGGACCATGTACAGAATTGGCAGCAATTGATTACATGCTGAGTAAAGGCGAAATTCATTATAACAAACTGGAATTTGTGGGGATAGATCCTTTAAAAAATGTTTGGGGAAATATTTGGGATGATATAAAGGATTATTTAGCAGATGATGATATCGAATTTTTGGACAGAGATATTCTGGATATTATTAATATTATTACAGAAAATAACTGGGTTCCCGATTTAATCATTTTTCAATATGTATTTTCTGATATGAATAAAAAGAATTCAAGAGTTAAAATAGAACGGTTCATAGATACACTTGCTGATTTTTTGAATGAACATACAGAAAAAGCGGTATATGTTATAGCGAATGATATAAATTTAAGTGTTATGTATTCTGGAGGACGAGAATTTTTTGATGTATTAGGCAAAAAAATAGGAAGTGAGTTTTTTTTCCCATATCATTTTGATAATTTAAATAGAGAAAATCATTATCATTATGGAACAGAATACGAAGAAAATAGTATTTTCTTTGATATTCCAAGAAGTGTAAATCAAAAGTATATACCATTTGACTCCTGCGCTAGTGCTCAAGTATTAATAATAAAAAAGAAGGAAGAGGGATTGTAATGATATTAAGTGTAAGCCGCAGAACGGACATTCCTAATTATTATTCGGAGTGGTTTTTCAATAGAGTAAAAGAAGGCTTTGTGTATGTCAGAAATCCTATGAATGCACATCAGGTAAGTAAGATAGATATAACACCAGAGGTGGTTGATTGTATTGTCTTTTGGACAAAGAATCCAGAGCCAATGTTGAATAGATTAGATGAACTTTCTTCATATGATTACTATTTTCAGTTTACATTGACTGGATATGGAAAAGATATGGAGTGTAATGTTCCACATAAAAAAGATAGAATGATTCCAGTGTTTCAGGAGTTATCTCAAAAAATAGGAATGAAAAAGGTAATATGGAGATATGATCCTATTATTTTTACAAAGAAATATACGCCGGAATACCATTTAAAAGCGTTTGAGCAAATTGCAACAGCGCTTAAAGGGTATACAGAGAAGTGTGTTATAAGTTTTGTTGATGTATATGCAAAAAATAAAAAAAATATGGAATTGCTGGATTCATATGAGGTTGATAAAAATGAGTTGCTAAAATTTGCAAAGAAAATAGCCGATATTGCAATGAGAAACGGAATGGCTATAGGGAGCTGTGCTGAGAGGGTAGATTTAGATGGGTGTGGTATTGAACACAACAGTTGTATAGATAAAACTCTCATTGAAGATATTATTGGATGCAGGCTCAAAGTAGAAAAAGATAAAAATCAACGCGGAGAGTGTGGTTGTATGGAAAGCGTAGAGATTGGGACATATAATACCTGTAAAAATGGATGCAAATACTGTTATGCAAATTATAGCCAAGAAAGTGTTGTAAAGAATTGTAGCAGGTACGATCCAAAGTCACCAATATTGTGTGGTATACTCGATGAAAATGATAAAATAACTGTGCGAAAAGTAAAATCTTTGAAAGAACAGCAATTAAGCATTTTTGATTTTTAGAAAGAAGGTAATGGGTTGAATTTAGGAATAGAAACTGAGACATTAGAATTTAAGAAATCAACAGGTGAGTTGAAAGAGGCAATGAATTCTATTTCTGCCATATTGAATAAGCATCAGCAGGGTGAAATTTATTTTGGTGTAAAGCCTGATGGTACAGTTATAGGACAGGTTGTGACAGAGGAATCTTTGCGTGAAGTCAGTCAGAAAATAAAGAATTCAATTGAACCCAAAATATATCCTGAAGTTAAAAAGGTTGTAATGGATGGAAGGGATTGTATTTATGTAAAATTTGAAGGAAGTCAGACACCATATTTTGCATTTGGTGTAGCCAAAATTCGTGTAGCAGATGAAGACTTAACTATGTCACCACAGGAATTAGCAGATTATATTCGAAAAGGTGACAAAGAGGAAAATCGTTGGGAAAATTTGGTTTCCAATAAATTTGTTGATGATGTTAATGAAGAACTATTGAAAAAATATACCAATCAGGCACATGATGTTGGTAGGATTGCAATTGAATATACCGATAAGAGAACCGTTCTGAACCAACTAGAATTATCAGAAGGCAATAATTTGATTAATGCAGGAAAGGTTTTATTTGCAGATGATTTGATTCAGGATATTCAGATGGCTATTTTTGCAACAAATGAAAGACTAACTTTTAATGATATTCAAAGACATCACGGACCGGTGCTTAAGCTGGTAGATATTGCAGAGAATTATATTAAAAGTAATATTCACTGGAGAGTGGAATTTACTGGAACATTGCAGCGTACAGAAATACCGGAAATTCCAGTTGATGCTATAAGAGAAGCATTATTAAATTCATTTTGTCATAAGGATTATGCAACTGGGCAAAGTAATGAGGTTGCAATTTATAAAAACAGAATAGAAATTTATAATCCAGGTTCTTTTCCAGAAGGATTTGAACCACAGGATTTTATTGATAGACCGGAAAGACCAATTCGTAGAAATCCGAAGATTGCAAGGATTTTATATTACTCTAAGGATATTGAAAGTTTTGGCACTGGTTTAAAGCGTATAGCTGACGCATGTGAAAAAGCAAGGGTTAGATATGAATTTAAAAAATTAAAGTCAGGTTTTGTTGTTTGTTTTTATCGGTCAGGAAAAAGTGAGGATGAAAGTACGGATAAAATAGAAAAAAGTACGGATAAAGTACGGATAAATACGGATAAATTGAATTTTTCACAGAAAAAAGTAATTGAATTCATTTTGGACAATGGAAAGGTTACCAATAAAGATGTTCAGCAATTGCTGGGGGTGAAGGATTCACGGGCTTTAAAGATTTTGAAGGAACTTGTAGAAAAGGATGTTGTTGTGAAACAAGGGAAATTAAAAGGAAGTTATTATACAATAAAAAAATATGAGTGAGCGAGCAGCAATTAGAACAAGCAAAAAAGAATGTGTAGAATGTTGGAGCAAAAGAATCAAAGAGACAGAAGTAGGAACGGATTGGGATTTGGCAGAAAAAAGATGTTGGAGATGTGGCAAAGAAACTGAACTACAAAGATGCCATTTAATACCAGATTCATTAGGTGGAAAAGATGAAGCGTCAAACATTGTTTTATTGTGTGACAAGTGTCATAAAGAAGGACCGAATGTAGCTGACCCAGAGATCATGTGGGACTGGATAAAAGCGTATGCTCAGCCAAATCAATTTATGTTTTGTTTTATCAAATTTCGCGTGAGTACGAATTTATATATAAGCGTAGTATAAAAGAAGAAATCAAGTTTTTTCAGTTTTTACAGGAAGAGGATATAAAAAAATGATTGTAGCAAAGATATGGTATAAGAGTCAATATGCAACAAATTATTTTGGACAGCCTTTTTAAGTACTATGAATGGTGTGGGAATTTTAAGAATATTGTTTAAAGAAATGGCAAAAGAGTTGAATGTTGAATTGAGATAGGATGGAGCAATTACATATGAACAAATGCAGTGTATATATTTGCGAAAGTAAAACAGAATATGAAGGACAATATGAATTTATGAATGCTGGCATGGAAGTAGAGATATTTAATTATCATGCTCCAAGTGAAGAAAATGTTAGCATTGGAGATGAGGTTAAGTATAAGGAAATCACAATTGTAGATTTAAGAAACAGAGTATTTGTTTTTTCTCCGGTATTTTATAATGTTGGGGTAACATATGCGTTAACACAATATGAGAAATATAAAACGGATTTCTATTTCACAACAGGAAAGGTAGATAGTGTTGATTCTTTTTCTTGTAATATGAAAATGAGTACACTCAAAATGTATCATCCTTTGTTAATGCAATGCTTTAATAATCCAGCACTTCAAGTATCTTGTGGTGAAAGTGAAATGAATTACAAAGTTATAAGAAATTCCGATAAGAAAGTTGTTGAAATACAGAATAACAATATAAAAAAAATAGAGTTTGGTGGCAAATGCACTTATTCAAGAAAGAATAATGGTCAGTTAATAACTATTGAAGCAGAAAATTATGCAACAATATATTTAGATGAACCTATTACTTATAAAGACCTATTAATGTATATAAAGGAATTTGATGTATTAGTGAATGCTTATTGTCCAAGTGGTTTACATTCATACGCAACATATATTACAACAATTGAAGGGAAAAGTTTTGAGGTTATACATAAACTGTTAGGAAAAGAAAAGTTTTGTGATAAAATAATTCATCAACCAGTGAAACTGAATTTTTTTGAATATATCGAAAGAATGTATAAAAATACAAACTACCGAACAACTGATGATAGAAACAAATATATCCCTTTGGAGTTTAAAAAACCTACTTCATTAGAAGATCAATATATATTCTATTTCAGATATATTGACTTGTATATGGGTGACTATCTTAAGCAAAAAACGGGTAAAGTGTCGAGTAATTTTGACAGGCTTAGTAATTTTGTGGATGAAAATTTAAAATTATTTGATAGTAATGATACTATGAATATTGATAATTTTAAAAATGAATTAAATAGTCTAAGGAATCAATATGTTCATGAAGGCTATTACTTACCTAATAATCAGTTTGCGGTAAATGGGAAAGGTAAAGTATTTCTGTATCACAAAACGATGGACTATAATTGGCTTTTAAGAATTGTGAAAGTCTTTAAATTTGGTGTATATAAAATTCTTTATACAAAGGTACTTGATTTGGAGATTGATGAGGGGGAACTGAAAAGTGCTATGAAATGTTGGTTTTAATGGTTGAAATGTAACGATATGCGAGTAATATGGAAAATAGATAGGAGAAAAACAATGAATATAGCAGTATTTGCCTCCCATGGAGGCAGCGATTTACAAGCAATTATAGATGGTTGCAAAAATAATCAAATAAATGCAAGGGTATCTGTTGTTATTAGTAACAATGGAAATTCAATGGCTTTGCAAAGAGCTGAAGCAGAAAGAATTCCTGCATATCATCTTAGTGCAAATAAATCTGGAAATGAGGAAGCCTTGGCAACGGAGATTTTAGATATATTAGCCAAATATAATGTTGAAATGATTTTCTTGGCGGGATATATGAGAATGTTGCATATATCGGTACTGGAAAAATATAATAATAGAATCTTTAATATACATCCTGCATTATTACCTAAATTTGGTGGTAAGGGTATGCATTGAATGAATGTACATACAGCCGTTATTAAAGCCAAAGAAAGTGAAACGGGTGTGACAATTCATAGAGTAAATGCTGAGTATGATAGCGGAGAAATTGTAGCGCAGACGACAGTTCCAGTACTGAAAAATGATACACCGGAGATATTGGCGGCCAGGGTGCTTGATAGAGAACACGAATTTTTGGTTGAGGTTATTGCAGATATTGTAAATGGAGAAATTACTTTAGGATAAGGTTGATGTAAACTGAAATAAAAGCATTATATTAAGAATGATATGGGAGGTTTTTATGGGAAAGGTACTGATTATTAAAAATAATAATAGCGATGAGAGAATACACCGTTATGCTATGGAAAGCTATGAGCAAGGAAAAAAATGCTATTATAATTCAGTAGATGGGACATTGAATGAACAAGCATTAATGGAATTGAAGAAAAATTTCGAAGGTAGTGGCATTGTCTTAATGATTACGTATGAAAATTCAGACCTAAAAGAAATTAAAGATGTTTTTATTGGAGATGAGGCTTATATAAATCATAAAAATAGTATTGAATATATAATGAGGGTGTATTTGAAAAAAACATGTCACGAAAGAGTTATTGCAAGTATCATAGACAAGATTGATTTAGATATTGATGCTGATTTTGGATATGGTCAATACGTTATAATGAATGATATGGAAAGTTTATTTTATGAGTTGAGAGAAAGAATAATTGCAAATAAGCAGGAAAAAACCTATGATATTAGCGAAAAAGAAGAAAAGCTGGAAGAAAAATATGGATTAAGCGCATTGGCGCAGAAAGATGAACAATCTGTACGTATATATCCAAGTGATAGTGTAGGTAAAGATAGAACTGAATTTCAGAGAGATAGAGAAAGAGTTGTTAATTGTAAAGCATTTAGGAGGCTTGTAGATAAAGCACAAATTTTTGGCTCAGAAAAAGGGGATTATTACAGAACAAGGATGACCCATTCATTAGAGGTAAATCAAATTGCAAAAGCTATTGCTTATGCATTGAAATTGAATTTAGATTTAACTGAGGCTATAGCATTGGGACATGATTTAGGACATACGCCATTTGGACATCAAGGAGAAAGAACTCTAGATGAAATCTTGTGTGGGAAAATAGATGTTGGTATAAACGCAACACAAAAAATGTTTGAAAAAAGGTGTTTTGGAGGGTTTAAGCACAATTACCAAAGTGCAAAGATTTTGACAGAAATAGAAGAAAAGTATAAGGAATATCCAGGTTTGAATGTTAGCGTTCAAGTTGTTGAAGGCGTTTTAAAGCATACAAAGTTGAAGCCAGGCAAAATTGATTTATCAGACTTTTTGTCTAAAGAATATTTGGATAAAATATGTATTAGTAATGAAAAGGTACAAGTTTGTTCGAGTTTGGAGGGACAAGTTGTTGCTATTGCTGATGAAATTGCACAAAGAGGACATGATGTTGATGATGCGCTTACTTCAGGAGTCATGACAATTGATGAATTTAAAGATAGATTGAAAATAGATAAATGCAGGGAATTATTTGATAGAATTAATAAAGAAATAAATGATATTGAAACTTCAGAACGCCTTATTATTGATAAAAAGGAATTGAAAATTTCTAGAATTGTGTCGGTCATTATCAACTATTTTATTCAGAAAACTATTGAGTATTCGTTAACATTGGTTAGCAAGTACGAAGAACTTGGAAGAATATCATTAGACAATACTAAAGTGATGGTTCGTTTTCCAGATGATGTAGAGCGTGTAAATAGATATTTGGAGCAAGTAGTACAAAAAAAGGTGATTTGTAATAATGAGGTTGCAAGAGCTGATTATAATGCAAGTATGATTGTTCAGAATCTATTTGCAAAGTATTATAAAAATCCAAGATTATTACATTCTGGAACAGTGCATAAAATTTTTCTTGAAACTTTAAAACATAAAAATAGAGAGGTTTCCAATAGTGCTATTTATTTAAGCGATGGAAGCATAGAGTTAGTAAATAAAGAAATTGAAGAAATTACTTCAAAACCACTTAATGAAAAGCTTGTTTTAGAGTATTTGAAAGATGGTGACAATTCTTGTGCAGAAAAGAATATTGTGATATTCGAGAAGAGGAGGATATTGGTAAGGGCAATAACTGACTATATTGCAGGGATGACGGATGGATATGCACTTGAGGAATATGAAAAATTGAGATAATGAAAGTTTAAGGAAGGGACTTGGATGCTAGATGTGAAATTTTATGATACAATTGATGATGCATTATTGAAGTTCGCAGTGGTAATCTCACAGAGCAAAGGCAAATGGGTATTCTGCAAGCACAAGGAACGTGATACGTATGAAGTTCCTGGCGGACACAGGGAAGAAGGCGAAGATATTCTTGAAACCGCAAAAAGAGAGTTACAGGAGGAGACCGGAGCTGTCAGATTTGATATTAAGCCTGTGTGTGTTTATTCTGTTACGGGAAAGACCAGAGTAAATGAAACCGGCGAGGAAACTTTCGGATTGCTCTGCTATGCTGATATATCTGAATTTTTCAGAAATCTGGATAGCGAGATAGAAAAGGTTGTGCTTATGGATGAACTGCCAACAGACTGGACATACCCGTTGATACAGCCTAAGCTTATAGAAGAATTTGAACGGAGAAAACTGCAGGCACGGAATAATGAAGCAATATACACCCGCCGCAGCATCCGGAAATATGAAGAAAAGCCTATACCAAAGGAGGCATTGGAGCAGATTATAGATGCAGGAAGAGTTGCACCATCAGCGAAAAATCGCCAGCCTTGGAAGTATCTTGTATATAGTGGAAAGTCAAAAGAACAGTTGCTTGCAATTATGAGGGAAGGTATCGAGAACGAGGAGATAAGACATAGGTTGCCGTTATCTGTTAGTGGAATTCCGGATGCATACAATACGCTGCGAATTATGGAGTGTGCTCCAATAGTTATCATGGTACTTAATACAAACGGAAAATCACCTTTTGCCCGGATAAATGCGGATGATAGGTTTACAGAAATGAATGATTTGCTTTCTATTGGTGCATCTATAGAAAATATGTTATTAAAGGCAGAGGAATTAAATATAGGATCATTGTGGATAGGTAATACATGCTTTGCATACCAAGAGCTGATGGAGTATATTGGATCCACGGCAGAATTGGTGGGGGCGATTGCTTTAGGATATAAGGAAGAGACTCCAGCTATGCGTCCAAGAAAAAGATTAGAAGATATCGTGGAATACTATGATTAACACATGGGACCAAGAGATTTTTGTATGGATGATAAGGTCTAAAGGATACAGGAAGGAACAAATGTATGAGCATATTTAATGTAGAATTAAAGAAGGTAATTGATGACAGTTACGAAATTGAGATTGGTTACGAATTACAGAAGAAGTTAATTGCTGATATTAATGCAGGGCTTGTTGGTAACATTAAGAAATATGTCGTAGTTACGGATAGTAATGTAAAGCCTCTGTATGCGGACAAAATATTAGAACTTTTAATATCAAACTGGTATAAAGCGGATTTGATTGTTTTTCCTGCAGGGGAAGAAAATAAAACAAGAAAAACAAAAGAGTATGTTGAAGATACGATGCTTGAATTAGGATATAGGCGAGATTGTTGTATTATAGCAGTCGGTGGTGGAGTTGTAACCGATTTGGCAGGCTTTGTTGCGGGAACATTTGGAAGAGGAATTCCATTTATAAATTATGCAACAACATTATTGGCAGCAGCAGATGCTTCTGTTGGTGGGAAGACAGCTGTAGATACTCCGTTGGCAACAAATCTGATTGGATTATTTAATCAGCCTGAAAAGGTGTATATCGATATTGCAACTTGGAAAACTTTACCGGTACGACAGATTTCCAGCGGACTTGCAGAAACAATAAAGCATGCATGTATGGCAAATCGAAAGTTTTTTGATTACATAAATGATAATATGCAGGCAGTTTTTGATGTGGATGATGAGGTATGCGGACATATTGCACAGGAAAATTGCAGCATAAAATATAAAGTTGTTATGAAGGATGAACGTGAAAGTGGCTTAAGAGAGATATTAAATCTTGGACATACAGTCGGCAGAGCTATTGAGACAGTAAGCGAATACAGATTACTTCATGGGGAAGCACTGGCAATTGGTTTGATGGCAGAAGTTAAATTGGCTAAGAAATTAGGCTATTGTACAGATTTGGATGAGACCTTGGTGCAAGATATTTTGGAAAAGGCAAAACTACCAAATAAGATACCTGATTATATAGATAGAGAAAAACTGTTGAAAAAATTGTACACGGATAAGAAAGTCAAGAATGGTGCATTGAGATTTGTGCTACAAAAAGGAATTGGAGATGTTGTGTCATTTGGAGATAATCTGTATGCAAAGGAGATTCCAGAAAGTGTAGCAAGAGAGATTATTATGTCTATGTAAATAGGTGAAACATATTTAGTTTAATAGTAAGTTATCGGGGGCATATAGAAAGAAATGGAGAAAAAACATGGACAGATTAGTTAGAACATCAGCAAAGGCATTAGTTATAAAAGATGGATGTATGCTTGCAATAAAACTACATGATAGTGATGGAGATTTTTACATTATGCCAGGCGGAGGACAGGCTGCAGGAGAATTACTTTCTGCGACAGTACAACGAGAAGTGGCAGAGGAAACAGGAATTTCAGTTAAGGCAAAAGATGCATTGTTTATAATCGAAGGTGCTGAGGGAGAGAAACATCATAGAGTAGATGTTATTTATCTATGTGATTATATTGGTGAAAGCAATATGAAATATCATCCTGATAAGAATCAGGTTGGGTATGAATGGCTTGAGATTGCAACTCTCAATAAGGCACCATTATATCCTTCCAAATTAAGACGAGCTATTATGAATTATTATGAAGGCAAGGAGACTCTGGTTTATCTTGGAAATGAAAATGTTGGAGATCCGGAAATTACTGACTAGTGTTAGGCAAGAAAGAAGAATAATGGAATGATTGATATAAGAGCATATATGCGTGAACTGGTGGGAACGCTAAAAACTGTTTTTGAAAATAGACTACTATATGTGGGACTTCAAGGAAGCTATTTGCGTGCTGAGGCTACAGAAAAAAGTGATATTGATGTTATGGTTGTTATTGACGAAATGAAACCAAATGATTTGAAAGAATATAAAAAAGTATTAAAGGAGATTGGGAATTATGATAAATCTTGTGGCTTTATTTGTGGTTCAAAGGAACTGTTAAATTGGAATCCTCAAGAAATATGTCATTTATTAAATACAACAGCCGATTATTACGGTACGCTTGAAGATTTTGTACCGAAATATAACCGAAGGGATATTGCTGATTATATAAAGTTAAGCACAGGAAATTTATATCATATGTTATGTCATAGATATGTTTACGATGATATAGAAAAAAATAAGATGAAGTTGCCATTAATTTATAAAGATATATTTTATATACTTCAAAATGTATATTATCTTGAAAATGGTGAGTTTATTCAAACCAAAAGCAAGATGGAGCCAATCCTCTGTGGGAGTGATCGTAAAATATGGATGCTTTTAAATGAGATAACAAATGAAAAAGAATATGAATTCGATTCTGCTTTTGAAATTGTTTTTGATTGGTGTTGTGAAATACTTGAAAGAGTAAATCGGTACGAATAGTATGAGAATGATGAATTGTTGTTATTTATGGATAGTCCTCAGTAGCCCTGAATAATACACCCACAAGTAACACTAATATTCAAGAAAACAGCATCTAAGCCACTTCCGGTTTAGTATGCAACTTTCAAAGAGATAATAAGAAGAAAATTGATATTTCAAAAAGCCCCGAAAAATCGGGGCTTTCTTTATGTCAAAAATTAAGAAATAAGCATTTTTTTGAATAGTAGCCACATTGTAGACATACAGTAGCCACACAAAAAAATAAAAATCAATTTTCTAATATATAACAATATAAAAAAGTCATATTATTAATAAGCAAAAACAATAAAACTTTTATTTTTTCAAATGTATGTATTTGATAGTTCCAAACCTTTCACTTACATACTTTTTTTCATATTCAAAATTATTATTATGTTGTGTCAATAATTGTTCAGTTAAATCATTATCTGTTTCAAATGTATTTGTAATTATTGGCAAATCCAAATTTTGATGTTAGGTATCCACAGATATACAAAATGTTAGATGCAGCTTATAAAACAGACGGGTCACCTAAAGAGTGGTATGAGAATAGTATTGTGAGAGAAACTGGTATGTATAATGGACAGGAGATTTAGAATAATTTTATAAGTGGCATTGTTATTTATATGTTAATTTGGTTTAATTGCATTTCAGGATTGATTTCTGGAGTGCTTTTATAATATATATTTGTTTATTATCTTATATTTAT